>Ga0172375_10004964_pt1 | contig 19427 bp, 25 predicted proteins | sample LakKiv1m_FD_114537 | JGI IMG/M metagenome (GOLD analysis project Ga0172375, IMG submission 114537) | Freshwater microbial communities from Kabuno Bay, South-Kivu, Congo - kab_092012_11.1m | ecosystem: Environmental > Aquatic > Freshwater > Lake | place: Democratic Republic of the Congo...
TGCTACAGTTACAAAAGAAGATGTCGAGAAAGTTGAAAAACTTTTAAATCGCCGTCCAAGAAAAAGACTTAATTATTTAACACCATATGAAGCATTTCATTGCACTTCATTTTAGAACTTGAGGATTTCTATATCAACATATAAAGCTCGAGAGAATTTTTCAATGATTCTTTTTTCTATTTCATCTATACGAGTCCTAATAAGTCTAAGGATACTATTTGTAGTCGTATTGTTTAACATAATTTAGATTGTATCATATAAAATACAAACACCTTTTCCCAAGAATCATCATGAGCAAATTTAAAATTCTTACATTTTTTATTTTTGCACTTAAGAAGTGCTACTGGAGTTTTCGTTTTTACTGACATAGTTTTAAGTTTTAATTTATTACGAAGAATTTTTTAAAATTATAATAAAAAATATAAAAAAATCAACTAAAAAATTAAATTTGTATTTTTAAAATAAGCGTGTAATATATCTTATATGTTAAGAATTATATCTGTAATTGTTCTATTATTTTCAGTTTTATTTTTGCCATTTTACATCTCGGCAATTTTAGCAGTTTTATGCATGTTTTATTTTAAGATATTTTGGGAAGTTACTTTTATTTTTCTTCTTTCAGATTTACTTTACGGATCAAAAGAAGTAAAATTTTCAAACATTGTATTCATTTCTTTTATAGCTTTGATATTAATTTTCTTTTTAATAGAATTATTAAAAAGAAAATTAAAGTTTTACGACAAAATATAGATAGAATAGAATGTTAAAAAAAATATTTAAAAAAAAGAAAATAAGAAAAATGAATTCTTTTGTTGAACCAGACGAAATTTTTCTTGACTCTAAAAATATACAAAATTTCAACCGTCAACAATTCGAAGGAAGAATAGAAAAAGCTATCCCTAAAAAAACAATTTTATTCTTAGGTGTTTTTTTTATACTTCCTGGAATTCTATTTTCAACAAGATTATGGTATCTCCAAATTCAAAAAGGTGAATCTTATTTTCAAAGAAGTGAAAATAATACTTTAGAAAAACAAATAATCTTTGCTGACAGAGGAATAATCTACGATAGAAACAAAAAAGAATTAGCTTGGAATACAAAAGAAAACGATATTGATTTTACAGTTAGATCTTATTTATCTCCTGGTTTTTCTCATCTTTTGGGTTATGTAGGATATCCTAAAAAAGATAAAACAAATAATTATTGGCAAAGTGAATTTACGGGTAAAGACGGCTTAGAAAAACAATATGCAGATCTTCTAAAAGGAGAAAATGGTTCAAAAATAGTAGAAATGGACGCTACGAAACAAATACATTCAGAAAATATAGTAAACCCTCCAAAAAGAGGAGTTGATATAATAACAACCATAGATTCACGTATTCAAAGTGAATTATTTAATTTAATTAAAAACCATTCTGAAAGATATTCTTTTAAAGGTGGAGCAGGAATAATAATAGATGTAACAAATGGAGAAATATTAACTTCTACAAGTTTTCCAGAATATAATTCAGAAATATTATCCTTAGGGAAAGATACTGCGACGATAAAAGGATACTTCAATGATAAAAGAAAAGTATTTATGGATAAAAATATTTCAGGACTTTATACCCCTGGATCTATCATAAAACCATTTTTTGCTATCGGAGCTCTCACAGAAGGGGTTATAAACCCAAACAAACAGATATTATCCACTGGTTCGATATCAATTCAAAATCCATATTTTAAAGATAAAAAAACTATTTTTAAAGACTGGAAAGCTCACGGTTGGGTAGATATGAGAAAAGCAATCGCTATATCTTCCGACGTTTATTTTTATGAAATTGGTGGGGGTTTCGAAGATCAAAAAGGTTTAGGAATATTAAATATTGAAAAATACGCACAACTTTTTGGAATAGGGCAAAAAACAGGAATAGATCTACCAGATGAAATAGAAGGAATTATTCCAAGTCCTGAATGGAAAGCAGAAAAATTTAAAGGTGATGCTTGGCGTATTGGGGATACTTATCATACAGCAATAGGACAATATGGATTCCAAGTTACTCCACTTCAAATGGTAAGAGCTAGCGCTGCGATAGCAAATTATGGAAAATTATTAACTCCACATTTTATTTTAGGAGATAAAGAAAAAGAAGAAAAAACAACAGAAATAAATTTAGATAAAAGTTCTTTTGATGTAATACATGAAGGAATGAGAGACGGAGTACTTTATGGTACATCTGTTGCTTTAAACGTCCCATATGTAAAAGTAGCTTCAAAAACAGGTACTGCTCAGCTTGGTCTTTTAAAAAACAAAGTGAATTCATGGGTAATGGGCTTTTTCCCTTATGAAAATCCAAAATACGCATTTGTTGTTCTTATGGAATCTGGACCTTCGACAGGAACTGTTGGGGCTGTAAATATCATGACTCAATTGCTTGATTGGATGTCTATAAATACTCCTGAATATTTGAAATAAAAAAAACAGGCAAATATAATTTGAACCTGTTTATTTTAAAAAATTTTTAACGTTTTTTGATTTTCTTAATTGTTCTTCCATAACTAACCAACATGTATTTTTAAAATCATTAAACAATTCATAATTTTCAGGTTTAATGATATCTAAAAAATACACTTTAATTGTACAAGGATGAACACCCCACCATTTTTCACCTTTTCCTCGCCATATTACCGGCCAATCAAAGACAATAGGTTGTATTGAAATTTTTTTATTCCAAGCAATTTTAAATGCTCCATCTTGAAAGTTACCTAAAATAACTTTATCTTTTAAGATTTTTGTTTTTAGAATTCTTCCTCCTTCAGGAAACCAAGCGACATTTTTACCATCTTGAATTTCTTCATTTGCTTTTCTATAAGTTTTACTTTTAGAAAAATCATTACTTCTATCAACGGCAATAGAATATTTTTTAACAATATCACCAATTGACCAAGCAATACATTTATCCCAAAAGGTATTCTTACTTTTAGCAAGATTAATTCCAGCAACAATATTCCATGGATTAATACCCATAGCTAAACAAGCTAAAAAATAATCTGCTGATGAAGTGTGATTAAATATCATAACCCTTGCTTCTTTATTTATTTTCCCAAAAAATTTAGTAAATAATCCTATTAAAGGTAAAGTTATTTTTATAGCAAAATTAAAAATTTTATACCTATAAATGGAAAAAACTTTTATTTTTAATAAAGTAAGAGTTATAAAGCAAAGTATCACAAGGGGTATTCCAGAAACAAAAACCATTAAAACGGTGGCTAAACTATCTAAAAAATTAGTTTTAGTAATTTTTAAATAGTTTAAAAATTTTCTTACTAAAGGAATAATTATTCCTATGATCACTAAAAAAAAACCAAGGCATATAGCATATACTATCCATGTTGTATGGATTGAATTGCTTGTATACCAAAATATTCTTTCTATAACTAAGGGAATTCCTATAACAAGAACCCCCAAAAAAAAGGCAAAAGCCAACGATATACCTATTATTTTATTCATAATTTAAGGTTTTTGTTTATTTTTCAATGAATTTTTCTACCTTTAGATTAAACATTTTAAGTACTTTAGTCAAGGAAAAACATTCTTATTAATTTGTTGCATATTCGCATCTTAATGCTGTATAATGTGGGAATGCGAAAAGCAAGATTATTTTTAATTTTAGGTATTTGGATTTCAATATTGCCTTATTTAGGCTTCCCATATTCATGGAAGAATATTCTGTTTACTATTTCTGGTTTAGTTCTTATTTATTTAAGCTACATTATATATAAAGAATCAAAATCAAAAATACAAAAAACAAATACTTCCGAAAATTTCTCAGAAAATAGTGAATTTTATAACAACTAAAAAATCACACAAATGCTAGAATTTTTTAAAACAAGACGTAATAGTACTGTAATATTATTTATTGTAATATTTTTTATATTTGGTATTTATCTTGGTTTTCATAACCAACCAGAAATAAATAAAATTATAGGTATTTCAAATAAAAATAATCCAGAAGAAGTAAAAGCTGACTTTGAACCATTTTGGAAAGTTTGGAGTACTATAAATGAAAAATATCCTCAAGCAAATAAAATAAATGACGAACAAAGAGTCACAGGTGCAATTTCTGGACTAGTAGAATCTTTAGATGATCCATATAGTGTATATTTTAATTCTAATGATACAAAAAGTTTTGAAGATGAAATATCTGGTTCTTTTAGTGGCATAGGAATGGAAGTTGGTATGAAAGATAAAATCCTAACAGTAATAGCCCCTTTAAAAGATACTCCAGCATACAAAGCAAATATAAAACCAGGTGATAAAGTTTTAAAAATAGATAATACTGTTACAACAGATTTAAGTGTAGAAGAAGCGATTAAACTTATTCGTGGAGAAAAAGGTACAGAAGTAAAATTAACCATATTAAGAGAAGAAGATAAAAAGCCAAAAGAAATAAAAATAATAAGAGATACTATCAATGTACCCACCTTAGACACTGAATTAGTAAAAGATGATATTTTTGTTGTAAAACTCTATAGTTTTTCAGCTAATTCAGCAAATCTTTTCCGTGATGCATTAAAAGAATTTTCTTTAGCTAAAACAAATAAATTAATTCTTGATTTAAGAGGTAATCCTGGTGGATACTTAGAAGCTGCAGTTGATATGGCAAGTTGGTTTTTACCACAAGGTAAAACTGTTTTAATAGAAGATTATGGAAATAATACAAAACCAAAAATATACAGAAGCAAAGGTTATGATGTTTTTAATAAAAATTTAAAATTTGTTATATTAATAGATGGTGGGTCAGCTTCTGCGTCTGAAATTCTTGCTGGTGCAATGCAAGACCATAAAGTTGCAAAAATAGTTGGTAGTCAAAGTTTTGGAAAAGGATCTGTGCAAGAAGTTGTAGATATAACAAAAGATACAATATTAAAAATTACTGTTGCAAAATGGCTTACACCAAACGAAGTTTCTATTTCACAAAAAGGTTTAACTCCCGATTACAAAGTAGAATATACAAAAAAAAATTATGATACAAACAAAGATCCACAAATGGATAAGGCCGTAGAATTATTAAATAATTGGAATAAAGAATAATTTATGAAAGTAATATTTTTAAAAGATGTACCTAGAGTAGGAAAAAAATACGATGTTAAGGAAATAAACGATGGCTATGCAATGAATTTTTTATTACCTAGAAAACTTGCTGAAGTAGCAACTCCAAAAGCTATGAGTGAACTTGAAAAATATAAGAAGGGAATTGTAGTTAAAAGAGAAATTCAAGAAGATTTACTCTTAAGAAATTTAGAAGAAATAAGAAATAAAACAATAACAATAAAAGGGAAAGCAAACGAAAAGGGAAGTTTGTTTTCTGCAATTCATAAAAAAGAAATAATTGATAGAATGAAAGAAGAACATCACACTGAAATATCTGAAGAATATCTTGTTTTAGATAAACCAATAAAAGAAACAGGGGATTTTGAAATTCCTATTGAAATAAAAGGTAAAAAATCTTCATTTAAACTAAAAATCGAAGCTCTATAATTCATATTTGACAATATTTATATAATTGATATTATTTATATAAATAAAAGTCCTTTGAAATAAGGTCTTTCGCCTATAATAAAAACTAAAAAAATTTTACTTATGAAGAATAAAACTTTCTTTTTTATTTGCCTAATTTCGGCTTTGCTTATAGCAATGTTGTTTGTTATAAATGGTACTTAAACAAAACAGTTATGGAAAGGAATAAATTTCTAAAAAATTGTTTAATAACTACAATAATTATTTTTATAATATTAATTGGGTTAATTAAATACGTACCTCTTCCTGAAATAAAATTATCTCCTTATCTTTTGATAATTTTAGGAACCATATCAATATTAATAATTATTTTTTCAATTAATCTTTATAAGATTAAACATGAAGAAAAAATAAATTTAGCTAAAAGCCCTGTAATTGGAAAAATTTATGAAATAGAAAAAGTTCTTGACTGTTTTTATATTCATAAAAGTAACCTTAAAAAAGGCTTTAGAATAAAATGCCAAATAGTAGATGAATCATTGATACCAATAGGGAATAAAGTTATCATTCACGCTTGGTTAAATAATGAATTTTTGGAACATAATCATGAACCAAAAAATGGATACTATACGGCTTATGACGACGAAAATTTCCCATTCTTAGGTGCTATTTTTTTAAAGCCTTATTATGGAAAAAACAAATAAACTAAAAGCCCCACATATCTGTGGGGCTTTTTTTAATTCTTATATTACGTTCACAACTTTCTTTACTGAAGTTTTTCTATTGAAGGAAGTTTTTCTTTTTGATCCAAATTTAACTGTACCGGGTTTTAAAGCGAATAGGGTATGATCTTTACCTATACTTACATTTGCACCAGCCATGATAGCTGTGCCTCTTTGACGAACGATAATAGATCCAGCCCGAGCTTTTTGACCATCAGCAAGTTTAGTACCTAGGTATTTTGGGTTCGAGTCTCTTAAATTTTTGGCGGTTCCGCCGGCTTTTCTATGTGCCATATTGTTTTTGTATTATTAAATGATAAAATTTATTTATATATAACAGCCTTAAGCATAAACAATTTTGTGAAAAAAATCAAGTATTTTATACAAAGTGAAAAAGGAAAAGACATTTTAATTGTTATTATCGTTATTTTAGTTGGATTAAGTTCATTTCAATTAGGAAGATTATCTAAGACAAATACATCAAATTCAAGTGGAATAAGGATAGAATACCCGTCAAATGAGCAAAATATACCTCTAAGTGCCAATTTAAGCCAAATAAACAGTGATAATAAGGCTGATACTACAAAAATAAACCAATTAAAGACCCAAACAAATGGAAATTATTTTGCTTCAAAAAGAGGCAAAAAATATTATCCAGTTGGATGTTCGGCAGGTAATACAATTAAACAAGAAAATAAAATTTATTTCGAAACTTCCACTCAAGCAGAGGAGAAAGGATACATACTTTCTGGTTCGTGCGAATAATGGTTAATTTTATTAAAGGGAAGGACTATATTTGAATTTGATACAACGTCGCACAATATATCTTTTACGACATAGTATTAAACAAAAGAGCCTTTTAAATAAAAGAAAAGCCACTGATTGATCAAGGTGGCTTCTAACTACTTCTATCTTTATTTAATTTACGGGAAAAGTTGGCGCAACTTTTTGAAAATCTGTAGGTTTACCATCTTGAATATTCTTCATATTTTTTAAAAATGAATTCCAAAAATATTGGACGGTGTCACTTCCAACTACATTAGAAAATGGCTTTTTAAGATAATCGTTCCATAAGCTTCTCCCTGCTGACCCAACATACCCAAAATTCTCTTTTGCTTTAGGACTTTCTACAATAGCTTTAATGTTTACATTAAAATAACTCAAAACGATGATTAAAATAAATCCTAAGAATAAAATTCCTAAAATACTTATTCCACCTTTTTTGTTATTTAAATTTTTCATTTTATTAATTAAATAATATTTTGAAACATTGTTACAAACCAATTAACTATTCCACTTATTGTAATATGAAAATAATTCATCAAAAATATCACAACTATAATAAATATTATTAACTTAAGAAAACCTCCTTGTTTATTTTTTATATTATTCATAATTATATTTTACCACACAATATTTTAGTAATACAATACAAACTGTTAATTAATTACTGTTTATAAGAAGGAAGATAATACATCGGGTTAAGATAAGCATTTGTAGCAGCTATTGGTTGTGTTAACACGTGACCAGGACATGATTTACTTGGTAATGTCTTAAGATCAACACCATCTTTAGGATAAACAGATAAATGCAAATGTGGCCCCGTAGAAGATCCTGTATTCCCAGAATATCCAACAATTTGACCTCTCTTAATAATATCCCCTTTTTGAACTTTTATAAGAGACAAATGCCCATATGTAGCCGCAAGACCATTATTAAATTTTAAAAGAACAAAACGCCCATAAGAAACTCCAGGACATTGCAAATCTGTATCTCCAGTTCCAGCAACAACTCCATCAGACATAGCTTTAACTGGCGTACCAACAGAAGCTCTAAAATCAACTCCTTTATGATTAGATGAAATTCCTTTAACATTCCTTAATCCGAAATAAGAAGTAATATAAACATAGTCTAGAGGCCAAGCTAAAACTCCTTTCCCTGGAAGTGTAGATGGGTCAAGAATATATTTTAATTGTGATTCATAATCTTCTAATTCTTTTTCAAAAGCTTCTTTTTTTGCAATTTTTTCTTTTAATAATTTTTGATAGCTTGTTTCGCTATTTTTTGTTTGAGCTAAAAGTTTTTTCTTTTCAGCTGTATTTTGATCTACTATCTTTTTCTGATCAGCTAATTCATTTTTTAAAGAAACTAATTCATTTCGAGCATCAGTTGTTTCTTTTCTTGTATCTTCAAGATCGCTTTTTATTTGCTTTAATTCAACTATTTTTTCTCTTATTTTTTCACGAACAGAAATCATATTATCTATATCATTCCAAACATCAGTAAAATTATTTTCTGATAAAATAACTTCTGGGATAGAATTCAACTCTAATTCATTTGTTTTTTTAATATCAATTTTAATTGCATCAATATCTCTTGAGATAGTGTCTTCTTTATTTCCTATATCTAAACTTAATTCTTGTATTTTAAAATTTGTTTTTTCTATTTTATTTTCAGTAATAGAAATATCAGCAATTAATTTTTTTCTAGTTAAATCAAGCTGTTTAATTGAAACATTTAAAGAATTTTTTTGTTTTCCTAAATCATTTAATTGGCTCTGATATTTTTTTATTTCTTGTTCAAGTTTCGCAATATCAGCATTTTTTTGGCTTATTTTTGCGTTTAATTCCGATGCTGTTTGTGCACAAGTAAAAACCATAGGAACTGTAATTAAAAGTACTAAAAGAAAAAAACTAAATTGCTTTTTGTAATCTTGATATAGTTTCATTTTTTCCTAAAATCTCCGCTATCACAAAAGGATCTGGAGATTTATCTAATCCTGATAAAGCAAAACGAATAGGGTGCAATAATTCCCCTTTTGAAGGCAATGACTCCCCTATTTTCATTAAAATTTCTTTTATGTTTTCTTTATTAAAACTAGATTCATCCAAACTATTTAGGGCTTCCACTGCTTTTTTTAAATTTTCAGAAATTTGCAAAGCTGTAGTATTTTTAAAAATTAATTTTTCTTTTTCATATTTAGGCACATTAAAAAAGAAACTCAACTCCCCTTTTTCTATCATACTTACGATATCTCCAAATTTTGAGATTCTCTCTGTTATTATTGGAATAAGTTTTTCATTTCTCATATTTTCTGGTAAAAATTCAAAAATTTTATTTTTTAAATCTTCATTAGAAAGTAATTTAATATGTTCTTTGTTTGTCCAATCCAATTTTTCATCATTAAATTTTGCACCAGAATGACCTATTCGAGAAATATCAAAAGTATTTATTAATTCTTCTTTTGTAAATATTTCTTTTTCACCACCTGGATTCCATCCCAAAAACGCCAAGAAATTTATCATGGCTTCAGGTAAATATCCTTCCTTTTTATAATCTAATACGTCTTTTGCACCATCTCTTTTCCCTAATTTTTTCTTTCCATCTGGCCCCATAATTGGTGGTAATGTTGCAAATAATGGACGTTCAATCTCTAAAGCATCATATAAAGATAAAAATTTAGGAACAGAAGATATAAATTCTTGTCCACGCATAACATGAGTCACTCCCATTTCTAAATCATCTATTATGTGTGCAAAATTATATGTTGGATATCCATCACTTTTTATTAAAATAAAATCATCTAAAGCTTCAGGTCCAGCAGAAAGATCACCATAAACGAGATCGTTCCAGTGATAACTTTTTATTTCTGGTACTTTTAAACGAAGAGGTTTTGTGCCATCCCATACTTCAAACTTTTCTGGTCTATGTTCTCTGAAAAGAAAAGCTTTTCCTTCTAATTCTGCTTTTTCACGAAATTCATCAACTTCATCTGAAGTATATGGATCAGGATATGCTAAACCTTTATCAATTAATTTTTGAGCATATTTTTTATATGAATCTAATCTTTGTGATTGTAAATAAGGAGCATTTACTCCTCCAATATCAGGACCTTCGTCCCAAATTATTCCTAACCACTTTAAAGATTCAATTATATGAGAAACAGAACCTTCGACTTCTCTTTCCTTGTCTGTATCTTCTATTCTTAATATAAAAGTTCCATTATTTTTTCTAGCCCAAAGCCAAGCATATAATGCTGTACGAACACCCCCAACGTGCATAAAACCTGTAGGACTTGGCGCAAATCTTGTTATAACTTTATTTTCCATAAAGTTATTTTAACATTTATTTAATATAATTAAAATACTTTATTTTTCGTGAGATAAAGCTATGTCTATAATCTCTTTTGCTATTTTTTCAGCAGCACCATTTTTAGCGAAATTATGAGCATTTTGAGCCATACGATTTAATATTTCTTTATCTTCTGTTATTCTTTCTATCTCTGAACTTAAGATATTTGCTGTCATATTTATTTCTTCCACTACACTACAAGCACCAACACGCGCATAAGCAAAAGCATTTTTCTTTGCATGATCAGCATTTGATTCTGTAAAAGGAATTAAAATAGAAGGAACTCCCCAAGATGCTATTTCAAATAAAGTTGACCCAGCTCTAGATATTATAAGAGTAGAAGCACCAGCAGCCATTTTCATTTGAACATTACTCAAGAAAGCTAATGGTACGTATCTTGATTTATTTTGATTATTAGAAAGTATCACATCTGCTCTTCCTGTAACATTTTTAAAATTCTTTACGCCTGTCTGATGAATAATTTGATAATTTTCCAAAAGTCTTGGTAAGGCGTCTAAAATAGTATTATTTATAAGCTCAGCGCCTTGTGAACCCCCTAAAATGAAAATCACTGGAATATTTGATTCTAATTTAAAATAATCTAATGCCTCCTTTTTGTCAGCTGATTTTTCTATTTCTGAACGAATTGGTTGACCTGTCCAAGCGACTTTATTCGCAGGAAAAAATTCTGCTGCTTCTTCGAAAGAAACAGCAATTCTTTTCGCAAAATGCCCAGCCCAAACATTTACTCTACCTGGAGCAGAATCCGATTCATGTATCACTACAGGAATTCTTAAAATTCTTGCTGCAAAAAGTGTAGGGAAACTAGCATATCCTCCTTTTCCAAAAATAACATCAGGATAAATAGAGAAAATTTTAAAAATTGCATTTATTATTCCAAAAAATGTTTTAAAAAGATCAAAGAAATTTTGCAAAGAAAAATATGTACGCATTTTCCCAGCATTAATTTGTTCATACAAAAGTCCATTTTCAAAAAGCATTTCTTTATCGTAAGGATTATCAGAAATATAATAAAGCTTTGCGCCAATTATTTTTTCTTTATCTATTATTTGATTTGTTTTTTGAGCAACAGCTATTATTGGATAAAAATGTCCTCCTGTTCCTCCTCCTGTAAATACAATTTTCATTTTTAATTTAAATTAAAATAAATTCTATTAATTTTTTGTTTGAAATTTTGAAATATTAAGCACAATACCTATAGCCATAAGATATATCATCAGAGCAGTACCTCCATGACTCATAAAAACAAGCGGAACTCCTGTTAATGGAAATACTCCAGTAATAGAAGCAATATTCATAAACGATTGCGCTGTAATAAGTATAACAATTCCTGAGACTAAAAGTCTACTGAACTGATCTGGCGAATTGTTCGCTATTCGAAGCCCACGCAAAGCAAAAATTGAGTAAAGTAATATAACTATCGATGTCCCAATAAACCCTAATTCTTCCCCTAAAACAGCGAAAATTGAGTCTCCTTGTGGTTCTGGTAAATAACTGAACTTTTGTATACTTTGTCCATAACCACGCCCAAACATACCTCCAGAACCTATCGCTATTAATGATTGTTGTATTTGATAAGATGAGCCTGTGGGATCTGTTGATGGGTCAATAAAAGTTTTTATTCTATCTTGAAGATAAGGAGTAAAAAAAACTAAAGATCCAAGTCCTATAATAGCTATTCCTAAAACTCCAAAAATATATTTATAAGAAACTCCTGAAATAAAAAGCATAGAAACTCCAGTGACAGTTATTAAAATAAAACTTTTTGTATCTGGCTGTCTAAATAAAATAAAAGCGATAACTCCGAGCATTATCAAAAGAGGTAAAATTCCAAATTTAAAATCCCCTACTTTATGTTTTGCCCAAGAAAGCCAAGCTGCAAAATAAATAATAAAACCGAATTTCAAAAATTCAACAGGCTGAAAAGTTCCTAATGGTCCAAGTTTGATCCATCTTTGTGCTCCACCGTGACTCCATCCTAATGTAGGAATAAATACTGCTGCAGTTATAGCTATCCCTCCTAAAAAAATAAAGAGCGCATATTTACGCCAAAATTTATAATTTACCTTTAATGCAAAATACATACAGATGATTCCCAGCCCAAGACCAAGCACAAGCTGACTAAAAAGTACTGAATAAAATTCTTTTTTACTTTCTACTAAAATACCTAAAGAGGCAGACACAAACATAGCGATTCCTACAAAAATCAATAGAATAACTGTTATTAAAAAAAATCTGTCTATTTTTTTTCCTTTCATTTATTTTTTATCTACTTATTACAGCTAAAATAATTCCTATAATTGCAAACACAATAGATAAAATCCAAAAACGCATAGTCACCTTGTAAGAAGGCCAACCTAATGCTTCAAAGTGATGATGTATTGGAGAAAGTTTAAATAATCTTTTCCCATTATTAAATTTTTTATAACAAATCTGTAATATCACAGATAAAGAACTTATTACTAAAGGCAAAGCTACAATAGGTAAAATCAAAACTGAATCGGTTAAAAAAGCTAATGTTGCTAATGTTATTGTGAGCCCCATAATACCTGTCTCTCCCATATAAAATCTAGCTGGAGGAATATTAAACCAAAGAAATGCCAATATCGCCCCCGTTATAACCCCTGAAAAAACGGCTAAGTCTATTTGGTTATTTGCAAAAGCTATCACTGTATAAGCAGAAAAAATTGAAGCGAGAACTCCACCAGAAAGTCCGTCTATACCGTCTATCACTCCACCAGAAAAAGTCGCAAGCGCAACTAAAACAAAAAAAGGAATTATTAAAATACCTAAATATATTTCTCCACCAAATGGTATATGAACAGAAGTCATTCCTAATTTATAAAAAAACCAAATACCAATCAATAAAGAAATAAGTGCAATCAAAAAAGCTTTCCATTTACGCCAATTTTTATCATCACGCGCAAACTTCCCTTTTCCATATATTTGTATTAAATCATCCCAAAGTCCCAACAGTGAACCTAGCATTAAAGTAAAAAATGGAATAAGAGTTTGATTTCTACTTAAAAAATTCATTTTCTCTGTATTTACTGAAGGAAAAATAATAGATATTAAATAAAAAATAATCACTACGCAAAATACAGAAAACCAAACAATTATTCCTCCTACTCGTGGAGTTTTTAATTCTTCTTTTTCATTATGAATTTTTTGAAATTCTAGATTTGTGACTTCGTTACGAGAATATTTCTTCCACATTTTATATTTATAGAAAAAATGTGTTGCAATAGGTGTAATAGCAAGCCCTAAGAAAAAAGCAAAAGCTGTCGGTATAAAAATTTTCAATAAATTTAAAAGCATAATTTTAATTATAGAATACATTAACTAATTTTTCCATATCCGAAAAACGACCATCTTGTGTAGAACCAAGCACAGTGATAGCCATCCTGTGCCCATCTTTGTTTCTAAAAATAATCGTTAAATTACCTCCTACAAGTGTCGTAAAACCTGTCTTTGAAAATAACACATTTGGAATTTTATCTAAAATCAAATTAGTATTTTTTATATTATGAACGAAACCAACCTGAGATTTTAAGGTTATTTCTGGTAATACCGTAGCATTAAAAACATCAGGGTAAGCCCTTAAGGCATAGCTTGCCATAATATTTACATCCTTAGCTGAAGCAAAAGCGCCGGCTTTTGCTTCATTCATATCAAGCCCTGTGAAATTTAAAAAAGAAAAATTCTCCATTCCAATCTTTTTAGCTTTGATATTCATTTTTTCCAAAAAATCTTTACTATCTCCCACAAGCGCGTAAGCCCCATCATTCGAAGATCCAATCAAAGTAAATTTAGCAAGATCTTTAATATCCCATTTTTCATAAGACAAAAGTCCATAATCTCCAAATTGACTTAATGCATTTGGATTGATTGTTATAATTTGTTTTGTTTTATATTCATCAAGAGCCACTAATACTGTCATAGTTTTTACTAAAGAAGCAATTGGTAATATTTCATTTTGATTTTTTCCATAAATCTCTGTATTAGTATCGATATCATATACAGACACAGCTTTTGCAATCACTTCAATTTGAGAAAATTTATTTTTTATATTCACCTCCTCTTGTGTTTCTTTTTCTAAAACATAATTTATTTTAAAATTTCCAACAGAAAATAAAATTGCCTCTAGGGCAAAAATAATTAAAAGTAAAATTAAAATTTTATTATTCTTGTTCTCCTTCATTCTTTAATTCTTCAGCTAGATTTTGCGCAGCAGTTTCTATGGAAACATTGACATCTTTATAATCTGGTAATTCCTCCACAGAAGAAACCCCCATATATCCTAACAAATCAAATGTAGGTTTATATATATATCTTCTATTATCATTTGGATCAATACTTTTCTCTACTAAACCTCTAATAGAAAGAGCCCTTAAAATAAAGCTAGAATTCACTCCTCTAATATAATCAATTTCAGCTCTACTTACTCCATTTTTATATAAAACAATAGACAAAGTCTCTAAACTTGCTTTTGATAATTCTTTATTTAATTCTTCTTTCTGCATATTTTCAAAAAGATCACTAAGCTCAGGAGATGTGCCTAAAGTTATTTCATTTTCTTTTTCTTGTAAAACTATCCCTCTATTTATCAAACTTTCTTTTAATTTTTCTATAGCTTCATTTATCTCAGTTTGATTCGCATGCAAAACTTCCGAAAGTTTTTTTCGTGATATTGGTTCTCCTTTCCAGAAAAGTATCGCTTCAATCTTTTTCTCTAATTCCATAATTTTATTTTATATTTCTACTATTATCTCTTGACGTTCTATTATAATATCTTCAAAATCGTTTTCTTGAACAGCATCTAAAATACCATTTCTTACAAGTTCTAGCATAGCAAGAAATCCCACAATTACAACCACTCTTTCTTCTTTCGTTACCGCTTTTCCTGTAAACTCTCTAAAATTCATTTTCATTGAACTTTGTATTCTATCTGTCAATTTGTCTATCATTTCTTCTATACTTATAACTTTTCTTACTTCAACTTCTGGTAAGAATATCTTTTTAGGAATTCGCCCCACGACACCTTGTGCGAAAGCCATCATACTTTCTTTTGTGATCTGTTCATCTGGTAAAAATACAAGCAAATCGTTCTTTCTTTCTTGCGGAGCAAAAATAATCTTTTGGCCAAAATTATCTTTTATGTGGCCACCAAGCTTTATATACATCTCATAGAGCTTTAATCTATCTTCCAAATTTTTTATATCAACTTCTTCTTCGTTAGTTAAATTTAAATTTGGTAAAAGTGATTTTGATTTTATTAAAATAAGAGTAGCCGCCACTACAACGAAACTTGATATCTCATAAGGACTCAAATTTCCTAAAGTATTGATATATTTCAAATAATCCTCTGTCACTTCTGCAAGTGATATTTCGTTTATAAATAGCTTTCTTTCTTCCACCAAACCCAAAAGAAGCCCAAATGGGCCTTCAAATCCAGTTGTTTTTATCTTATAAACTTCCTGTTCCACCTTTATATTATAGCATTTTAAAGAATTTAAGTTATACTTGACTTTTATGTTATTCTATGATACAATTAAGCAAATTTGAGAATTATGAAAGATTTCCTGAAAGCTTTCCGTTCGGGAATTAGATTCTCGGGACGGCTCTTTAAAAACATCGGTATTAAAGTTAAATGGATCTGTAAAACCGATAAAAAATTGATAGAGACTATATTTTCATGGTCAACCGCAAAAGGACATCATCCTTCGGTAAAATGGATCTTGAGTATATTTGTTATTCTAATATCAATTTTTGTTCTTCTCCCAGCATGCATGTTTATTGCATTGCTAAAATCAATATAATAAAAGCCGAATGATTTTACTCATCCGGCTTTTTTATTTTTCTATTAATAATTAAATTTAATTAAACATACTTATTTATTTAAATATGAAAGACGTTTTTTAGTTGGCAATCTCTCTATGGCATAGCGAAGCATCGTGCGAGGCATAGATTTAGTATAAACATCCAAAAATTCACAAAGCTCTTTTTCACTTACCCTTTTCCCTACTTCACGAAGCATCCAGCCACAAGCTTTATGGATCAAATCATGATCATTACCTAAAAACATTTTTACTATTTTAATAGTCCATTTAGATTCTCCAGCATAGATAAAAGCAAAAGTACTTAATATAGATATTCTTTGTTCCCATAAATTTTTTGATTTAGCTAATGGTAAAAGAATTTTCTGCCTTACACTATCTTTTTCTTTTAATAAATAATCACCAACGATATATCCAGCTGAAAGATCTACTAAATCCCAATTATTAATATATTTCGTATGCACTAAATAAAAATCTACGATTTTCTTTTGTTCAATTCTATTTTTAGATTTTTTATATTTATAAACTAAAATAAAAATAGCAACAAGTCTGATTTCATGAAATTTATTTTTCAATAAAATATCAATCTCAGAAAGTGGTATATCTCCATATTTTCGAGCAACTTTTCTAGAAACTGGAACCATAATTCCAAGAAAAATATCCCCTTCTCCATATTGCCCTTTCCCAGTCTTAAAAAACCTCCCAAGCAATCTAGCTTTTTCCTTATCAGCCAAACTCTTCATTTCTTTTTCTAAATCTCTAGCTTTCATGAAATAAAATAATTATTCCACTACGCACGTATTTTTCCCTATCGCTGAATAAATTGCGCACCAGCTGAAAATTGCTTCGAAGAAACAAAATCCTGCAAAAAATAGAAGGATTGGATTCCATGCTGTCGTAATAGCGAGGATTAGCAATATTGCACCCAATATTGCGCGGATTATTCTATCTCGTTTATTTAAATTCTTTGAAATTCTATTAGTAGATTTCTTGCTGTAATATTTTAAAATTAATCTATATATAAAACCAACGATAAAAGCTAAAACAAAAATTACAAGAATATAAACTATTCCAAAAATAGAAAGAATAAAACTGATTGGTGATTCATCAAAAAAAGATTTTTTAATTTCAGGAATTAAATTTATTGCATTTACTATCTCTCCCATATTAAAAGCTTCTTTCTCTCCTATCGCTAAAGAATATTTACTGTCATTATTTTGACTCCAAACATATATATCATATCGGCCAGCATCAACTTTCATTTTATATTCTGGACCTTTTAAATATGAATCAACTCCAAATGGCTCAAAAAACTTTTTCCATTCAAAATGAGCCCCATCGAGAAACACTAAAGGTTCATTCATTTTATTATCTTTTATGATAATGGCATAAACATTCTTCGTCTGCCCTTCGATATCTGGAACTAAAAGATTCACATACAAATCAAAAGGTTGATCTTTGTCTATGCGATACATTTGTGAATCACCTTCGAGCTTCGCATAATATACTTTTGAGATCTCAGGGTTAGGAACTGAAGTTATTAAATCTTTCGTAATTCTAGGTTGATGCGCAAATATAAAAACTGGTTTAAATAAAAAAAAAGCAACAAAAAATACTATCACAGTAAAAAATATTGCTAATTTAGTTAATTTAGATTTCATATTAATTTTCTTTTTTTAGACTAAGACCTTCTTTTAATAAAAGACTATTGATCTCTTCAAGATAATCAGGATTAAAACTTATTCCATTACGAATTTCGTTTTCTGTCTTTCTTGATAATTCTTTTAAGGTACGCATACTAAAATTAACCTTTAAAAAACCTAACAATTTATTACTTATATTTAAGTCTATTAATTCTACAGGTTTCACTTGTATTAATGATTCTTTCTCCATATTAATATTATATATCACTTAATATTAAATTTCTACAAAATGATTTTAAACTTGACTATTTTATACAGCCTGCTACTATTTAAATAGTCTAAAGTTTTAGGTTTGTTTAGTTCCTTCTGTAAAAGAGTGTTAAGCATGGTTCCACCCTTTTATAATAATTTATAATAATTTTACTCCAAAAGAGTAATATAATAAAATTCCACGAAGGAACATCCCTGATGCTTACATATGGTGAATATGTGTATCAGGGTTTTTTTATTTATATAAAAATAAAACGTCGACTTAGTCGACGTTTTTAATTTATAGCACTGTCTGGGTAGAAAACACTTTCACTTAAAAAATAGTTTGCTTCTTCTTTTTCTTTATTATACACAATCAAAACTCCAACCTTTCTGGTAAAATCTTTCAAATATCCAAATAGTATCCAAGTGTCTTCATTTTCAAGATTTTCAAAAAAATTTTTGAAAAAAGAATTAAAAATAAAATTTAATCCTTCATCTTTTGAATCAATATAAATATATGGAAGAATTGGAGGCATTGAAAGCGGAGCATAAACTTTTTTTAAAAGTATTCTCAAAAGAATTTTTTCTTTATTTTTAATAAATTTTTCTATTGGTCTTATTGTTACATAAGTATTTATTAACAAAGAAAATTCTTTATTCTGATCTTGTAAAATAAAAGGTTCCCATTCTTCAGCGCTACTAAGGAGTTTTATCTCCCCAACGTCTGGTAAATGACCTCGCAGTTCCATAGGACTTGATTTTTAAGTTTTCAAACTAAGAATTTATCTATCTTGATAGTAACATAAATAAACAAAAAGTAAAGAGCTAGTTATCCACTTCTATGAATTTATACAAAAGTCGTACAGGTGTACCTAAAGCACCTCCAGCGAGATATTCCCCTGCCATTGAAGTCATACGTGGAGCTATATCTATATGAGCCCATTTATAACCTTTTATAAATTGATGTAAAAATATAGCTCCATAAATCGCGCCACCATAACGAGAATCTTTATTGTGAACATTTGTAAGATCTCCTAAACTACCCTTTATTTCATTTTCATATTCTTCCCACATAGGAAGTCTCCAAACATAATCTCCTGTATATTCTGCTACTTTTTCTATCTTTTTTGAAAGCTCGTCATCATCTGTGAAAATAGCTGATGCTCTTTCTCCAAGAGCTACCACTGCTGCACCAGTTAATGTAGCAATATCTATCACAACTTTTGGATTATATTTTTGAGAATAAGTTAACGCATCTGCAAGAATAACTCTACCTTCTGCATCTGTATTTAAAATTTCAATAGTTTTTCCTGACATAGAA
>Ga0172375_10004965_pt1 | contig 19425 bp, 15 predicted proteins | sample LakKiv1m_FD_114537 | JGI IMG/M metagenome (GOLD analysis project Ga0172375, IMG submission 114537) | Freshwater microbial communities from Kabuno Bay, South-Kivu, Congo - kab_092012_11.1m | ecosystem: Environmental > Aquatic > Freshwater > Lake | place: Democratic Republic of the Congo...
AATCTGACGCGACAGGATGTCGCCGGACTTCATCACCCACTCATGCGGATGCTCGCCACACCAGTAGTCGAACGCGAATGGCGGCTGCTCGACCCCGTCCAACTTGGCCTGCAGGCCGAAGCAGCCAAAGAGGTCCTTGGGAATCAGAAGGGGCCGGCCGGTGTGGTTCTTCACCAGAACGGTCAGCGTGGCTATCGAACCACGCTGGATCTTCACGTCGGACGCCCACAGGGCGGTGCTCAGGTTGCTCAATACATTGTCGGCGACCACAGGCGTCCAGGTCAGAGGCGCCGATGTCTTTTGTGAACAACCACTTACGCCGAGTGCCGCCACGAGGCACGTCATCAGAAAGAATCTAGGATTCACAATCCTCCTGTCACTTCGGGTTTGTCTTGAATATGCAGCATGGTAGTGGAGAATGCTCCCCCAATTCAAGGAGGATGACATGCTCAAGGCTCGAATTGCGCTCGACAGGGATTTCTCGATTGGCGCCGTCGATCCTCGCCTGTTCGGCTGCTTCGTCGAACACCTGGGACGCTGTGTCTATGGAGGAATCTATGAACCCGGTCACCCGAAGGCCGACCCGGACGGGTTCCGCACCGATGTGATGGAGCTGGTGCGCGAGCTGGGCATGCCGGTGATGCGCTATCCCGGCGGCAATTTTGTCTCCGGCTACAACTGGGAAGACGGCGTGGGACCAAAGGACAAGCGCCCCCGCCGCGCGGAACTGGCCTGGAAGTCCACGGAGACCAACCACTTCGGAACGAATGAATTCGTGACCTGGTGCCGCAAGGCCAACACGGCGCCCATGCTCGCCGTCAACCTCGGCACGCGCGGCCCGGAAGAAGCGCGTCAGCTGGTGGAGTACTGCAACCACCCCGGCGGCACCGCGTGGAGCGACCTGCGCAAGCGCCACGGTTTTGCCGCGCCACACGGCGTCAAGCTGTGGTGCCTGGGCAATGAAATGGACGGGCCCTGGCAAATGGGCCACAAGACGGCGGCGGAATACGGCCGCGTGGCGTGCGAAGCCGCCAAGCTGATGAAGTGGGTCGATCCCTCCATCGAGCTCGTGGCGTGCGGCTCGTCCGGACGCGGCATGCCGACCTTCGGCGCCTGGGAAGCCGAGGTGCTCGAGCACACCTTCGATCACGTGGAGTACGTCTCGATTCACACGTACTACGGGAATTCCGACAACAATACACCGGCTTTCCTCGCCCGACCCGACGAGATGAGCGACTTCATCCGCGAAGTGGTCTCGACCTGCGACTACGTGTCGGCCAAGCGCAAGTCGGCGAAGCGAATCCTGTTGTCGTTCGACGAATGGAACGTCTGGTTCCATTCGTGCAACCACGATCGCACGATCAAGCCCTGGGCGGAAGCGCCGCCGATGCTCCAGGATGCCTACACCCTGGAAGACGCGCTCGTGGTCGGCGGCATGCTGATCACGCTGCTCAACAACGCCGACCGGGTTAAGATCGCCTGCCTGGCGCAACTGGTGAATGTGATCGCCCCGATCATGGCGGAAAAGGGCGGACCGGCGTGGCGCCAGACCATCTTCCATCCCTTTGCGCAAGCCTCGCGGTTTGGCCGAGGCACCGTGCTGCGGCAGGCCGTGGACTCGCCGCGATACGACGTGAAGGAGCGCCAGGGCGTGCCGTATCTTTCGTCGAGCTGTGTGCTGAACCCCGACGGCGGTCTGACGATCTTCGCCGTGAATCGCAGCCTCAAAGACAAGCTGGCGCTGAGTGTGGACCTGCGCGCCTTTCCGCGTCTGCAGGTCGAGGAGTGGTCGGTGCTCCAACACCGGAACCTCAAGGCGGTCAACAGCCGGAAGAACCCCGACGTCGTCAAGCCGGTTGCCGGCAAAGGCGCGAAGGTCAAGGACGGCAAGCTCGCGGCCGTCCTGTCTCCCGCATCCTGGAACGTGATCCGGCTGGCCGCCGGAAGCGTTTGAGGGTTCACTCTGGCGGACCGCCGTGGCCCCAGCCGAAGAAACATCACGAAGATTGTGCCGAGGCTACCTTGGCGGATCGAGGCTGTCTTCGGCCATAGAGGAATGCCCCCGTCAATGACGCGACTGCCAGTATCAGGGTCCCGAATCCGGCGATGTTCTTACCCAGAGCAAGAAGAACTATGCCTCCAACAATCGCAGCCAACCCCAATATGAAGCCGAGGATCTGACCAAGACCAATTAGTGACGCGCGATACTTGAGATCGCGCTCCTCCATCCCATGTCGATGCTTCTGCTCGCCTTCCGCCATAGTAAGGATGCGATCAGCCGCACCAGGCAACGCATCATTGTATCCTTTCAGGTCTTCGGGCGGCGGCAGGGGACCCGAAACCTGCGTCTGCACAGTTTGCACGCGAAGCACTGAACTTGTACCAGAACGCGGCGGGTGAATCTTTTCCATGGGATGCCGCTCTGTCATGGCGGCCTCAGTGGAGGGCGAGTTCGAGTTGCTTCTGATCGTTTGCAGCAACCAGAGCCTTGTGTTCTGCCATGGCAAAACGAATATCGTTGCCAACAGCCAAGAAATCACGGCCAAGCGGAGAAATTCGCTCCTCCTGAGGGGACATTGAATCCAGACCAGCACCAGATATGTCAGCTATGCTTCCCAGTCCTAAAAGGAAGAAATGGCCATTCCGAGCAAGCCGCAAGAAGTGCTTCCCCATAGCGTCTTCTCCTTCTTCTCCAACTGACATCAAGCAATAAATCCAGACCTCTCAATACCACTTGCGGGGACATACTAGGCAGCCTTGGATGTCAACGCAATGAGAAAAACGCGCTGACATTACTTCGCGTTCACAGCTCCCCCTTGAACGCGCGGTCCAGGATCGACGGCAGGAGCGCGTCGAGTTCCGCCCCCGTCTCCGCTTGCAGCGTTTCCAGCAAGGCCATGATCCAGCGATGGTCGGAAGATCCTTTTCTACTGCTTCCTGAAAACATAGTGAAGGGCCGCTCCAACCAAGTCCTCCAACTCCTCCTCCATGCCGCCAAACTGATCGCGAAGCTCGCCTATCCCGTCCTCGGCTCTCTGCAAGGTGTCGGCCACAACCAATTGCACATCCAAGGCAGGTGGGAGTGCAATATTGAGATCGAGGAACTTCTCAACAATGAGCCGACGTCTGTTCGTCGAGCCCCGGCTCAAATGCTCATAAACTCGAAGCATTGAAGGCTGAAAAAGGCAGTAGCGAAGATACGCAGGTAACACACGGTCACTTCGAATCTCGAACACAGGAAAGTCGTTGGTGGCAATCGCGCCGTCCAACTCGCTTGGCACAAGCGCCATCGCCCCATTGCGTGCGTCAATCCGCGATAGAATCAAGTCGTTCGTGCGCATTACGGTCTGGGACTTCGATCCTATGTCGCCTCCTACAACGCGGTCACGAATCTTTGCGCCACGGAAATGCAACTGAACACGCGGTCTTGTGTACTCAGTCGCATCTTCAATTCTAATGCTATCCTTCCGCGGTTCCAGAAGCTCACGCAGCGGAATTGCTGGAGCAGAGACAGTAGTGAGAGCCGAGAGAGTACTCTCCAACTCTTTGAGAGCCCTCTCGCTTTCGTCTTTGATGCGCCGCACGGTGCCGATGATCTCGTTCGGCGCCGGGAGTGAGACTTTCGCGTGATCCGGATGATTCTGCGCAAGGTCGAGCTCCGACTGCCGAAGCACATCAATATCCAGAAACCATGCTTGTCTGGTTGTCTTGCGGTCGTTCCACCAGCGCAGAAGTGGAGTGAACTCTTCGTATTGGATGCCATCCGTGGCCGAATACGACTTTCCCTTGAGGTGCGCTCTATGAAACGGCAATGGATGCTCGTAGAACCACACCCCTTTCGTTGGTCCAGTTCGATCAAAGAATAGTATATTGGTTGCGATGTCGGTGTATGGTTCGAAAACGCCCTTCGGAAAACGAACTATGGTGTGAAGATTGAACTCCGTCAGTAGGTCTTCTCGAATCCGTCGAGGAACACCATCTTCGTAAAGAGTTCCGTTGGGCACCACCACCGCGGCACGTCCAGGCTTGGGCAAGCGGCGCAGCTTGCGCATGATGAGCTGGAGGAACAGCAGGGCGGTCTCGGCAACCTGTTTGTCTTCCGGGAAATTCGACAAGATCCCGCGCTCCTCCTCGCCACCAAATGGCGGGTTGGTGAGCACGATATCCACGCGGTCCCGGTCGCCGATCTCCTTGAGGGGGAATCGCAGCGAGTTGAGCGGGTCGATCTGCGGGGACTCCAGTCCGTGCAGGAGCAGGTTCATCTGGCACAACAGATACGGCAGGGATTTGGCCTCGCCGCCGAGAATGCTCTTCTGCTGGAGCTTCTGCCTGTCTTCCACCGTCTTGCACTGTTTCTCCAAATGCCGGAACGCCTCGACGAGGAAGCCGCCGGTGCCGCACGCGGGATCGAGCACGGTCTCGCCGAGGCGGGGATCGACCACCTCGACCATGAACCGGACCACGGCGCGAGGCGTGTAGAACTCGCCGGAATCGCCGGCCGCGTCGCGCATTTCCTTGAGCATGGTCTCGTAGAGGTGGCCCAGCGTGTGGATCTCGTCGCTGGAGGTGAAGTGAATGCCGCTGATCTTGTTGATCACATCCCGCAGGAGGTAGCCGTTGATCATGCGGTTGATGGTGCCCTTGAACACGGTGGCGATCACGTCGCGCCGATCCCCGCCGTTGGCGCCCTGTAGGCCGCGCAGGTAGGCGAAGAAGCCGGGCCCTTTCTTGCCATTCGGAAGCACGGCTTCCTCGCTGTTGACGAAGGAGATCAGCTCGTCGCCGGTGATGCCGTCCGCCTTGGCGGCCCAGTCGCGCCAGCGGTACGGCGGCTCGATGGCCGGCCGGTATTTCTTGCCGGCCATGGTCATCTCCTGCTCGCGGATCTGCTCCATGTCGTCGAGGAACTTGAGAAACATGATCCACGTGAGCATCGGCAGACGGTCGAGGTCGCCATTGAGCCCCTTATCCTTCCGCATGATGTCGCGGGCGGACTTGACGATGGACCCCAGCTGCTGGGCGGTGGTGAGCGGTGCGGCTTCGGTACGTTGTCTGGCCATATCCCTGTGGTTCTCCCGTTATGCGGCGTACAGCAGCGTCTGCAGCTTGTTCACCGCCTCGCGCAACTTTTCCGGCCCGCCGAACAACGCGGCGATCTCCATGGCGTTGCCGTGTTCGGAAAGAGGGGGCACCTTCAAGACATCGGGGATCAGGAACTGGGCCGTGCCGTGCTCGGCGTACTTTTCCACGAGGTCGTTCAGAATAGCGCGGGCCTCGGGGCTGTACTGATCGAAAAAGCCTTTTTTCTCGAGGCGAAGTGCTTCCGCCCGCTCCCGGCGGGTTCGCAACGGTGCGTTGAAGGCGACGTGGCAAAGCAGGTCAAAGGGATCGGCGTCCGGCTGGTTCGTGGCAGAGGCCAGCACGGCAAAGTCAATGCCGCGTTCCGCGAGGCGTTCGATGATCTCCGCTCGCTTCTCGGGATCCGCCCACAGGGCCCGCAGCTGCGGGGCCGAGGGATACAGCGTGCGCACCTTCTCGGCCGTGTAGTCGATGAACTTGACGACGCGAAGCTGTTTGCCGTCCGGATCGAGTTCATAGACGAGGTGGGCGGCGATCTCGACGCGCCCGCCGTCAAAATAGTACTTACGGCGCTGATCGTCCGGGGGTTCGATGATTTCGGTGCCGGTCTCGTCCCACTCCGGCTCCCCTTCCCCGTCCATAACCGTCTTTCCCGTTTCTGCCACCTCGCCGTTCTGGTCAATGATCACTTCGTCGATCCGTTCGGCTTCGCCGTCAAATTCGGGGTCGGCAAAGAGCCGGGTGGCGGAGCCGGTGAAGTCGATGATGCTGAACCAGAGCTTGCCGTAATCGTCCCGAACACGGGTGCCGCGTCCGATGATCTGCTTGAACTCGGTCATGGAGTTGATGACGCGGGCGATGACGATGTTCTTGCAGGTCGGGATGTCCACGCCGGTGGTGAGCAGCTGGGATGTGGTCAGGACGACGGGAACGGTGGTTTCGAGTTCCTGGAACCGGCCCAGGTGCCCGCGGCCGATGTCGCCTTCCTCGGACGTCACGCGGCAGACATAGTCGGGGTACTGTTGGGCAAGGTCCGAGTTGAAGTTAGTGAGTGCCCGGCGCATGTCGTCGGCGTGTTCCTGGTCCACGCAGAACACGATGGTCTTGCCAAAGCGGTCGGTCTTCTTGAGGAAGTCGGTGAGGTGCCGGGCAATGGCTTCGGTCCGGGCCTTGAGCGCAACCGCGCGCTCGAAATCCTGAGTTTGGTACTCGCCATCCGGAATCTGGCGGCCGTAGCGGTCCAGGTCGCCCTGGGTGGGCCGCCAGCCGGCGGCATCCCATTGGGTAATGACGCGGTGAACCCGGTAGGGAGCGAGGAACCCGTCGTCTATTCCCTGTTTCAGGCTGTATGTGTAGATCGGATTGCCGAAGTAGCGGTAGGTGTCGCGATTGTCGTCGCGGAGCGGTGTGGCGGTCATGCCGAGCTGGAAGGCCGGGTCGAAGTACTCCAGGATCTCGCGCCAATTGCTTTCGTCGCGGGCACTGCCGCGGTGGCACTCGTCCACGACGATCAGGTCGAAGAAGTCGCGGGGGTATTCCCGATAGAGACCGGGTCGGCGTTCATCTTTCGCAATGGCTTGGTAGATGGCGAAGTACATTTCACGACCCTTGTTGGCCTCGCCATTCTCGATCTTCCATCGGGCATCGCCGAAAGGGGCGAAGATCTTGTCCTTGGGATCGTCAATGAGGATGTTGCGGTCGGCAAGATAGAGGATCCTGGGGCGGCGATGCTCGCCCGTGCGATTTCAGCGGGAAGACCAGAGTTTCCAGCATATCTGGAAGGCGACCACGGTCTTTCCTGTGCCGGTCGCCATCGTCAGCAACACCCGGTTCTTGTTCTGTAGAACCGCCCGCACAACCCGATTGATGGCGATCTCCTGGTAGTAGCGCGGAGTTTTTCCGCTCAGATGGAACGAGGGGGTTGTCAGGCGTTTGGCGACCTCGTCGCTGGATACCCCCTGGCTTTGTCGAAGCCTGGCCCAAAGGTCGGCGGGCGACGGAAACGCGTCCAGCATGCGTTCTTTGCCGGTGAGAAAGTCGAACTCCACAATACCGTGACCATTCGTGGCGTAGGCGAACGAGAGGCCAAGCATCTGGGCATACTCTTTCGCCTGTTGAAGCCCGTCGCCGGGCAACTTGTAGGAAGCCTTTGCCTCCACGACGCCGAGCGTGAAGTCGCGGGAATGGCGGAGCAGATAATCCGCCCGCTTCTGCCGGCGGCGGCGGACTTGGGAGCCGGAGATGATGATGCGGCCGTCCGTGAACGTGCGTTGCTCGCTGATCTGGTCATCCGTCCATCCCACGGCATACAACTTGGGGAGAACGTATTTTCTGCAGGTATCGGCTTCGGTACTCATGGTTATAGCGGATGTGAATCCTAATCCGCCGTATTGTAGGCTGTTGACAGTGGCGTTTTCAAGCCCGCTTCAAGGAAATCGACGCGGGCGCGGCCATTATCTGCTTTCCTTCCAGGACACCGAAGCCATACTTCCCTGCTTTCGCATGAATCAGGGAGGAAGCACCATGAGACATTCCGACAAGGCCTGGCCCATTCTCACCCGGTACGACCAGAAGCATCTTCGGCGCATCGCCTTGCCGCTCGGCGGCATCGGCACCGGTACGGTGTCGCTCGGCGGGCGCGGCGACCTGCGCGACTGGGAAATCGTGAATCGCCCGGCCAAGGGATTCTATCCCTCGCCCGGTGGCGTAACCGCGTTCTTCGCGCTTTACGCCAGGCCGAAAGGCGGTGCTCCCCGCGGCGAAGAAACACAAGATGGGCGTCATCATCGGGTCGCCGCTGCAACAGGGCGCGCTGGCCAAACGCTACGATGCGGAGGTAAAGCACGGCGCGCCGTGGCTCAGCCTTCCGCGCCGCCGGCAGTACAAGGCCCTGTACGAGTTGCTCGACGACGTGGACATGCCGATTGTCGAGATGGGTATGCGGTTTGTGATATCGAACCCGATCGTGTCCTGCGTGCTCACGGGGTCTCGGTCGAAGGAGGAAGTTGAGCAGAACCTGGCGGCGATCGAAAAGGGGCCCCTGCCGGCGAAGCTGTTGAAGCAGCTGGACGAGATTGCGGCCATGGTGCCCTTCCGTCCATTCGAAGAACCGTTCGGCCTGCCGTTCGGCAGGGACTACAAAGGACCGGGGATGGCATCATGAAAGTGGCAATGGTCGAAAAAGCGAACGTGCTGCTGGTCCGCGAAGTGCCGGACCCGCAGATCGGCGAGTACGATGCCTTGTGCAAGATGCTCTACGGCGCCACCTGTACGGGAACCGATCAGCACATCATCGCGGGTCGCTTTCCGTGGCAGATCAACTACCCCACCATCCTCGGCCATGAGAGCGTGGGACGGGTCATGGAGGTCGGCAAGCGGGTGCGGTACTTCAAGAAAGGCGACCTGGTGACACGGGTCGGCGCCCTGCGTTCCTCCAAGGGTGACTTCGATGTCAACTGGGGCGGCTTCGCGGAATACGGAATCGCCCGCGATCACTGGGCCATGAAGGAAGACACGCGGCCCAAGGAAGACTGGGACGGCTTCCGGGTCAACCAGGTGGTCCCTGAAGGCATTCCGCCGGCGGCCGCCACGATGATCATCACGTGGCGCGAGACATTGAGCTACCTGACGCGGGCCGGGTTCGTGTCCGGCATGCGGCTCCTGGTGCTGGGGTCCGGCGGCAACGGCCTCTCGTTTGTGGCGCACGCCACCCACATGGGCGCGAGCCGCATCGCCATGGTCGGCAGTCCGGTCCGGAAGATCGTCGCGTTGAAAGCCGGCACGACGGATTTCTTCGACTACAAACTGCAGAACCTGACGGAGCGCGTGTCGAACGTGTGCCCGACGGGTTTCGATTTCATCATCGACGCCGTCGGCAAGAAAGGGAATCTGGACAAGTTCCTGCCCGTGTTGAAGCCGCGCGGGTTCGTGGGGATCTACGGCATCGACGACTACGGCGCGTGCACCCTCAACCCGACCCGGGCCCGCGGCACGTTCACGTACCTGAACGCCGGGTATGACGAGGAAGAGACCCACGACCGCGTCGTGGGACTGGTGCAGGCTGGCAAGCTGGACGCCAGTTTGTGGCTGGACCTGGAGCACCCCTTCCCGCTGTCGGATATTCACAACGCTTTCGAGGCGGTCAAGAGCCGCAAGGTGGTCAAGGCGCTGGTTCAACTGGTGGCGATGAAGAAATAGCCCGGCGCAGGGCATCGGTCAGCGTAAATGAGGGGAGCATCATGTCCGACAATCAGGTTGGCGCCATTATCGAAAACGGGCCGAGCGACTGGCAGATCATCCAGCAGGACGCCGGGGGATTCGGCGCCCTCATCGTCGGCGGCCGATGGGTCAGCGATCCCAAGGGCAAGGTGGAACTCCGGCTGGCGTTCGAAGAGAGCGGCACATCGGTGAACCACGCGCTGGACTGGCAGGCGGCCCGGACAACGGCGGATGGGAAGTGGTCGGCCACGCTGGCGAAAATTCCGGCCGGCGGGTTGTACCGTCTGGAAACCCGGTTCCGGCCCGATGTCCAGACGAACGGCGAATGGTCGCCCCGCGGCGACATGCGGCACTTCCTCGGTGTCGGCGATTTGTGGATCATCGCCGGCCAGAGCAACTCCGCGGGCTATGGCCGCGCGCCGGTCAATGATCCGCCCGAGCTCGGTCTTCACTTGTTCCGCAACAACGAGCAGTGGGCGCTGGCCACGCACCCGATGAACGATTCCACCGATACGAAGCACCCGGTGAACCGGGAAGGCGCGAATTCCGGCCACTCGCCGTACCTGCAATTCGCGCGGTTGCTGAAACAGCAACTCAACCATCCCATCGGATTGATCCAGGCGTCGCTGGGCGGCTCGCCGCTGTCGGCATGGAACCCGACCCAGCCGGGAGATGCCGCACTCTACAAGAACATGCTGCATTGTGCGGAGTTGTGCGGCGGCCGGGCCAAGGGGGTCTTGTGGTACCAGGGCGAATCCGACACCGGCGGCGAGAAGCTCAAGGATGCGCTGACCTACGAAGCGCGGTTTACCCAAGCGGTCGCCGCATGGCGCGAGGCACTGCGGAACCCGGACTTGGCCGTGATCACGGTTCAGCTCAACCGCGTCTACGGCGTATCCGGGATCGACGGCGATACGGGTTGGTCCGTGGTGCGCGAGGCGCAGCGGCAGGTGGCGCGGAAAGTAAAGGCCGTGGCCGTGGTGCCAACCTTCGATCTGGCCCTTACGGATTGCATTCACAACAACTCGCCATCCAACCTGCTGTTGGGGGAACGCATGGCGCGCGCCGCGCTCGGGATGGTCTACGGCAAGGCGGTGGACTGGAAGGCGCCGGACCTGAAATCGGCGCGGGTGGCCGCGGCCGGCCGGGAAGTGGAGCTGACGTTCGACAACGTCACCAGCCGGATGGATGGTCTCGATCCGACCGCCAATAGTTTCCGCGTGGAAGACGAGGCGGGCATGGTTCCGATGGAGAAAGTGCTCTATCCGCAAGACGCCCGCGTCCGATTGCTCTTCAGTCGTCCGCTCAAGGGGCGCGCCGTGGTCCACGGCGCGTATGGACTCAACCCGGCCATGGTTCCGCTGGACATGGAGCGATTCCTGCCAATGCTGGGTTTCCATGGGGTGCCGGTGGAATCGTAGGGAGAACAGAACGCACGTGAACCTGTGAAGATCACACTCGCCACACGCCATTTCCGCCCGGTCGGCGGCGCCGAACGATTCATCCGGATGTTCGCCCGGTATCTCGTCGACCGCGGACACCACGTTCGCGTCTACGCGTTCCAGGGCGATGACCTGCCGGGCGTCGAGCTCATCCTCCTGGACAAGCCGCGCGGCGTGCCTCGTTTCGCGCATGACTGGGAGACCGCGCGCCGGATCGCCAAGCGGCTCGAGACCGACGATGCCGATGTCCGCATGGGGGGGCAGAAATTCTGGGGATGCGAGGTGCTCCATCCCGTGGGAGGCGTGGAGGGAGTATTCTGGCAAGCCCACGTTCGCCATCGCCTGGCCAAACCGCTGCCCGCCTTTACGCGCCATTTCCATCTCAAGCGCTATTTCGACCTGGCGGGCGAGGCCCGCGGATACCACGATCCTCGCTTGCGTTGCGTGGTCGCCGAAGCGGACCTGGTCCGGCGGCAACTACTGCAGTTCTATCCCGAACTGAACGGGAAGATCCGGGTGGTCTTTCAGGGAACGGGCCTTTCGACGGACTTGGCGGCGCAGCGGGAGACGCATCGCCGGACACTCCTGCCGTCCTTCGGCATGGCGCCGGACCGGCCTATCGCTCTCTTCATGGGCCATGATTTCTTCCGGAAAGGACTGCGGCACGCCATCGAAGCCGTGGCGGCCGCCAACCGGAAAGACCCGCTGCATGCCTGGCAATTGCTGGTGGCGGGCCGCGACGAGACGCGCCCGTTCCGGAGACTGGTTCAGGACTTGGGAATTGCGGATGACGTGAAGTTCGTCGGCTCGGTTCCCGATCCGTCCGCCTGCTATGCCGCCGCGGACGTGCTGCTTTTCCCGACGACCTTCGACTCGTTCGCCATCGTGACCGTCGAGGCGATGTCCGCGGGCACGCCCGTGATCACCACGGTCCAGAATGGCGGCAGCGAGATCATTGAGGAGGGCCGGAACGGCTGGGTGCTTCCCGATCCCGCTATGACGGAGCGGATGGCAGATCATCTGCTCGAGCTTCGCGATCCGGAGAAGCGACGGGCCATGAAGGATGCCTCCATCGCCACCGCCAAGCAGCACACGGCGGAAAGCAAGTTCAAGGAAATCGAATCCATCCTGGTGTCCGCCGCACGGTAGCCCGCGTCCCGCCAGTCATCGGCTGACGATCATGAAGAACCCGGTGAAGTCGTAGTATCTCTTGAGCTGGTCCAACTAAAACTCCAACAGGGATTCGGCCAGAGCGGTGAGGCGGGCACGGTAATCATCTTCCGAGGGGGGATCTATCCAGTATACGGAGGGAACGCCCTTGCTCGCCATTTCCATGAGTCGCTTGCCAACCAGCGGCTGGAAGACGCCGGCGGCTTTTCCGTCCGCCAGCCGGATCGCCTCCTCAATGCTGAGATTATCGCGGCAACAAAGCCAGTAGATATCGGCGACATCCTTGGGCGCCGCCCGGTCCAACAACGCCGTAATCTTATTAGCAAGAATGTTCTCCCGCGTGTCGAGCATCCCCATTTGAGGATGCCGCACAGGAGTCCCCACCCGAAACGGCACGTCGTTGACAAACTCGACCTTCAAATCCACGTTGCCATGCACAACGGCCCGTCCAAATCGCGCCTCGCGAAGCAGGATCTCAACTTTCACACCCGGTTCAACGTTGCGCATGAGAGCGTCGAGACAACGGTCGCGCCAGAGCTCAAACTCCTGTCGGTCATTGGCAAAGAAGTCCAAGTCCTCGGAATAACGGTGTTGGTAGTATCCTCGGGAAAGGGCCGTTCCGCCCGTCAGATAGAAACCGTGCTCGACTCGGCCAATGAGCGAGAGAGCCCAATCCTGCATCTCGTACAGTTTGCCCCACTCAGGAGTCATGGCTAGACCGCTTTCGCTTGTTCGATGAGGCGCTGGTAAAGGTAGTCCATTCCCTCTCGTCGCATGGAGGAGCGCACGAGCGGCGCCACATCGCGCCAGTGCTCGACGAACAGCGAGCGAGGCAGGAAGCGGCGAATGTCCTTGAAGGAAGCGTAGTCAATCAATCGCGCCATGGCCCATTTCCAGTCCAGGCCGGCAGACGACACTCGTCCGCTAAGAACACGGTCGAAAGTCTCCGAATCCATGTCCACGTCCCACAACCACGGGTACTTGTTCTTCACGGCCATGATCGCAACCCCAATGTTTCTGCTGATATTATGTCGTACACCGGATTGCCCTGTAAAGACGAATGTCTCAGATCCGATCGGGCGTCTCGATGCCGAGGAGCTGCAGGCCTTGGCCGAGGACACGGGCGACGATGCCGCATAGGCGGACGCGGCTTTCGCGCAGTCCCTCGTCGGCTTTCAGGAACGGGACGTTCTGGTAGAACGAACTGTAGACCTGGCACAGTTCATATAAGTAGTCGGCGAGGACGCTGGGCTTGTAGTTGTGCGCGGCGTAGATCACCGCTTCGGGAAAGCGCGCCAGCTTCATGGCCAGCGTCCGCTCGATCGGCTCCACCACTTGGAGCGGATACGCGTCCGGATCCTTGCCGGGGAATCGTTCTGCATACTTGTCGCGGACGCTGTCGATCCGGGCATAGGCGTACTGCAGATACGGCGCGGAGTTGCCTTCCAGCGACAGCGCCTTTTCCCACGTAAACGTCACGGTGGTCTGCGGATTCTGACTGAGGTCGGAGTACTTGACGGCGCCGATGCCGACGGCGCGGGCCACTTCCTTCTGCCGGGCCGAGTCCATGTCGGGGCTGGACTGCTTGACAATCTCCAGCGCGCGCGCCTCGGCTTCGTCGAGCAGTCGCTCCAGCTTGATGACGTTGCCCTCGCGCGTCGAGAAGGTGCCCTCGGGCAGTCGCATGAGCCCGAACCAGACGTGGTCGAGCCGGGAGCCGACGCCGCGCTTCCGGCAGATGGTGAATAGCTGCTTGAAGTGCAGCTGCTGTCGCTCGTCGGTGACATAGACGATCCGGTCCGGGTTGAACTCGGCCACGCGGGTGTCCACCGTGGCCAGGTCCGTGGCGGCATAGTTGAAGCCGCCGTCGCTCTTCCGCACGATGCAGACGGGCAGCTTTTCGTCCTCAAGAAACACGACGAGCGCGCCGTCGCTCTCGCGGGCCAGTCCCTTCGCTTCCAGTTCCTCGATCAACCCCTTGAGCCGGTCGTTGTAGTAGCTCTCGCCGCGCACCAGGTCGAAGGTGACGCCGAGGCGTTTGTACACGCGGTCGAACTCCTTCAGGCTGACGGCCACAAACTTCTTCCAGAGCGCCACGTTCTCGGGATCGCCGGCTTGCAGCTTCACCAATTCCTGCCGGCACTGGTTCTTCCAGTTTTCGTCGGCCTCGCTCTTCTTGTAGCTCTCGACGTAGACTCGCTCCAGTTCCTCGACGGGGTTCTCCTCGATTGCCTTCGGGTCCGCGAAATGGCGGTAACCCATGATAATGATGCCAAACTGCGTGCCCCAGTCGCCGAGGTGGTTGTCGGAAACGACCCGGTAGCCGAGGAACCGGAGCATGCGGTCGAGCGAATTGCCGATGATGGTGGAACGAATGTGGCCAATGTGCATGGGCTTGGCCACATTCGGACTGGAATAGTCCATCACGATCGTGTGCCCCTGCCCCACGGGCGGCACGCCGACAGTGGCGCCCTTCGCCATGAGCTGCAGATTGGCCAGCAACCAGTTGGTCTTGACGTGGATGTTGATAAAACCCGGCCCGGCGATCTCCAGCTTCTCGATGGCGCCGGACGGCTGGAAGTGGGCCACGACGGCCTGCGCGATATCGCTCGGCTTCTTCTTCAGCACCTTGGCCAGCGCCATGGCATCGTTGCACTGGTAGTCGCCGAACTCCGGATTGGTGGTGGGCGTCACAGTGAGCGTGGAGAAATCCTGCCCGCTATCCTTGAATGCGTTTTCGAAAAGAGGCCGCATCTGCCGGGACAGCAGGTCGGTCATCGTTGCGCTCTGAGTGGAATCGTTGCTCATATGGCGGAGAACCATATAGGGAAGTGGCCCCCTGAACAAGGGCGAACACCGTCCCCCGTGACCTCGCGTCACGAGAGCGGGAGATTGGCCAACCAATCTCCCGCTCCTGCCGGACCCGACTTCGCCCGGAGGCTTCGCCGCGGCACGCAAGCCGACAGGTGGCGTACGACGATCCAGAATCTGCTGGCATTCGCCGGAACGGTGAGGGAGCATGACTGCCGACTTGCCGGAAGCCGGCAGGACGTGGAGGCCGGAATGACCATCGTAAACAAGAGACTTTTCGCCAATCCCCCCAACGCGTACCGGCCGCTCCAGATCGTCCATGGATTCGATTCCATGCTCACCAACCCCGCGAAGCTGACCGGGGAACGGGGCATTGACCGGCGGCTGGCCAAACTGGCCAAGCTGGGCATCGGCGGCGTGGTGGGCAACGTCAGTTTCGCCCATTACCTCCAGAGCCCGCGGCAATGGGACATCTACCGCCACGGCATGCAATCGGCCGCGAAGAAGGGCCTTGTGCTCTGGTGGTACGACGAGAAGGGCTATCCCAGCGGCAGCGCGGGCGGACTAGTGACACGGTCCCACCCGGAATACGCGGCGCTGGGTCTCGCGTGCTACCAAGTCAACGTGCGGGGCCCCCGCGTTGTCCGGTTCGACATGCCGGTGAGCTGCCGCTCCTTCGTGTGGGCGGGCGCCGTGAAGGATCTGGATAAGTCTGACGAGGAATCAGTCCTACCGTTGGGTCGCTTCGTCGACGCGCAGGGACGGCTCGCGTGGCGCGCGCCCGCCGGTCGCTGGACGGTACTCTACCTGGCGGACCGTGTGATGTATGAGGGAACGCATTCCGCCGGCAACGTCTTTGAGTTCAAACATTACGTCAACCTGCTCGACCCGCGCGCCACGGCGGAGTTCATCCGGGTTACTCACGATCGCTACCACCGCGAAACGCCGCCGGTGATCTGGAAAAAGACGCGGGCCGTTTTCACGGACGAGCCCAGTTTCATGACCGCGTACTCAGGGAAGCTGCCCTCGCGATTCGACGACAAGATACCCGTCGTCGATCGTCCCCTCTTTGAAGATCGCCCGCCGGCCGTGCCGTGGGCTGACGGACTGCTGGAAGGGTTCCGCCGCGCGCGCGGCTACGAGCTCCGGCCGCGGCTGTTCGAGCTCTTCGTCTCCGAGTCCGACGAAGCGCGCTACACGCGGCAGGACTTCCACGAGTTCATTTCCGGCCAGTACGCGGAGGCGTTCTACGGGCAGATTCTTGGCTGGTGCCGGGCGCACGGCATCGCGTCTTCCGGCCATGTGATGGCCGAAGAGTACCTGGTGTCTCATGTGGAGTACCACGGCAGCCTGTTCGCCGCCGTGCGGAATCTGGATCTGCCGGGCATCGACATGCTCGACTCCAATCCCCGGAATATGCTGGCGGGCCACGGCTTCATGGCCGCCAAGCAGGTTTCTTCCGTGGCCCATATCACCGGGGCCAAGGAGGTCCACAGCGAGAGTTCCGACTGGTGCCAGTGGAACGACGGGCACGGCGCCACGCTGGCCGAGCGGATGGGCCAGGGCAATCTCCAGTATGTTCTGGGCATCAACCAGATCACGTCGTATTTCGGCTGGAAAGAGATCGGCGACGCGGGGTGCCGCGCGTACAACGATTACATGGGCCGGCTGGCGCTGTTCCTTCGCGGCGGCCGCCACGTGTGCGATGTCGCCCTGCTCTATCCCATCCGCTCGGCTTGGCTCAACTACGTACCCCGCAGCCCGCTCCCGGAGTTCCAGATCGACGCCGGACACCTGCGCAAGCGGCTCGACGGGGTGTCCTGCGCCTATGCGGATCTGACGCGCAACCTGCTCCGACAGCAGATCGACCTCGACATCCTCGACGAGCAGGCGGTGACGGACGCGAAGGTGCGGAACGGCGTTCTACGGATGGCGGACGAGGCGTACCGCGTGGTCGTGCTCCCGCCGCTGGACGCCATGAGCGTGCCGGTCGCCCGGAAATTGGTGGCCTTTGCCCGTGCTGGAGGGACCGTTGTGAGCGTCGGCTCGCTGCCGAAGTGGAGCAACTCCCCGGCGAATACGAAGACGCTTCGCCGCCTGATGTCCGTCCTCTTCGGCAGCAAGGGAACGGGGCAGATGGTTCCGGAGAAGGAACTGGCGGCTTATCTTCGCGGTCATGGCGCCGATGACTTCGTGCTGGGCAGACCCAACGCGGACATCCTCTACACGCACCGGCGGTTCAAGGGGCGGGATCTCTACTTCGTCATCAACTGCAGTCCGAAGAAGGCGGTGATCAAGTCGCGGTTCCGCGCGCCGGGTCCGTTCATCTTGTATCGGCCGTTGACGGGGCGCATCGAAGCGGTCGGCGTCGGTTCCGCCCTGACCTTGAAGGGCTACGAGGGAATCCTTCTGCAGGCGACGAAGTAAGGGAGGCGGCATGGACAATCAGGACCGGGTTAACCGGGGCGCGTTCCTGGCCGTGGTCACCCTGGCCGCGGTGTACGGGCTCGTCTTCAGCTACCTCGGCTACCTGAAATACCAGGCCTTCTCCTACCATGACTGGGACATGGCGGTTTATGCCAGTTTCTGCCACAACGCGTGGCGGGGAAACTTCTTCTCGTCGCTGCTGGGGGCCCCGTTCTTCGGCAATCACTTGAACCTGCTGTTGCTGCCGGTGGTGCCGCTCTACGCGCTGTGGCACAGCCCGTGCACGCTGCTGGTGCTTCAGGCCTTCGCGCTGGCGGCGGCGGCCCTGCCGCTTTACGCGATCGCGAAGAAAAGCGTGGGCCCCGTGGCCGCCGCGGTCTGTGCGCTTCTCTTCCTGGTTCATCCGGCCGTCCACTACACCAACCTGAACGAGTTTCACCCGGAGACGTTCTTCCCGGTGCTGTTCTTCTCCGCGTTCTATTTCATGATCCAGGGCCGCACCGTGTGGATGCTGGTGTTCGCGGGCCTGTGCCTGTTGCTCAAGGAGAACCTGGCGCTCATGATCGCTCCGCTTGGCCTGTACGCCGCGCTCGCGCACAAGAACAAGCTCGGCTGGGCGCTGATGGCCGCGAGCACGGCCTGGTTCTTCGTCGCCGTGTTGTTCATCATCCCGCCGTTGAACCAGGGGATCATCGGTTACTACAACATCTACCCCGGATTTGGCGACACGCCGGGGGCGATTCTGAAGTACGCGGCCCTCCATCCCGTTACGGTTCTGCAAACCATGCTGCGCCCGGAGAAGATGCTGTATGTCGTTCATCTCCTGATGCCGCTCTGTTTCCTGCCCCTGCTCGGCGCCGGCGTGGCCTGGATGGCCGTCCCCATCCTCGGCCAGCACCTGCTGTCGGGCCGACCGACCGAATGCTCGATGGCGTACTACTACTCCATCGAGATCCTTCCGGCGCTGTTCGTGGGCAGCATCTACGGATTCAGGATCCTGTCGCGGTTCCTTGCCTCTCCGCGTTCCCGGGGGATCGCGCTGGCGCTGATCGGCGCCGCGGCACTAGGCGTCAGCGTCCAGACGGGTCCCTTCTCGGCGGACCGGGCGACGATCAACCGCCGTGAGTTCACCATGGACTACCTCGACCTCGAGAGGGCGCGACTGACGCGCGCGGTGCCACCGGATGCGCCGGTAGCCGCGACGTTCGAATTCCTTCCCCGCCTGTCCGCGCGGAAGGAGCTCTACTCCTTCCATTACGCCTACACTGGGCATTCCATTCTATCCAAGACCCCGTACGAGCTCCCGGATTCCGTTGAGTATGCGCTCGTGGATTTCGACGATGTGGTCACGTTCAAGGGGTTCTACGCGGCCGAGGGGTGGCGGAAGATCCGTCGGCTCCTGACGCAGCGGCGCCTCGAGCCGATCGATTTCGTCGAGACGCTGGTCCTGTTCGGGCACCGCGGGCCGACGGAACCCCGGCTTGTCGAAATGCTCGAGACAATGCCGGAAGCCGAAATCCAGCACGCCACCCGCGCCCGTGTGGCGGAGGATATCGAGCTTGCCGGCTACACGGTGCGGAAGACCGGCCGGAAGGACCTGGTGGAACTGGTGTTCTATTGGAAGTGCCTCAAGGCGACGGCTCGCGACGTCACGTTGTGCTTGGACCTCGTCGGCCCTGACGGTGCCACGCTGGCCCGCAAGTTCCACCCGATCGGTTACCGGATCTATCCCACGAACAGTTGGACGCCGGGGCAGGTTCTGAAAGAGAGCGCGCGGTTTGTGGTGCCGTCCGCGGAGTCCGGATTGTCGTGGGAGTTCCGGGCGTCGTTTGTCGACGATGCCGCCGGGCAGCCTTGCGGGATCGCGGGTGTTACCGGACTGGACGCCAGGCAAAGGATGGCGCTGCCCCTCCATGAATGATCGCGAAAGAACGCGACTTGGGGACGCTCATTACATCTCGGCATTGTGCATTGTTTGCCAATTCTCTTCATGGTCAGGCGCAGGGACCGATCCGTTCTGGCCCTTGCCTCCACCCGTCTCCCGCCTGTCTTGCTATTTGCAGCAAAATCCACCACCCGCTCACCTCGCCCGCAATACCTAAATGCACAATGCCGAGATGCGTCCCCAGTAGACTCCACCACCCGCTCACCTCGCCCGCAATACCTAAATGCACAATGCCGAGATGCGTCCCCAGTAGACTCTGCGTGCCAGTCGCGGAAGTAGGCATCGCCGCCGTACGACACGAAGTGGCGGCACCACGCCGACTTCACGTCGCCG
>Ga0172375_10004966_pt1 | contig 19424 bp, 15 predicted proteins | sample LakKiv1m_FD_114537 | JGI IMG/M metagenome (GOLD analysis project Ga0172375, IMG submission 114537) | Freshwater microbial communities from Kabuno Bay, South-Kivu, Congo - kab_092012_11.1m | ecosystem: Environmental > Aquatic > Freshwater > Lake | place: Democratic Republic of the Congo...
AATTCGGAAACCGCACGTTGCAGGCGGCTCCCTCCGCAGTCAATATGATCTTAAATCACCTCTGCAAGGGTTGCGATATACGAACGATATGGATAAATTCGCGGAAGGGCGGATAGTGGCAAGATATATTGCTTTCTCGCCAGTTGAAGATTTGCTGGAAATATTTATTTACTCATGTCTTTGAAACCTGCCGAAGCGGAGAGCCAGAGTAGGCAATACCAAGAGATTCAAGATGGTTGAGGTCACTATCCCCCCAAGAACTACAATGGCCAGCGCGCCGACGATCTCCTGCCCCGGCGCCCGGCTGCCGATGGCCAGGGGCAGCAATCCCAGGGCGGTGACCAGCGCGGTCATCAGGATGGGCGCCAGGCGCTCCGAGGCCCCCCGGACCGCAGCTTCCGGCCCCCAGTTCACCCCTTCTACTGTGACTAGGTGCTGATAGTGAGACAGCAGCATGATGGCATTGCGCAGGGTGATGCCAAAGACGGTGACAAAGCCCACCAGGGAGCCCAGGGACATGGCGCCGCCGGTGAGCAAAACCGCCAGAACTCCACCTGCCAGGGCAAAGGGCAGGTTGACCAGGAGCAGCAGGACATTGCGCCAATGGCCGACCACGGTAGAGACCAGCAGGACGATGCCTACGGCTGCCAAGAGGGAATGGAAAATCAAATCCCGCTGCGCCTGAGCCTGGGCCGCGGCAGTGCCGCTGAATTCCACATAGGTACCCGGAGGAAGACTGATCTGAGAAAGAATGCGCTTCTTGGCCTCGGCCATAAAAGCATTGCTGTTGCCGCCGGTGACATTGCAGGTTACGGTCTGGACGCGCCGGGCACCTTGATGCAGGACGACGAAACGGCCCGAGGTGGGTTGGATGGCAGCCAACTCCTTCAGGGGGAGATAAGTCCCGCTGGGGCTGCGCACCGGCAGGTTGCCGATGGCTGACACCGTCTGCCGTTCCTGCGGCGGCAGGATCACGGTGGTGTCAAAGACGCGCTCTCCCTGGTAAATCTGTCCCACCAGACTCCCTTGATAGGCGGTGTGGACGGCGTCCAGCACGCTCACCGGGTCCAGTCCCCAGCGCAACAACGCGGCTTTCTTGAGACGAATGGCGATTTGGGGAGCGCCGGTCCGGGATTGCACCTGGATATCCGCGGCTCCGGGAATCTGTCCCAAAACCGCCACGACTTCCTGGGCCTTCTGATCCAGGACGTTCAGGTCGTTGCCGAAGAGATTGATCACCACCGCGGCCCCGTAGCCGGAAATGGTCTCCTCCAGGCGCTCGGTCAGAAAGGTGTTGAAGGTAAAACTGGCTCCGGGGATTTGCCCCACCAGCCGGCGGATATCCGCCTCCGCCGACGTCGGCTGCTGTCCAGGTTTGAGGGTGACGTCGATCTCACTGGCGTTGGGTCCCCGGGCTTCGCCGCCGGCCTCGGCCCTCCCGGCTTTCTGCGCGATATTTTCAACGTAGGGAAGGTTTTGCAGTTCCCTGGTCACCCGACCTCCTAAACGCAAGGATTCCGCTAAAGAAGTCCCGGGGGCCATGACCATGTGGACAATGACGTTGCCTTCCCGGAACTGGGGGAGAAAGCTGCCCTGCAGGAAAGGCGCCGCGGCCAGGGCAAGAACGAGTAATAAAATGACGCCCAGCATTACCGGGCGAGGGCGCCGCTCAACCCGCTCCAACAAACGGACATACCTGGTCTTTAAGTAGCGTATCACCGGCGGGTCCTGTGGCGGCAGCTCCCGGTGGGCCAACAGGAGAAAGCACAAGGCCGGCGTTACCGTCAGGGCGACCAGGAGGGAGGCCAGCACCGCCAGGATATAGGCCACTCCCAAGGGGGAGAAGAGCCGGCCGGCCACCCCGGACAGGGTGAGGATGGGAAAAAAGACCAGGATCACCGCCAGGGTGGCAAAAACCACCGCGCCCCGCACCTCCAGGGAAGCGGCCAGAATGACTAACAGCGCCGGCCGGGGTTGCGCCTGGCCGCGGTTCTCCCGCAGGCGCCGGAAGATGTTCTCCACGTCGATCACCGCGTCGTCGACGATCTCGCCGATGGCGATGGCCAGGCCCCCCAGGGTCATGGTGTTAAGGCTGAAGCCAAGGCGCTCCATGACAATAGTCCCGGCCAGCAGCGACAGTGGGATGGCGGTGCAGGAAATGGCGGCGGTCCGGAAATTGAACAGGAAGAGGAACAGCACAATGACGACCAGTCCGGCGCCGATGGCCAGGGCGGTCAGGACGTTGTGAATGGCGGTGTGGATAAAGGTGGCCGGGCGGAAGAGGTTCGGGTGCAGGATGATGCCTTCTTTATCAAGGGCGGGGCGCAGGTCCTTCAAGGCCTGGTCCAGCCGCCGGGTCACCTCCAGAGTGTTGGCCCCGTATTGGGCATTCACCAGCATCACTATGCCCGGCTGTCCATTGATCAAACCGGCGCCGAAGGGAGGCTCCTGGGCTTCGGTCACCGTCGCCACGTCCCCCAGCCGCACGCTGGCGCCATGCCGGTGCACTACGACGACATTGGCCAATTGGGCCGAAGTCACTGGCTGACCTTCGCTTTGCAAGACCAGGCGCTGATTGGGGCTTTCGATGAAGCCTGCTCCCCGGACGCCGGTGGCCCGCTGGGCCGCGGCCAGCACCACCCCGGTCAGGCTCAGGCGATATTTCACCAGGCGTTCCGGCCTGACCTGGATCTGGAATTGTTTGACCCCTTCCCCGAAGCTGACCACCCCGGCGACTCCCGGAACCGCCAGGAGGCGGGGTTTCACCACCCAGCGGGCGATGGTGCGAACCTCCAGCAGAGAACGGCTGGATGAGGTCAGCCCCAGTTGCAGGACGTTGCCGGTGGAGGAAGTCAGGGGGGTTAGCACCGGCGGTTTGGCCTCCAGGGGGAGTTTCCCCGGCAGCGCCACCAGGCGCTCCGCCACCAGTTGCCGCGCCCGGTAGACATCGATGCTCGGAGAGAAATTGACTTTGATGGCCGAGAGTCCCTGGATGGAACTCGACAGCACGGAGGTAATGCCGCCGGCGCCGATGACCGCACTTTCAATGGGCCGGGTAACCAGGGCCTCCACCTGTTCGGGGGACAGCCCCGGGGCTTCGGTGCGGATTGAAACCTGGGGCGAGGCGAATTCGGGGAATACATCATAATTGGTGCGGCTGAGGCGATAAAAGCCATAGGCCATGACGACGATCGCCAAGGCCAGGACGGCGCCGCGACGCCGCAGGGCAAAGCGGATAATGGCCGTAAGCAGTCCGGATTCGGCGGGTTCCATCTTAATCGGTGTCTTCCTCTTGGCCACGGCCCGGCTTGGCCTTGGGAATCGAGGCCTCGGACAACAGGGCCTGGGCCCCCTGGACCACGAGGTGTTCTCCTTGGGTGAAACCGGTAGTGCTAAAATAGCCCCCGGGCAGCGAGGTGCCGGTGTCCACTGGACGGGCCGCAAAACTTTCAGGGCCGATTTGCACAAAGACCATGGCCTGGGCATTCTGCCAGAGCACTGCGGCGGCGGGAATAAGGAAGCCTTGGACCTTGGGTCCGGCCGGCAAAAGTGCCGCGACGTTCATGCCCGCCTGCACCTGGTTCGCGTGGCCGGAAACGGTATAGAAAAAGCTCAGCCCCTGGATCTGGGGGTCGGTCCGCGGCGCTGGAGAAACCAGGCTGGCGCTCAATCGGGTTTGGTTGGGTAGCAAGATGGCAATCTTCCTGGGCATCGGGGCCAGTTCTTCGCCCACAGAAAGGGTAATCTGCACCAGGAAATCCTCTTGATTCAGCAACCTGGCCAGGGCCGGCGAGCTGCTGAACACCCAGCGAGCGATCACTTCGCCCCACTGCTGCCGGGCGGCGCCCTCCAGGGCTTGTTGGCGAGTCTTCGCGGCGCCCAAGTTATTCCGATCCTCCCGCCAGGTACCTTCCGCAGCCTGGAGGGCCTTGAGGGAGACATTCTGATTCTGGGGATAGAGCGCCTTCAGCCTGGCATATTCCGCCTGCGAGACCTTAAGCCTGGCCTGGGCGTTCTCCGCCTGCGCCCTGGCCATGGCATAACTTTGGCTCAGGTCGGCCAGGCCCTGAAGCGGCAGTACCGTACCATAAGCCCGTAGTTCCTTGGCATGGAATACTTGGGCCAAGGGCGCGGTGACGATGCCAGCCTTCTCCTGGGCCGATTTCTCCAAAGTGACAACCAGGGTGCCCGGCGCCTCGACAGCACCGGCGGGCGTTAGCCTCAATAAACCCAGGGAGACGAGTAGTAGGGCGACAATTGTTGGATGGAAATAGCGAGGCTTTTTCAAGGGGCAGGTTCTCCTTGGCGCGGGGAGGTTTGCAGCCCAGTGGGGATACCGGCAAAAGTCCCCGACGGTGACTTTATGGCATCTTCCAGGAGGCCCAGGGCCTGTTGCGCCTGGTAAAAGGTCTGGAGCCTGTCCAGGGTCGCTTTGTTCAAGACCAGTTGGGCGCTGAGCCGGGCCAGCCGGTCGGTCTCGCCCGCCCGCCAACTGTGGTCTGCCGCCTGCTCCTGAGTCTTCTCCGCCGCCTCCACCGCCTCAGCGGTCTTCAGCTTCCGGAGCGTCTCCAGATACCCGGCCAGATTCCGGTCCAGTTCTGCGATGACTTTGGCTTGCAGGGCGGTAAAGCGGGCCGCGGCTTCCTCCCGCCGCGCTTTGGCCTCGGCAATGGGACCCTGGTTTTGGTTCAGCACCGGCAGAGTCAAAGAGATGCGAAAAGTCCATTTATTCTCGGAGTCATCGAAGCTGTAGCCCGGCCCCAGGTGAAGGTCCGGGTACTGTTTGGCGATCTCCAGTTGCAGCGCGGCTTGGGCCCCCTCATAGCCCGCCAGGGCCGCCAGGATATCCGGCCGGCTCAACAAAGCCTGCCGTCTGACCTCAGGCGGCGGGGGCCTGGGTGGAAGCCGCTGCAGGAAGGCATAGGAAATCTCCGTCCGCTGTAAGGCGCTCACCGGCAACCCCAAGGCCGCGGCCAGCCGCACGCGATTCTCGGCCGTTTGCCTTTCGGCTTCCTGGAGCAACAGGCGGGTCTGATCCAGGGAAATCTGGGCCTGGGTAAGCTCCGGCCTGGGAATCTCCCCCTGGGCCAGCCGCGCCGCCAGGGCCCGGGCCAGTTCTTCCTGCACCGCCAGTTGCCGCTTGAGCAGGGTGGCGCTTTGGCGGCTCAGGTAAAGGTCCAGGAGAGCGGTCCGCAGATGGCTCCGCACCTGCCAGGCGGCGGTGGTGATATCCAGATAGGCCGCCTTGGCCAGATGCCCGGCCCGGGCCAGGCGGTAGCCGCGTTTGCCCGCGGTCTCAATGGGGATGCTCGGAACTATCCCGAAAAGCAAAGGATTACTCACGCCCGGGTTACCGATGAACCCAGGCCGCATAGAGATGCTCGGGTTCGGGCGCTGGCCGGCGGTGATCTTGCCGGCTTCGGCTACCTGCCAGCGGGCGCGGGCCACATCCAGGTCAGGGTGGTAGTACAACGCGGCCAGGGTAAGCAGGGAGAAATCCCAGGAACGGGGCGGCCAGGGATCGATGTGGCGGTGCAGGTTGGCTTCGATGAATTCCTTGAGTTTAGGGTCGTCCAGACGGCGGTCTTCCAGAGCGGAGGCGGTCTGCGCCGGCGATAGGGGCTGTGGTTGAAATTTAGCACATCCGGCCAGGAGGATGATGACTGCAAAAGCTATTGCTGTTTTTGGAAAATTTTTCCACATAAAGATAGTGAGCAGTATCAAATTGTGCGCGTTCAATAACAATCGACGAGTTGGCGCGACCCTTTTCAAATCATATCATAAATTTTCTCTGGAAATTCGATAAGTTCGTTATATGTCAGAGCTTGAGAGTGGGCCTTTATGATCAAGCCCATTTTCTGAAACTCGCTAATAAAACGGGCAGAACGAACAATACCAGGGGTAATTGAACGAACAGTCCCGAGATGATGGCGATGGCCAGGGGTTGTTGCATGGCCGCGCCCTGGCCGATTCCTAGGGCCAGGGGCATGAGGGCCAGGATGGCGGCCAGGGTGGACATGGCGATGGGCCGCATACGGTTCTTTCCCGCCAGGATCAAGGCATGTTCGCGTTCAACGTCCTCTGGGAGGCCGTGATATTCGGAGAAGTAAAAGATGGCTACTTCGGTGACGATGCCCACGATCATGGTCAGGCCCATCATAGAGGAGATGTTCAGTTCCGTCCCGGTGAGCCAGAGGCCGATGAATACGGCACTCAGAGCCAGCAAGGTGGTGCAGAGAATGGCAACGCCGCCGAGGAACCGTTCATACAGGAAAAGCAGTAAGGCGAAAACCAGGACCACCGCCGCCAGAAAAACCATCAGGAGTCCGGAAAAAGCAATCTGCTGCTGAGCATAGAGGCCGCCCAGACGGTAATAGACCCCCGCCGGCAACAGGCCGGGGCGCTTTAATGCGGCCTGAACATCCCGGATGACGGAACCCATGTCCCGGCCGCTGATGCGCCCGGTGACGGCCACCATCCGCTTCAGATCGTCCCGGGTGATTTGCGGCTGCCCGGTGATCACGGTAACCTGGGCGATGCGCTGCAGCGGAAACAGGTGCCCGTCGGCAGCCCGTAAGCGCAGCCGATCGAGGTCTTCAATGGTGCGGCGGCTTCCCATTGGCGTCCAGACCCGCACTCCCACCATTTTAGGGCCTTGCTGAATCTGGGTGGTAACCACGCCGCTCATAAAATTGGCCACCATTTTGGTGACCTCATCCGGGTTGACTCCCTCCAGAGAAGCCTTATCCCGGTTCACCCGAATGTCCAGGGCGTCTCCTGCCAGGACAATGCCGCTTTTGACGTCCACCACCCCAGAGATTTTGCCAATCGCCGCGGCCACCCGGGGAGCCAGTTTTTGCAGCAGGTTGCCCTTATCTGAAAAAATCTTGATCTCGATGGGCTGGGGCACCGCGGTGAGGTCGCCGATCAGATCTTCCATCAACTGCGCCATTTCGACATGCATCCCGGGAACGGTATGTTCCACGCGGCGGCGCACCTCATCCATCACCTCACCTATGGGCCGGCGGGGGAAAGGTTTGAGCCGGACAAAGAAATCACCTTCGTTGGCCTCGGTGAGGCCGACGCTGCCCAGCCCCAGGCCGGTACGCCGCGAATAGGTGTCCACGTCCGGGATTTTTTGCAGGATCGCCTCAATTTGGCGGCAGAGGCGGTCAGTCTCAACCAGGGAAGTCCCGGCCGGCGCCCGGTAATCGATGATAAAGCCCCCCTCATCCATATGCGGCATGAAGCCGGAGCCCAGTTGTTGATAGGCCAGCCAGCCCAGGAGCAGCAGGGGCACGATCCCCAGCAGCACCAGCCAGCGGCGTTGCAACAGTCGGTTCATTATCGCTTCGTAAGCCAGGAAGCAGCGCCTGGTCCAGGCCCCGCCGTCCTCGTGGCTGGCATCTTCAGGCCGGAGCAGATGCGCGGCCAGGAGCGGCACCGCCAGCCAGGCCATTAAGAAAGAGATAATCAGGCTGGCCGCCATGGTCAGGGACAGGGACTTGAAAAAGGCGCCGGTGACCCCGGAGAGGAAGGCCATGGGCGTGAAGATGATGATGGTGGCCATGGATGATCCCGACAGGGGCTGAAAAAATTCCCGCATGGCCGCCATAACGCTCACGCGGTGATGCGTAGGAGACTGGCGCAATTTTCGGACGATCTGCTCTTCCATTACGATCATGTCGTCGATGATCAGACCCACCGCCGCGGCCACCCCCCCCAGGGTCATAATGTTGAAGCTCAGGTGCAGCACGTAGAGGAGGAGGATGGTGGCTCCCAGGACGCAGGGCACGATAACCGCGGCAATGAAGGTCATGCGCGCATTGCGCAGGAAGAGCCATAAAATCAGGACCGCACAGAGCATCCCGATAATTATGGCATCCCGGACGCTGCCGGCGGAAGCCAGGATCAACTGGCTCTGGTCATACCAATTGGCAATGTGGACACCAGCGGGGATATGAGGGCGAAAATCGGCCAGCGCCTGTTTGATGTCTTTGGCGATCTGGACAGTATTGCCGCCGGGCTGCTGGTAGACTTGGAAGAGCACGGCATCGCGGCCATCGGCGGTGACTCTGGTCCATTGAGGAGTGGTAGCGGTGGTGACCTTGGCAATATCCTCCAGGCGCACCAAGCCATCTTTCCCGGAGCGTAAAATTGTTTGGCCGATTTGCTTCAGGTCGTGGAACCGGGTGTCGGATACCGCCAGGTAGAGTTTATAGTGATCTTCCAACCGTCCTACAGCGGTAATGATGTTGCCGGCGGACACAGCCTTGGCGACCTGGTCCAGGGTGAGATGAAAGCTGGCCAACCGGGCCGGATCAACCACAACGTGATATTCCGCCAGGGCGCCGCCCTGCACCCCCACCCGGGCCACGCCTGGGACCGCGGAAAGCAGCGGCCGCAGTTGATACAGGGCGATATCCCGCAGCTCCACCAGAGAATGGGTCTCAGAGGTCAGACTATAGGCGAGTACCGGAAAAACAGTGGGATCCATGCGCCGTACCCGAAAGGTGGTGCCGCGTGGCAGAGCGGCCATGACCTGATTAATGGCCGACTCCACCTGGAGCATGGCGGATACCATGTCTTCGCCCCAATTAAAATTGATGGAGATGTCGGCGTTACCCCGGCTGGTGGCGGAACGGATCTGGCCCACGCCGGGGACGGAGCGGATGGCTTCTTCCACCGGGTAAGTGACCTCGATGGCCATGCGCTCAGCGGGTCGGTCGCCTGCGTCCAGGCTCACTTCAATGCGGGGGAAATTGACCTGAGGAAAAAGGGCCACCGGCAGACTGAAGCTGCTGACCAGGCCGCCTACGGCCATCACGACAATCAGGAAGAGGATGGAGCGGCGGTGCGACTGAATCCATTCGGTTATAGTCACGGCGCCGGCTCCACTTTCACCTTCATCCCTTCTTTCAGTTCATAATTCCCCAGGACCACCACCGGTTCTCCAGCCTGCAAACCTTCTCCCCTGATTTCCGTTTCCCGGTCATTCCTGGTTCCCACTTGGACAGAATGCTTCACCGCCATGCCGTTTCTTATAGTGAACAGGCTATAAGCGCGGTCTTCCGGAAGGACGGCAGAGCGGGGGACGATCAGTCCCCGGACAGCGGCCACGGCAATCTCCCCGGAAATGGATTCATCCAGCAAAAAATTGGCCGTAGCCGGCAGGGTGACGAAGACATCCACCAGGCGGGTGGCCGGGTCCAGGCCGTAAGAAATCTTGCGAACCCGGCCGGTCACCACCTGGGCCTGGGGCACATTCACCCGGCTCAACCTGACTGTCTGATCGGGTGCTACCCGGCCGATATCGCCCGGCTCGACGCCGAGACGCACTTCCAGCCGATTTTGGGCGACGATTTCGAGCAACGGGTTGCCGGCCGCAACTATGGCCCCTTCCTGGGCGAAGACTTTTTTAATCAACCCCCCGGTGTCGGCATGGATGAGGCGCGACGCCCCTACTCCCCGCTTTTTCAGACTCTCCAGTCGGGATTGGGCCTGCTGCAGGCCCTGTTTGGCGCTAAGCACCTGGTCATTGGTGGCCAGCTTAAGTTCGAACTTGCGTTCCACATAGCTGAGGCTTTGCTTGGCCAGGTCGTAGGCCTGGCTGGCCTGCTCCAGTTGCAGGGCGGTATCGGGACTCGGCTTGATCTCCAAGAGATCGTTGCCCTTGGAGACCTTCTGCCCCTGGTTGACCATGATTTGAATTACCTGGCTTTCAAATGGCACCGAAACGGTCTGCACCGCCCCCGGTGCGGGTATGACCGTGCCATAGGCCGCGATATGTTCAGTCATGACTCCTTCCCGGATGGGCGCGGTCTGCACCTGGGCTACAGGCCCCGGGCCTCGGACTTTCGGCCCCGGCCCTGCCTGGCGGTGCAGCCGCCAGATGCCCACCGCCAGGAGAAGCAAAATTATGACGAGGATAATGAGGACTCTTCCCGGTTTCATTGAGATACCGCCCTGTTTGTTCCATCCCCCAGGTATTCGCCGGCGGCGATTTCTAGAGCGATGCGCTGATCCGCCAGGTTGCGCTTCAGAGTCAGCAGTTCTATCTGCCGGGCGATCAGTTCACCCCGGGCATTGTAGTAGCTGATGACATCGGCGTTGCCTTCCAATAAAGCTTGGTAGTAGGTCTGTACCAGGCTGCTTAAGGTGGGAATGGCTTTTTCCGTAGTTTTGATCTGTTGGCTTAAAGAGGCCATATTGGCCAAAAGCCGTGCCACATCAGCCCGGGCCGTGAATAGGCGGCTCACGTATTCATCAAAGAGCTTCTGCCGGGTCGCCTTTTCGATGGCAATATTTCCCTGGTTGCGGTTAAAAATGGGCAGGTCGATGGTCACCGCAAAGCCGGTGGTAATGACGTGAGTGGTGTCGCTGGCATGGGCAAAGCCGATATTGATTTTGGGAACCTGGGCTATGATGGCTGCACGAAGGCGCTCCTCCTGGCTCTGATAACCCATCTTGAGAGCCAGGAGATCCAACCGGCGCTCCTCCAGATCCCGGCTGATTTCCTTGATGGAGGGCAGCGTCTGGGGAGAAGGTGGTTCCAGGTGAACAGGCAAAGAAACGTGCTTCTCCGGCGGCAGGCCCAGGGCCTGGTTCAGGGCCAGCCGTTCCTGCTCCCGCTGCTGCTCGATGGTCTGCACTTGCAAGTGGACCTTCTGCAAAGAGGCCTGGGCCGCCGACAGGTTGATGATGGTGACATATCCCTGGTCCAGGGCGCGCTTGACGGTAGCGACATTGTCCTCCAGGCCCTTCTCTTCATCCCGGGCCACGGACACTTGGCGGTCCAAGAGTGCGAGCCGATAGACACTGAGCCGCGCCGCCTGGGCCACCTGCCATTCCTGCCAGGCCACGTCCAGGTCCACCTTCGCGGCCTGGTTCCGGGCAGCGGCCATTTTGGCGCTCCGGGTCAGCAAAGAAACAATATCCCAGTTCAACCCCAGGCCATAGGCCTTGACGGTCCCCTGGGTGGCCCCGGCCATGGGGAGGTCCAAACTATAGGAGAATTGGGGGTTGGGGAGAATACCCGCCTGGATGAGCTGTGCCTGGGCCAAGCCCTTTTGGTCCCGCAGGGCCCGGAGCCGGGGGTTGGCGATTACTGACAGGACTGCCGCCTCGTCCGGTGAAAGCCCGTCCCGCAGATCGAAGTTCACCGGCCGCAGTAGGGGATGGTGGATTTGCGCCGCCTTAAGGGAAATAGACTCCATAGCCGGCGGCGTCAAAGCCCGGTTTACCGCAGCCTTATCCAGCGGCATGGGATGGTAAGTAGCGCAGCCGGTAAGTGCCAGGATCAGGAACAGGAGCAATTTCCGCATATCGCAGCCGGTTATGAACTACGCCATATCCAACAACGCCGGCGCATCTTTCATAATCATTATGGTCCTCCTCATCTCAGCCCAATTCCTCTGCTTTCGGTTTATGATAGGAACGAAAATTATAAAAAACCATACCTCCCCAAAGAAACAAAATAAGCAAGGGTTCCCCCAGGGCCACCGGTAAGACCCGCCCGGCGATGAGGGTGGCTTTCGGTTTAATCTCGAATGGCACCAGGTCGCTGACAATGGGCCGGTTTTCTCGGGGGTCCACCACGGTCAGAACCACTCCGTATTTGCCCGCGGCGATAAGGCGCATGCCCCAGTGGCGATAATCCGAGGCGCCTGGATTCAACAGGTCCAGACGCACCGCCTTCTGAGCCGACCAGTCCTCCAGGTCCACCGGATGCTCGTCGCCGGGCGCCAGGGAAACCAGGGAGAGATAGACCACCAGCCCTTGGGCCGGTTGTCGGCTGAGATTGGTAACCGCACCGAGAAAATTGGGGGTGTCACCCATCTTCAAGACCCCCGCCGGGGCCTGCAAGGTCACGTTAAGAGCCGGACCATCCCCGGCCGCGGCCGGGCCCGCGCTGGGGGCCAGCCATACGCCGGCTGCCAACATGATCAGGGCCAAGTTCTTCCAGGTTGGGAATTTCATGGCTCGATCCTCCGGGTAACCGCCTTCAGGAACCAAAGGACCGCCAGAGAATAGGCGATCATGATGGTCAAGCGGACAAGTTGCAGGGCTACTCCCTGGCTGTCGATGATGACGCTGTCCAGGGTGTTCAAGGCCCCTGCCAGGGGGTTGGCCAGGTCCAGCATCCGCCCCACGTAGCTTTGTCTGAGGGAGGGTCCCAGAACAATGGGGCTGCCCAAGAACAGCAGAAGGGCCAATCCCAGGGACAGAACACCTTTGAAGCTCCTCATTTTTGCTGACAGGGCCAGGGCCGCGCCTCCGAACAAAAGCACCATTAAGGTTCCGGTAAGGAACAGATATTGCACGGCGGGCAGGAGATTTTGCCCGGTGCTGCCCACCGCCCACAGGTAAGGGAGCGCCAAAATAAACAGAACCAGCCAGGAACACAACAGGCCGCACAGCTTGGCCTCGGCCAAGCGGCGCCCGGTAATGGGGGCCAGCAAAAGCGGCTCCAGGGTCTCCCGGTCCCGCTCTCCGGCAAAACCGTCGCTGCCCCGGATTACCGCCACCAGCGCCGCCAAGGCGATGATGATGCCGGCCATCATATAAACTGCCTGGGCGTTATCCAACAAGCTGAGCTCGGTATTGCTGACCAGTAAAACGGCAAAGGAGCTCAGAACCACGGTGGCAATTAACAGGAAAACTGCACCCCGGCTGGCCTGGAAGTCCTCCTGGAATTCTCGCTTGATCAGGGTAAGCAAGGCATTCATTGTGCACCCCCCATGGTATAGTCCAGATAGAGTTCCTCCAGACCGCCGGAGACCGCCGTGGCCTCGACAATGGGGAGTCCTCCCAGCACCAGGGTCTTAATGGCCTCCGCTGGTGAGCCTCCTTCTATCCTGCAGGTGATCCAACTATCCTGGCGGTCAAGCAAAGAAATTCCAGGGAAATTCCAGGATGACAGAGTCACGCCCCCATTTCCCAGGTGAAAGCGATAACGCTGCCGTCCGGCTTCGGAATGCACCGGCCCTTCATATTGCACCAGACCCTGATCCAGGATGGCGATGCGGTTGCACAAGCGCTCGACGTCGTCCAAAATATGGGTGGAGAGCATGATGGTCAGGTTTTTTACCCGGTTAAGCTGGATAAGAAGATCATGAATCTCCCGCCGGCCTCTCGGGTCCAAGCCGTTGGTGGGTTCATCCAGAAGCAGCACGTCCGGGTCGTTGATCATCGCCCGAGCGATACCCAGGCGCTGTTTCATGCCCCGAGAGAAGGTCCGGATGGGGCGGTAATCATCGGGGTCCAGCCCCACCCGTCGCAGCCGGGCGCGGTAATCGCCGCCGGTAAAACCCATGCCGTAAAGTTCCCCGAAAAAGTTCAGGTAGCGCTCTGACGACATCCAACCATACAGGCCGTGTGATTCCGGCAAGGCATTGACCCGCTGGCGCAATGAAGGGCCGGCAGCGGCCGGGTCCAGGCCCAACACCGCCACCCGGCCCCCATCCGGGGGGAGGAGGCCAAGCAGGACTCGCAGCGTCGTGGTCTTGCCGGAGCCGTTTGGCCCCAGGAAGCCGTAAATATCTCCGTGGTTCACTGTCAGCGAGACGCCGTGCAGCACCGGTTGTCCCTCAAAGCTCTTTTTTAACTCTTGAATCTCTATGGCAGGCATGGCAACCTCTGCAAAGATTACCGGGGGCTTAAGATCATCCTAAGCCCCCGGAAAGGTTGAAGGTTAGTCTTCTTCTTCACGGCCCTCGCGGCCTTCGTGCCCCTCCTTGCCGGCCGGCTCATGGTGGAGGATGCTGCCGTTGCCGGCGTCCACCTTCACATCCAGGCCGTTGCTCAAGAACACACTGTACACCAGGCAGCCGTTTTCGTTGTCCAATTCGACTTTTCTCACCGCAGCCCCGGGAAAAGCGCCCTGGGCTGCGACCATGGCCTGGTCAGCCTTGATCTTGGCTAGAGTGGACAGATCAGCCGGTTCCGGTTCCGGCACCTTGATGCTGCAGGTATACGTTGGAACCTGCTCTTTGGCCTGTTGCTGGGCGCCACTCGGAGCCACGGCCCAGGCTACTTTGCCGACCACTCCGGCTAACAGCAGGGCCAGGGCCAGGCTCGCCAACTTCCAAAAGCCACTGTTTTTCATAGGTCGCACCTCCTTTTTGCCCTCATCATAATCAAACAGGATTACTGGAACCTTGCCTGGAGATTACAAATAAGTAATGGAGGAATTCCCCGGCAAAATGTAGCCCCAAAAAGATAAGGGCCGGAAACTTTGACACTTCCGGCCCCACTATCCAAAAACGAAAACTGATACGAAACCTGTTGGGCTGGGTGAGCCCTCCAATTGTCACTTCCCGAACATGGTGACGTCCTTGGCGGCCTTCCAGTCTGGCAGGATGGAACCGTTCTGGCCATGGACCGACATCTCCGTGATGACCGCGCCCTGGTAAAGCAAGGGCACTTTCCATTCCCCCTGTTTGCCCAGCCAAGCGGACCCCGCTTGCAGGTTGGGCAGGATTTTCTGGACCGCGGCTGTAGCTTGCTCGGGAGCAACCGATAGTTTCTGGACTTCCAGCTTCTGTCCTTTCACCAGGACCTCCCCGGTCAGGGGGTTCAGTCTTACCCGCCCCACCACTTTGCCCTGCCACATCAGGGGAACCTCCAGCTTAATATCCCCTTTCTTCCCCTGTTTGGTAAAGGGCTTGCCGAGGCTCAGTTGGGGCAGGGCGGACGAGACCGCGGCTTTGGCCTGCTCTGCGGTGATAGTGGGCTGGACCTGGTAGGCTTGCCCCTTGTCTTTCTTGGCATAGGCGGGCACGTTCAGCAGGAGAACTATAGCCAGGATACCTGCCCAGGCTGATGCGGTTTTCATATAAGCTCCTCCTTTTGGCCTGATAATCTGGATGATTCAATACCATAAGAAATATTACCAGAACCTTGCCGTAACATTACAAATTAGTAAGGTTGATTATTTCGAAGAATAGAGGGAAATGAGATCGGAAAATTATTTGGGCAGCTTGATTTCAAAAGTGGCACCGACGCCTAAAGTGCTGGTGACCGACACCTGGCCGTCATGGGCCTGGATAATGGCCTTGACCAGGCTGAGCCCCAGTCCCAGCCCCCGTAGCGACCGGCTTTGGTCCCCGCGATAGAGACGCTCCCAGATCCGGGGTAGATCTTCAGGCGGAATCCCCACTCCTGAATCCTGAAAGGTTACAAACGCCTGCTGTCCCGCCTCCCACGCCTTTACTCCGACGCGGCCGCCTGCGGGGGTATATTTCAGGGCATTGTCCAGCAGGTTGGCCAGGGCCTGGCGAAGACGGTTCTCATCGGCAGTTACCCAAAGTTCCTCAGGAAAGTCGTTTGTAACCGTGATCTGCTTGTCTTCGGCCACATAGCGGTACAGGTCTAAAATGTCTTCCAGCAATCCGGCAAGATTCACCTGCGCTTTGTCAAGGGGCAGCGTCCCGGTCTCCGCCTCGGTAATATCCATCAGGGTGTTCAGCATGGTGAGAATCCGTTCGGACTCCTCCAGGCAATCACCCAGGGCTTCCCGCCAGGCCACCGGGTCGTCCGGGGTTTGCACCGCCGTTTCGGCCGTGCCCCGCAGCCGGGTCAGGGGAGTGCGCAGATCGTGGGCCACATTATCCAGGGTGCCCTTGATGCCTTTGATCAATGCCTCGATTTTCTCCAACATCCGGTTGAAGAGCCGGGATAGTTCCCCGAGTTCATCACTGGAGGGGGAATCCGGCATGCGGGCCTCGATATCCCCCGTGGCCGTGATGGTTTGGACCGTCTGGATGAGCTGCCGAATGGGGCGCAAGGCCCGGGAGGATAGAAAGTGCCCTCCCAGAAAACCCAGGAGGATAACCGGCAGCATGACTCCCAGAAAGATGCCGCGAAAGCTTTCTAGAAATTCCTCCCGGGTTTCGGTGTTCTTGCCAACCTGGAGGATATAGCCATCCTTGAGCCGCAGCGAGACAATCTCCAGGATGTTTTCATCGTCCCGGGCCTTGAGGTGAATCCAGGTTTGCCTGCTGGGGTGATTGCCTTCCAGGGATGCCAGGTCGAAATCAGCCCACTGCTCGGGCAGGCTCAGAAACAATGTCCGGTTGTGCGGGCCCGCCAGGCGGACGAAATATTCCTGGCGTTTACCGCCATATTTTTGAAATTTGATCTCGTTTCTCAGGGCGATAACCCCCCCTGCCTGGTATTGGGCCTGGTAGTCCTTGAGTTTTCCCAAGATCGCTTCATGGTCTTTTTGGCACAGGGAGTTGGCAAGAAACAGATAGGCGGCGGCGAACAGGACCAGGGAGCTGACGACAAAAATGGCCGAGTACCACAGGGTCAGGCGGAGGCTGAGGGTTTGGCGGAACCACTTAAGAGGGTTTGAGAACATAGCCCACTCCCCGGATGGTCTGGATCAGCTTGGTCTCGAAATCCCGGTCAACCTTGGTGCGTAACCGGCATACCAGCACGTCCACCACGTTGGTCTGGGGGTCGAAACTGTAGTCCCAGACGTGCTCCAGGATCATGGTCTTGGAAACTGCCCGGCCAGCCTGGCGCATCAGGTACTCCAACAGGGAGAACTCCCGGGGTTGCAAGTCAATCTTCGCATCCCCCCGGATTACCTCCCGTGCCAAGAGGTCCATGACCAAATCGCCGGCCACCAGACGGGTGGGGTTTTCCGTACCCCCGGCCCGGCGGATGAGGGCTTGCACCCGAGCCAGGAGTTCCGCAAAAGCAAACGGCTTGGTGAGGTAATCATCGCCACCGGTTTGCAGGCCTTTGACCCGATCATCCACCGAGCGTCTGGCGCTCAAAATGATCACCGGGGTATTCACCTGCTTACGCCGCAGTTCTTCGATGAGACTTAGCCCGTCCCGTCTCGGCAGCATCAGGTCGATGACCGCCACATCATAGGGCTCATTCAGAGCCAGATGCAGCCCGTCCTCGCCATCAGCGGCATGGTCTACGGCAAAGCCAGCCTGTTCCAACCCCTTCCTGATAAAGGAAGCAATCTTGCCGTCATCCTCCACCACCAATACCCGCATCGATGAGTTTTCTCCCTCAAAATGGGCAAGCAGTTCGAGCGACCATGTTGGCCCATAGAAATCAAGGCGTTTAGCCAATGGTAGTCCCATTATATCCCAAGATGTCGCCAAAGAAATTATGGAAAGCTGTAACTTCCGAATTATTCTTAAGAAGTCATGATTACCGGTCCAAGGGCGCCAAGGCTATGAATCTTTACCATTCCTCGTGAATTACCAAAGAAAATTTTTGGGCAGCCTTATAAGAAGTGGATTACGAGTCATATATAAATGGGAAGGTTTCAAGTACTGCCCTTTATACGCAACGCCATGCCAAAAAAAATTGTTCCGATATTCGTCCGATAGCTGGCATTTCGATCCCGCCAGGAAATCATGGATTCTCACCATAAATTCTCCCAAATGCACAACCATGTATCCGCACCTGGCCAAGAGGGTGACGTTGGGGTTGCGGGAACCTTTGTCTATTCTATATAGATGGCGTCGGGAGTCATTTCTTCATATCCCCCGGCTTGATCCCGAACTGGTTAAGGAGATGCCCGGCCGCCTCTTTCTTCAAAACACTGTCGGCCAAATGATGCAAAGTGCCGTCCGGCAAGATGACGCCGTTACCCTTCAAAACTTGCCAGCCATTAATAACCTGGAGAGCATCTACCTGGGCCAGTTCCGCCCACCCCTGAAAATCAACCTGGGTTTTCTGCCAGAGGGCTTCCAGGTCCACCTCAGTGCCCTGGGGTGGGGGATCAGGGAGCTGTCGCTTCGCCTTGGGCCACGCCGCGGCCAGGCTCATAAGTATGGGGTCACGGACCATGAGGGCCACACCTTGGTAGTTCTCGGCGGCCCGGTGGATTAGGAGGGCATCAGACCAGCTCATTTGACCTTCTCCTTTTGGATACGATTTCAAACCACGTGCAGCGCTATGTCGAACTCTTTGTAAATGAGCCCCTCCTGGCTGGGCTGGAAACATAGCATCTCGCAGAGCCAGGTGTCCCGAGAAACTTTGCGCTTTTCCGAGATGGCGTCTTCGATGCTGTAAAAGCCGTCGGCGTGTTTCGCTTTGCCCTGGCAGTCCTCCCAGAGATCACAAGTCTCGCAATCCCGGCCCTCGCACCGTTCCAAGACATCGAAGACGCACCACTTATAGACCTTGTAGCCGCTTTGGCCCGCCTCAGTGATGACTTGGTTCATCAAGCCGTAAGCCTTATGCATGGTCGAGTAAATCTGGACGCTGGCCTTGATGCCCCGCTTGGTTTTAGGGATCAGCAGGGCCGCCTCATAAATCTCGGGGTCCATTTCGTCCACCTCGTCCAATTTGAGTTTCTGGGGATGGGGGCCGCGCACCGACTTGGAGGAGGCGGTCAAGATATTAATGCTGGAGTTGTTCACCAGCGTTGTCTGCCCCGCCAGCATCTCCCCTTTGATCAGATGCCCAAAGTTTTTGGTTGCCAGGCCCCAGCCGTCCCCTCCACCGGTCAGGTGTTGGTACATCTTCTTGCTCTGCTCCAAAGATCCCCCCAGGATCTTTGTCGCGCAGTTGCTTTTGAAGACCGTATCCAGCCAGGTTGACAGGGCCCCCAGGAGGGTCTTGCCGCCGCCTCGGTTGGCCCAGCACACCGAGTCCTGGACCGTTTCGAAGAAGCTGTCCACGATGTATGCGGCCGGCGGGGTGTGCTCCGGGCAGACCTGGACCTGCGGGATCCGCAGTCCCCAAAAGGCCTCAATGAAGGTTAGCAGCTCCTCCGGGCTGTCGAACCCCTCAGCCTGGTGATGTGAAATCCACTGAGCAAGCGTTTGGGAAATCGATGCGACGGAACTGGCCGGAACGGCCGCGGCCTTCATGCTCTGTCTCCCGTCTTGCCGGCATGGCGATAATCAGCGTGTCGGTGAATTGTTATTTTGTCGGCCATAAAAGTTAAAGCAGATTTTGGTTCAGCTGCTCTCGTTGTATGAAAGCTCCTCGCCATTTAAGGACATAGGGGTTGCGCCGTTGAAAGGACATTCGCACGGCAGCAACCAGTGTGCCAAAGCCCTCGGAATGCTCTACCTGGCCCCGAAAAGCATCTCCCGAATACGCACCCCGTAAGGGGGGAATACGGTCTTTTTGGGGGCGAAGGTATTGGGTAAGGTAGGGTCGTGTTCGTCAACGTACGGGGCTTACACGGCCCCGGCAAATATAGAGTTGGTATGGATTTACTCATTTCGCCCCGGTTTTCCCAAAACGGTGGGACCTAAGTGGCACCTATGTGGGAGATACTACCCCTACACCCAGATTTTTGTTGGGCAGGTGGGTAATTGACAATTTTGCAAGAAATGGCCGACATAATTGTAAATAGCCAATTTGACACATTTTTTGAGCTCGCCGGATTACAGGCCTTGAATAGGCTCGCCGGCCTCCCGGGCCTCCAGCAATAG
>Ga0172375_10004968_pt1 | contig 19418 bp, 30 predicted proteins | sample LakKiv1m_FD_114537 | JGI IMG/M metagenome (GOLD analysis project Ga0172375, IMG submission 114537) | Freshwater microbial communities from Kabuno Bay, South-Kivu, Congo - kab_092012_11.1m | ecosystem: Environmental > Aquatic > Freshwater > Lake | place: Democratic Republic of the Congo...
ATGCTGAACTTGTTTCAGCATCCAGTGCATTAAAAAGCGCACAAAAAGCAAAGGCGCTGGATTCCGAACCAAGTTCGGAATGACCCCTTTTTCATACAGTTTTTCAAAATGCTAAACTGTTACAATTTTCTGAAGTTGCGAAGAATAATAAACAAGAGATTGCTTCTCCCGGTGGGATCGCAATGACGCAATCAGGGAACTTCAAATCAGTATAGTGTTAGTACCAAAGTACTTTATTTGCCGCTTTTTGGTAAAAGTTTTAATAACTATACATATTAGATGAACTTTGGTAATTCGGAAATGGAGCTTTTACCAAAGTCTAAAGTCCAAAGTCTTGAGCCCTGAGCCCTGAGCCTTGAGCCTTCTTGGTTCCGGCTTGTCCGGGTTAGGTTTAATTAACTGACATCGATTATCAAAAAGATTTTTTTAATACGGTCAAGAGGGTTATGACCAAAACCGGCAAGAAATTAAATGTGCGCGCCAATCAGTCGCTGGAGAAATATCTGCAGGAAATTGGCGAGATGGAACTGCTGACTCCGGAAGAAGAAATCGAGCTGGCCCGCCGCATCCGCAAAGGCGATCAACGGGCGTTGGAGAAGTTGACCAAAGCTAACCTGCGTTTCGTGGTCAGTGTGGCGAAGCAGTATCAGAATCAGGGATTGTTGTTGGGAGATTTGATCAACGAGGGCAATTTGGGATTGATTAAAGCCGCGAAAAGGTTCGATGAAACCCGCGGTTTCAAGTTCATATCTTATGCGGTGTGGTGGATTCGGCAGTCGATATTGCAGGCTTTAGCGGAACAATCGCGGGTGGTAAGATTGCCCCTAAACCGGGTAGGCGCTTTGAATAAAATCGGCAAGGCGTTCAGCAATTTGGAGCAGGAATTCGAACGGGAACCTTCCCCGGAAGAAATCGCCGAACAGTTGTCGATCAGCGCTTTCGAAGTGACGGACACGATGAAGATGTCGGGGCGGCATTTGTCGATGGATGCGCCTTTCAATCAGGGTGAAGACAACCGGTTATTGGACATTATTCAAGACGAAGCTCAAGCGCCTCCGGACCATATTTTAATGGACGAATCTTTGAAAGTGGAAGTAGAACGGGCTTTGGAAACATTGTCGGAACGGGAAGCGGAAGTGGTGCGTTTGTATTTCGGGTTGAACCGGGAACATCCGCTCACTTTGGAGGAAATCGGGGAATTATTCAATTTAACCCGCGAACGAGTGCGGCAGATCAAGGAGAAAGCAATCCGGCGGCTGCGGCATACTTCCCGGTCGAAGGTATTGAGAGCGTATTTGGGATAGATTCGTTATAGTTTTGTCAATAAAACCCGTCTTGGAAAAGGCGGGTTTTTTTGTTAGTCGAAAGTCGAAAGGAAGCGAGTAAGTGAAGAACAGGCATCAGGCATTGGACATCAGTAAAATGCAAACCATCACAGACAGCAGCGCTAAAGACATGTCGGGGCGTTGATCGACTGTCAGGATAAAAATGTCATTATCAATTGGGCGGGTTTGAAACCCGCCCCTGCTAAATCGACCATCGACTATTTTCAAATTAAAGTTTGATTATTGTAATGATATAGATTAAATTACTAATTTCAAGCGGTAAACTGAAACTGATCAGGGAAAACAATGGCGGCGGAATATCGTATCGGGCAGGGATTCGACGCTCACCGGTTTAAGGAAGGGCGAAAGTTGATTTTGGGAGGCGTGGATATCCCGTTCCCTTGGGGATTGGAAGGTCATTCCGATGCGGATGTGTTGTGTCACGCGGTCAGCGATGCGCTTTTAGGCGCGGCGGCGATGGGGGATATCGGCCAGCATTTTCCGCCGTCCGAAGCGCAGTGGAAGGATGCTGACAGTTTGATGCTGTTGGAAAAAGTGGAGAACCTCATCTGGAAGGCACATTATAAAGTAGTGAATGTGGACGCTACGGTGATTTGCCAGGAACCGAAGATTGCGCTTTATAGTAAGGCGATGCAGGCGAATTTAGCGCGGGTACTTAAGATCGATCCGGAAAATGTCAGCGTCAAGGGCAAGACGACGGAGGAAATGGGATTTACCGGAAGAAAGGAAGGGATTGCAGCGATGGCGGTGGCGCTTTTAAAGAAGGCTTAAGGCTCAGGGCTCAAGGCTTAAGGAAAAGCAAAAGCAAAGGCGAGGTTCAAGTTGCAAGTAGCAAGTAAAAAGTGCCAAGTAACAAGAAAAAGCAAGAACAGAGTCAATAAGAAGGTACTATAAGCTTTATAGGGCGGGAGTATTAGGTAATACACTTTTTTTCGTATCTCGCATCTCGAAACTCGCAGCTAATTCAATCTGAAAATCTATATAAAGGAGAACTTCAATGGCTTCGTTAAAAGGAAGTGAAACTGAGAAGAATTTATTGACCGCTTTCGCAGGGGAATCGCAGGCGCGGAATCGATACACTTATTTCGCCGGCGTGGCGCGGAAGGAAGGATATGCGCAGATAGCTGATATATTTGAAGAGACAGCTAATCAAGAGAAGGAACATGCCAAGCGTTTTTTCAAGTTTTTGGAAGGCGGCGAAGTGATGATTACGGCGGGGTATCCTGCGGGAGTGATCGGGACAACATTGGAGAATTTAAAAGCAGCGGCGGCGGGGGAACAGCACGAATGGACCACGATGTACCCGGATTTTGCGGCGGTGGCGGATAAGGAGGGTTTCAAGCAGGCAGCCGGGGCTTTCCGCGCGATTTCGGTGGCGGAGAAACAGCATGAGAAGCGTTATGCGGATTTGGCGCGGAATTTGGAGAACGGCGCGGTTTTCCAGCGGGAAGCAGTGACAGTCTGGCGCTGCCGGAATTGCGGATATGTGCATAAGGGGAAAGGCGCGCCGCAGCAGTGTCCCGCATGCGAACATCCGCAGGGATACTTTGAATTATTGGGGGAGAATTGGTAGAAACTGGCATCAGGCATTGGGCATCGGGCATCAGGCATTAGGTATTTATTACTTGCATACTTGCATACTTGCATACTTGTAGACTTGTAGACTTGTAGACTTGCAGACTGCTTTTAATAATGATTGGCATAAAAAATGCACTTTTAAGGGCATCATTATATAAAAATGTTTCCAATCATTAAACAACGGGTGTAAAAATGAGTATCAAACTATTACAGGCCGCTTTGGTAGAAAATATGAAAAGTTGGCAGAAGGTGGAGGACGCTTCATTAGTTTCCACTTCCAAAGTAATTGAAAAAACTACAAATCCGATAATCCGGTTGATTATGGAGATAATTCAGCGCGATTCGGCGACGCATCACCGGATTCAGCAGATGATCATCGACAGTTTGGAGAAAAGCGCAATTTCGATGACCCCGGAAGAATTAGGGGCGGTGTGGGAATTAGTAGAAAATCATATTCAATTGGAGAAAAAGACTATCGAATTGGGAGAAGAGGCGTTAGCGGCTTTGAAGGGGAAAAAGATGGTGACGCAGGAATATCTGTTGGAATATTTGGCCCTCGACGAGCGCAAACATAATGAGATTTTGGCGCGGCTGGAAACGATTAAGAAGGGGATGTATCCTTACGGATAGTCTGCAAGTCTGCAAGTCCGCAAGTCGAAAGAAAGTAACAAGTTACAAGTAGCAAGTTACAAGTGAAAAGCAAAAAGCTCAGCCGCAGAAAGCTTGCGGAATTATCAACAATATTTTGATGTGTCAGTAATTAACGCCTAATTATACCCGTTATAAAAAGTCTTTTCGTATGCTTGAAATAGTAAGTTTAAAAAAAGCAATGGATTCTGGCTTTCGCCAGAACGACGCATTGGAAAAAACTTTCAAGAAACAGTATAAATAATCGACAAAAGATAAAAAGGAGACCTAAAATGGTACAGAACAAATTAGAAGTTTACAAATGTTCGAATTGCGGCAATATGGTGGAAACCGTGCATGTGGGCGGGGGAACATTGGTTTGCTGCGACCGCCCAATGACGCTGTTAGCGGAAAACACGGTCGACGCCTCCAAGGAAAAGCATATTCCGGTGATTGAACGGACAGTTGATGGAATCCGGGTAAAAGTGGGCAGTGTGGACCATCCGATGGTGCCGGAGCATTTTATCGAATGGATTGAAATCATCGCCGACGGGAAAGCTTGCCGGCATTTCCTCAACCCGGGCGAAAAGCCGGAAGCGACTTTCGGGATAAATCCGAAAAAGTTGACAGCGCGGGAATACTGCAATTTGCACGGATTGTGGAAGGCGGAAGCTTAGAAGGGGCTGGGGGCTGAGTGTTGGGGGCTGGGTGTTAGAGAAAAAGGTTCTTCGCTGTTTTGTATGGGTAAATCCCATTTTTTCGCCAAATCCGCCTATTTTATCCGACTTTTGGTAGGCGGGGGGCTCGTCCCCCCGCAGGATTTGTCGGGGGACAAGTCCCCGACCTACCCATATTACCTTACCCACACGATTCAGCGAAGAGCCGAGAAAAACAATCCCTCTGTAGGTATAAGGTATTTGTCTGGTCTATGCTTCGTCAAAGACCTGACAGGGCATCAGTTGGCTGTCAGGCGGGGGCGCCTGACAGTACTGTTTTTCCTTTTGACTTTCGACTTGCTGACTAATTTAAAGCAAATGGACAAATCCGCACTTAGAAAAATTCTGCAGGAAAGGGATTGGCCGGAACTATTCCGCTGGTGGGACGCGGAACGGGGCGCGCAGCGTGCGCTGTTGTCAGTCCAGTTCGATAACGATGAAGCTATCAAGCGGTCCGCCTTGGAAGCTTTAGGGAGAATTTGCGGAAGAATTTATCCGGCGGACAGCGAATGGGTGAAGGGATTAGTGCGGCATTTTTTATGGGGGATGAACGATGAATCGGGAAATTTGATATGGCATGCGCCGGAGGCGCTGGCGGAGATTTTGTTCAACTGCCCGGATTTAATCGAGGAATACACGCCGGTGGTGGTATCTTTTGCGGAAGATCCAGCGTTCACCCGGGGAGTGCTTGCTTTTATCCAAAGATTGAGCGCCCTTCACCCGGAATTATTCCGGCAATGTGACGCTATGTTAGTAAAAGCTTAGGAAAACGCCTATGACGGTTTGCTTTTAACTTGTTCACTTGAACACTGTTTTTGCTGACCGCTGACCACTATTTTCAAAGATAAGGATACGGATATAATGATAGATATTTTAATGGGATTTGTGACGGAATTATGGCAGGTGACGACTGCGATGGCGCCGTATTTATTGTTTGGATTTTTTATCGCCGGATTGCTGTCGGTGTTAGTGTCGCCGCGGCTGGTGGAAAAGCATTTGGGGGGGAATGGGATATGGCCGGTGATAAAGTCGGCGGTATTGGGAGTGCCATTGCCTTTGTGTTCGTGCGGAGTAATCCCGGTAGCGGCGGGGCTAAGGCGGAGTGGGGCTTCCCGGGCGGCAGTGATTTCTTTTTTGATTTCCACGCCGCAGACGGGAGTGGACAGTATAATGGTAACTTATTCGCTGTTGGGACCGGTGTTTGCCATATTCCGGCCGATTGCGGCTTTTGTGACGGGGATAATCGGTGGTATGGGAGTGCAATTATTCCAGCGGGAAAGAACTGGAGAAATCCCCAGCGGAGGCGTTCAGGCAAATGCTGAAGGGATGGATCAGGGATGGGTGGGTAAAGCGCGGCAGGGATTGAAATACGGATTTTTCGATTTACCGCAGGATATCGCCTGGGCTTTAGTAGTGGGAGTTGTGATCGCGGCGTTAGTGACAATATTGGTGCCGGAAGATATGTTCGCCGGGGTGTTAGGCGGGGGGATTGGAGCTATGTTGATATTGATGGCGGCGGGGATACCAATGTATGTGTGCGCAACGGCATCGGTGCCGATAGCGGCGGCTTTGATGATGAAGGGAGTATCGCCCGGGGCGGCTTTCGTGTTTTTAGTGACGGGACCCGCGACCAATGCGGCGACCATATCTATCGTCTGGAAGGTATTGGGTAAAAAGACAGCGCTGATTTATTTGGCGACGGTGGCGTTAGGCGCTTTGGCGGCAGGATTGTTATTGGATTTGATTTACGAATGGCAGGGGATGAATGTGATGGAGCATATACATTCGGGTTCTGCCGGATGGGTAGGCAGCTCCAGCGCGGTAATATTGACCGCTATTTTATTATATACGATTTACCGAAAGAAATTCCCGGTTAAACCGGAAAAAGTAGAAATAAATTCTAAAACAGGAACAGAAATGCCGGAACAAACTATATATGTCAAGGGTATGACTTGCAGTCATTGCGTGATGAATGTGAAGCGGGCGATCGGAGAATGCGAGGGAGTGGAAAATGTGGAAGTGGATTTGAATAAGGGGACGGCGGTGGTCAGGGGGGAAGCAGTCGATTTGGACAAGGTGAAGGGAGCAGTGGAAGGGGCGGGGTATTCTGTTGGTTGATGGTAGATGGTGGATGGTTGATGGTGGATGGTGGATGGTAGATGGTTGATGGTTGATGGTAGAAAATTGAAACTACTTAATATTTATATAAATAATGAGTATATAATGAGTAAGATTATCGATTTTCAGGATTTAATAATATGGTAAAATGGGATAGAAATTGTAAAAGAAGTATATAGAATTACCAAAGAATTTCCCAAATCGGAAATATTTGGATTGACAATTCAAATGCGCAGATCGAGTATATCGATTCCATCAAATATTGCCGAGGGGCACATTAAAAAATATAACAAAGAGTTTTCCCGCTATTTGAGAATTGCTTTAGGATCATGCGCCGAATTGAAGACTCAGGCGATAATCGCTAAGGAACTTGAATTTATCGATAAAACTGATTTCGATAAAATCATTAAATTAGTCGATATTGAATTGAAGCAAATCAGCGCACTTCTATCAAAAACAAATAATTAAGACTTTATTAAGTCGGCAACCATCGACCATCGACCATCGACCATCGACCATCAGCCATCGACCATCAGCCATCGACCATCGACCATCAGCCATCGACCATCGACCATCAGCCATCGACCATCAGCCATCGACCATCAGCCATCGACCATCAGCCATCAACAATATTTGGAGAAAAAATGAGTAGATCTGTAAACCATATCGCGCCGGAAGGGCATCCGATATGGATTTTAATGGAAGAACACGCGGCATTATTAGGATTTGCGGAAAAAATGGCGGAAATTGCGGGGGAAATGTTAAAAGATTCCGGTGAGGCAAATTTACAACGAGCTGTGGGAGAATTGGAAACGAATTTCACACAGATTCAAAATTCGCAGAAGCATTATCTGCGGGAAGAAAATGTGCTGTTTCCCATATTGGAAAAGCACGGCATTTCCGGGCCGACTAAAGTAATGTGGATGGAACACGATCAAATTCGCGGAGTGGAAAAGAAGATAACTGATTGTTTGGGGAAGTTGAAGAACAATTTTTCCTCTGGCGAGGCGAAGGAATTTTACAAATTGGCGGCGGAATTAGCGGGATTGTTAGCTTCGCATTTCAATAAAGAGAATAACATATTGTTTCCGGCGGGGATGGAGTATTTTACCGCTGGAGAATTCGCGGAAACAAAGAAACAATTCGGTGAAATCGGGTATTGTCCGTTCACTCCGGGAGTGCAAAGTGCGGAAACGGTTGCTGAAAGCGGCAAAGGTTCCATCGAAGCTGGATTGATCGATTTGGGGACGGGGAAAGTGACGGCGGGGCAGTTGGAAGCGTTCCTTAATGCGCTGCCGGTGGAAATCACTTTCATCGACGCGGAAGATACCGTGCGGTATTACAGCAAGCCCAAGGATATGATTTTTACGCGGACTAAAGCGATAATCGGGCGGAAGGTGCAGTTATGCCACCCGGAAAAGAGCGTGCATTTGGTGGAGATGATCCTCAAGGAGTTCAAGGCTGGGCGGCGGGATGCAGCGGAATTTTGGCTGAATTTGGGAGAGAAGTATGTCTACATCCGGTATTTCCCGGTAAGGAACAGCGAAGGCAAGTATATGGGATGTATGGAAGTGACGCAGGATATCGCTCCGCTGCAGAAAATCAGCGGAGAAAAGAGATTGTTGGATTGGGAATAACCGCAGTTACAAGCAGCAAGTAACAAGTAGCAAGTAAAAGCAACGATATTCACTGGGAATTATGGTTATCATGGCTATTAAACGACGATGAGCTGTAAGCTGTAGGCTATGCGCTGTGAGCTTGATTAAATTTAAAATAATTAAATCTTTAACAAATTTTTGGAGTAAAGCATGAATTTCAAATCAGTGGAAGAAATACTGGATTTTGCTATGCAGCGGGAGCAGGAATCCTTCGATTTTTATATGGATTTATCCCGGCAGGTGGAAGTTAAAGGCATGAAGCAGATATTCCTGGAATTCGCCAAGGAAGAGGAAGGTCACAAAAAGAAAATCCAGGGCGTGAAAGCGGGAAAAGTGTTACTTTCCGCCAGCAGCAAGATAATGGATTTGAAGATCAGCGATTATACGGTCGAGGTGAAACCCAGTCCGAAATTGGATTATCAGGAAGCTTTGATTATCGCGATGAAGAAGGAAAAGGCGGCTTTCCGTTTATATAACGATTTAGCCGGAGTGACCGGCGATGCCAAGGCCAAACAGTTATTTTTAGGATTGGCTCAGGAAGAAGCCAAACACAAACTCCGTTTTGAAATCGAATATGACAATCAGATAATGGCGGAAAATTAGTCATTGGGCATTAGTGGTAGGGACAGAACTGTGTTCTGTCCCTACAAGTGATGATATTTTAATACGAACCGAATTTTACCTTTCGACTTGTGGACTTTTATTATTAAATACAAAATTTTATCATTAACCTGTTAATAAATAAACCATTATGAAACAATCTTTTAACATCGACGAAGTTTTTGAAATGGCGGAACAGATCGAGCGCAACGGAGCGAAGTTTTACCGTAAAGCGGCGGAACGGTCTGATTTCACTTCATCCAAAGGACTGTTATTAAAGCTGGCGGAAATGGAAGACGAGCATGAACGAGTATTTGGCAAGCTGCGCAGCCGGTTCAGCCAGAATCAGTGGCAGGCGTATGCGGCGGCGCCGGACGACGAAGTAACGCTTTTCCTGCGGGCAATAGCTGACGGACATATATTCAATGTCAAGGCTAATCCGGTGGAAGCGATGACCGGGCGGGAAAATTTGGAGGAAGTATTACGCACGGCGATAAAATTAGAGGAAGATTCCATCATCTTTTATTTAGGATTGAAGGACGCAGCGCCGGAAGATCAGGGGCGGGATGTGATAGATAAGATTATCAAAGAAGAGCGGGGGCATATAGTGATATTAAGCCGGGAATTAGCTCGAATCTAAAAGCGGGGGCGGGGGCTGGGTGTTGGGAACTGAAGGGAGATGACGATGGCCGGTAGTCAATGGTTAAAAGCAAAGATGCTGTCAGTGTCGGTGTGAGGATTAATTAATTAATTAACTTAAAGTTATGAGCAAAGTTCATACAATAAGAGGATAACTATGCAACGGTATGTGTGCGATATTTGCGGCTATGTCTACGATGCGGAATATGGAGATCCGGCTCAGGATATCGCGCCGGGGACGGTTTTCGAAGATTTGCCCGATGATTGGGTATGTCCGGTATGCGGAGTGGGGAAGGAGCAATTTTCCGAGGAATGATATAACAGTATCAAGTATCAAGTATGGTTGGGACGAGGTGCGCCTCGTCCAAGTTACAAGCAGCAAGAGAAAATTTCTCGAGACTTGAGACTCGAGACACGAGACTTTACAAATGCAATTTCGCAGGATAGTAAACGGAATTGCATTTTTTTATGCAGTTTTTTGAAATTTGCGAAAAAATTAACTATCTTTAAGAATATTTTATTTTAAGCTCAAAGCTCAAAGCTCAAAGCTCACAGCTCACAGCTCAAAGCTCACAGCTCAAAGCTCACAGCTCACAGCTCACAGCTCACAGTTCACAGTTAAAAGTTAAAGACCAGCAGCAAATATTTTTGGAAGAATCTGATGAATCCTTATCTTGCTATTTTAATTTTATTTGTGGTCGCCGGAGCGATTACCGCGTTGATGTATGCTTTTTCGATATTTTTCGGGCCGAAGAATATGAAGCATCCGGACAAAGCGATGCCTTTCGAATGCGGCTCTAAGCCCATAGGCGACGCCAGAGTTCGCTTCCCCATAAAGTTTTACATCATTGCGGTGTTGTTTGTGATTTTCGACATCGAAGTGGTATTTTTATATCCCTGGGCGGTGAAATTCCGCGATTTGGGATTGTTCGGATTGGCGGAGATGGCAGTATTTATCGGGATTTTGACTGTCGGATTAATTTATGTCTGGAAAAAAGGAGTTTTCGAATGGCGATAGAACGAGTGCCTTCCATTGCGATTCCTACCACATTGCACGAAGCAATCGGGTGGGCGCGGAAATATTCATTGTTCGTGTATCCGTTTGTGACGGCGTGCTGCGGGATGGAATATATGTCGGTGGCCTCGGCGCATTACGATTTGGATCGGTTCGGGGCGGCTTTGCCAAGGTTTAGTCCTCGGCAGGCGGATTTACTGCTCATCGTGGGCACGGTGAATCAGAAGATAGCGCCAGTGTTACGCATGATTTATGAGCAAATGACGGAGCCGAAGTGGGTAGTGGCGTTCGGAGCTTGCGCATCGTGCGGGGGACCTTACGACAATTATGCGGTATTGCAAGGGTCGGATTTGGCGGTGCCGATCGATGTGTATATTCCGGGATGCCCGCCTCGCCCGGAAGCGGTTTTAGAAGGGATAATGAGTCTGCAGAAGAAGATCCAGAAGCAGGACCATACTTATTAGAATAAGGGAATCCCAAAATGTTATACCGAATTTTATTAAATAAAAATGAAGAAGGTTATTCGGTTTCTTGTCCCGGTCTTCCGGGATGCTGGTCGCAAGGCGAAACTGAAGAAGAAGCGATTGAAAATATAAAGGATGCAATAAAGACTTACCTGCAGACAATCGTAGATATTAGTAAGGATAATGAAACTCGTCTTATCGAGGTTGTGGTATAAATGCCGAAACTTCGGGTGTATCTCAACAAACCGCTATCAGAGTATTACAAAAAGCCGGGTTCCGAATAATTCGGCAAGGGAAACACATTTCGATGAGCGACGGTGAAAGAATAATAATTATTCCCCGCGCGAATCCCATTAACGCATATACAATGGGTGGAATTATTAAGGATGCCGGTTTATCTGTTGAACAATTTAAAGAATTGATGTAAATCTTTCACACCATAATAACTTTTTACTTTTAACTATTAACTTTGAGCATAGTATGGCGGGAGACTGCAAACACGCTTCCAAAGCCGCGTATCCTGAAGGCGACCTTTACAAGAATGTGAGCTGGGAAGAAGTCCCGGACGAGGTTCAGGATAGCGAGGAAGACAAAGTAGTGGAATTCCTGCTGGCGGAATACAGTCAGTATGTGATTTCGCATCACAGGTTCCGGGGCGACCGCACGGTAACGGTCAAGCGGGAAGGATTGTTCGAAATTATCAAGCGGTTGAAGGAAGATCCGGATTGGAATTTCCAGGTGTTGACGGATGAAACCGCGGTGGATTATCTGGGGAAGGAACCGCGTTTTGAAATGGTGTATCATTTGACCAATATCGACAAGAATTGGCGGATACGAATCAAAGTCCCGGTGTCGGAGAAGGATTTAGCGGTGGATTCCATCGTTTCGCTGTACGAAGCTGCGAATTGGTTCGAACGAGAGATTATGGAATTTTTCGGCATCGATTTCAAAGGGCATCCGGATAAGCGGAAGTTGTTTTTATACGATGAATTCAAGGGGTATCCACTGCGGAAGGATTATCCATATAATAAACGGCAGCCTTTGATCGATTACCGCGAAGTCGGGGTGGAACGCAACCGGTATCCGGGGGAAAGAGGGGCGGGATTCGATAAAGAGGTCGATGGTTGATGGTTGATGGTCGATGGTCGATGGTTGATGGTGGATGGTGGATGGTCGATGGTGGATGGTGGATGGTGGATGGTGGATGGTCGATGGTGGATGGTGGATGGTGGATGGTGGATGGTCGATGGTGGATGGTGGATGGTGGATGGTGGATGGTCGATGGTAATTATTTTGAGTTTTGAGTTTTGAGTTTTGAGTTTTGAGTTAAAAAGCAAAACATTTTTGTTAATCGTTTCTTGAGACTCGAGACTTGAGACTCGAGACTTGAATCAAAAAGCAACAGCAAACAATTTATAGTGCAATATGACGGAAAAAATCGATAAAATCGTCCGGGAAGAGGAAGAAGGGGTCGGCTTCCAGGATATGTGGATTAATTTAGGTCCTTCCCACCCGGCCACTCACGGCATCATCAATTTCAAGGTGCGGGTGCACGGCGAGCTGATCAAAGAATGCGACACGCATGTGGGCTATTTGCACCGGGGTTTCGAGAAGATGTGCGAAACGCATACTTGGAATCAGTCGCTGATTTACACCGACCGCTTGAATTATGTGTCGCCGGTGATCAACAATGTGGGATTGGCGCTGGCGGTGGAAAAGCTGTTGGGGGTGGAAGTCCCTCCGCGGGGGCAGTATATCCGCACATTCGGGTGCGAAGTTTCTCGGATTGCCGACCATTTGACTTGTTTGGCGGCGGTGGGATTGGAATTAGGGGCGATGACGGTGATGCTGTATTGTATGAAAGCGCGTGAAGCGATGTACGAATTGTTGGAAATGACTTGCGGCGGACGGGTGACCACTAATTTCGCCCGGGTGGGCGGGCAGCCGAAGGATTTGCCGGATAATTTTGCGGCGGAATGCCCTGCTCGGTTCAAAGTGGTGAAGGAAGTCAAGGACGAAGTCGATAAGTTATTGACCAAGAACAAGATATTTTACGATAGATGTTACAATGTCGGAGTGATGCCCAAGGAAGAAGCTTTGAACCGCAGTTGGACGGGACCGTGTCTGCGGGCTTCGGGAGTGCCGTACGATGTGAGGAGGGATAAGCCGTATTTGGTGTATGACCAAATGGATTTCGCTATTCCGGTGGGGACGAACGGCGATTGTTTCGACCGGTATTTGGTGCGGTTGGAAGAGATTGAACAGTCGATGAAGATTTGCCAGCAGGCGATGGAGAAGATGCCGAAGGGCGCTTTCAATTGCGAAGACGCCCGGGTAGTATTGCCGCCGAAGGAGCAGGTGTATAACACTATCGAAGGCTTGATGAACCATTTCAAATTGATAATGCACGGGCACGGAATACGAGTTCCCGCCGGGGAAGTGTATCAGGCGGTGGAAGCGGGGAACGGGGAATTGGGCTTTTATGTGGTGAGCGATGGGACGGAAAAGGCTTACCGGGTGAGATGCCGGCCGCCCTGCCTGCCGCTGACCGCTTCGATGAAGTATATGAACGAAGGGTCGTTTATTGCGGACATCGTGCCGATATTCGATAGTATCAATATGATTGGGGGGGAGTTGGATAGATAATTATTTTGAATTTTGAATTATGAATTATGAATTAAAAAGCAAAGAAAAAGCGGAAATTCACAGCAGATTAAACCGATTAAGCGGATAAAAAACAAGTTAAATTAGCTTGATAAGCTGTTAAACTTTTCTATTCCATCAAGCGAGTTCACTATGTATCGAATAATAAAAGTCAAGCCTTTGCCGAATTATCGGATTTGGCTGAAGTTTTCGGATGGGATTGCAGGTGAAGTCGATCTATCCCATTTATTGGGAATGGGAGTTTTTCAAGCTTGGAAGGAGATTGATTTTTTCAATTCCGCGCATATCAATCCCGAGACACATACCGTGGAATGGGAAGGAGGTATCGATTTGTGCCCGGATAATCTGTATGCTATTGTGGTAGGAAAAGAGCCTCTGGAAGTACTTAAGGCGGGAGTATTGGAAGAAATAAAGGTATGAAAAAGATTCACAGCAGATTAAACGGATTAAACGGATAAGAAATGTGTCCTTTAAGCGACAATCCAATGGAATGGATGGAACAGGCTGATTATGATTTAAAAGCGGCTAAATCCAATTTCAAGAACAATTTTCGGTTTTATGCAGTATTTTTATGTCATTTATCTGTCGAAAAAGCGCTTAAGGGACTATATTTTAAAAAGTTGAACGAAATTCCGCCAAGGACTCATAGTCTTTTCTATCTTATGAGAAAAATCGGAATTGAACCTCCCGCTGCTTTTGATGACTTCTTTACGGATTTACAGGAAAGTAATGTTACAACCCGCTATCCCGAAGATTTTAAAAGATTACAAATTGAGTTTTCAAGAGAAAAAACAAAAGAGATTATTGAAAAAAGCGCGGAGACATTGGAATGGATAAAAGCGATGTTCTGAAAATAATTCGCCGTTACCGTGAAGTTTTGGAAGAATTGGGGGTAACGGTGGAAAAAATGATATTGTTCGGTTCCTATGCCACCGGAACTTATCATGAAGGAAGCGATATTGACCTGGTAGTAGTTTCCAAAGATTTTGCCGGTAAGGGTTTTTGGGAACGAATTCGCATCTTAGGCAAAGCCCTGCGGATAGTATTCGAACCTATAGAAGCCACTGCGATGACACCGGAAGAATTTGAAAAAGGCGATTCGATGATTGCGCTGTTTGCGAAAGAAGGGGGAGAGGTAGTTGTTTAGATTCACAAACTATTAACGCAATTAAAGCTATATAATATAGGCATTTGTAGGGGCGGGTCAAAGACCCGCCCGAAGGTGTTTTATTCACAGCAGATTAAACGGATTAAACGGATAAGAAATGTGTCCTTTAAGCACAGATCCTGAAGAATGGATTTATCAAGCTAAGCGTGATCTTAAAACTGCTGCGCATGTCGCAAAAGATAAACAGCGGTATTACGCACTGTTTTTCTGTCATCTGGCGGTTGAAAAAGCTCTAAAAGGATTGTATTTCAAACGCTTGGGAACTGTCGCTCCTAAGACTCACAATTTGTCTTATCTGTTGGAAAAAGTAAACGAAAAACCGCCGGAAGACCTTTTTAAATTTATAATGAGATTAAATGAAGTCAATGTCATTACCCGATATCCGGAAGATATTAGTAAAATACAACAGGAATTTTCACCTGAGTTTGTTGCCTTTGCTTTAAAAAAGAGCAAGGAGATTATAGAATGGATAAACAGCAAGTTTTAATAATAATATCGAAATTCAGAGAAGCCTTAATCAAGCATGGCTTGTCCGTCGATAATATTGTGCTTTACGGCTCCTTTTTCGACGGAAGATATCGTGAAGGCAGCGACATCGATTTAGTGGTAATTTCCCAAGATTTCCGGGGAAAAGGTTTTTTAGAGAGAATCGATATGATGCTGGAGGCGCTGTGTGAAATATTCAAGCCTATTGAAGCGTATCCGATGACCCCGGAAGAATTTGAAAAAGGCGATTCGATGATTGCGCTGTTTGCGAAGGAGGGGGGAGAGGTTGTTTGAATGATGAATGATGAATGATGAATGATGAATGATGAATAAAAAGCAAACATTAAAGCAGGAGTATCAACTATGAATGAAAACTCCGATCGACTTGATCCGTTAAGAAAACGGACAAAGGAATACTCGTTAAGGATTATTAAACTTTATTCGGCATTGCCGAAAAAGGATGAGGTTTCGAAAACAATTGGTAAACAGATATTACGCTCCGGAACTTCAGTCGGAGCGCAATTCCGGGAAAGCTGTCGAGCCAAGTCAAATGCTGATTTGGTAAATAAACTTGAAGGATGTTTGCAGGAACTTGATGAGACAATGTATTGGTTGGAATTATTATTGGAATCAGGAATATTCTCTGAAGATAAGCTTAAACTGCTAATGCAGGAAACTGATGAGTTGACAGCGATTTTTGTGGCGAGCGTGAAAAAAATTAAAAGCAAATGATTATTAAATGATGAATGATGAATGATGAATAAAAAATATTGAGATTAACTAAAGGTTTTTTTGAGATTCATATGGGAAAAAATAATCCTGTACAGGTTGTCATTGATAGTTTAATCTTTGCGCAGTTTGTGCCAGATTTTCAAAATGCTCTTAAAAATTCTCCACGACTGACATTAGAACAATTCCATAAAGAATTCTGTGAGAAGTGTAAAATTAATCACAATCATGACCATTGTGCGATAAGTACTCCAAGTGTTGTTTTGGGATTGTTATATTTGTTAATACTGTACCCTCAACAAAAATCGCGCTTAATAAAAGGGAATAATTTAATAAGTAGTTTATCAGAATATGGAATTAATCCGAGACTTGATCTTTGGCCAAAAAATGAACTCCCAAACATGGAAAAATTGATAAGACACATTAGAAACTCAATAGCGCATGCTCGTATTTCCATCGACGATTTTAAAAATTTTATATTTGAAGACTGTAAACCAAATGAACCAGTAGATACTCGTATTGTATTTTCATTCAATGATCTGGCTATGTTTTTAACAAAATTATTAGACTATTTCCAGTACAAAAATCAAGATGACTTATGGATAAATATTTATGAATATAAGGTTGTCTATGGTGTTGTTATTGTTGCTTATTCATCATTCATCATTCATCATTCATCATTTAGATTATGACCTTTTCCCCTACCCATCAAGCAGCCGCGGAAGCGCTGCTGAAAAGATACCCCGATAATCAGCCCCAAGCGGCGCTTTTGCCGATGCTGCATTTGGCGGAACAGGAATTCGGGTTAGTCAACGCCGAAGTCGAAGCGATGGTTGCCAACCTATGCAAATGCCCGGCGGCGAAAGTCCATCAAGTGTGGACTTTCTACCATATGTACGCCCGGACTTACCGCGGGAAATACCATATCCGGATTTGTCATAATATCTCCTGCAGTCTGCTGGGGGCGGAACATTTGATCGATTTCATCCAGAAGAAGCTGGGGCTGACCGGCCCGGGGACTACCGAAGACGGGATGTTCAGCTTGGAACGGGTGGAATGTTTGGGGTCGTGTGGGACGGCGCCGGCGATGCTGGTCAATGAGGATTTGTATGAGGATTTGACGGAGGAAAAGGTAGACGCTCTTTTGGAAGATCTGAGGAAAAGATAGGAAAGCGGAATTCGGAAAGCGGAAAGCGGGAAAAGCATGGAAAATTATAAAGAACTGGATGTCTGGCGTAAGGGTATGGATTTAGTTGAATTGATCTATCTGCTTACAAAAAAATTCCCTCCGGAAGAAAAATTCGGTCTGGTTTCCCAAATGCAGAGATCTGCCGTTTCCATTCCATCGAATATTGCTGAAGGATGGGGGCGTGGTTCAACTTCAGAGTATATATATTTTTTAAGAGTTGCTAAGGGTTCTTTACTTGAACTTGAAACTCAAGTTTTAATTGCTGAAAGACTGAAATATATTTTAAATGAGCAAACAATTGAGCTTAATTCGAAAATCGACGATATAAGCAGAATGCTAAGTAGATTAATAAAAAGTCTTAAGAATAAATAATTTAAATTATTAATTCCAAACCAGAATTCGCAAATTGGGATTCCTTGCTTTTCCCGAATTCCGATTTCCGAATTCCGATTTCCGAAAAACATGGCAGAAAGATTAGTCAGCCGCTTATGGGATATTCCCGGCAGCGTTAAAATTGAAACCGCTAAGCAGCACGGCGCTTATTCCCGCCTGCAGAAAGCTTTGCAGATGAAACCGGAAGCGATTATCGACGAAGTGAAACGGTCGAATTTGCGCGGGCAGGGCGGCGCCGGATTCCCGACGGGGATGAAATGGAGTTTCGTCCCCAAGCAGTCGGACAAAGCGCGCTATTTATGCGTCAACGCCGATGAAGGCGAACCGGGCACTTTCAAAGACCGCCAGATCATCGAAAAAGACCCGCATATTCTACTGGAAGGGATAGCGATAACCTGCTACGCGGTGGGATTGCCGACGGCGTATATTTACATTCGCGGGGAATTTTTCTACGGCAAGAAGGTGTTGGATAAAGCCATCGCTGAAGCCTACGAAGCGGGCTATTTGGGCCGGAATATTCTGGGTAGCGGCTTCAATCTGGAGGTTTACACGCATCCCGGCGCCGGAGCTTATATCTGCGGGGAAGAAACTTCGCTGCTCAATTCGCTGGAGGGCAAGAACGGCTGGCCGCGCATCAAGCCGCCGTTCCCGGCGGTGGTGGGATTGTTCGGCGGGCCGACGGTGATCAACAATGTGGAAACCTTGTCCTATGTGCCGTTCATCATCGATAAAGGGGCGGAATGGTTCGCGAAGCAGGGTTCGGAACGGAACGGGGGGAATAAATTGTTCGGACTTTCCGGGCATATCGCGAGGCCCGGGGTGTATGAATTGCCGATGGGCACGAATTTGAAAAGTTTGATTTACGATATCGGCGGCGGGGTGAAAGGGGGAAAGCAGTTGAAAGCGGTGATACCGGGCGGGTCTTCCACGCCGGTATTGAAAGCGGATGAGCTGGATGTCAATTTGGATTTTGAATCAATGGCTAAAGCGGGGACGATGTTGGGGTCGGGGGCGGTGATGGTGTTGGATGAGACGGTGGATATATGCGATGTGTTGTATATCACGGCGAGGTTTTACGCGCATGAATCGTGCGGCCAGTGCACGCCTTGCCGGGAAGGGACGCGCTGGATGTATATGATTTGCAAGCGTTTGCACGAGGGCAAAGGCCGCCCCGGGGATTTGGATTTACTGGTGGACATCGCGAATAAGATTGAAGGGAAGACGATTTGTCCGTTGGGAGCGGCGGCGGCGATGCCGGTCAGGGGATTTGTGAAGAAGTTTAGGGGGGAATTGCAAACAAAAATACAGTAACAAGTGCCATATATCAAGCGCCAATTAAAAGCAAAAGCGAATTAACAGGGATGAAGGGGATTAAGGGGATTAAATATTTTCCCCGAAGGGGAAATATGTGAATAGCCGTAGGTGGAACCTACGGAGAATAGAATCCTATTTGTATTTTCATTTTGCAAAAGTCTTGTCTTTTCAATAGTATTGAACTGATGAACACTTCAATCAGTAAACCCTTAGCCATCAAACTGCATTTCGATTCCGCTTCGATGTGGTTAAGCCTGACCGACGGGCGAGAATTAGGCGTTCCCCTCGCCTATTTTCCCCGCTTGCTAAAAGCTTCGCCAGAACAATTGAATAATTACATTATCAGCGGCGGAGGAACTGGTTTGCATTGGGAAGAATTAGACGAAGATATTTCCGTAGAAAACCTGATGCTGGGAATTTACGATCGACATAGCGAAATATTAAATCATTGACCACCCTCTACACCATCGGTATCTACGGCTTTTCCGAAGCGGAATTTTTCCACCGGCTGGTTGAAGCCGGAATCGGTACCTTTATCGATATTCGCCGCCGAAGGGGTGTCAGAGGTCAGGAATACAGTTTCGCTAATGCTAATTAGTCGATCCTGAAAAAATATTTAACTATTTTATTATCAAATACTTGACTTTGTCATTTTAATGTATTATATTGCAGGAAATTGCCAGAAATTCACAAAAAACCTGCAATATTATGACC
>Ga0172375_10004971_pt1 | contig 19410 bp, 16 predicted proteins | sample LakKiv1m_FD_114537 | JGI IMG/M metagenome (GOLD analysis project Ga0172375, IMG submission 114537) | Freshwater microbial communities from Kabuno Bay, South-Kivu, Congo - kab_092012_11.1m | ecosystem: Environmental > Aquatic > Freshwater > Lake | place: Democratic Republic of the Congo...
AAACTTCTTTTTGTTTTTGGATTAATTCAGAAATATTATCAGTTTCGTCAAAATGATGATAATCCAAACCGACTTCACCAATCGCCACGACTTTTTCCTTTTTGGCCAATTCTAAATATTTTTGATAATCAAACTCTTCCCCATTGGCCGGAATTTCAATTTCTTCTAGTTCCTCATCATCCTTGTGTTTCACGATGCCTTTTTTCAAATGAATTGGATGAAGGCCGACACAAGCATAAATTCCCTCGGAATATTTTTTGGCCATCTCTACCGCTCGCTTGCTGGTGGAATATTGTGAGCCAACATTAACTACCCAGATTTCTCTATCCAGGGATTTTTTTAAAATTTCCTCCGCATCATCTTTATACACATTGAAATTTACATGAGCGTGGGTATCAATATACATACACTAAATTTTAATTTTTTCTTCTATATTCAGTCCTCTTTCTATAAAGCTCTTCATTAAATCCACCCTCCCTCATATGCTTGTCTTTTAAAGAAGAAATTAATTTATCTAACAAATAATTAGCTTGATGAATAATTGTTATCATCAAATTAACTGCTCTATCTTTTTCATTAGGAATATTAGGGAAATTAGGGTTATCAGGTAAAACTGGATTATTTTTTAAAATTTTCCATATTTCCCCCATTTCCCAAATCTCCCTGATAACTTTTTCTTTAGAAAAAATTTCCAATTTATTTTGCCGAGCAAAGGCCAAATAGTCTTTCAATAATTCTTCAAGCGAACCTCTGGCAACTCCACAAAGTTTTATATATCCAGCCAAACTTTGTTGTTGATTGCCTTCCAAAATATTTTGCATCCCAGAACGCGCCGCTTGCACCATCTGATCTGTTGTTCGTGAAAACTGACTAATATTCTGTTTTACAAATTGCACGGTTAGATCATAAATTGGAACCGTTAATTTGTAGGCCAATAAATATTCGTAACCTGCTCCAATTTTTTTATTTTTGTTTTCCATCTCTACTTAATTCTCCCAAATAATATAGAAGTTTTCTTCTCTTCCAAAGCTTCTTTAATTTTTTCTGCTGTTTCGGGCATGAAAGGTTCTAGCAATATTGGAAATGCTGATAAAGCGTTTCCTATCTTTAGCATGAATTTTTCAAATTCTTCTGGATTATTTTTAGCTAAGTCCCATGGCTTATTATCTTCTATTTCTTTATTTAGAATTCCAACTTGAGCTGTCACAACATCTAAAAGAAAATCGAATCTGCAACCAGGAACCCAGTCTTCCTTTTCTTTCATAAAACTATACTCATTTTCCCCCAGAACTTCTTCTAAATTGTTAAAAGTTTCAAATTTTTTATCTATTTTTTCACTCAATTTAACAACTCTTGAAGTTAAATTTCCTAATCCATTGGCTAAATCAGAATTATATTTCTCAATCAGACGATCCATCGTAACATCTATATCATTTCCAAAAATACCCGCCGAAAGTAAAAGATAGCGCGTGCCTTCGATACCAAATTTCTCTACCATTTCCTCAATAGAAATTGTATTGCCTAAAGTTTTACTCATCTTTTTTCCGCCAGAAAGAATATGCCCATGAACAAAAAGCATTTTTGGAAAAGAAATTCCCAAATACATCAAAAGTACTGGCCAAATCGTAGCATGCACACGTAAAATATCTTTACCAATCAATTGAACATTAGCTGGCCAATTTTCTGGAATATTTTCACCATCAAAACCGATGCCAGTTAGATAATTCAAAAGTGCATCCACCCAAACATAAGCCGTGTGACTTTCATCAAAAGGAAGAGGGATTCCCCAAGAAACATTTTTTCTGGAAATGGAAAGATCTTTCAATTCTTGCTTTTTCAAAAATGATAGGATTTCATTCTTATATTTTTCTGGTCTAATCTGAAAATCATCTTTTTCAATCGCAGAAATTAATTTTTCTTGAAGCTCAGTCATTTTCAAAAGATAGCTTTCTTCTTTCATTTTCTCTGGTTGAGTTCCATGATCAGGACACTTTCCATCTACTAAGTCACTTTCATTTAAAAATTGTTCACAACCCGTGCAATAAAGTCCTTCATACTCCCCTTTATAGATTGCTCCTTTATCAAATAGAGTTTTTAAAACTTTTTGCACTGCCTTTTTGTGTTTTTCATCAGTCGTGCGAATAAAATTATCATATTGGATGTCTAATTTTTTCCAAAGATTTTCAAATTCTCCGGAAATTTCATCCACAAAAATTTGCGGTTCTTTTCCAGCTTTTTCCGCTTCCTTTTGAATTTTCATTCCGTGTTCATCAGTTCCAGTCAAAAAGAAAACTTCATCCTTTTGAATTTTATGAAAACGCGCCAAGACATCCGCTGCAATCGTTGTGTAGGCATGGCCAATATGCGGTTTCGCATTGACGTAATATATTGGAGTAGTGATATAAAATTTATTTTTCATATTTAAAAATTAGAAAAATTATGAATGCAATAATCTTTATCCCCAATAACATTAATCATGCTTTCTATAGAAATATAAGAAAAAAATATTTCAAAAATAAATAATCCCACAAAAACAATAAGCATGCTAAATATAAGTTTTTTACTTGCCCATTTAACTGAGCCCTTAAAATAATTTTTAATTGTATTTAAAAACAAAATAGCAGGTAGGTAAAATATAGATAATATTATGACTAAAGAAAGCCAATCAAATGAAACATTGCATTTCATTGATTCTAAAATAAGAGTAATAATAAAAATCAATATAAAGATAACAACTAAGGTAAGTGCTGATATATAATATTTATTTATATTTTTCATATTAATATACGATAATTACAAATTCCCCTTTTATTTTTGATTGATTATTTTCAAAATAATTTAAAACTTCTTGAACATTTCCCCTGACAATTTCTTCAAACATTTTAGTGAGTTCCCGACCAACTATTAATCGAATGTCTTTGCGAGGAGCCATAGGCGACGTGGCAATCTCTGAAGATTGCTTCACTCCGCTCGCAATGACAAAAAGCAGTTCCAAATTCTTGATCACGCGATGCGGAGATTCATAGTAGCCAACTGGAATCTGAAATCCCGCCACTTCTTTAAAAAAAGTTTCTCGTCCTTTCTTGTGGGGTGGAAAACCCAGGAAAACAAATTTTTGCATATCAATTCCCGAAACACTAATAAGAGTTGTGAGAGCCGAAGCACCAGGAATAGGAATGACCACAATGCCTTTTTCAATCGCCTTGGCCACTATTTGATTACCTGGATCAGAAACGCCTGGCGTTCCGGCATCGGTCACCAGCGCCAAGTTTTTTCCTGACTTTAATTCTTCTACAATAAAATCATCTTTGATTCTCGGCTTCACTGCCCCCTTTCCGCCGCCAGCATAAAAACACATGGCATTAGTTTTAATTTCATATTTTTCCAAAAGTCTTTTGGTATTGCGCGTGTCTTCGCAGACAATCAAATCCACTTTTTTCAAAGTTTCCACGGCACGATAAGTGATGTCGCTTAAATTTCCAATGGGAGTGGCGACGATGTATAAAATTCCTTTTTCCATATTTTCTAAATTATAAAGCGAGAATTTTTTCAATTTCTTTATTATTTTTGTGGGGACCAATCACTGCAAGGTTAAGTTTTCGCTTTTTAAAAATATCTTTAGCTACCCGTAAAATATCTTTGGTGGTCACTTTTTCAATATTTTTGAAAATTTCTTCCACCAACATAATTTTCTTTTTTCTCAGTTCCTGTTCAACAAAAAACATTGCCACTTCATCCGAAGATTCCAAGCCCATCACACTTTTACCTTTGATATAATCTTTGGCATTTCGAAGTTCTTTCTCGCTCACTTTTTTGGTCGCAATTTTTTTGTATTCTTTCAAAATTGTTTCCAAAGTTAATTTCAAATTTTTATGTTCCACTCCCGCTTGCGTCGCCAGATAGCCACAATCCGCAAATGAATCACCGGAAGTTCTAATGTAGTAAGCCAGACCTTTTTTCTCGCGCACTTCCACAAAAAGTCGACTGGACATATTGCCACCTAAAATTATCGAAAGGAGTCCCAGGACAAAGCGATCTTTGTGATTTTCTGGATAAGCCCTCACTCCCAAAATCAAATGGGTTTGATCAGTTTTTTTAAATTGAATTTTTGCTTCTGCTTTTTTTTGTACTTCTTTTACTTTAATAATTTTAGTCTTTTTTCCTTGGGCCATTTTAGAAAAATATTTTTCCATTTCAGAAATTATTTTTTTCTCATCAAATTTTCCGGCCACACAAACCACCGTGTCATTAGCTACATAAAAACGTTTCATATAATCAATAAAATCTTCCCGCTTGAAAGACGCCACGCTTTTTTTAGTTCCAATAATATCTTGGCCTAACTGATTTTGTGGATAGAGCAATTTTTCAAAAACACTTCCCACTTTTTGCATCGGCAAATCTTCATACATATTAATCTCTTGAATAATCGTTCCACTTTCTTTTTTGATTTCTTCGGGATCAATTTTAGAATTGAGATAGATATCGGAAACCACATCCAAAGCAATGCCCAAATGCTTGGCATCAACCTTGGCATAAAAACTAGTGGTATCTTTGCTGGTAAAAGCGTTAAATTCTCCTCCGATTGAATCCAGTTCTTCAGAAATGTCCAGCGTAGTTGGACGTTTTTCAGTTCCCTTGAAAAGCATATGTTCAATGAAATGCGAAAGTCCCGCTTCCTTTCCAGATTCATAACGCGAACCCACACCCACCATTACCACTACCGTGGCGGTTTGAGTGTCTTTCATCGGCACAGTAATAATTCTGAGACCATTTTTTAGTTTAGTTTTTTTATACTTCATAATTTTTGTCATTGCGAGCGAAGCGTGGCAATCTCAAGATATTTCAACGAGATCCTTCGACTAAGCTCAGGATGATTTGCTATAGCAAATCATTTTTTCTTAACTCTGCTGTATCTAATTAGTCCTGAACACGAAATAATTTCAATCCCCTTCTTTTCAAGTTCATCCAAAAACAAATTCATTCCCAAAGAATCGGAAGAAATGTGTCCTGCAATCACCACATTAATGTGGGCTTTTTCAGCTGCTTCCTTGTGCTTTTCACTTTGATGCATGGCAATCACTGTTCCAATTCCGACGTTAGCCATTTTTTCATAAATTTTTTCACTGCCTTCCGTTCCGCCAGTAATTTCCGTCAGCGCAATTTTTCCGCAACGATTATCAGGAGATCCAGTAAATAATACTGGACCAAAACCTTTCTTAGCCGCTTCCTTATATTCTGGAATTTCTAAAAGTAATTCCAAAATTTCACTAACATATTCTGGTTTTTTATTTTCAATTTTTTCTTTGATAAAATTAGCCACTAGATTATCTGCAGGAGTATGCACATTCATCAAATCAACTCCGATCATACGAGCCGAATCGACAACCTTAAAATGATTGGCTGGATTAACTCCGCGAGCAACTTCGCTAATGCGAACTTTCATTAGACTCTCCGCCACATTGATTGGCACTCCATATTGTGCCAAGACATCAGCTTGTAGATGCATTACATCAGTAAGATCCGCTAATCCTTTTCCGATTGGATGATGATTGATAGCTAAATCAATTTTCTTTTTTGGATTTTGATCACTTAAATATTTAGCAATCATCAAATCACCGCTATCAATATCAATTCCAGCTATTACTCTTTTGATATTCTTTTTAACACTAGAAAAATGAATTCTGGTATCCGGATAAGGATTAGTAATTTTATCTTTATCAAAAATTTCCTGTTCCTCTTTGGAAAGCTTTTGATATTTTTCTTTAATTCTTTTGAGTTGTTTTTCTATTTGTTCTTTAGTTCGGAAATCGCTTTCGATTCCCATTTTGATAGCTAAATCAAAAATTTGTCTTACATCCATGGATTTAAATCTCGAATCAATCTCTAATTTTTCTCGAATAATCACAAATGTGATAATAATATATTTTATTCGGGATTATTAGCGACTTGATTCGGGTTGATTAGTGAGTTTTATCATTAAATAATTTTCCAATTCTTCAATCTTAATTCTCTCTTGCTCCATCGTGTCGCGATCGCGCACAGTCACCGCGCCATCATTAATAGTTTCAAAATCAATCGTCACGCAGTAAGGTGTTCCGATTTCGTCTTGTCTGCGGTAACGTTTGCCAATCGAACCAGTCATGTCATATTCCGTCATCCAATTTTGAGAAATCTTTTCCCAGATACTCTTAGCGATATTTTCCAAATCTGGTTTTTTAGAAAGCGGTAAAATCGCTACCTTGATTGGCGCTAAATGCTTGGCTAATTTCAAAACCACTCTTTTCTCGCCTTTCACTTCTTCTTCGTGATAAGCACTATCCAAAAACATCAAAAATAATCGAGTGAGACCAACGGAAGTTTCCATAATATGGGGAATATATTTTTCTTTGGTCGCATCATCAAAATACGCCAAATCCACTCCGGAGAATTTTGCATGTTGCGATAAATCCCAATCACCGCGCGCATGAATACCTTCCACTTCATCAAAACCACCCAGTGTTTGAAAGTTATATTTAATATCATAGGCTTTGCTCGCATAATGAGCTAACTTTTCATGCTTATACCATTTCAATTTCTTTTCTGGAATTCCATTATCCAGATACCATTGCCAACGAATTTTTTTCCACATTTCATATTTTTCATCCATCATTTTTGGATGCAAGAAATATTGAAGTTCCATTTGTTCAAATTCTCTTGTTCGGAAAATGAATTGGCGAGCCACAATTTCATTCCGAAAAGCTTTTCCTACTTGAGCAATACCGAAAGGAATTTTAGCGCGCATTGAATCTAGCGTATTTTTATAATTCAAATAGATTCCTCCGCAAGTTTCTGGACGGAGATAAACTACATTTTCTTCAGAAAGTTCGCTGGTCGGAGAGCCCAAATTGGATTTCACCATCAAGGAAAAAGTTTTGGCTTCAGTCAAATCAGTTGAACCGCACTGCGGGCATTTTAATTTTTTTTCTGCTCTTAGTTTGTCCAACTCTTTATTAAGAAAATCTATTGATTGTTTGTCCCCATCAATTCCAAATTCTTCCAGAAGATGATCGGCGCGAAAACGATTTTTGCATTTTTTGCAATCCACTTGTGGATCATCAAAACTATCCACATGCCCGGAAGCCACCCAAGTTTTGGGATGCATAAAAATGGCGCTGTCCAAACCATAGACATCTTGGCGCATTTGGACCATCGCTTTCCACCAAGAATCGCGAATATTATTTTTAAGCAGTGTTCCATAATGACCGTAGTCATACACCGCCGCAAAACCGCCATAAATTTCACTCGATTGAAAAACAAATCCCCTTCGCTTACAAAGAGATACTAAATTATCCAATTTTTCATTGTTTTTAGCCATACCCAGTAGTAGTATTTTGACATTTTATTTTCTTAAAAAGCCAAAACCTAATATTAAATTTTTTATTTATTAATTTAAATACACCCAAACATCTGAATTCCTTTGGAATTCAGTCAAAATATCACTACTGGGCATAAATTTATCCTTGTATTTATTATATAAAATTCCCCCTATTTAAGCAATTTTTTTAGAAAAAGACAAGAGAACAAAAAAAGCGCCCTATTTCAGACGCTTTTATTTTTCTTGCTTTAGATATTTCCTAAAATATACTTCTCCAAATATTTTCCTTGAGTATATCTTCCCTCGTTTGGATTTAAAAGATATTCTGGAAGGAAATCAGAGCCGTGTTCCTTTTCCCACTCCACAGCTTTTTTATATTGCTCATCTTTTCTTTCCCATGCCTTTTTATCTGCATCTTTTGCTTTAGATATATAATCATTCATGAATTTATCAAAATCTTGATCCATATCCATAGATTTTTTAATTGCCAAGCCATATAACGAATAATTAAGGTCATCTCCCTCTGCAACACTACCCGATCCATAAGTAAGAGCATAAACTAAATTTCTATAAAGCACTGACTCTTCGCGATACCCAGAAGGATCAGGATCAAACATTCCGCCTTCTTTTTCTATATTTTTAATTCTAAAGTGAAATTGCTCTATTATTAATTTTGATATTCTTGCAATATCTTTTTCCTTATACTCACTTATTGTTTCCCTTATTTTCAAAAAATTCTCTCGTTCAGAGCTTTGCTCTTTTTGAGAATCAGACATTGAATCCTCAGCTTTTTTTGCTTCCTCTGGGGTAGGAATGTATTGCTCTTTCATATTTTTCTCCTTTAATTTGTTAAAGATTAATTAAAATTTAATTAAATAAAGAACTAACCTAATAATACCCCCCCCCAAGCATTGTTGTCAAATCGCTAAAATATACAAAAAACGACATTTTATAGAGGGAAAATAATACTACATTTTCTTGCTATAGCAATATTTTGTAGTATTCTTGACAAATTTAGCGTAGGCTAATTTTGTCAACATTTTACCTTATAAAAAAATCCTACAGTACTCTAGAATACTGTAGTAAAAAATAACACTAAAAATTATAACACTACCATATAAGGTTATAAAATTGTGAATGTTTGGTAAATTTAAAAACAAAAAAAGTACCTACGGCCATAGATACTAAATTACGTAATTGGGTACTTACATGTGTACGTACACGTGTAAGCACATAAGTCCTTACTTCAAAATCCTCAGCAAATCTTTTTCCTCTAAAGTTTTATCAAATTGAATAAAATAGTCATTTGCGTGTCCTCCGTGAGCTGACTTAACTTCTTCCATTTTATGATTAAAGATTTTTTTGATTTTTACTTTTTGATTTCCTTTGAGACTTATGACTTCCAATTTATCAGACAAATTAATTTCATTATGCACCTTGACAATGCTTAGCTTATTTTTCACTCCTTTCACCTCTCCGACAAATTTGAATTTATCGCCAAAATTTTCTCCAGAAAAATTATGTTCTGGGTCACGACCAAAAATAAAACCTTGGGTGTAGCCTCTGTTGGTGAGTTTTTGCAATTCTTCTTGCTGATTTTTGAGAATTTTTTTATTCCCCAAATTATCCAAGACTTGGCGATAAGCTCGGGTAGCCACCGCGACATAGTAGGCGCTTTTGGCTCGGCCCTCAATCTTGAAAGAATCTACGCCAGCTTTTTTTAGTTTTTCCAAGTGAGCTAACAAATTCAAATCATAGGAATTGAAAAAATAAGTTCCATGCTGATCTTCTTCCAACTTAATCCCAAATCTATCAAGATTATCTCCCACTTCCATCTCTAAAAAATCATTTCGGATTTCGGATTTCGGATTTCGGATTTTATAACCCCATCTGCAAGGTTGCGAACAATCTCCCAAATTAGCACTGCGATCATTAATCCATTTGGAAAGAATGCATCTTCCGGAATAGGACATGCACATCGCCCCATGGACAAAATATTCCAATTCTACTTTAGGGTTTTTCTTTTTAATTTCTTTAATTTCCGAAAGCGTCACTTCTCGCGCTAAAATTATTCTTTTGATTCCCTGCTCCGCCCAAAATTTTACCGATTGCCAGTTAGTGGCATTGGCTTGAGTGGAAAGATGAATTTCGATTTTCGGTAAATATTTTTTCACTAAAACTAAGATTCCTGGATCACTCACAATCACTGCATCTATTTTAATTTTTTTCAAAAATTTCAAATAGTCAACCACTTTTTCCAAATGCTTATTGTGAGCATAAATATTTAAAGTGATATAAACTTTCTTTCCTGACCGGACAGGTTTGAGTTTATGTGCGTAGGAAACTACTTCGGCCAAATCATTTTTAGTGAAACTATTAATTCTGACTCGCAAAGAGAAGTCTGGTGTTCCACAATAAACCGCATCCGCGCCATAATGAAAAGCGTATTGGGCTTTTTCCAAGCTCCCCGCCGGAGAGAGAAGTTCTATATTTTTACTTGGCTTTTTCATATCCACCTATTCTACACTTTTTAATTTATTCATCAAGTCCAAGTAAAATTTCAAATTATGCACTGATGCCAAACGAAGGGCCAAGGGTTCATTGACGACAAAAAGATGCCTAAGATAAGCTTTGGTATAATTTTGGCAAAAAAGACAATTGCAATTTTCATCCAGTTTGGAAAAATCTTCTCTATATTTTTCATTATTGATGTTGATGGCTTCGTAGAAGACCCCACTCTCACCCCCCCCTTGATAAGGGGAGGAATTAAAGGAGGGGTTTTTCCAAACAAACAATCTTCCATGACGCCCTTCCCGAGTGGGAATAACACAATCAAACATATCCACTCCGTTTTCAACTGCATGGACAATTTCTTCCGGCCGACCCAAACCCATGAGATATCTCGGTTTATCTTCTGGCAAAATCGGAATCACCCACTCCAAAATTTCTCGCATTTTTTCTCTCGGCTCTCCCACTGCTACTCCCCCAATCGCATAACCATCAAAACCAATCTCCACTAATTGCTTGGCGCTTTCTTTGCGCAAATCTTCATAGATTGAACCTTGCACGATGCAAAACAATAAAGGCCTAGAAACCGAATTATTAATTATTAATTCTGAATTCTGAATTTGCTTGCCCCGTAGCGAGCTTTGCTCTGCTACTTGGGGTTTGGAATTTGTTTTTTGGATTTTGGAATTTATTTTCCGTTCAAAATATTCTTTGCAACGTTTAGCCCAAGCAGTAGTTCTTTCCACAGCTCGCTTAGCATCTTCATAGGAGCACGGAAAAGGAAGGCATTCATCTAGCACCATAATAATATCGCTTCCCAGATTCAGTTGAATCTCAATGGATTTTTCTGGCGACATAAAATATTTCTTGCCATCGACTGGATCAATAAACTCCACTCCTTCTTCGGAAAGTTTTACGCCGTTTTTTCCAAACTTGCTCTCTGCCCGATCGCCTAAGGAAAAAACTTGAAAGCCCCCTGAGTCAGTCAAAATTGGACCGTCCCAATTCATAAACCGGTGCAAGTCTCCCGCTCTTGCAATAAGTTCATCACCTGGACGAAGCCAGAGATGATAGGTGTTTCCTAAAGTAATTTCCGCCCCGATTTTTTTTAGTTCTTCTGATGTTAAATTTTTGACTGCCCCGCGGGTAGCAATCGGCATAAAAAACGGGGTGTTAATCACTCCGCTTTTCGTTGCAAGTCTTCCAACTCTTTGCTTTTCTTTTTGAGAAATTATTTCTAGCATCTACTTCTTAATCTTATATCCACTTATATCAATTTTTTTATCTTCTGGTAAGTTGGTTGTTTTAGCTTCAGCAGTATAAGACAAATTTTCTCCAGTATATAAATCTTTTCCACTTAAAACAGCCTGATTCAATAAATTAGCATAATCATCTTCTTGGCTAGGGGCAGGAATTAATTTTACTTGAAAACTAACTTCTTTGGAAGCGGTCAAAATTCCTGTTGCTGCACTTAAATTTCCAATATCCCAAACAATACTATTAGTTCTTTCATTGAATGTCAAATTGGAATTTTCTGGATATATTTTTCCAGTAAAGCTCACGCCGCCTGGTAAAGTTGATTCCACTTTTGCTTCAGAAACATCATTCGAAACATTATTAACAGTCCACTTAATAATATAGGTTGTTTCTTGGTTTATTTTTGGCGGAATAGGACCAGAATTTTCAGCAAAAGCATCATAGTAAAATCCATTAACTCCTAAAAACATCTTGGAATTAAGTTTAATATCCATTCTATTCCCTGCGACAATTTTATTACCCTGAATAGGAGTCTGAATATCTGGACTATCAATTTTAGCAATACTAGAAATAATGAAATTTTTATCTTGGATATTATTAATTGGGATAATATCTTTTACTTTTATTTCAAATCCAATTATGCCACTCTCCCCTGGTTTTAAATTTTTAAGACCTGGAACATCCGAAGCTCTCCAAGTAATAGTATTTTTTTTAGAATCAACCGTGCCACCATTTAAAAGTTTTAGAGTTTTGTAATCTAAAACAACATTATCTATTTTTTCCATTATTATAACATCCTTTAATCCTATCTCTCCGCCATTTCCATATTCTATTTGGAAACGCAAAATTTCTCCTGCATTTACATTTAAACTAGAAGCACCATTGACAGTTTGCTTTATAAATAAAGGCGAAGCTCCAATTTTGGTTTCCGCTTTTTCTTCATTCTGAGCAATAAATTGACCACCAGAAACCTCTCCTACATAAACTTTAATATATTTAACATCATCTTTATTTCCATCCAATCTTCCACTGATAGTAATTTTTCCTTCCTGACCAGGAGATAATTTTCCAATATACCAAATATTATTTCCTTCAGAAACTAGTGGCTCCGAATCAGAAAAAGAAAATCCGATAGGATATTCCATTTTTATTTGGATACCATCGTAAGTTTCATTTCCTTCATTTTTATAAGAAATAAGATAATCCAATGAATCGCCACTGGCTATATTTTGTGGACCCATCAGATCAAGCTTGATCGGAGAAGAAACCACATTTAATCCAAATTGATTTTGAGAAAAAAATTGTCCAGTAAATCCTGACGGAGAAAAAATTAGCTCTGTTTTAAGATAAACAATTGTTCCTTTAGGACTAAAAACTTTCCCACTAAAAGCAATCCTTTTTTCTTCTTTCCCATTTATATCCCCTAAATTAAAGCTTCCGCCTAGTGTTCCTTCTGGAGAAAATCCAGAATTACTTTCAGGAACAAAGCTTTCTGGATAATTTATTTTCAAAACTGAATTTTTGAGTGTGGCTCGATTATTATTTTTAACTACAATTTCATAGCTTAATTTTTCTCCGCTAGAAGCTTCCCTAGAGCCATTAACTTCTATAGTTACCCCATCTTCACTAAAAGAAGCTTTTTTAATAAGATAAAAGCCAACTACCAAAAAAGCTATGCTAAAAATTATTGCCAATGCGATTCCACCTATCTTTAAAGCTTTATTTTTTTCTTCCCTTATCTCGTCTGGTTTTTCCTTCCAGACATCTCCCGTTTCCTTGAAACCAGCTTCTTCAGAATTAGTTTTAACTTTAAGAGGATCAAAACCTGAATTATCAAAAACAACTTCACGATCTTCTTTGCCGTTATTTTTATAAAGCTTATCTTTTATTTCCGAAAGTGACATTGGTTTTTGTTTGTATTTTATGCTAATATTTTACCACTTTTTTCACTTTCTGCCAAAAATTAACCCCAAGTCCAGCGGTAAAAATTTTCCACCAAAAGCTCCAGTTCTTTTTTTTCTTTTTCTCCTAATCTAAGTTTAATCAAATTTTCCAGTTTATTAGCCAAAATCAGTCGGATAGCCTTGATAACATTGTCAGAAACCACAGAAAAATTCCCGCCTTGATTTTTGACACATTCCTGACAAATTATTCCTCCTCGAGAAAAATCAAAGCGACTTTGGCTGGGAAATAATTTTCCGCCACACTCCACACATTTTTCCGCTTCCAAGCGATAACCTAATTCTTCAAAAATTTTTACTAGAAAACTAGCTTTCAAAAATTGAAAATCAAGATTTTTTTTCTCCTGAATTGAATTCTCTGCCAAGCTCAAAAAATTATCCAGAAGTTCATAAATTTTTTGTTCTGGTTGTTCTTCGGGAACAATTTTTTCCAAGATCTTGAAAATTTCCAAAATTTTTCCCAAAATTTCTAAATTTTCTCTAAGCTTTAAAAAAACCTTAACTGGAATCACGCCAGAAATATTCCCCAGCCCCTTGGATTTAGAAATAAAAACTTCCACTTGATTAAGCGTTTCCAAATTGCCTGCCAGTTTAGCAATTGATTTTTTTGTTCCTCGACCAATGGCGCGGACTTTTCCATTTTCAGCAGTGAGGAAAATATAAACCCGATCGGTTTCGCCGATTTCACGCTTCCCCAAAACAAAAGCATTGTATTTATAGTCCATCTATTTTTTGATGGAGATTTTTATTTTCTCTCCATCAATTTCAAAGTCTTTTTCCAAGTCAGAATTTTCCAAAGCTTCTTTTTTCAAAACATTACCCAGAACTTCTTTTTGAATCATTTCACCAAAAATTTCCAAGACTTTTTCCATTCCAGAAATTCCCACTGTTATGCGATTATCAACTTCATAACCTGCTTCCTTTCTCATTTCTTGAATGAAACGAATAATTTCCCGCGCCTGACCTTCCAGTTTCAAATCTTCGGTAATTTTTGTATCAACATTAACAACATTTTCTATTTTTGGATTATAAACGACTTCTTTAACATTCAATTCTTCCTTTATTATATTTACTAATTCTTCAAATAATTCTTGTTTTTCACCTTTTAGTCTTTCAATTTCAACTACTCCTATTTCTACCTTACTTAGAGGTTGCCGTACTTTTATTTTATTTAGTGCTCTCTGTTGCAACCCAGAAGCCACTGACATTCTTACAACATTCATTAAGTGAATATATTCCTCTCCATCATCTACAAAAGAAACTAAGCTACTTAATCCATCAGGGTAATTTGCAAGATGAACAGATTCTTTATTGGTAAGATTTTTATAAATTTCTTCAGAAATAAATGGCGTAAATGGAGCCATTAATTTTGACAAAATAACAAGAACCTGATGCAAGGTTGTATATGCATCATTTTTATCTTTATCACTTTCGCTTTTCCAAAATCTTTTTCTAGATCTTCTAATATACCAATTTGATAATTTATCAACAAATTCTTCTATATTTTTCCCAGCAATATAAATATCATAATAATTTAGGCTCTTATCCACAATCTTAATTAATCTATCAAGTTCTGCCAGTATCCACTTATCTAAAGTATTATCAGAAATTGTGTTTGCATATTCTTCATCTTTACTACTAAAACTTGGTTTCCAATTATCTATAGATGCATACATTGTGAAAAAAGAATAGGAATTCCAAAGCATGCGAAAAACCCGATTCATCGCATCATTCATTACTTTTAAATCAAATTTTTTAGTCATACCTGGTTGATTGATAGTATAAAGCACCCAGCGAAGCATATCGGCACCATATTTTTCCATTACTTCCATTGGCTCAATCACATTACCCTTGGACTTGCTCATTTTTTTCCCCTTACCATCAAGAATGTGTGCCAAACAAATGACATTTTTGAAAGCATAGCCCGCTGGTAATTTTCCAGCTTTATTTAAAAGCGTGGCAACGGCATGTAAAGTGTAAAACCATCCACGAGTCTGATCAATGGCTTCAGAGATATAATCCGCTGGAAAAGTTTTTCCACTTTCAATTTTTTTCTTATCTTCCTCTGTTGCATTGTTGGGATAGAAAAATTGAGCGATTGGCATAGAACCAGAATCAAACCAAACATCCATCACTTCTGGTGTTCTTTTCATTTCCTTTCCGCAAGAACATTTTAACTTTATGTCATCAATAAAAGGTTTATGTACATCTTCTATTTTTTGACCGGACAAATCTTCCAATTCCTGAATTGATTCAATCGCTTTTGTTTCTCCACATTCGCATTCCCAGATTGGCAGTGGTGTTCCCCAATAACGATCACGAGAAATAGCCCAATCTTTCACTCCACGAAGCCATTCGCCAAAACGACCTTCTTTGATATATTCCGGAAACCAATTAATGTTATCGCTATTATTTTTTGCCAACTCTTCAGACAATTCGCTCATTCTAATAAACCAGGATGGTTTCGCATAATAAATAAGTGGAGTATCACAACGCCAACAAAACGGATATTCATGTTCATATTCTTCGGCCTTGAAAAATAAATTTCTTTTCTTCAAATCATCCACAATCAATTCATCAACTTCATATTTATTATTTCCATCTTTCTTTTTAACTGGAATCCCAAGTCCAGGAACTTCGGCTGAAATTTTTCCAGTTTCATCGACTGTAATAAGAGTTGGTAAATTATTTTCTCGCCCCACATTAGCGTCATCTTCACCAAAAGCCGGCGCGATATGCACCACACCTGTTCCGTCAGTCGTGGAAACGAAATCCCCGTGAATTACTTTGTAAGCATTTTTATCATCCGTGAGATTATAAAGTGGTTCATATTCTAAGCCCTCCAAAGAATACTTGCCATCGAAAACATGCGAAGTAATATATTTTCCATTTCCAACAGCCAAATCAAAAATTTTATTAGCTAATTCATGACTTAATAAATACGACTCATTCGTATGACCATCTAGAATAATTGTGTATGTTATATTTTTATTTATTGCCAATGCCACATTCCCCGGTAAAGTCCAAGGTGTTGTCGTCCAAGCTAAAATGAAAGTATTATCATCCACTTTAAAATCTCCAATTTTTTGTCCTGATTTTAATTTAAATTTAACATAAATGGAATTATCCTTAACTGTTTGATAGCCTTGCGCTACTTCATGAGAAGAAAGAGCTGTACCACAACGATAACAAAAAGGAACCACCTTATGACCCTTATAAATCATGCTTTCCCCGCTTTTACTTTTGGATTTAAAAATTTGTGCCAACACCCACCAAACAGATTCAATATATTTATTTTCATAAGTCACATAAGGATTTTTCATATCCACCCAATAGCCCATCCTTCTGGTCATTTTTTCCCAAAGATCTTTAAATTCCCAAACCGATTCTTTGCATTTTTTATTAAACTCAATAATGCTTTGTCGTGGATTACCCGAAACAATCATTTCAATTTCTTGTTTATTTTTAAGTCCCAAAGCTTTTTCCACTTGAAGTTCTACTGGTAAACCATGCGTATCCCAACCGGCTTTTCTTTCTACTCGATATCCTTTCATCGTTTTATATCTCGGAATAATATCCTTGAAGGCTCTGGCTAATACGTGGTGCAGTCCCGGTTTTCCATTGGCTGTTGGTGGACCTTCAAAAAAAATAAAATCGCCATTTGGAGATTCCTTAGCCACTGACTTTTCAAAAATTTTATTTTCTTCCCAAAATTTCAAAATTTCTTCTTCCATCTTAGGAAAACTCATCTTGGCCTCAACTTTTTTAAACATATAATTTAATTTTAATAAATAAAAAACCCTAAACAAAAAATGTTTAAGGACGAATAAATCGTGGTACCACCTTAGTTTAGTTTTTAGTTACATAGTTTCTTAGTTGAATAGTTTCCTTATCAACTAATAAACCAATAAACTAATAAACCCTTTGAACAGCTTTTACGGGCTTACCCGACAAGTTCTACTTTCCCAAAGGATTTCTGCTTGCAGCTCCGAAGTGATAGCTCCATCAACGCTTTTATTTATTAATGATTTCTTTGTTCTTACTGAAAAATTCCCAGCCTGTTCTTATATCTTCTCTTATTCCTGGAATAAAGTCAATTTCCTCTAGATTATTTATCGATTGCCACTTGAATTCAGATAATTCTCTAGAATCAATTTTAGGACCTTCTCCGTTTTCATATTCCTTAAAGAAACAAACTGATTTTACTCCCGGAATAACCTTTTGCTCATCTTCGGGAATATTAATTTGATAAAATCCGAAAACAACAACTTTTTCTACAATTACTCCCACCTCTTCTCTCATCTGCCTTTTAATCGCCTCTTCAAAATTTTCTCCGGCTCGAACCTGTCCTCCACCACATTCCCATTTCCCAGGATAAAGACGTCGATTTCCATTTCTTTTGGCAATCAAAACTTGGATTTCGCTTTCTGTTTCTCGAAAGCAAATTCCCGCTACATGCACTTCAATTTTATGTCTTTTTTCTTCTCTGGACATTTTTATTTTTTAGCAAAACTTTTGTAAATCTCAAGTGTCTCTTTGGCACATTTTTCCCAATTGAATTTTTGCACTTGCTCCAAGCCTTTTTGACGATACGAATCTCGCAAATTTTCATCTTTAGCCAAAGCTAACATAGCATCCGTAATTTCTTCAATGTTTAATGGATTGACCAATTTAGCTGCCTCCCCCGCAATTTCTGGAATGGAAGAAACATTAGAGACAATCGCTGGGGTTCCAGTGGCAAAAGCTTCTAAAACTGTTGATCCAAATCCCTCATAAAGAGAAGGCATCACAAAAAAGTCAGCATATTTGAAAAAGGGAACAACATCATCACCAATTACATATCCAGTAAAAATAACATCTTTAGCTATGCCTAAATCTTTAGCCATTTGCTTATATTCCTTAGCCAGCCATCCCCTTTTTCCAGCCATTAAGAGTTTATATCCATTCTTGCCAGTTTCTTTTTTCATTTTTTCTTTAAAATCTTTGAAAGCCATAAAAAGTCGATTAATATTTTTTATCGGCTCCAAAGTTCCTAGAAAAAGAATATATTTTTCTTTAATTTCATATTTTGTTAAAAACTTTTCTCTACTAACCTCTGGCTCATGAAAAAGTCTTTTATCTACCCCTCCATAAATCACTTGAATTTTTTCTTCTGGACACTTAAAAATATCAATGATGTCATTTTTAGTTGAATTGGAAATAGCAATTATCTTGTCTGCTTTTTTTATCATCAAAGAGGTTATAGCTTTAAATTTAGCAGTAGAAATTTTAGGAAAAACTTCTGGAATTTTGTAAGACGCCAAATCATGAACAGTAACAATTGTTTTTCCTCGGTAGCTTGCTGGAATTCTACTCATTGGAGAAGTAGTATGCAGGATATCTAATTTTTCCTTATTCAAAGTAGCTGTTCCTAAAATTTCGCTATAAATTCCCGGCATATATTTTTTATAGTCAGAAAAAGGATAGAATTTTATTTTCACATTGGGTTGAGAAAATTTCTTGACATCTTTTTCACGCACTCGAAAATCAAAAAACAAGACATATTCATTTTCCTTATCAATTTCCAGAAGATGGCGAATCAGCTGATAAGTATAATGACCAATGCCAATATCATTGTTTTTTTCTGGGCTTAAAATTTTTCTCGCGTCAATTCCTACTCTCATAAATCTCTAATTTACACCAATTATTCTCTAATATTCACTAATTCCCTTTTAATATCCTCTTATAGATTAAACCATTTCTGCTAAAACAAGCAAGGATTCCCAATTTTAAGTTTTTGGCCCTCAGATATCCCAGCACTTGTTTAATATCTTTTGGATAAAATTTTGAAGCATTTTTTATTTCTACAATAATTTTATCTTCTACTAAAAAATCTAAAAAATACCTCCCCAAACTATCACCCTTATAACAAATATTGATTGGCAATTGTTCTATAAATTTTATCTTTTCACACTTAAATTCTTTAGCTATGGCTCGTTGATAATATTTTTCTTGAAATCCTCCACCAATACCATTATAAACTTCAAACAAAACTCCCACTATTTTATAACTTAATTCAGGATAAATTAATTTTCCCATTAAATTATTTGAGATTATTAGAGACTAATTCGCGTCGATTCGTGATTTATATCCTCACATCTTTTCTGGCGCTTCTACTCCAATTAAGCGAAGCGCTTCTCCTAAGACTATTTTAACAGCCAAAACCAATTTTAGTCTAGCTTGAGTTAACTCCAGATTTTTTTCATCAATCACCTGACAAGCATTGTAAAATGAATGAAATTTATCAGCAATTTTAATCGCGTATTGCGGCAGTTTTTGCACATTATAATT
>Ga0172375_10004972_pt1 | contig 19410 bp, 20 predicted proteins | sample LakKiv1m_FD_114537 | JGI IMG/M metagenome (GOLD analysis project Ga0172375, IMG submission 114537) | Freshwater microbial communities from Kabuno Bay, South-Kivu, Congo - kab_092012_11.1m | ecosystem: Environmental > Aquatic > Freshwater > Lake | place: Democratic Republic of the Congo...
CGCAAAGTGCGGGGGTCAGCGTCAGTGCCATCAAGGCCGAGAACGCCATGGTCAGCACCAGTGTCACGGCGAACTGGCGGTAAATGGCGCCGGTGGAACCCGGGAAAAACGCCATGGGAATAAACACCGCGGACAGCACCAGCGTGATCGCGATAATCGCCCCCACGATTTGGTCCATGGCTTTGCGCGTCGCTTCGCGCGCCGCCAGTCCTTCCGTCGTCATGATGCGTTCAACGTTTTCCACGACCACGATTGCATCGTCCACCACGATACCAATCGCCAGCACCATGGCAAACAACGTCAGCACATTAATCGAATAGCCGAGCAGATACAGCCCCACCAGCGCGCCAACCAGCGCAACCGGAATAACAATTGCCGGAATCAGCGTCGCCCGCAAATTCCCAAGGAACAGGTACATCACCAGAAACACCAGCAGCAGCGCCTCGGCCAGACTCTTCAAAACTTCCTTGATTGAAATGTCGATGAATTTGGACGTATCGTACGGCACCATCCAGTCGATGCCCTTGGGGAAAAATTGCGCAAGCTCGGTCATCTTGGCGTTGACGGCGGCGACGGTATCCAGCGCGTTGGCGTCGGGCGTCAATCGAATCGCGATCGCGGCGGTCGGCTGGCCGTCAATCCGCGCCTGGCGCGAATAGTCCTGCGCGCCCAACTCCACCCGCGCGATATCGCTCACACGCAGGGTTGAGCCATCCGGATTGGTGCGCACAATAATTTCCCCGAACTCTTCCGGAGTGGACAGCCGGCTGCGGGTCACAATCACCGCGTTCAGCTGCTGTCCCGCCGCTGAAGGCAATTGTCCAAGCTCGCCGGTTGCCAGCTGTGAATTTTGCGCACGCACGGCTTTTGACACGTCGGCCGGAGACAAACCGTAAGCCTGCAATTTTTCCGGCTTCAGCCAGAGCCGCATGGAGTATTCCGTCCCGAACAACAGCGCCTCGCCCACCCCGGGCACACGCCGCAAACTATCCAGAACACTCGCACTCGCGTAGCTACCGAGTGCCACGCTGTCCAAACGTTTGTCCGGCGAAAACAGCGTGATAATCATCACGTAGTTGCGCGCGGACTTGCCCACCGTGATGCCGAGCCGGCGAACCTCTTCCGGCAAACGCGCCTCGGCGCGCTTGATGCGGTTTTGCGCCTCGACCGAAGCGAGATCAAGATTGGTGCCGGCCTCAAATGCCAGGGTGACACTGCCGCTGCCCAGCTCGGAAGCAGATTCCATGTAAACCAGATTTTCAATGCCGTTCATTTCCTGCTCGAGCAGGGCGATCACGGTCTCTTCGATCACCTGCGCGGAAGCGCCGGGATAATTCACCGCCACTATCAAGGCTGGCGGCGCCACGGCCGGATACTGCGCCACCGGCAAATTGCGCAGCGCCAGCAACCCGGCAAGCAGTATTACCAGCGCAATTACCCAGGCAAAGATCGGGCGATCAATGAAGAATTTTGAAAACATTCGGGAATCCTATTGGCCGGCCGGCACAGCGGCGGGCTGAACCAGAGGCACCGCTTTCACGGTCGAGCCGGGGCGCGCCTTCTGCAAACCATTCACGATCACCTGCTCGCCGCCCTGCAAGCCCCCGGCAATGATGAAATCGCCGCCGGACATGCCGCCGGTACGCACCGGCCTCGGCACAACTTTGCTATCCTTGCCTGCGACCAGGACAAACTGGCCTTCCGCACTGGTCTGCACGGCGCGCTGCGGCACGCGGATGGCATTTTCCGTCACCGCCTCGGGGAAGCGGATCCGCACGAACATACCCGGCAGCAGCTCCCGCTTCGGATTGGAAAACTGCGCACGCAGGGAAACGGAACCCGTTTCCGGATCAACCGCCATATCGGTGAAGAAAATGCGGCCGGTTTTCGCATAGTCGCTGCCGTCCTCAAGCAACAACCGGACCTCCATACTGTCGCTGCGCTTGAGTTTCCCTTGCGCCATATCACGGCGGAGTTGCAAAACCTCGCTGCCGGATTGGGTAAAGTTCACATAGACCGGATCGAGCTGCTCGATCGTGGCCAACAAATTGGCTTCCGACTTCTTGACCAGCGCGCCTTCGGTCACCATCGCGCGCCCGATATGTCCGGCAATCGGCGCCGGCACCGAAGCATTGTCGAGATCTTCCTGGGCAATGGCCAGCGCGGCGAGCGCCTGTTTGGCCTTGGCCATCGCCAAGTCATATTCCTGCTGGCTGATCGCCTTGATTTCCAGCAAAGGCTGATAGCGCGCCAGCGTCTGTCTGGCCACATTCACTTCGGCCCGCGCGGCCTCGACCGCTGCGCGATACACGCGCGCATCAATATTAAACAGCGCATCCCCGGACTTGACCTCGCCACCTTCACGGAACAGGCGATGTTCGATAACCCCATCAACACGGGCACGCACCTGGGCGGTACGATAAGCCTGAACCCGGCCCGGCAAGTCGCGCGTGATAGTCACGGAACCCGGCTCCACCGTCACCACTTCGACCTCAGCCGGTGGCATGCCACCCGCGCCTCCGGGCGGAGCGGATTTTTCTCCGCCACTACAAGCCGCAAGTCCCAGCAACAGCGGCACGGTTAAATATTTCAGCAGTGACATTTCGATCCCTCGCAAGAACCGGTGACAGGCAGTTTTAAAGTCGCCGGAGCGTATCAAACGCCCGTGACGGAATCAACCGCGTCAGCACCGGTATTAATCGCCAGCGCACGCGGGTAAAGCACGTTCCGGCTTACCCCGCTAATTTGTGCGGCCAGCTGCACCGCCTGTTTCAAAGGCAACTCGCCCAGCAAAATACGCAACATCTGCTCGGTCCGCGCATCCACTTCGTTTTTTCGGACCTCGGCCCCCGAGACCAGCAGCACAAACTCGCCGCGCTGATGGTTGGCATCACTGCGCAACCACGCCGGCGCATCCGCCAGCGGACAGCGATGCAGCTCTTCAAAAAGCTTGGTCAACTCGCGGGCCAGCACGATTTCGCGTTCACCACCCAAAACCGCCAGCATGTCCTCGACACTTTCCAGCACCCGATGCGGCGCCTCGTAGAAAACGAGCGTTTCCTCGCGTTCGCGCAAGTCCTGCAACACCTTGCTGCGGGCCGCCGCCTTGTTGGGCAAAAACCCGTAAAACAATACCTGCGGCGCCGCCAGACCCGATGCCGAAAGCGCCGTGACCAGCGCGCTCGGCCCGGGGATCGGAATGACACGCAACCCCGCATCCGCCACGGCGCGCACCAGCAGTGCACCGGGATCACTTACGGCCGGCGTGCCCGCATCACTCACCAAGGCAACACGCTGCCCTTCGCGCAACAGCGCAATCACCTTGTCCGCGCCCGCGCGTTCATTATGCTGATGCAACGCCAGCAACCGCTGCGGGCTGATGCCATGCTGCGTCAGCAAATGCCGGGTATTGCGCGTGTCCTCGGCGGCAATCACGTCGGCCGCCGCCAGCACATCCAGCGCACGCAGAGTTATGTCGCGCAAATTTCCCAGCGGGGTGGCCACTACATATAATGCGGGCTCAAAAGATTGCGGAGTTGAATGATGCAATGCTGCTTCCTTGTTGTCCGGGGTTTTTCCGCACTATACGTGAGCGCCCGCCCCCCCGCCACAAACGGGAGCCCGGAAACACGATGAGTCCGGAGGGAGCTGCCGCCGAACAGTTCGCGGCCGAATTTCTTATGCGGCAAGGGCTGACGCTGCTGACGCGCAATTATCGCAGCCGCTTTGGTGAAATTGATCTGATCATGCGCGACGGGGGCACACTGGTGTTTGTTGAAGTCCGCCTGCGCCGTAACTCACGCTTTGGCGGCGCAGCCGCCAGCATCGATCCGCGCAAGCAGCGACGCCTGATTCTGACGGCACAAGGCTATCTCGCACGACTGCCGAAAATACCGCCCTGCCGCTTCGACGCGGTGCTGCTGGACAATGCGCAGGGACACGCGCCGGAATGGCTGAAAAACGCCTTCGAGGCATGAGCCGCACGCATCAGCATCATGCCGCATTCACGGTTATGCGGTAATATCCACCCCCGTAACGTTTGTCGAAAAGACCATGAATATCAATAAACGTATTGCCCAACACTTTACGGACAGCGCCGAGCTCAAACTCGAGCTTAAGGATGAGTTGGCGCAACCGATCCACGAGGCCGCACAACTGTTTTTCGATTGCGTCGCCAACGACGGCAAAATCCTCTGCTGCGGCAACGGCGGCTCCGCAGCCGATGCCCAACACTTTTCGGCGGAGCTGCTCAACCGCTTCGAAAAAGAACGGCCCGGACTGGCTGCCGTGGCACTCACGACAGATAGCTCGGTCCTGACCTCGATCGCCAACGATTACGATTTCAACCAGGTATTTTCCAAGCAGGTCAACGCCCTGGGCCTGCCCGGCGACAGCCTGCTGGCCATTTCGACCAGCGGCAACTCGGCCAATGTCGTCGCTGCCATCCATGCGGCACACACCCGCGATATGCGGGTTGTCGCCCTGACCGGGCGCGACGGCGGCGAAATGGCGGCTGCATTGCGCGAAGGCGACGTGCTGATTTGCGTCAAGGCCAAAAGCACCGCCCGCATCCAGGAAGTTCACCTGCTGTCCCTGCATTGCCTCTGCGATGTGATCGATTACTTACTGCTAGGAGAATGACAATGCGTATTGTTTCCCTGTTATTGCTGACCCTGTTGACCGGCGCCCTGCAAGGCTGTTTCCCGGTTGTCGCCACCGGCGTCGGTGCCGGCGCCCTGATGATCGCCGACCGCCGCAGCAGTGGGGCCTACATCGATGACGAGGCGATAGAAATCAAGGCTTCAGACCGGATCGGCAAGAAATACAAGGACAACAAAAGCGTCCACGTCAATGTCACCAGCTTCAACCGCAACGTGCTGCTGAGCGGCGAAGTGCCGAATGACAGCGTCAAATCCGACATCGCCGACATGGTCAAAACCGTCGACAACGTGCGCAACGTCAGCAATGAATTGGCGGTTGCCGGAGTGTCGTCCCTGACCAGCCGCAGCAGTGACACCCTCATCACATCCGACGTCAAACTGCGTTTCGCTCAGGACAAGCGCTTTGACGCCAACCACGTCAAAGTCGTGACAGAAAACGGCACCGTCTTCCTCATGGGGCTGGTCTGTGAACCCGAAGCCACCGCCGCCACCGCACTCGCCAGCACCACCGGCGGTGTTCAGCGCGTGGTTCACCTGTTCGAATACATCCCCTGCCCGCCACCCGCGAAGCACTGATGACCGCGCTTTATTCCCTGCCCGCGTTTGAGCACAAGATCTGTCCGCCGGACGAACTTGACTGGCAACTTGCGCGCCTGCCCCGACCGCTGGTCTTCACCAACGGCTGCTTTGATGTGCTGCATCGCGGCCATGTCACCTACCTGGCCCAGGCGCGAGCGCTCGGCGCGGCACTCATTGTGGCGGTGAACACGGACGCCTCGGTCAAACGCCAAAACAAGGGGGATGACCGTCCGGTTAATGCGCTGGAAGACCGCATGGCCGTGCTGGCCGCGCTGGAATCTGTCAGCCTGGTCGTGCCGTTTGACGAGGACACCCCGCTGAATCTGATTTTGGCTTGCCGGCCCGACGTACTGATCAAGGGCGGCGATTGGACGCCGGATCGCATTGTCGGCGCGGCCGAGGTGCTCGCGCATGGCGGGCGAGTCCATAGCATCCCGTTTTTGCACGAACGATCCACCACCGCCCTGCTAAAAAAAATACGGCGTTAACCATGACTGCGATCCCCACCGAAATCACGCTGCACCAGAAAACACGCGCCCTCGAAATCGCCTTTGATGATGGCGAGCGCTTCTCATTGCCCGCCGAATATTTGAGGGTCTATTCGCCTTCGGCCGAAGTGCGAGGGCACGGCGAGGGACAGGAAGTGCTGCAGGTGGGCAAGCGCAACGTCAACATTGCCAATCTCGAACCCGTGGGCCAGTACGCGCTGAAGATAACTTTTGACGACAGGCATGATTCCGGCTTGTATTCTTGGGATTACCTCTACGACCTCGGTCGTGATGAAGAAATTCTCTGGCACAATTATCTGCACCGGCTGGAAGCCGCGGGCGCCTCGCGCGACCCGAAATAGTTTCAGGAGCATAACCATGGCCAACACCCATTTTGGATTTGAAACCGTCGACGAGCAGGAAAAAGCCAAGCGCGTCGCCGGCGTATTTACCTCGGTCGCCAGCAAATATGATGTCATGAACGATCTGATGTCGGCCGGCTTGCACCGTGTCTGGAAACGTATCGCCATCAGCCTCAGCGCCGTGCGCAGCGGCCAGCGCGTGCTGGATGTTGCGGGTGGTTCAGCCGACCTCTCGCGCCTGTTTCTCAAACAGGTCGGCCCCAGCGGCACCGTTGTATTGACCGACATCAACAACGCCATGTTGCGCGTTGGCCGCGATCGTCTGCTCGACGAAGGCATCGTCACACCCACCACACAATGCGATGCCGAGCATCTGCCGTTCCCGGATAACTATTTTGATTGCGTCAGCATCGCCTTCGGCCTGCGCAACGTCACCCACAAGGATGCCGCACTGCGCGAAATGCGCCGCGTGCTCAAACCCGGCGGCCGCCTGATCGTGCTGGAATTTTCCAAAGTGGCGAAGCCACTGGAAAAAATCTACGACCTGTATTCGTTCAAACTGCTGCCTGCCATGGGCAAGCTGATCGCCAACGATCCGGACAGTTATCGCTACCTCGCGGAATCCATCCGCATGCATCCGGGCCAGGAAGAATTGAAGCAGATGATGATCGATGCCGGGCTTGAGCACGTGGAGTATTTCAACCTGACCGGTGGCGTCGTCGCCATTCATCGCGGCTACAAGATTTAGGAGGGATGCATGGGGCTGCAAGAATTCCTGCACACTGAATCACCCTCGGTTCCCGACACCGCCAGCATTTCCGAAGCGGCACGCGTGCTGCTTGGCCACAAACTGTCAACGCTTCCGGTGGTGGACAGTAACGGTCGCTATCTGGGCATGTTCAGTATGAACCGGCTATTTTCCTTGCTGCTCCCGAAAGCAGTCCTGATCGAGGGTGGCATCAGCGATCTGGGCTTTCTCCCGGATCCCATGGAAACTCTGTGCGAACGCATGCGCGAACACGGCAGCGAAAGCGTGCTCCGCGTACTGGCCGAAGACATGCCGGTTGTCCATCCGGAAACCCCGCTTCTGGAAGTTGTCCTGCTGCTTTACCGTGGCGAAAATGACATTCCTGTCGTCGACGGGGCGAATGGCCGTCTGCTCGGTATGATTGCCGGGGCGGACCTGCTGCGCCGTGTCTGCGGAGACTGATCATGCATGGTGAAAGTGAAGTCATTCATGCCATCTTCGGACTGAATCCGCTGTGGCTGGCCACCACGATTTTCATCGCCACCTACGCCGTCATCATCACCGAGAAGGTCAACCGTGCCATCATCGCCCTGCTCGGCGGCGGGCTCATGATTCTCTGCGGCATTCTTACCCAGGAAGCCGCGATTCGCGGTGTGGATTTCAACACCCTAGGCTTGCTGGTCGGCATGATGGTGATCGTGTCCGTCACCAAAAAGAGTGGCGTATTCCAGTTCGTCGCCATCTGGATCGCGAAAAAGGTGAAGGCTCACCCGGTTGGCATTTTGCTCATGATGTCGCTGGTGACGGCGCTGTTTTCGGCTTTGCTCGACAACGTCACTACCGTCCTGCTGGTCACGCCGGTGATGCTGCTGATTACCGAAGAACTAAAAATAAAGCCCTACCCGTTTTTGTTCGCGATCATTTTCATGTCTAACATCGGCGGTACCGCCACCCTGATCGGCGATCCGCCCAACATCATGATCGGCTCGGCCGTGGGGCTCACCTTCAATGATTTTCTGCTAAATCTCGCACCCATCATTCCGCTGATCGGCATCGCCACGCTGCTGCCGATCTGGTGGCTCTGGCGCAAAGAGATGGTTGCTTCGCCTGAAAACCGCGAGCGTGTCATGCGTTTCAACGAAATCGAAGCCATCACCGACTGGAAGCTTCTCAAACAGGCGGCCATGGTTTTCACCCTCGTGATCGCCGGTTTCATGCTGCATGGACTCCTGCATCTTGAACCAGCCACCGTTGCCATGTTCGGCGCAGCGCTGCTGCTCCTGCTGGAAAACTTCGGTCGTCACGCCGAAGACCAAAGCAAGCGCGTGCATCATGCGCTGGCAGAGGTGGAATGGATCACCATCTTTTTCTTCGTCGGTCTGTTTATCGCGGTTTACGGCATTGAAGAAGCCGGGCTGATCGGCGCACTGGCGCAAGGACTGCTGAATATCACGCAAGGCGACCTGACGACTACCGCGCTATCGATTCTTTGGGGATCGGCGATCGCCTCGGCTTTCGTGGACAACATCCCATTCGTCGCCACTATGATTCCGCTGATCAAATCGCTGGCCCCCTCAATGGGCGGCGATCAGGCCATCATGCCGCTATGGTGGGCACTCGCGCTGGGCGCCTGTCTGGGCGGCAACGGCACGCTGGTCGGTGCATCGGCCAATCTGGTGGTTGCGGGCATCGCAGAACAGGCCGGCGCGCCCATCCGCTTTGCAACTTTCCTCAAAGTTGCGTTCCCGCTCATGCTGCTCTCCATTGTCATTGCGCACGTTTACTTGTACTTGCGCTATCTCTGAGCACACACGGCGCACGCCGAGTCACGCCGCAGTTGGCTGCGCATCACCGTCATATCCAGCGCATTCAAGCTCAATAAGCGACCGGTCAAACCTTGCTCGATACCGGCCAGCACCTTAAGCGCCTCGCCCGCCTGCATGGCGCCGACAATGCCGACCAGCGGCGCGAAGACACCCGTCGTGGCACAACGCAATTCCGCCGCCTCGCTGTCTTCCGGAAACAGGCAGTTGTAGCAAGGCGCGTCTTCGCGCCGAAAATCGAATACCGACACCTGCCCATCAAACTGAATTGCCGCGCCCGACACCAAAGGTTTGCGCTGCGCCAGACACATACGATTTACTGCATAACGCGTCGCAAAATTGTCGCTGCAATCCAGCACCACATCCGCCTGCGCCACCAGTGCGCACAACTGATCCTCATCCGCGCGCAGCGGCAAAGGCACACATTCAACCTCGGGATTTATTTCGCGCAAGGCGGCAGCGGCTGAATTGACTTTGAGCTGCCCCACGCCGGCAGTGCGATGAATAATCTGCCGCTGCAAATTGCTCAGCTCGACCGTGTCGTGGTCGCACAGCAGCAGCCTACCCACGCCGCTGGCCGCCAGATACAGCGCGGCCGGCGAACCTAGCCCGCCCAGCCCGATGATGAGCACAGTAGATTCAATAAATTTTTGCTGGCCCTCGATGCCGATTTCCGGCAACAGGATGTGGCGCCCATAGCGCATGAGTTGTTCGTCGTTCATGCGGGCAAGCATAGCCGAACGGCGCGCAAATAAAAACGGGCACCCGAAGGTGCCCGCTTATTTTCTGACTGTTTGCATCCTCGCGGATGCGCTCAATTAGAAGGTATGGCTCAGACCCAGACCGAAGCCGGACTCTGTCGCACCAAGAGAGCCTGGAGTCAGGACAGCCTTGTATGTTTTTGTTGCGGAGTCGTTCTTCAGGTTGGTATAGGCTGCCCACAGTTCAGTGCGCTTGGAGAAGTTGTAGCCGTAGCGCAGGGAAACCATCTTGGCACCGGTATTGGCAACGCCATTGAAGTCGCCGTTCTGAGCGTAGAACGCGCCCAGTGTAGAAGCACCAAACTTGTACTTGCCGGTCAGCTCCCAGTTGCTCTGCGAACCTGTGGTGGTCGCAGCAGTTGCAGTCGTCAAGCGCTCAAATGTCAAACCAAGCAGGGCTGCGCCAAATTCATAAGCACCCACCAAACGCGTAGCCGTATCAGCCTTGCCAATGAAAGTTTGGTCGGGACGGTTTTCATAAGCCAATGCGGCGTAGATACCATCGGCGTTATAGTTTCCGGCAACCGAATACTGGGTAACTGTTGTCGTTTTAGCCGAAGTCACACGGCTCAAAGCCACTTGGCCGCTCAGGCCGTTGACGCTCGGTGTCCAGTATTGCAACACATTGGACTGGCGAGTTACATAAGTTTTGCCGCCAGCGTTTACGCCAACCAGCTTGCCAGATGAGAAAGAACCAGCGTTGTCGAACAACTCGACCTTGTTGTGCGCAACCTTGTAAGGCGTATCCCAGTTACCCATGAACACGGTACCAAAATCACCCTTCAGGCCGATCTGGCTGTTACGCGTACCGTTGAATGGGCCACTTGCGCCGCCATTACCAGTAGGATCAAATTGCGCTTCCAATTGCCAAATTGCATTCAGGCCATCGCCCAGATCTTCCTTGCCCTTTACGCCGAAACGCGAGGCATTGTTGGTGAATTGTGTCTTGCTGGCAGCTGCAACGGCTGTCGAGTTGGTATTAAAACTCTCGCCATTGACGTTAATCTTGCCGTAGACCTCAACGTTGCTGTTATCAGCAAACGCCGGTGCTGCAAATGCGGTTGCGATGGCAACAGCGATCAGTTTCTTTTTCATGTGTACTCCTAAGTAAAGATTTTGAAGGTGTTGGCTCTACCGCAGCCACACAAAGCCCAAATGCTGAACTTCGGGGCGGATTATCCTGAGTAAAAAAGTCTGGACAAGCCAAAATGGCTATTTTTAACAAAAAATTCATAAATTGTTGCTTTTTTACAACACATTGTAGATTTGTCATATTTCTGTCACAGAGTATTTGGCCGCGCCGAACAAAAATTGCGCTGTGGTATTCTGCTGCCGGTTTTTCTCCAATGTTATGTCATGCGCCGCTTTCTGTTGTTGCTCACCTGTCTGTTCTTGTCGTTTGGCGCCCAAGCCGATGCGGATGAGGATTTTTTGCAATTGCGGGAAGCCTACCGCAAGGGCGATGCCGCGCAACTGGCCAAATTTCAGCGGCGATTGAAGAACAGCCCGCTGGAAATTTATGGACGCTATTACGCGCTGCGGCTCATACTCAAGAATGCCGACACCCAAGCAGTTGCCGATTTTCTGGCACAACCGGAAGATTCACCCGTCATCGACCGGCTGCGCGGCGAATGGCTGAAGGAACTCGCGAAAAATCAGGATTGGGCTGCTTTTGAAGCCGAATATCCGCGCCTGATCAACGGGGACACCGAGCTGGCCTGTTATCAACTGCAATCCCGTCAACGCAATTCGGACAATCTGCTTGCCGAGGCAGTCCGTAAGCTGTGGCTCACCGGCAAGACGCTGCCGGACAATTGCGCACCGGTATTCGCGGCAGCAATCGCCGAAGGCACCCTGCGCCCGCAGGATGTCTGGCAGCGGATGCGTCTGGCGCTGGAAGCCGGCAACCTGACGCTGGCAAAAACCCTCACGCCGCTACTGCAGGGCGAACAGGCTATTTCTCCCGAAGCGCTGGACGCGGCCGGCAAGGATGCGGAAGGCTGGCTGGATCAGGCGGACACCCCCCGCACCGAAGGCGCGCGGGCAGTCACTTTGTTTGCGCTGTCCCGACTGGGTAAACAATCGCCGGATCTTGCGCTCGCGCGCTGGAATGCTTTGTCAGTGGATTTTCCGCCGGAGGAACAGCGCTATTTTTACAGCTGGCTGGGCTACGAGGCGGCACGCAAACAGGATGTGCGTGCGCTGGGTTGGTATCTGCACGCCGGCAAACAGGCGCTGACCGAACAGCAAAGCGCCTGGCGGGTGCGCGCCGCGCTGCGCCTGCAAAACTGGAATGAGGTGCTGAACGGCATTCAATCCATGGGGACGGAACAGCAGGCGGATCCTGCCTGGCGCTACTGGAAGGCCCGCGCGCTGCTTGGCCTCAATAAACCGCTGGAAGCACGCAAGCTGCTGGCGCCTTTGAGTGGTGAATTCCATTTCTACGGCCAGCTGGCGCGCGAAGAACTCGGCAGTATGCCCACGCTTGAAAATCGACCCGACACCTTCAAGCCGTCTGAAAAAGACATCAAGGCGATGCTGGCAGTGCCGGGCATACAGCGCACGCTGACCTTGTACCGCATGGATTTACGCACGGATGCGCTAAAGGAATGGACTTGGGTGTTGCGCAATTTCAATGACCGGGAGTTGCTCACTGCCGCCGAAATTGCGCGCCGGAACGAAATGTACGACCGCGCCATCGGTGCCGCCAACCTGACGGTAAATGAACATGATTTCGGTCTGCGCTACCTCGCGCCGTACCGTGAAGTACTGCAAGGCCACATCCGTGAAAATGGTCTGGAAGAGGCTTGGGTGTACGGGCTGATGCGGCAGGAAAGCCGTTTTGTATCGTCGGCGAAATCCAACGTCGGCGCCGCCGGGCTGATGCAGATCATGCCGGCCACGGCGCGCTGGGTGGCGCGCAAGCTCGGCCTGAAAAGCTATCGCAACAATCTGATTCACCAGCTCGATACCAATTTGAAGCTGGGCACTTATTACATGAAAACCGTGCTGAACTGGTTTGACGACAGCCCGGTGCTGGCCTCGGCGGCCTACAACGCGGGGCCGGGCCGGGCACGCCGCTGGCGCGGGGAATGGCCGCTGGAAGGTGCGATCTACGCCGAAACGATTCCCTTCGAGGAAACCCGTGATTACGTGAAAAAAGTGATGAGCAACACCGCTTATTACGCCGAACAGTTCGATGCGCCACCGCGCACCCTAAAGCAGCGCTTGGGCGTCGTCGCACCCAAAACGCCCGAAAATCAGCAGGCAATTTCGGATGAGCGCTAACGCAAAAATCTATTGTGTCGGCGGCGCAGTGCGCGACGGCTTGCTGGGGCTGCCGCTGCAGGACCGCGACTGGGTGGTGGTGGGTAGCACGCCGGAAGCCATGCTGGCTCAAGGATTTCAGCCCGTCGGCAAGGATTTCCCGGTTTTTCTGCACCCGCAAACGCACGAGGAATACGCGCTGGCACGCACCGAGCGCAAGACCGCGCCGGGCTATGCCGGCTTTACTTTTCACACCGCGCCGGACGTGACGCTGGAACAGGATTTGTCGCGGCGCGACTTCACCGTCAACGCGATGGCGCTCGATGCCGACGGCACGCTGATCGACCCTTACGGCGGGCAGGCGGATTTGCACGCCGGCGTGTTGCGTCACGTTAGCCCGGCGTTTGCGGAAGACCCGGTGCGCATTTTGCGCGGCGCGCGCTTTGCCGCCCGTTTCGGTTTTTCGATTGCGCCGGAAACGCTGGCGCTGATGCGCAGCATGGTCGCGAACGGCGAAGTCGATGCGCTGGTGCCCGAGCGTGTCTGGCAGGAACTCGCGCGCGGTTTGCAGGAAGCACAGCCTTCGCGCTTCATCAGCACATTACGCGATTGCGGCGCACTTGCACGAGTGCTGCCGGAAGTGGAGGCGCTATTCGGTGTGCCGCAACCGCCGCAACATCACCCGGAAATTGATTGCGGTATTCATACCCTGCTTGTGGTTGATGCGAGCGCCCGGGCCGGCGACGGGCTGGAGGTGCGCTTTGCCGCGCTGACCCATGATCTGGGCAAGGCCACGACGTCGCCAGAACTGTTGCCGCGTCACCTCGGACATGAGCAGCGCAGCGTGGATTTGCTGCAATCCTTGTGCGAACGTCTGCGCGTGCCGGCCGATTGCCGCGACCTGGGTCTGCTGGTCGCGCGGTTTCACGGCGATATTCACCGTGCTCGCGAGCTGCGCCCGGAAACTATCGTGCGTCTATTCGACCAGTGTGATTTATGGCGCAAGCCGGAACGGTTCACACAAATATTGCAAGCCTGCGCCGCCGATGCCCGCGGCCGGACGGGACATGAAGATGATGCTTATCCGCAGCGCGACCATCTGCTCGCGTGTGCAGCCGTCGCGCAGACTGTCAGCGGCGGTGAAATTGCGCGTGGCTGCGCCGACCCCAAGCAGATTCCGGAAAGAATTTTTGCCGCGCGCGTTGCTGCAGTTTCGAGCATTGTTACGCAATCACGGGATACCTGACCACCCACCGCACAACCCTTACAGGGTGCGCATCAAATCACCGAGCGCAAATCCGCGCAGCGGGATTTCGATGTTTTTACCCAGCGCGATGACTTTGAATAATTCACCCATCTCGGCCGGGCTGGTGAGTTTTTGCAATTGCGCCGCCAGCGGCGCGTAAGTACGCATGTCTTCCGGATCGGCACTTTGCAGAAACTCGGTAATGCCGCAATTCATCAGGAAAAACGCCTGATGCGTGTAGCCCAATAATTCCAATCCGGCATCCATGCCCGCCTCGGTCACGGCCGTGAAATCAACGTGGGCGGTAATGTCCTGTAAACCCGGCAAATAAAACGGATCGTCGTGCGCATGATGGCGGTAGTGACACATCAGTGTGCCCCGGTTTCGCTGCGGATGATAGAACTCGCGTGCGCCGAAACCGTAATCGATGAACAGCAGCACACCCGCTTGCATACGTTGCGCAAGGCTGTTGACCAAGCCGCGCGCCGCCGGACAGATTTCGCTGAGGTAATCGTCCGGCACCTGAATTTGCTGCGCGGCCTCTCGCAACGCCGAATCGGTAATCGCTTCATCCTGCCAGCAAAACCCGGTTTCGCCCTGAGCGACACCGCGTTCGAGCGGCTGTTCGCCCTGCCAGTGGATGAGGTTGACCGGCAGCGCATCCAGCACCTCATTGCCGAACACCACACCGTCGATGACCTCCGGCAGACTATCCAGCCAATGAATGCGGGGCAGCAAATGCGGCACGCGCTGCGTCAGCAACAGACGCTGGCGTTCGCGCAGATCCGCGCTCACTTCCAGTATCGAATACTGCTCCGGCAATTGCTCGAGCTCTTCCAGCTCGCCCAGAATATCCGCGGCCAGCTTGCCGCTACCCGCACCCAGTTCAAGAATCCGCGGTTGCGTCGCGGCCATAATCTCCACCAGCTGCCGCGCCAGCGACCGACCAAACAGCGGAGACAATTCCGGCGCGGTGATGAAATCGCCGGCCTCGCCGAATTTGTGCGCGCCGGCCGTGTAATAGCCCAGCCCCGGCGCATACAGCGCAAGTTCCATATAACGCGCAAAAGAAATCCAGCCCCCACGGGCGGCAATCTCCGCGCGGATATGTTCGGAAAGTGTGGCGCTATGCTGCAAGGCAGCGGAATCGGGAACAGGCAGGGACATCGACGGGCTCGGGTATAATTTCGCGGCACAAATTTTAGCAGCTTGACCGGAGGATGCGTGGAAACAGGAATGCATGGCAAAGTGGTGTTGGTGACTGGCGCGGCCAAACGCGTCGGTGCGGCAATTTGCCGCCAGCTCCATGCCGGTGGCGCCAATATTGCCGTGCATTACCGAGGTTCGGCCGAGGAAGCCCTGGCTTTGTGCGATGCGCTGAATGAGATGCGCCCGGACAGCGCGGTCGCCTTTCAGGCCGACTTGCTGGACATCACCCGACTGGCGACACTGATCGGCGACATCGTTAAAACCTTCGGTCGGCTCGATGCGCTGGTCAACAATGCATCGAGTTTTTATGCGACGCCGCTGGCCGCCATCGACGAGCAGCAATGGCAGGATTTGCTCGGCACCAATCTCAAGGCACCGCTGTTTCTGGTACAGGCTGCAGCGGATGAATTGCGCCGCCGGCACGGGGCGATTGTGAATATCACCGACATTCATGCTGAACGCCCGATGCACGGGCACTTGCTCTATAGCGCCGCCAAGGCCGGCCTGGTTGCGCTAACCAAAGGTCTGGCACAGGAAATGGCACCGCAGGTACGCGTCAACGCGATTGCACCCGGTGTCATCATCTGGCCTGAAGGCGAAGCCTGGGAAGATGTGGAAACGCGCCGCAGGATCGTGGCACACACGCTGCTCAAACGCGAGGGCTCGCCGGAAGACATCGCACGCACAGTGAAATTTCTGATCGCCGATGCACCCTATATCACCGGACAGGTGATCGCGGTGGACGGCGGCCGTTCAATCAACCTTTGAAAAGCAACCGCACACGCGACGCTTTTCCATAATCCCAGCCATGAACGATATTCAGCCCATTCATTTCGAACAGCATTCCACAAACTTCAATCGTCTCAAGGGACGACTTGAAAGTGCCGTCGGCAAAGCCATCGGCGATTTCAACATGATCGAGGACGGCGATGTGGTGATGGTGTGTTTATCCGGCGGCAAGGATTCCTACACGCTGCTGGATATCCTGCTGACGCTGCGCAAACGCGCGCCCATCGATTTCAAAATCGTGGCGATGAATCTGGACCAGAAGCAGCCGGGGTTTCCCGCCGACGTGCTGCCGAACTATCTCAAATCCATCGGCGTGAATTTTCACATTGAAACGCAAGACACCTACTCCATCGTCAAGGAAAAAATTCCCGAGGGGAAAACCACTTGCTCCCTGTGTTCGCGTCTGCGGCGCGGCATCATCTACAAGGTGGCAGGAGAGCTGGGCGCCAACAAGATCGCGCTGGGCCATCACCGCGACGACATGATCGAGACGCTGTTTCTGAATATGTTTTTCGGCGGTTCGCTCAAGGCCATGCCGCCCAAGCTGGTGACCGACAAGGGCGACCACATCGTGATCCGGCCGCTGGCGTATTGCGCCGAAAAGGATATTGCCCGCTACGCGCGCGGTATGGAATTTCCCATCATCCCGTGCAATCTGTGCGGCTCGCAGGAGAATCTGCAACGGCAAAACATCAAAGCGATGCTGGCGCAGTGGGAACGGCAATATCCCGGTCGCACGCAAACCATTTTTACGGCGATGCAAAACGTGCGGTCGTCGCATTTGCTCGACGGCGCGCTGTTTGATTTTAAGGGGCTGAAGCTGGGGGATGTCGTGACCGAAGGCGACACCGCGTTCGACGATTAGGCCGGATTCACGGCAATCTTGAAAATCACTTTGCGAATTTCGCCATCCGCCACCAGCGGCGCGTGGGCGTCTTCCGGAAAGAAAATGCAGAAGTGGCCGGGCGGCGTGGCAATCCAGGTGGCGGGCTGATCGTCAAAAAAACGAATGTCTCTTTCCGTGCTGTACTCGTCGCATGGCGCGCGGCAATCTGCCAGCGCTTTCCAGCCCATCTCGTCCACACCCGACAACACCAACTGAATATCGATATAGCGCCGGTGACATTCCAGCTTCGCGCTTTCGCGGCTGCGACCCGCGGCCTGTTCGACGATGGCGAAAAGATCGTCTCCGGCAATGCTGTGTTTTCCGCCCGCGAGCATATCTAGATCCGTCTCGCGAATGAATTCAAACACCCGGGCGAATAAGGGATGCAGGCTATTGCAGCGTTCGGACTCACTTAAACAGGCGAAAATCATTATGGAGGTTTCCTTCAAATATCGGCTTAAAAAAGGGGGCTAACGCCAGAGAGTCGGCATTTTTCCGTATTTTTGCGGGCATGGACAGTTGAAACAGCAAAAAAATGCTTCCAAACCCGTGTTTTCATGCATTTTCCCATTGCGCCCCCGAAAAAAATGCATAACAATCTGCCGGGCTTTCAACCACAACCAAAGGGAGTACTCGCATGAACCGTAAAGAACTGATCGATGCACTCGCAGCAAAAACCGGCAGCAGCAAGGCCGACGCAGACCGCAACATCGCCGCTCTGATCGAAATCGTTACCGCTACCCTCAAGAAAGGCGACAGCGTCGCTTTGGTAGGCTTCGGCACTTTCGAAGTTCGCAAGCGCGCAGCTCGCACCGGCCGTAACCCGGCTACTGGCGCAGAGCTGAAAATCAAAGCTTCCAAGGTTCCAGCTTTCAAGGCTGGTGCCAACCTGAAAGCTGCTGTGAACGGCGGCAAGAAGTAATTCTGCTGATTCGTCGCAATAGCAAAGGCCGGCAATGCCGGCCTTTTTTATTTCCCCTCGAATGCGCTATGGGATCAGGTGTAATCGGTGTAGCCCTGCTCGCCTGGCGTGTAGAAGGTATTCATATCCCAAGCTGTTAATGCCTGCCCGGTTTTCAGTTTGCGCACCAGATCTGGATTGGAAATGAAGGCTTTGCCAAACGCAACCAAATCACCCCGGCCGGCCTGTAAATCGGCATTCGCCCGAGTCAGGTCATAGCCTCCGGACAAAATATATTTGCCCTTGAAGCTGTTGCGGATGGCCGCTTTGATGGCCGGGCTGACTTCCGGTGCGCCCATGGAACTATGATCGACAATATGGATGTAGACCAGTCCAATCTCGTTGAGCGCTTCGACCAGGCGGGCGTACAAGGTATCCATCAGGGCGTCCGGTTGCATATCGTTGAACACGCCGTAAGGCGACACGCGCATGCCTATTCGCTCCGCGCCGATGGCTGCGGCAGCAGCCTTGGCCACTTCCACCGCGAAACGGATGCGATTTTCCACGCTGCCGCCCCAGCGATCGGTACGTTGATTGGATCCAACATTGAGAAACTGGTCAATCAGATAACCGTTGGCGGCATGCAGCTCGACACCGTCGAAACCGGCCTCGATCGCATTTTTGGCCGCGGTCGCATATTCCGCAATGGCCGTCGCGATGTCGTCTTCGCTCATGGCTTCCGGTCGGGCGTACGGCTGCATACCGGCACCGTCGGTCCAGATTTCGCCAGACAGGGTGATCGCCGAAGGAGCCAGAATCCGTGCACCGGCAGGCATATTGGCCGGATGGCTAGCGCGACCCGTGTGCATAATCTGGGCAAATGTCCTGCCGCCCGCCGCGTGAACAGCCGCGTTCACCTCACGCCACCCGGCAAGCTGTTCCGCATTGTAGATCCCTGGAATGCGGGCGTAGCCTGTGCCGTTCGGCGAGGGCGATATGCCTTCCGTGATGATGAGGCCGGCACTCGCGCGCTGGGTGTAATAGGTCGCCATCAGCCCGGCGTTGGGCACATGCGTGGCAGTAGCGCGCAAACGGGTCATCGGTGCCATGACTACCCGGTTGGCTAACGTCAGCGGCCCCAGTTGTGCGGATTCAAAAAGTGCTTGTGTCATGTCTTGCTCCTGGTTGCTTTTGATTACTGCTTGACCGCTTCGACCGGAATGGTCAGCGTCACTTCGTCACCCACATAAGGCGCGTGCTTGCCCATATTGAAATCGGAGCGTTTCACTACCGCAGTGGCATCCGCGCCGCAGGCATCTTTTTTGCGCATCGGATGCGGCATGCACATAAACGCGGTGATTTTTAGCGTAACCGGCTTGGTGATGCCCTTGATGGTCAGATCACCGTCCACCGCAACCAGCTTGTCACCGTCGAATTTCAGTTTGTTGGATTTGTAGGTGATGGTGGAATATTTGGCCGTATCAAAAAAGTCTTCAGCCTGAATGTGTTCGTTGAACAGCGCCATGCCGGTATTCACCGATTTGGCGTCAATCACAATATCGACATTGCCGGTTTTGGCGGCGCGGTCGAGAGTAATCGTGCCGGTGGTTTTGTCGAATCTGCTCAGCTGGGTGGAATAGCCGAAATGGCTGTATTGGAAGCGTGGCAGGGTATGGCCGCTGTCGATCAC
>Ga0172375_10004976_pt1 | contig 19399 bp, 19 predicted proteins | sample LakKiv1m_FD_114537 | JGI IMG/M metagenome (GOLD analysis project Ga0172375, IMG submission 114537) | Freshwater microbial communities from Kabuno Bay, South-Kivu, Congo - kab_092012_11.1m | ecosystem: Environmental > Aquatic > Freshwater > Lake | place: Democratic Republic of the Congo...
CCCCTAACCCCCCTTTGCCCAAGGGGGGAACTTATTGAAATTCCGTTGAAAATCCACCTTTGAAAAAGTGGAATTTAGGGGGATTTGGAAAGGCGCAATCGGAAGAATTTTTGGCAAGCGCTCTATATTTCAAAAAATCCACCTCAAATGCCGCAAAAATGATGGCCCTCCATAAACGTCCTGCCGGACGACTCTGTGACGTAATCGACGGCGCCATCCAGAATCATGTCAAAGAAATTCGGGAGGGTGCCCTCCCGGAGTCTTGCCTCCTAATTTTAGCTCTTCCGGAAAAATACAGAGGTTCGGGAGACACAATAAGATCAGAAAAGCCACGCCGAGATGCTCGTTGGTGAGATCTGCCAATTGAGGGCGGCGCGGCCGCGACCGGCCGCGCCGGCGCCGCCAAAGGCGGCGGCCGCCTTGGTACAGCTCACCTGGGTGACCTGGCAGGAGCCCTTGGGAGCGGTTTCATTGATCGCGGGGCGCTCCTTATTCCGCCTCCGCTTCAAAATAGCGGTTGAAATAACGGGCAGCGCCCGCCCTACCTTTCTGCTTAATAAGGCGACTGACGCGATCGCTGGCCGCCCTGCCTGGCGCATAAGACCCGCCTTACGATGGTCCATGGATAGGCGAGACGCCTGGGCCGCCTGTCCCAGCCCTCTTCCCCCGGCATAATTAGCCGTACTTCAGATTCTCCGCCTCAAGGGTGCGGATGCGGTCCCGCAGGACTGCGGCCCGTTCGAACTCCTGCTTTTTGGCCGCCGCCTGCATTTCTTTCTTCAGGCGCTTGATCATCGCCTCCGGTTTTTCCGCCAGATAGGGCATCTGCTCTTCCGCGGCCAGGGGCACGGTCACATAGTCAGCCTCATACACCGAGGCCAGGACGTCCTTGATGGTGCTCTGGATGGTTTCCGGGGTGATGCCGCGCTCCTGATTATAAGCCTCCTGGAGGCGCCGGCGCCGGTTGGTTTCGCCAATGGCGGCCTCCATGGATGGGGTGACCCGGTCGGCGTAAAACAACACCTGGCCGTGGACGTTCCGGGCCGCCCGGCCGCAGGTCTGGATGAGGGAGCGCTCCGAGCGCAAAAAGCCCTCCTTGTCCGCGTCCAGGATGGCCACCAGGGAAACCTCCGGCAGGTCCAGCCCCTCCCGCAGGAGGTTGATGCCGATGAGCACCTCGAAGACCCCCAGGCGCAAATCCCGGATGATCTCCATGCGCTCCAGGGTGGTGATGTCCGAGTGGAGATACCGCACCTTGAGGCCCAGGTCCTGGTAGTATTCGGTGAGGTCTTCGGCCATGCGCTTGGTCAGGGTGGTGACCAGGATCCGCTCCCCCCGGGCCAGACGCCCCCTGATTTCCCCCAGGAGATCGTCCACCTGGCTGGCCGCGGGTTTGACCGCGATGGCCGGGTCCATCAGACCGGTGGGACGCACGATCTGTTCCACCACCCGGCCGGCGGCCTGCTTCACCTCATAAAGGCCGGGGGTGGCGGAGACGTAGATGATCTGCCGCACCCGAGCCTCGAACTCCTCGAAACTCAAGGGACGGTTGTCCAGGGCCGAGGGCAGGCGGAAGCCGTAGTCCACCAGGGTCTGCTTCCGGGAGCGGTCCCCCCGGAACATCCCCTGGAGCTGGGGAATGGTGATGTGGGATTCGTCGATGACCACCAGGGACTCCCGGGGCAGGTAGTCCAGGAGGGTAGGGGGGGGCTCCCCCGGGGCCCGGCCGGTGAGGTGCCGGGAATAGTTCTCGATGCCGTGGCAGTAGCCCAGCTCCTTCATCATCTCCAGGTCGAAACGGGTGCGTTCCTCCAGGCGCTGGGCCTCCAGGAGTTTTTCCTGCTTCCGGAACCAGGCCAGGCGCTCGTCCAGCTCGGCTTCGATGGCGGCCATGGCCTGGCGGCGCACCAGGTCCGACGTGACATAGTGGGAGGCGGGGTAAACCGTCACCCGCTTGAGCTGCCGCAGGGTCTGGCCCCGGAGGGGGTCGATCTCCCGGATGGCCTCCACCGTGTCCCCCCAAAACTCCACCCGCAGGGCCCGGTCCTCTTCGTAGGCCGGGAAGATCTCCACCCGGTCGCCCCGGACCCGGAAGGTGCCCCGGTGAAAATCGATATCATTGCGCTCATACAGGATTTCCACCAGCTTGCCGAGGACCTCCCGGCGGTCCCGACTCTGGCCCTCCTCCAGGTAGAGAAGCATGCCGTGGTAGGCCTCCGGGGAGCCCAGGCCGTAAATGCAGGACACCGAGGCCACGATGAGCGCGTCGTTGCGGTCGAACAGGGACCGGGTGGCGGAGTGCCGCATCCGGTCTATGGTTTCATTGATGGAGGCGTCTTTCTCGATGTAGAGGTCGGCCTGGGGCACGTACGCCTCCGGCTGATAGTAATCGTAGTAACTGACAAAATACTCCACCGCGTTGTCCGGGAAAAACTCCTGGAACTCGCCGTATAGCTGGGCCGCCAGGGTCTTGTTGGGCGCCAGGACCAGGGTGGGGCGGTTCAACTGCGCCACCGCGTTGGCGATGGTGAAGGTCTTGCCGGAGCCGGTGACCCCCAGCAACACCTGGTGGGGATAACCGGCCCGCACCCCGGCGGTGAGCCGGCGGATGGCCTGGGGCTGGTCCCCTTTGGGGGTGAAGGAGGTGACGAGGCGGAATTGGTCGAGCATGACAACTATATCGGATTGAGGCAACTATAACATTTTTTGCCAACCAGGGCCAAGGCCGGCGGCTTGAGTTCCCGGTCCCAAAAAACCGGGGGGAGGGGGCCGGGGCTTAAGCCCTTACCCCCTCCCCTCGCTCTCCGCCATCAATCCTTTCGGAACCTGCCGGGGCGATTCCCGGCGCCGCCCCCATCATCGCCGGGCATACGGAGTTAAGAAGTTGTGGCAACAGTGCGGCAACCCCCTGGCCGGTAATCAATTCCTCTTACTGATCACTGATCACCGGCCCTTTGCCTTACTTGCCGCCCATCAGCTTGTCGAATTCCTCCACCGTCACCGCCGGGGAGGTGCAAAAGCTGATCCCGGTCATTTTACTCAGTTCCACCGAGGTCTTTATGGCCGCCTCCACCCCCGGCAGGTCCACGATGAGGAGGAGGTCGGCCATGCCCAGCATGGCGTACATGCCCTTGACCTGGCCCCCCTGTTTTTTGATCAAGTCCGTGCCTTTCTTGGTCCGTTGAGAGCTGATGCCCTTAACGCCCTCCGCCGAGTACTTGCCGAACATCAGGAAAATGGCCATAACAAAACCTTCCTTGGGAGTTAATGGGGGTGATTCTCTTTCTTCCAGTTATTCATGGGACTTAGGCCCCCTGCACATCATGAGGACCTGGAGGACCTGTGGCGGGAAGGCGAAGCCCCTCCCGCCTTCAGCAAGCCAGCGAGAACGGCGGGCAATGCCCGCTAAATATCTACGCGCCATAAACGGCTCAGGCCTTAACCCGCCAGATGGTCCCCTGGGGCGTATCCTCCAGCAAGATATCCAGGTCGGTGAGTTGCTGCCGGATGGCGTCGGCCCGTTTCCAATCCTTACTTTTCCGGGCCTGGTTGCGCTCGTCGATGAGCCCTTGGATTTCCTCCGGTGCGATCTTCAGGTCCGCGGCTTTTTGCCGCAGGCTGGCGACCATGGTTTGGGGGTCGGCCTGGAGGAGATTCAGCACCCGGCCCAGGTCCACCAGTTCGTCGAACATTTCCTTGAGGATGGTGAGGTAGCCCGGCTCAGCGGAAGGCGCTTCCAGGAGGCGGTTCAGGAGGCGCACGGTCTCGAACAGGTAGCCCAGGGCCTGGGCGGTGTTCAGGTCGTCGTCCATGGCCGCCTCGAACCGGGCCCTAAGAGAGCCGAAGCGATGAAATTCTTCCAACGTCAGATTTTGGGGATAGGTGTCGAGGGGGTGCTGCGGCTGCAGGTGGGGATGCGGCCGCAGCAGGTCCTGGATGCGGGCCAGGCAGGCGTAGAGGCGCAGCAGGGCGGTCTCGGCTTCCGCCAGGGCGGCGTCGGAAAAATCCAGGGGAGTGCGGTAGTGGCAGTTGATCAGAAAGAAGCGCACCACCTCGGCGGGGAAACGGGCCAGGACTTCTTTGATGGTGAAAAAATTTCCCAGGGATTTGGACATCTTTTCCTGGTCAATGGTGAGAAGGCCGTGGTGCAGCCAGTAACGGACGAAGGGCTTCCCCGTGGCCGCTTCCGACTGGGCCAGCTCGTTTTCATGGTGGGGGAAGACCAGGTCCTGGCCCCCGCCGTGGAGGTCGAAGGTCTCCCCCAGGTAGTGCATGCTCATGGCGGAGCACTCGATGTGCCAGCCCGGCCGGCCGGGTCCCCAGGGGCTGTCCCAGGCGGGCTCTCCGGGTTTGCTCCCCTTCCACAGGACGAAATCCAAGGGATCCTCTTTGTGGGGGTCCACGTCGATGCGGGCCCCCGCCCGGATATCCTCCAGGCTTTGCCCCGACAGTTTGCCGTATCCCGAAAAGCGCCGCACCCGGAAAAAGACGTCGCCGCCGCCGCCATAGGCGAAACCCCGGTCCGCCAACCGCCGGATGAGGTCGATGATCTGGGGGATGTGCTCGGTGGCCCGGGGCTCGATCTGGGCCAACGGCACTCCCAGGCCGGCCATATCTTCTTTAAACGAAGCGATATAACGCTCGGCCACTTCGTTCCAGGAAACCCCCATCTCCCGGGCCCGGACCAGAATCTTGTCGTCGATGTCGGTATAGTTGCGCACCCAGGTGACCTGGAAACCCCGCCAGCGGAGATAACGCACCAGGACCTCAAAGGCCACACAGGAGCGGGCGTGGCCCAGGTGGCAGTCGTCATACACCGTCACCCCGCAGGCGTAGAGGCCAGCTTTTCCGGGGGTGAGGGGCTTGAACTCTTCTTTGCGTCGGCTTAAGGTATTATAGAGGTGCATGGCAAAAAGGGTTGACAAGTGGGGGATTATAGGCGAAGTCAATCCCCAACCTTAACGATCTGTCGGCGGTTTCGGGTCCGCCCTTCCCGGTGCGCGGTTTTATCAACCAGAGGGGAAAAGGGCAAAAGGGGAAAAATGATCATGCCGAACCGAGATTGCTTCCCCTCTTCGCCTTTTCCCCCGGCTGGACCGGAGGGAGGATTTTTTTGCCGGAAAATTATACCTAGCAAAATTTATTAATCATATAGCGGGGGAGATGATGTCCGAAATTATCAGCAAGGTCAGCAAAAACGCCCGGGAAACGGTCTTTCTTTCCCTGTCCGAGTTTAAGGGTCACCGCCTCATCGATATCCGGGTGCACGTGCCGGGAGACCAGGAGGGGGAATGGGTTCCCACCCGCAAGGGGGTGTCCCTGGCGGTGGGGCTCTATCCGGCCTTCAAGGAGGCCCTGCATCAACTGGAGGGAGCCCTGATCCAGCAGGGGCTCCTGGACCCGGAGGACCTGGAATCTTTGGACTAACCCCTTAAGGGGTTTACTATACTTGATCCGGCCCGCTGATGCAACGAAAAGGACGAGGGGGCATCCCAAGGCAGGGAGCGAGGTCGGGCGGCTGACGGCCCCGAAACCGAGAGGGCCGTTATCTTTGGGGGGTCCGGCGGCGCTGTTGTTTGTGGCGATAGAGGCGGCGGTCCGCCCGGGCCAGGAGAGCGGGGCCGGCGGCCGGGCTCCGGGGATGAAAGTGGGCGTACCCCAGAGACAGCCCCCCGGGGATTTCCGGAAAGGCCCCGGCCAGACGGCGCTCCACCCGCCGGTGGATGACGCGCAGCACGGCCAGGGGCCGGTAGCATAGGCAAGCAAATTCATCCCCGCCCAGGCGGGCCAGGATTTCGCGCTCCTGCAGGCAGGCCGTCCAGGCCCGGGCCAGTTCGATTAAGTACGCATCCCCCGTCTGGTGGCCCCAGTGGTCGTTGATCCTTTTGAACCCGTCTACATCGGCGACGGCCACCAGAAAGGGGGTAGTCTCCCGGCACGCCTGCTCCAAACAGACGTCCCAGTGGCGCCGGTTGTAGATGCCGGTGAGAGCGTCCCGCCGGGCCTGGTCCTGAAGGGTTTTTTGGCTGGCGGACAGACGCAGCCCCGCCTTGACCTTGGCCCTGACCTCCAGGGGATCAATGGGCTTGGTGAGGAAATCGTCCGCCCCATGACCGATGCCGTCACCAATATGGCCTTTCCCCAGGGCGGTGAGAAAGATAAAAAAGGTGTCCTTGAGCTCCGGGTCGGTCTTGACGGCCTGACAGACCTGGGGGCCGTCCATGCCCGGCATCATCCAATCGCAGATAATCAGGTCAGGCTTCAGGCGGCGGGCCTGGTCCAGGGCCCGGGGACCATCCGGGGCGCAGGCTACCCGGTACCCGTCTTTTTCCAGAAATTTCCGCAGGATCCGGAGGCAGGCCGGATCATCATCCACCACTAACACCTGGTGTTCCAAGGCAGCTCCTCATGGGCCTGGCGGCCCACACCCATACCTCATGAAAAGATTTGTAGCGGCCCTTCCCGCCATCTGGGGCGATTTTCTGGTGCGTCAGACGCACACAAGGAACTTTTCGGAACAGACATAGACGTTCTCTCAGGATGGTTGGCTTCACCCCCGGGGGACTGCCCCCACGAAAGCCCGAAGCGGCCGGCCGGATCAGCCCGCCGCCAGCCGGGCGGCCACCCGGTCCACCAGTTCCTGGACCCGGAAAGGTTTGCTCATAATGGGCGGCAGTTCCTGGGCAGGCTGGGTCAGGACGGCGTCATGGCCGGTAACCAGAATTACGGGGATGCCGGCGGTTTCGGGGTCCTGCTGCAGGGCGCGGTACAGGTCCGTGCCGCTGCGTAGCTTTCCATGCGGCCGCACCGGCAGGCCCATGTCGATGGTAATCAGCCGGGGCCTTAGGCGTTGGGCCCCTTCCAGGCCGTCATCGGCGGTGACGGCATAGGCCGTCCGAAAGCCATGCTTCCTCAGGACGCGGGCCATGATGTCCAGAATTCGGGGTTCGTCTTCCACCAGGAAAATGAGGGGCCCGTCAGCTGGACCCTGGACCTGGAGGCCCCGCTCCCGATCCTCCTTTCGGCGCCAGAACAGAGGCTGGGGGGAGATCAACGGCAGGGTGAAGGAGGCGGTGGAGCCATGCCCCGGGCCACGGCTGCTCAGCCAGATCTGCCCCCCCATGAATTCCACCAGGTTGCGGCAGATGGCCAGTCCCAGGCCGGCGCCCCCGAACTGCCGGGTGGAGGAGCCGTCTCCCTGAATAAATTTATGGAAGAGGGCGCCCTGTATTTCCGGGGGGATGCCGATGCCGGTATCCCGGACCTGAAACCGCACGTGGCCTTTGGCGGGAAAAGACCGGGCCTGAACCCGCACCTCGCCTTTGGGGGTGAACTTAATGGCATTGATCACCAGGTTCAGGAGGACCTGCTGGAGTTTCCCCGGATCGGCCCGGACCAGGACCCGGGTGCTGAGGGTCCGGAAGGTCAGGCGCAATTTCTTCTGCCCCGCCTGCAGCCGGGTCAATTTCTCCACCTGGAGGAAAACCGCGCCGACGTTGACCGCGGTCAATTCCAGGTCCAGCTTGCCGGCCTCTATCCTGGCGATATCCAGGAGTTCGTTGATCAGCGAGAGGAGGTTGCGGGCGCTGTCATAGGCATTTTGGAGAAACTCCCGTTTCTCTTCGTGGTTGTCACAGAGGCCGTCCAGCACCAGGCGCAGAAAGCCCATGATGGCGTTCAGGGGGGTGCGCAGTTCATGGGAGGTGTTGGCCAGGAATTCGCTCTTGAGGCGATTGGCCCGGTCCAACTCCAGATTGGCCAGTTCCAGGTGGCGGTTCAGGCGGATCAGGTCCAGTTCCTGCTGCTGCAACTGATCCACCAGTTCCTGGGGGTGGCGGGCGTCCCGAATCATGGCCACGCTGCCCTGGGGCCGGGAGTCATGGTCCTGGAGGCGAACCAGGGTGATTTCCACCGGCACCATCTGGCCATCGGCCCGCCGGGCCTGGGTGGGCCAGCGGTCCACCCGGCCGTTTTTCCGAAGTTCGGCCAGCAGGTGGTTCAGGGAGCGGGGATCGGCATAGAACTCCCGGAAATGGCGGCCCACGATCTCCTCGGGGGGTATCCCATAGATGTTCCGGCACCCGAGATTGGCGAAGCGCACCACCCCTTGTTCATCCGCCAGGGCCATGCCGCACAGATTCATATCCAGGGCGGTTTGTAGAAAGCAAGGGGCGTTTTGACCCCAGAGGGAATCCGGGGTCAACAACAGTCCCCCCGGCGGCGGTTCGGGTTTCAATGTCAGCACCTCAATTCGGCTCGATTACCTATCTTCACTTATGTCGGCCTCATGGGGGAAAACTTGAAAAACGCGAGCGGGAAATTTCCCCCGCCGCCTTGTTTCGCGTGAACCCGGCCCTATCTTAAAGATAAAAGTCCTGGTTCTGATCCAAGGACCGGAAAGGAGACCGTATGGCCTATATCGCCAAAGATTACACTTCTCTGCTGGGGATGCCGGGATTCAGCGACACCCTGCTGAAAAACCATTTCATCCTTTACCAGGGCTATGTGAACAACACCAACAAAGTGATGGAACTGGTGGCGGGCCTGGTGAAAGCAGGCCTGGAGGGCGCCCCGGAATATGCCGAGTTGAAGCGCCGCCTGGGTTGGGAGTTCAACGGCATGCGCCTGCATGAGCTTTATTTCGGCAACCTGGGCGGCAACGGGGACATGTCCAAGGCCCCCAGGCTGGAAAAGAAAAAGCGGGAGCAGTTCGGCTCGGTGGAGCTCTGCGCCAGGGATTTCATCGCCACCGCAACCATGCGCGGCATCGGTTGGGTGGTCATGTACCAGGATATGGAGAGCGGCCTGCTCTTCAACCAGTGGATCAACGAACATGACGTGGGGCATCCCGCCGGCTGCAATCCCATCCTGGTCCTGGACGTCTTCGAGCACGCCTTCCTCACCGATTACGGGCTGAAAAAAGCGGACTACTTCGATGCCTTCTTTAAAAACGTCAACTGGGAGGTAGCGGAGAAACGTTTGCGGTAAAGGCCGGAGTTCTGGCCGGCGCCGGGGCCCGGGACCGCAGGAGTTCGGGGCCCGGCCCCCTTTTCCAAATTTCCTTTACAACGCCCGGCCCTTCTGGTTTACTTTAAAGAATTTGCCCTGGCGGGCATTTTTCCAAACCAGGAGAGTGCTATGCGTCGTACAGGATATATATATGATGAACGATACCTGCGTCATGACCCCGGTTCTTTTCATCCGGAACGCCCGGACCGTTTGAAAGCCATCCACCGGCATATCCAGGACAACAACCTGTCGGACCTGCTGGTGCCCATCCCCCCCTATGAGGCCCCCCTGGCCTGGGTGGAGCGCCTGCACGATCCAGAGTACATCCAGAAGCTGAAAGAAGCCTGCGCCCAAGGCCGCTCTATCTTTGGCAGCCTGGACTGCGGCATCTGTAAGGCGACTTATGACATTGCCCTGCTGGCCGTGGGGGGGGTCATGGCCGCAGTGGACGCGGTCATGACCGGCAAGGTGGACAACGCCTTCTGCGCGGTGCGGCCGCCGGGCCATCATGCCGAACGGAACCGGGCCATGGGTTTTTGCTTTTTCAATAACGTCGCCCTGGGGGCGGTGTACGCCCTGGAGCACTACGGCCTGGAGCGGGTGGCCGTCATCGACTGGGACGTCCACCACGGCAACGGCACCCAGCACTTGTTCGAAGCCGACCCCCGGGTTTTTTATCTCTCCCTGCACGAAGAACCCGAGAGCTGCTACCCCGGCACCGGTTACCACCAGGAAGTAGGGGTCGGCGCGGGCAAGGGTTTTACCCTGAACCTGCCGTTTCCCCCTTACAGCGGCGACCACGAGTACCTGGAGGCGTTGAGGCTGGAGGCCCTGCCCCGGGTGCGGCAGTTCGCCCCCCAACTGGTCTTTATTTCCGCAGGCTTTGACGCCCATGAGCATGACCCCCTGGCTCATGAGAAACTGACCCGGGAAGGATATCGGGAGATAACCCGGCTGGTTCTGGACCTGGCCCGGGAAACGGCGGACGGCCGGGTGATTACGGTGCTGGAAGGGGGCTACAACCTGGAGATCCTGGAAGAATGCGTCGAGGACCACCTCAGGCTGTTGTTGGGAATGCCCCTGACCGAACTATAATACAAATTTCCCACTCCTCCAGGAGATCTCTTTTAGTTTGTCGTCCTGAGCCCAGCGCTAAGATTCCCGTGAGCGCCGCCTGGTCGGGGGCGCCCGGCGGCGGACCCGGAAAATTTCCTTGACAGCGCCCTTAAGCTGTGCTATGGGCATATTATCCTTTAGTCAGGCGCAAATGCAGTGCTCGGGGCGACACAGTAATAGAAAGACGGTAGGGCGGGAGCCGGCCGTTTTTTTTTGGCCTGCGCCCCTTAGGCTGAAAGCCGGCAAAGGAAACACGATTTAAAGGAGCTGCGGTTTATGGTCTTTACCGGCACAGTCAAGTGGTTCAACGAAGCCAAGGGTTACGGCTTCATCCGGCGGGATGACGGCCCCGACCTGTTTGTCCACTACACCAACATTGTGGGCTCCGGTTTCCGCACCCTCAAGGAAGATGACGCGGTGGAGTTTGAGGTGAGCGAAGGGCCGAAAGGCCTCCAGGCCATCAACGTGACCAAGGTGTAAACCGGGGAAGTTTCCCACAACCCAACCCCAGGGGCGCAGGAGCGCCCTTTTTCCTTGCTTCGCCGAGCTCTTTCGGCCGGACGCCCTCCCTGCTCTTTTCCCAGGTCAGGCACAGCCGGTCCTGGGCCCTCCCCCCCTTCCGGAAATCCTTTTCCTGTCCCGATAGCGACCGACATGTCCCATCCCCCTGGCGACCTCTACCGGGGCTCTGGAGATTTTGGCAAGTAAATTTCAGGGATTTCCGACCGTGAGATTAAGGGAATACCTAATTCCATTAAATGGAAAAGGTGGCACATTAAATACACCGGCAAGGACCAGACGGCAGGCCGGTTTGGCGCCGGAGAGGACGGCGATTCATGGATCAAACCAAAAGTTACCGGGCTGAACCGGCTCCCGGGGCGGTCTTCAAAGGCGCCCCAATCGGCGAGGGTGGGATAAGCGCTTGGGTTACCCGGATAATCCTGTTCACCCTGCAGATCATTGTCGCCATTTCCATCTACCAGTTGCTCAAGGACGTCATCTTCCCTCATGCCGGGCCGGCCGGTTCAAATATCTACCTGAGCATTATCGGTTGCACCCTGGCGACCTTCTGCGCCTACCTGATCCTGGTGAAGTACCAGAACCTCATCCAGCATTTCAGCCGGGAAAATATCCAGTTGGGGGAGAGACTTGGGGCCCGCACGGCCGAACTCGAAAAAGCCAACCAAGAGATGCGCCTGGAAATCAACGAAAGGCGGCGGGTGGAGAAGGCCCTGCTGGAAAGTGAATCCCGGTTTCGCACCATCATCCGGGAAGCCGCCATGGGCATTGCGCTGATTGATAAGCAAGGGAGCATCATTGAGGGCAATCCGGCCCTCCAGGCTATGCTGGGGTACAGCCCCAAAGAATTGCAGGGGCTGGAGTTCACCCGGATCAGCCATCCGGATAATGCCGGCGCAAGCCGGGAAATCTTACAGAAATTGCTCAACGGCCAGGAAAGCGTCTGCCGGGTGGAAACCCGCTATGTCCGGAAAGACGGCTGGACCGGTTGGGTGAGGCAATCCATTTCCCTGGTGCGGGAGGTGAACGGTCATCCCCAATTTGTGCTGGCGTTGTTCGAAGATATTACCGAACGCCGGGAGACCGAAGCCAAGATCAACACCTACCAGGAGCAACTGCAAATCCTGGCCTCGGAGCTGTCCTTGACCGAAGAACGGGAACGGCGGCGGTTGGCTACGGTCCTTCACGATCATATTGCCCAACTGCTGGTCTTGGCCAAGGCGAAGTTCGAAAAAATCCAGGAATCGACCCTCTATCGCAGCCTTGCCAAGCCCATGGAGGAAATCCGGCGGCTGATCGAGGAATCCATCCGCTACACCCGGGCGTGCATCTTCGAACTCAGCCCTCCCATTCTCTATGATTTGGGGTTCGAGGCGACCATGGAATGGCTGGCGGAGCATATGCAGGAGCAGTATGGCCTGGCGGTGGAAGTGGAGGATGACCGCCAACCCAAGCCTCTGGATAATGAAGCCAGGGTGCTCCTGTTTCGGGGGGTGCGGGAGCTGCTCTTCAACGTGCTCAAGCACGCCCAGGCGAGCCGGGCCAGGGTGTGCATCCAACGGCAGGGTGACCGCTTGTCGGTAACCGTGGAGGATGACGGGAAAGGATTTTCCCCGGAGCAGCTCTCGGCCACGCCGGATAAAATAAAAGGTTTCGGTCTGTTCAGCATCCGGGAGCGCTTGAACTATTCCGGCGGCGGCATGAAAATTGAATCAACCCCCGGTAAGGTCACCAGGGTTATCCTGACCATCCCCTTACAGCCGGACCGGAAAAAGCGGCTCAATCCCCTGAAGCCCGCGAACGCCGGGATGGGAGCTTCCCCAGCCGAGGCCTCGAGGGTATCGCCCCCGCCCCGAACAACCCCCGAGCCCCCCGCCTCCCCCCCGCTCAATTAGGCGATTCCACCCGGCGTCCGGCCACCCGGCCCCAGCGTTATCTTGGTTTCCCAACTAACCGCCATGAATTGTTCCCCCGCGGCCCCAAACCGAGGTTCAGGGCAAGCGGGAGCCAACCCTCTCCGGCTCTACCTGGATCCCAGCCGCACAATTCGATTTTGTAATTTATAAAAAAAATAGTATCATTATTTACTTGGGAAAAATCCAGGGCGGGGCGATTATCCAGGTTAATTAACTAACCTTACGGCAAAACAGATAATTTATGATCATTGGTTTGATCATTGCTTGAACGGGGTAAGCCATGAGCATCAAGGTTATGATTGCCGACGATCACCAGATCGTGCGGGAGGGGCTCCGGGCCATGCTGGAAAAAGAGCATGATATCCAGGTCGTGGGCGAGGCGGTGGATGGCCGGATGACGGAGCGCCTGGCCCGGGACCTGGCTCCTGACGTGATCATCATGGACGTGGCCATGCCGGATTTAAACGGCATCGAGGCTACCCGGCAGATTGTCGCGGAACTGCCCAGGGTCAAGATCATCGCCCTCTCCATGCATGACGATCGGCGTTTTGTCCTGAACATGTTCAAGGCCGGGGCGGTGGGCTATATGCTCAAGGATTGCGCCTTTAAGGACCTGGCCAAGGCCATCCGGGTGGTGATGGCCAATAAAACCTATCTGAGTCACGAGATTGCCGACATCGTGGTGAAGGATTACCTGGCCAACTCCAGCCCGGGGGAATCCTCGGTCTTTCAACTGCTTTCGCCCAGGGAGCGGGAAGTCCTGCAACTCATCGCCGAAGGCAAAACTTCCGGCCAGATAGCCGACAATCTCCATATCAGCGTCAAGACGGTGGAATCCCATCGCCAACAGATCATGATAAAATTGAAAATTAAGACCGTTGCCGAGCTTACCAAATACGCCATCCGGGAAGGGTTGACCACGCCGTAATCTCCCAGCCGCGCCAACCGGGTCGCCCATCTGCCGACGGGCCGGCCACCAGGGTCCGTCTCTTGCCCTCTCCCCTCCCCAGGTTCGGTTGTTTTGGGGGTGGAGAAACCGTTCCTTCCCTAAGACAATTTAAGTAAAATTAACCATAGATATCAGGAGTTCTACCCATTGTATTACAACCCGGCTGTCATAAACTCCATAGTAAGTCAACGGAGAGCCCGGGATTGATCCGGGCCTTTAATTCTTTCACCAAGGACCGGGACAGGAAGATTAAACGCGCCAGGTTAAGAATCCATCGGGAAGAGATCGAGCGTATCTATAACCTGAAGTTCATGCTCGAGCCTGAGGAAAGGTTGGCGGGTTATGCGGGAAAATCTCAGGAACCAGGCCTGGGTTTGGCGGCCCGCCAGGCCCGAAGTGGCGCTTTCCGCCGCAATGTCCCGGTTGAAATGTCCCGTGGCCTTTAGGAGGAAGCAGCTGGTTCGCCTAAGACCCGATTGATCCGTGAGTGCAGTCTTTAAAAAGGAAGAGAACCACATGCCGGTTAACGCTCCCCCCCCACCCGAAGGTCCGGGGTCTCCGGTCCGGAAGCCCGAAAGCCAGGAGGCCGCGGGGGGGCATCTGTCGCCGCAGTCGAGGCCTCAAGTGGAAAGGGTCATGGAAGATATTTCCACCGCGTTGCAGGAACTCAAGGCCATCGTGAGAGAGGCTGATTTCCAGGGCGAAAGTGACCGGTTTCCGGCTGCAGGAGCTCCCGAGGCGGACGACCGCCGTTATCGTGAATTCTTCGAGTCAGCCCCCGAAGCCTACCTGGTAACCGATGACCAGATAATCATTCGGGAGAGTAATCAGGCTGCCGCGGTCATGTTTCAGGCCGGACAGGCTTTTCTGTCAGGGAAGTCCTTGTCCGGTTTTATTGCGGAAGAAGACCGGGCCGCCTTCCAGGCCGGCCTGATCCGGCTGCGGGAGGGGGGAGAGAAACGGAATTGGGAATTACGCCTGCAATCCGGGGAAGGTCCTCCCGTGACCGTGTTGATCAATGTCAGGGCCCAAACCGACCACCACGATAACCTGGTGCGGATGCTGTGGCTGTTCCGGGAGGCCGGCGAGTATCAGGCGGAGGCGGAGACCCTGAGAACGTTGCTCGGGCAGATAAAAAGTTGTTTGCACGGCGCGGCTGAGGCCTTTGCCAAGGCGGTGGAGATGAAAGACCCGCACAATGCGGGGCACCAGAAGCGGGTGGCGCACCTGGCGGTGGCCATCGCCCGGGAGATGGATTTTTCCCTGAACCGCTTGGAGGGGATGAAGGTTGCCGGTTTACTGCACGACCTCGGGAAAATCGCCGTGCCCACCGAAATCTTAAGCAAGCCGGGACCGAGGAGCGAGCTGGAACTGGAGCTGATGAAATCTCATTGCCGGGCTGGTTTTGATCTCTTGAAACATGTCGGGTTCCCCTGGCCGGTCCGGGAGGCTATCCTGCAGCACCATGAGAGACTGGATGGGTCGGGTTATCCCGCCGGCCTGACCCAGGCGGATATTATCCTGGAAGCGCGAATTTTAGGGGTGGCGGACGTGGTGGAAATCATGAGCCGCGCCAAGCCGTCCGACCCGGGCCAGGGAATCGACGAGGCCCTGGATGAAATTCGACAAAACGCCGGCATTCTTTTCGACCCTGAAGTTGTCAATGCCTGTGTAAAATTATTTCTGGAGAAAGGCTTCACCTTTAATTCATAAGGAGACCAAGCAACCATCACGCCCCTGGCAAAATGTTCCCGCAGGCTTCAGCCTCCCCCGCCGGCGATTTATCAGGAACCCCGGTTGACAAGCCGCCCACGGTGCATCAGGGTGAGTCCATCTCCGGTGGAGACCTGGCCGGACTTTCCGGTCTGCCGGAGGCCGGGCCCGCCAAAGGCCGGCAATCATCCGGAGCCCTGGAATGCCTGATAAACCCCGGTCAAGAAAACTGGCGAGCGCTCTGGCCAGATTAGAGAGAGGGTGGCAGGAACTGGCCGACCTCCTCAAAAGCCCGACCCCGGTCGAGGAACGGGCTCTGGTGGTGGAACCCCCTCCCCCGCCTCACCTTTTCGGGGAAGAAACCGGGCCGCCCCGCCAGCCGGCGGCCGCCGAAAACGCTCCCGCGGCCCCCCCCGGGGACATGGAGCCCTCACCGCTCGGCCCCCAGGAGGAACAGCCCGGAGACGACAGGCAAGCCGGCCTCCTGGCCCGCCTGGAGTATTTGGAACGGCAAAACCGGCGTCTGAAGCGGTATGGGGCGTTTATGCTGGGGCTGTTAGGGTTGATGTTGGCGGGTCTGCTGTTTTGGTTCTTCCGGCCCCAGCCCCCCGGCCCTTTGGTGGTGGAATCCCTGGAGGTGCGGGACCCCAAGGGCGTCATCCGGGCCTGGCTGGGGGATAAACAGGGCCAGGCCGAACTGGATTTGCGGGACCGGCAAGGGAAACGCCGGGCGGCGCTTAGCCTGGGGCCGGATGGGTCCCCCGGCCTGGCCCTCTATGACCAGAACCAGCGGCTCCGGGCCGCATTGAACCTGGGGCCTGACGGCGTCCCCAGATTAGACTTGCAAAATAAGCTCGACCTTGTGGACCCAACCGGACCGGCCGCCCCTCCGGAATCAGGAGAATCGCCGGCCGCAGCAGCTGAAACCGCGTTTTTGGGCTCCAAAACCTCCAACAGATACCACTATCCCACCTGCAAGTGGGCCCAAAAGATCAGACCGGAGCGCTTGATCATCTTCAAATCGGTGGAAGAGGCCCAGGCGCGCCGCTACATCCCGTGTCCGGTGTGCAAACCGCCACCCCTTCGTCAATAATGGCTGTTATAAAAAGTTCCTCGTAGGGTGCGTCCTACGCACCAAGAAAATCTGCGCCCCTGGCGGGCAATGCCCGCCACATATCATTTCATGCTTTGTGGGTGGGCCAAAGGCCCCTGGGGAGCTGTTCCGAAACGTCCATGAACCACAGGCGCCTCACCCCCGATCAGGAAAAATCCACCCTGCTCCCCTTGTTCAAAGGGGAGTAGGGAAGTCCCCCTGTGAACAGGATGGATTTATAGGAATTTTAAGAGGTTAATCAAAATCCCCCCCGTCCCCCCCTGAGAAAAGGCGGGTAAAAAACGCGGTTGTTTATGTCATGGCGATTACGAAACGTCGCTAGCGCATGGTGACGTTGAAGCCCTGGGGGCCGATGTTCAGCTGCACTCCCTGTTGAGTGGCGTACAGATTGATGATGACGCCGCTCTGGTTCTGCATTTTCAAACCGGCCACTCCCCCGGCCAGGGTGACGCCGGCGCCCAACGCGGCATAATTGCCGGCAAACTGATTGACACTGGTCATGTTGTAAACATTGCCCACCGCGCTGATGGACGAGAGCCCCACGCTGCCCACGCTGAGGCCTTCAATCCTGAAGGGGTGGCTCTTCCCTCCGAACCTGAGGACGCCGGTCCCCCAACTGGCGCCCACCCCGGCCGACAGGGAAGTCATGTCAATGGAAACCGACCCCACGGGTAAATAGGGTGACTGGGCTATCCCCGGAGAGACCGCCAGGAGTAAAAAAGCCGCCAACGTCAGACTCAGAAGAACCCTGTGGTTGCGCATCGTGATCCATCCTTTCTTTTTAATGTAAATACGGGCGCGCTCCTCTAAACCCTAAATTAAGAGGCTAAATAGCCGAAGTCAAGCTCCAGGGAGTCCGCCCTGGATGGGAATGAAAAAAAGCGGATTTTGAGATAAATTGGAGGGCCGTTCGGGTATAATGCCCGTCCATAAGAGGGTTTGATGACGATTCCCTTAACGGTTGGCGCCAGGATTTACCGGCCAGCCCGGTTGACGGCGGCTGAAGGCGGGGGGCGGCTGGAGATGGACGCCCCCAGCATGAAAGTCTTCGGGGACGGCGCCACCATGCTCCGGGCTGCGCCCCACCAAGCCTATCAGCCTGACTGGCTGGCAGTCCCCTGGGAAGAAGAAGGCGGCCGGGTCTGCGTCTGCGACGAACCCATCCCGGAGGACTGGACCTATTTCGAGGTCTTCTTCGAGGACGTTAACTTTGTGGCGGTTGCGCCCGTGGCCGGGAACCCGGAGGAACTGAAGCAGAAGCACCTGGCGGCGCGTCAACGGACCGGCCATACTGAGAAACCCCCCGAATCATAGGGGTCTGCCCGGGGGGGTCTTGTGGTCGATTCCGGTCTCTTGACCTCAGCCCCCCTGGAGCACGAGAGGCGGACTAGATTGGGCAAACCGGGGCGCTACCTGATGATCATGACCTATTGGTGGGTCATGCCCTTCCTGCTGGCGGCGCTATGCCGTTTTCCTCCGGGCCGGCAGGCGGCCTCGTACTATGCCTTTGTCCCCGCCCTGGCGATCCCGGCCTTGCTCAGCGTTATCTGCAACCGCCTGGAGAACCGCTATGGGTACTGGGGACGGTCCGGGTTCTGGAAAAAATATCTCTGGCTGAACGCCTGGTATGCCCTAAATGTGGGCCTGATCCTGGCGGTGACCCTCACCCTGGATCATTTTAGCCTGATCCAGTATTTCGGCGGCGATCCCGAGGGCAGTTTCGGCATGTTGCACCTCCCCTCGGTGATGATGTATCTCGCTTCGGGGTTTATCCTCGGATTGGCCCGCGCGGCCTGGCGATCCCGGCCGGGGCGGGATGCCCCCGACTCTGAGTGACCGCCGCCGACTGATGCCGGGTTGAAACCCCGGCGGAATAGGGCGCGCTCCCTTGGGTTGCCATAAGGTGGCGTCGGCGGCGTCCTCGCCGGCGCCCAGACGTTTCCACCTTTCACTCCCCGAACACCTCTTCCCCCTCCAGCCATTTTGCAGCCGGATCCTCCCAGGCGAAAAAATCGTTCAGGGCCCGAGGCAGGCTTACCGGCCCGGCCTGTAAGCCCAGGGCCCGGCAGCCCTCCATAATCCCGGCGCTCCACCACACCATCAGGTCGTGGCGGTGGGCGTAATACGCGCTGCCGGCCAGGCTGCCGGACTGCAACTCCGCCCGGCAGCGGGCCGGGTCCAGGGCGTGCATGCCCCGGCACATTAGGGGCCGGACCGGGTAAACCAGGCAGCGGTGATCCCGGAGCAGGAGGCAGGGGAGCTCGGCGCGCCTTTTGATGATGGCGGCCTTGGTTTTACCGGCGGTGAGGGCAAGGGTCCGGGACACTCCGGCCAACAGCAGGTCTTTTTCGGCCGAAGAAAAATTCTCGGCAATATAGTGACCGATGAGGAGGGCCTCCGGCGGGGTCAGTTCCACCAGGTTGAAGCAGCAGAAATCGCAGCCCGCCTGGCAGGCGATGGGGTGGGACAGGGGGTGTTCGGCTTCAAACCGCCGGATCAGATGATCAGCCAGGAAAAAGGCGCTGACGGCAATTTCCCGGGCCCTTGCCGGTGCCCGGCCCTGGCCGAGAATCTCCGCCACATTGTCCCGGGCCGTGGCGGCAATTTCTTGCTGAAATCGCTCCCGGGCCCCGGCGCGTCCCCGACGCTTTTTGGCCATTTTCCGACGCTGGGCCCGGTTCATCTTCCCAGGCCCGCTGACAGGTTCAATTTTCGGCTCATAAAAACTTGGTACCATCTAACTCCGTTGGGGGCAAGCAGATAATCGGCAGAAGAAGATAGGGGCGAGGCTCGGACCCGGGATTTTAATGCCGAAAAACTTGGTCTCCCTGGAGCCAGCGCTTCAGAGGGGTCCTGGGGCGTGATCCTTCAGTCATGGGTCAGGCGGAAGGCCAGGGGGATTTTGAGGGTCAACTCCTGGCGGTTCAATCCCGCCGGAAAGGGGGGAAAACGCCCCACCCGCTTGATGGTGTTCCGGGCCCCTTCATCCAGGAGATCATGGCCTGAGGGGTTGGTGACCTGGGCGGATTCAATCTGACCGGAGGCCGAGATGGTAAACGTGAC
>Ga0172375_10004977_pt1 | contig 19397 bp, 9 predicted proteins | sample LakKiv1m_FD_114537 | JGI IMG/M metagenome (GOLD analysis project Ga0172375, IMG submission 114537) | Freshwater microbial communities from Kabuno Bay, South-Kivu, Congo - kab_092012_11.1m | ecosystem: Environmental > Aquatic > Freshwater > Lake | place: Democratic Republic of the Congo...
CACCGCCATGCGAGCCATCTGGTACCTCCCGCGCTGGGTGGAGCCACCACGTCGGCGGCCCACTCTGGGAGGTACGGTATATAGCAATCATCTTGATTGCAAATTGGAATGAGAGCCGCCAGCGGTCCGGATGCGCGGACTCCGACACCCGCGCGGCCGTACCCACTGGAGGCGCGGATCACCGTATCCGCGCGGCGGCTTGCGGAGAAGCCGCCCTCCAGGGGTCCCCGGCGGGGCCGGGGACCCGTGCCGGATGGGCTCGTGCGGTGCCATCGGGCGCCCGGCGGGGCCGCCGCGGCGGCGCCCGGAACCGAAGGACCAAGCCATGGTTGCCTCCAGATGGGCCGCCGTTGCGGCCACCGTCCTCGTCACTGGGTCTGGCCTCGCGGCCCCGGCGGTTGCCTCCGCCGACGGTCGCATCACCGTCTCGGCCCCTGGCTACCGCCTGACCCTGGGGGAACCGTCCTGCGCGGTCTCCCTGGACCTGCGGTTGCCGGACGGCTCCTGGGCGCCCGTGACCGCCAACGCTGCCGGGGTCGCCTTCGGGCTGTTCTCCCAGGATGAGGAGGCCACCAGCGACGGGCTCCCGGTGCGCTGGGTGCGCAGCACGGCCGGCGACGCGCTGGCGCTGGCCGGGCGCCTCGGGATGGACCCCCTCGCCACGGCGGCGCTCGACGTGCACTTCCTCTGTGCGGACGACGGCATCCTGGTCGGCGGTCAGCTCGCCGGGGTGGCGGGGGCGGAGGTCGGGTCCCTCTGGTGCCCGCCGCGTCTCACGCTGGTCCCGGGGAAGTGGGAGCGCTATGCCTTCTGGGACCCGGACGGCCGGTTCCGCTCAGGGCGCCTTGCTGAGCTGGACCCCGTGCCTGGCTACGCGGGGGTGTCGCCCTGGGAGCAGCAGGGCGATGTGGTGTCACGGCTGGACGCTGGGCGTCCGGCCCTGATCGTGCAGCCTGCGGCCGGCGCGCCGGGGCTTGGCGTCGTCTTCGTGGACTATGCCGGTGCGTGGCAGGGCGCCAGCACTTTCCTCCAACGTCACACGGCCTCGTCGCTCTTCTTCTACACGGGCTACGCGCCGGGGTCCGTCGTTCCGGAAGGCCTGCGCTGGGCCTGGCTGGCCCCGGTTGCCGCCAGCGACGATGAGGCCGCTTCGGGGCTGGTCCGCAGCCTGGTGGCCAAGGCGGCTGAGCTCCTGGCTGCCTACCATCCCGAGCCGCTTCATCTGGCGCCCGGGGCCGAGCCCGTCCCGGACTTCCCCGCCCAGTTGCGACGGACGGCACCTGTGGCGGATCCCCGCGAGGCCATGGTCTACACCATCAACGAAGGGACCCGTTCGGCCTACGGGCTGGACCTGGCTCGCAAGGTGGGCTCCGAGGTGATGGTCCGCGCCTGGTTCAAGTGGGCCCAGGCGCCGCCGGTGGACCGTTGGCGTGATCTGCCCGCCCAGGCCCACGCCTTTGGCGCCCGTTTCGGTGGGGGGATCACCTGCAGCGCCCTTTATGACCGCGAGAACGGGCTGACGCCGGAGCAGGTCCTCGACATGGCCACCCGCGGGCCGGATGGGGCCCTGGTGGACGCCTGGGACAACCCCGGCATCCGCCATGGCTCACTCTCCAGTCCGGCCTACCTCGACTACCTCTTCCGCTGGTGCCGGGAGCAGATCGAGGCAGGGGCCGACTACCTGTTCATGGATGAGCACACGGCGGCCCTCAGTGAGCGGGAAGGCTATGACGACTACTCCCTGGCCGCTTTCCGGAGCTTCCTCCTTCAGGAGTACCCGCTCACCCGTGACTGGGCCGACGCCGACCCGCGCTGGCAGGCGCAACTCGGGATCGACCCGAGAGACCACGGGATCTGTCCCGACGGCACCGTGGCCTCTCTCGACTACCGGGCCTACCTCAAGGCCGGGGGACACATCGAGCGGCCGCAGCGCTCCGAGAACCCGCTTGCCGGGGCCTGGGGCGAGTTCCGGTCCTGGCGCGATGACCGGGCCTGGAAACAGCTCACCGACCGCATCCGCGCCGGCGCTGCGGAGGCGGGCCATCCCGTCCTGATCAGCGCCAATGGCCTGGCCCCCTATGTGGACCTGCAGGTCCTCGGTGTCTGGGGGCAGTGGACCACGCGCGACGGGCATATCGACCTGGGGCAGGACCAAGTGCCCTACTGGCGGTCCCTGGTCGTGAATGGTCACCAGACCGCGGGCCGCCCGGTCCCGGTGGTACTCTTCCACGACTGGGGATTCGGCAACCCGCCCTTCCCGTGGATGGCCGTGCCGCCGGCCGAACGCGACGTGTGGATGCGGACTCGAGGGGCGGAGATCTTCGCCGCGGGGGCCTTCTTTGCGTTCCCCGTCCTCGGGCCGTTCGGCTGCGATGCCCGGCGCGACGGCACGCTGCGCTCCATCGCACGCCAGACCGCCTTCTACAGCGAGCATAGGGAACTCTACCTGGGCAGCCGCTGGCTCGGCCGGGATGGCCTGGTCAGCGACGCCGGGCAACTCAGCCTCGCCGCCACCTGGTGCGCGCCGCAGAAAGCCGTCGTCCTGCACGTCGTCAACCGGGACCTCCAGGACGGCGCGCTGCGGCCGCGGACCGCACCCGTGCCCATACGGGTGCCGCTGGCATCAGCGCCGATCACGGCCGTCGCCGTCTCCCCGGACTACGAGGGGGAGCGCCAGGTCCCCTGCCGCGTTGCCGATGGCCGCCTGGAGGTGACGCTCGGTGGCCTCGACGCCTACTCGGTCGCGGTGCTGCGCTATGCCGCGGAGCCAGACCTGTCGGGGATCACGGACCCGTGCCGCGTGTGGCCCGCGAAGCACTGGGCCCGGCCACGCCGTGCCGAGTTCCGGGTTCTCCCGGGCGGCCTGGTCGAGAACGGCTGGGCCCTGGAGGGCTTTCTGCAGGGCATGCTGCACACACACCTGCGCAATCCGCCGGTCTTTGTGGTGAATGCCCTGGCTCCCGCGGAGTTGCGCCTGCGGGTGCGAGCCGTGGCCAGCGCCGGGGCCCGGTTGGCGGTGCGGGTCGACGATGGGCCCGTGCAGGCGGTCGACCTGCCGGACCTCGACGGCAAGAACACCGACGGTCCCGAGTACGACCGCACCTTGTCCTTTCCTCTGCCGGCCGGCTCGCACCGAGTGGCGGTGGATAACACCGGCGGCGACTGGCTCATTCTGGACTGGCTGGAGTTCGCCGGCGACTTTGGCCAGCCCGAGGGCCCTGGGGAAGGGCTGCTCTGGCAGGTCAAGGCCCTGCAGAAGCCGGACGACCGGGCGCGGCTTCAGGCCGACGGCCAGGGGCTCCAGGTCGACCTTGTCAGCTCCAGCGGCATCGGTGGGGCCGACATCGATCTCCGGGCGCCGACCGCCGGAGGGCTGCCCACGATCCGCGTCCGCCTGCAGTATGCCGATGGCAGACCCTTCACGCGGCTGGAGGGGTTCTCCGCCACCCTCGGCTCCGACGCTGGCGAGATCAGCCTCCTCAAGCTCGGGCCGGCCATGGTCTCCGGCGCCGAGGGGATCACGGTGCGCCTGACGCTGCCGGCAGGGACTCCCGGTGGCCGGCTGCGCGTGTCGTGGGTCGACGCGTACCGGTGAGGTCTGGCCGACTCCGAGCGCGGGTGCGTGAACCGCCGATCCTGGGACTGACCGGGGTCGGCCGCATGGGCTGCTCCAGGAGCGCCCTCGGCGCGTCGAGAGACTCCCGCAGGAGCGCATGGGCGCCAACCCAGTGCCATCGGGCGTGAGTTCCTACCCATATCACTGAGGCAACGGCTGGCCGGCGCCACGGTGAGGTCTGGGGGCCCCCGGCTCGCCCGCTGGCAATGGCCATGGCAGCGCCATAGGCATCAGCATGGCCGGCCGGCAGCGACGAGCGCGCCGACAGGCGCATTGCCGGCGGGTCCGAGGGCCCCATCGCCTGCTTCCCGACGTCGGGTTGGCCCCCTGCCGACGTCCGGGCACTTACGTCCGCCTGCCGGTACGAGGACAGACCGGCGTCATGCCCCTCGACGGGCTCGGGGCCTTGAGCACGAGGCGGGGAACCGCCTCACGTCGAAACGGCCGCCGCCAATCCAAGGCTCGGACCGTGGCCAGCGCCGTAGGATGCCGAGTCCCGCGTCGGGCGGGGCTCTTTGGACTGCCGGTGACGTTTCACCGCTTTCGTCCAGGCCTGTCCCAGTTCAGAGAGGCCTAGCTTGACGCGAATGCGCGGCCGCGGGACGGGCGACGGTTTGCCGAAACTGTTCTGGTCGGTCCTCGCCGCCGGTTGACGGGCGGGCGTTGGAGCGGTACGGTCATACCACACCGCGCCGGACGGTAGCCCGGCGCTTGTCTCGTTGCCGAGTTGTGCCCGTCGCTGACTGGGTTCAGGGCGAGCCGGGGTTACTCTAACGGCACAGAGTGGAGTGCATGCCATGGCGGAATTCAAAGGGTCCAAGACCGAGAAGAACCTCCAGGACGCGTTCGCCGGGGAGTCGCAGGCGCGCAACAAGTACACGTACTTCGCCTCGGTCGCCAAGAAGGAGGGCTACGAGCAGATCGCGGCAGTCTTCCTCGAGACTGCCGAGCAGGAGAAGGAGCACGCCAAGCTGCACTTCAAGGCACTGAGCGGCATCGGCGACACCATCGCCAACCTGAAGGCTGCCGCCCGCGGCGAGGGCGAGGAATGGACGGAGATGTACCCGCGGATGGCCAAGGAGGCCCGTGCCGAGGGCTTCGAGGACATCGCCCGCCTCTTCGAAGGCATCGGTCGGATCGAGAAGGTCCACCAGGAGCGCTACCTGGCGCTGCTGAGGAATGTCGAGGGCGGCCAGGTGTTCAGCCGGCCCGCGAAGGTGACGTGGCGCTGTCGCAACTGCGGGCTGACCTACGAGGGCCCGAAGGCCCTGGCCAAGTGCCCAGTGTGCCAGCATCCGCAGGCCTACTTCGAGATGGTCTCCACGAACTACTGACGCCGACGCTCTTCCCCGGCTCCCACCGGCAGCCGCAGGCCCAAGGCGACAGGCTTCGCTCGGGAGGGCATGAGCCGGAGACACGTCCGCACCAGCACTATGCCACCCTACCGACATACGACGGCGCAGCACCTGGTTCTGGCCTGGGGCCGGTTCCGGCGGCTGTGGCTGAACCTGTTCCGGCCGGCCTATGTGCGCGGCAGTACTGCCCGGCGCCACGGGACGTGTCGGCGCTGCGGCGCCTGTTGCCAGTTGGGGAGCCGGTGCCGGCACCTGTCCCATGAGGGCGGGCTGGCAGTCTGTGCCGCCTACGGGGAGTCCCGGCCGCCCAACTGCGGGACCTTCCCCATCGACGAGCGTGACCTTGCCGACCGCGATCGGATCGGGGTGGGAGTGCCCTGCGGCTACTACTGGCTGCCCGCGGAGGAACCTGTCCGAGCCGGGATAGGCCGCGGCGAGCTCGGCACGATGGCATCCCCTAGTCCTGGCCGTGGCGGCGGGGTCCTCACGGTCAGCACGGTCGGCGCTCAGGCCATGGCGCTGGCGCCCGCCGAGGCCAGGTCTGTCGTTCAGGGGGCTGGCTCGAACCAGTCCTGTGCGGAGAGCCCCAGGTAGGGCGGCACGCCATCGAGCTCGACTCCGATATCGATCGCCGCGGCGAGCACGACGCTCCACACGGCCCCGGTGTCGGCGGCTGCCGGGGTGATGGTCAGTACCCCCTCCTCGGGATGGCCCTCCGGCAGTGGGGTGGCTGAGCCCGGGGCGCCGGGGATGATGGCCGGGCCGGGGTTGCTCCCCTGGAACTGGCCCGCGATCTGCCCGGCGGGCGTCAGCACGATCGCGCTGTACGGGCCGGTGTGCACGCCCAGCAGCTTGAGGCGGAACTCCGGGGTGCCCTGCGGGACACCGAAGTAGAACCGGGTCCTCCCCACTCCCCCAAGGCGGAATCCTGGGCCTGTCCGGGCCACGACCGCCAGGTGCTCGCCGCGGAGGGTCCAGACGCCGCGCTGATCGTCGTCGATGACCACGGTGTAGGTACTCCCCGCGGCCCCCGGCAGGCCACAGCGTGCCTCATGGCTGTCGTCGGTGCTGCAGGAGTCGGTGAAGACGACGTTGCCAGCCGCGGCCGTCACGGTCAGGCTCGCGGTCTCCGCCGCCTTCCTCATGGCCCCGTGCGGGCGTCGTGCGGCGACCATCTCGCCCCCCGCTTCGCGCAGGCGCACGCGGAACTCCTTGCGGTCCGGGGCGCGGACGTTGAAGGCGTCGCTGCGGGCGCCGCGGACCAGCATGGCGGCCATCACCGCCGGGTTGCCATCGAGGACGCCGCGGCCCTGGTCGGGGCGTGTGCCGGCGTACCACGAGCGCAACTCGGCCAGGGCGCCGCTGGCGAAGAAGAGTTGCTGGGCCAGCGACTTGCCGAAGGCGGCCGGGCCCTGCATGACGGTGGCGGCCATAGCCTCGTCGGCAATCCCGAGCAAGCGCTGGTCGCCGTTGACCCGGCCCAGGTAGGCGAGGGGACCGATGATGAGTTGGTTCAGCCCGACGCTCGGGGTGTAGAGGGGCTCGCCGGCCGCGGTGGCGGAGTAGGGCCAGCCGCAGGCCTGCGCGTCCCACGACCTGGTCACCCAGGCGGCGCCGGCGGTCAGCGCCTTCAGCACCGCCGGGTCCCCGCTCTGTTCATGGTAGGCCTGCAGGCCGCCGAGGAGGACCCCGATGAGGAAGAGGTTGTTGCCCACCGCACCGGGCTGGCTGCCGGCGTGGTCCTTGGGCAGTTCATGCGGCCAGGCGCCGCCCTGGTCGGGTTTCTGCTCCCGCAGCGCCACCGCCGCGATGCGGCCGGCGGCTTCCAGGTAGACGGGGTCCGCAGTGCCCCGGTAGATGGCCATCACCGCCCGGAGGGACCAGCCCGCCGAGCGCTCGTGCGTGCCCAGGGCCTTGAAGTTCCGCGACATGGCCCAGGCGATATGCTCGCCGAGGCCGATGGCGGACTCTGCCGCGCGGGGCTCGCCGGCCAGGCTCCAGGCGTCCACCATGCCGTCGGCCCAGACGTGTCCGCTCGCGGCCGAGGTGTGGTACTCATACTTGTAGGTCCACGTGCCGAATTCCGTCGTCTCCGTCCACATGCCGGTGTGACCTATGGAATGCAAGTGATTGGCGCCAAGATAGTAAGGATCCGGATAGGCGTGCACGCAGTCGACGTCGGCCTGGTGCCTTGCCGCGGTGAGGGCCCAGCGGGCGTAGTCGCGGTTGCCGGTGCGGGCGAACTGCATGAACAGGCCGTGCGCCAGGTCATACTCGTTGTTGCCCCAGTTCCGGCCGCGCTCGCCGAACCAGTCTCCGTAGTTCAGGAAGCCATACTCGCGGCCCCTTTCCTTGTCTCGCTGATAGGCAGCGAAGCCGTCCGCGACGAAGCGGTCCCAGAGGGCGAACTGCTTGTCCAGGGGTTCGGCCACTGGCCCGAGCGCCTCGGTCTGCGCGTACCAGGATGCCGGAAGCACGGCGACCAAGGGTTCCTGCACTTCTGCCAGCAGGGCCTGCGCCGGGATCGCGCCGCTGAAGTCAAAGGTGATCCGCTCGGTGAAGGCCAGGCCCCACTTGAGGCGGTACTTACCCTCGACGAAGGGGTACATCAGGTAGTAGGGAAGGTCCTTCCCATAGTCCGGACCGGGCTGTGGCGGCAACAGCTCCAAGGTCAGTCCGTCGGCGTCTGCCGAGATGGCCTTGGGCCAGCGCTGCCAGAAGTCCTGGATCACCGCCGTGAACGCGTGGGTGCCGCTGCCGCAGCGGACCAGTCCCGGGGTCCGGCCCACCGCGACCTCCTTCCCTCCGGCCGCAAGCGTGCCGCCGGTGTCGTCGCGCTGGTAGAGCCGCAGCGGCAGGCCCTCGGCCGGCGCGGTGCCTGGCTCGCCGGGCAGGACCGCGGCAGCCTTGACGCCGCCTGCCGGGCGAAGCGTCAGCGCCAGGGAGGTGAGGTCCGTGAACTCGTTCTGGAGGGAGTCATTGGTATGGGTGATGGCGACGTCGATGCGAGGCGAGCCCGCGAAGAAGGTCAGGCGGGCCAGGTAGCGCATGGCCGTTGTCCCGTCGGCGGCGGCATAGGCCCCGGTGACCCGGATCACGGTCCGCTCGGGTCCCGCGAGCTCGATTCGGGCGCTCTCCGGGGGTTTCCCCGCGGACCCCAACGCCTTGCCGGCCTCGTCCACCAGCCTGATGCCGCCGGGGGTTGCATCCAGCACGCGCTCAGCGTCGGCGAAGGTGCCATCGCCGTTGCCATCGAGCCAGACCCCGGAGAAGAGGGCGAAGGCCTGAGTGTCGATGACGGCCTGCAGGGGCCCGGTGCGGACGGTGATGCGGCCCGGTTCCTCGCTCACCCGCAGCAGCCCGCGGGGTGGCGCCGGGTGGACGTCACTGCCGAACTCGACGGTGAGGTCACGCTCGGCCGCGGGGCGCTCGGGGACCGGGGCGTCGACCAGGACCCAGCGCAGGCTGTGGTCCGGCCAGAAGACGGTCGCCGTGAACTGCGCGGGCACCTCGGCGCCGGCAGCCACCAGGCGCATCTGTCGCGGGTCGAAGAGGGCTCCCTCTGGCAGCGGGAGACCGAACGTGGCCCAGGCCGGGTCCCGGCCGATGGGGACCTGTTCTGCCAGGCTGACGGGCACCTGTTCCAGCGCGCGTGTACCGAGTTCCTCGGGCTGGCGTCCGACCCGGGCGAAGGTGACCTCCGGCCGCGGCCGGCCAAACTGGATCGGGTTGGCGGGAGCGACCTCCCTGAAGGTCAGGCCCTTGTCCGCGAGCTTCTCGTAAGCCACACCGTTGTGGGCGTAACGCCAGTCCGACAGCGAGCGCAGGGACCCCGCCCGGCCGAGGGGGAGTGCCGGCACCGACCCGGCAGAACGCGGCAACGACACCACGACCCGCGGGGTGGAGTCGGCACGCCCGCCGTCGCGCTCGCTGAGCAGTTGCAGGCCGAGTGGAATGGGACCCTCCCCGGGCGGCAGGGGCGTGTCGAGCGCGGCGTACAGCACGGCCCCCTCCAGGCCGACGCGGACCCCGGTGTTGTGGGCCCCGAAGACGGTGCCATGATAGGTCAGGCTGAGCTGGGTGTCACTGAGGACCACCATCAGGTCCACGCCGCGGTGGGCCTCGTCCGAACGGCCGGTGGCCGGGCTGTTGTCGAGGTCGCAGTAGATGATGAAGGTCGCGCCTCGGAACACTGGCGGCCGGGCGAAGGCCACCCGCAGGAGGACCCTCTGGCCGCCCGCGTGGCAGGCGTCGAAGGTGAGGATGTCCGGGGCACTCGTCCTGGCCTGTTCCTCGCTGAGCTGGCCATCCGGGCTGTTGGCCACCCGGAGGAGGGCCAATGGCGGCGTCGCCGGTATCCCCAGGCGCTCGCCCAAGGCCTGTGGGATCGCCTCGCGAGGGGGTGGGACCTCACCGCCCAGGGCAGGCACCCGACTGCCCAGAAGGGCGCCCAGGAGTATGGCCGCCAGCACGATGCGGCAGTGTCTCATGGTGGTCTCCCCGTCGGTTGCGCGGGTGTCTCCTGCGCGGGGCGTTCCCGGCCCGTCATCCCTTACGGTAGAGCCACCATCGCACACCCGCAACGCCTCCAAGGGACCGCACACGCGAGGGAAGCGCGTGTAGAGTACGGGCGGTTGCCCGGGGGCCATGCGCCACGGGCGCCGAGGTAAGCAGGGAGCGTCTGCAGGTGCCGAAAGAAGAGACACAGAACTTTGATTACTAGAATGTTGTGTGCATCAGCCGCGCTGCATACGCACGCGGCTCTCCTGGTGACGGCCGTCGCGTCCCAGGCGCTGGCCGAGGAGGCCGAGCCCCACCGGCTTGCCGCAGTCCCGATCCAGCAGGTGGTCATCGAGGACGACTTCTGGACGCCGAAGCTGAAGGTGTGGCGCGAGGTGACGGTCCCCGACTGCTTCGCCAAGTTCGAGAAGGACGGGGCCATCGAGAACTTCGACAAGGTTCGCGACGGGATCGAGGGCAAGCATGGCGGTCCTCCCTGGTACGATGGTCTGATGTACGAGATGATCCGGGGCTGTGCGGACTTCCTGGCCACCCGGCGCGACGCGGCCCTGGAGGACAGGCTGGATGGGTACATCGAGCACGTTGCCGCGGCCCAGGCGAGGGACCCGGATGGCTACCTCAACACCTACACCCAGATGGAGCGCCCGGGGAACCGTTGGGGGATGAACGGCGGCGATGACAACTGGCAGCACGACGTCTACAACGCCGGAGCCATGGTGGAAGCGGCAGTCCACTACTACCGTGCCACCGGGAAGACGCGCCTGCTGGAGGTGGCTACCCGGCTCGCGAACCACATGGCCGACCTGATGGGGCCGCCGCCGAAGGAGAACGTGGTGCCCGGCCACTCCATCGGCGAGGAGGCCCTGGTGAAGCTCTACCTGCTCTACCGGGAGGAGCCGGGACTGCGGGCGCGGCTGCCGGTGCCGGTGGACGAGCAGCGCTACCTGGCGTTGGCCGAGTTCTGGATCGAGAACCGCGGCCACACCGAGGGCCGCAGGGCCTTCGGGCCCTATGGCCAGGACCACAAGCCAGTCCTGCAGCAGGAGACCATCGAGGGGCATGCCGTGCGGGCCACGCTGCTGTGCGCGGGGCTGGTTGCCGCGGGTCGTGTCAACGGTCGGGCCGACTACCTGGCCGCGGCCCGCCGTCTGTGGGAGAACATGGTGCAGCGCCGCATGTATGTCATCGGCGGTCTGGGGGCCGTGGCCGGGCACGAGGGCTTCGGTCCTGACTACGAGTTGCCCAACACCGGCTACCTGGAGACCTGTGCGGCGATCGGGGCTGGCTTCTTCCATCACAACCTGAACCTGGCTCTGGGCGACGCCCGCTACGCCGACGAGCTGGAGCGGGTGCTCTACAACGCCGTGCTGCCCGGGGTCTCGCTCGAGGGCAACACCTACTTTTACGAGAACCCGCTCCAGGCCGGGCCGAAGCGGGCCCGCTGGGCCTGGCACGGCTGTCCGTGCTGCCCGCCGATGTTCGTCAAGATCATGGGTGCGTTGCCCGGGTATGTCTACGCGCAGGATGCCGGGGGCATCACCGTCAACCTGTTCGTCGGCAGCCGGGCCCGGGTGACCGTCGGCGGGGTCACGGTGGCGCTGCGGCAGGTGACTCGCTATCCATGGGAAGGCAGCGTCACGCTCTCGGTGGAGCCCGAACGGGATACGGCCTTTGCCCTGAACCTGCGCCTGCCTGCCTGGTGTGACGAGCCCCAGGTACAGGTGAACGGCCGGCCGGTGGCAGCCATCGAACGGGTCCGGGGCTACGCCCGGCTGGAACGGACCTGGCAGGCCGGCGACATGGTTCAGTTGACGCTGCCCATGCCGGTCCAGCGGCTGAAGGCTCACCCTAGGGTGCTGGCGGATGTCGGGCGGGTGGCGCTTCAGCGGGGGCCCCTGGTCTACTGCCTGGAGGCCGAGGACAACAGCGGCAATGTCCGGCATCTGGTCATCCCGCCGGAGCTGCCCATCGAGGTGCGGCACCGGCCGGACCTGCTGGGCGGCGTGACGGTCCTCAGCGGGCCGGCGCTGGCGGTGCAGCGGGCCGCTTGGCCGGAGGGCCTCTACATGGCGTCAGCGGCACTCCCCGGGGTAACGCGCACCGAGTTCACCGCCATTCCCTACTTCGCCAACGCCAACCGCCAACCCGGCGAGATGCAGGTCTGGATGGCAGAAACGGTCGCGGGAGCCGAGCCGTTGCCGGTCCCCACCGTGGCCAGCCGCGCCCGGCCTTCGGCGTCGCACTGCTGGCGTGACGACACGGTATCGGCGCTGAACGACCAGGTCGAACCGGCGGTGCCGGACGACACGAGGATGTCCCGCTTCACGTGGTGGGACCACCGCGGTACCAGCGAATGGGTGCAGTACGACCTCGACCGGCCGACGACCGTCTCGGCCATCGAGGTCTACTGGTGGGACGAGCGCCGCATCACGGGCTTCTGCCGTGTGCCGCAGTCCTGGCGCCTGGTGTATCTCTCGGGCGACGCCTGGAAGCCGGTGACCGGGGCCTCTGCCTACGGGGTTGAGATGGACCGCTACAACCGCGTGACTTTCGACCCGGTGGCGACCAAGGCGCTCCGGATCGAGGTCCAGTTGCAGCCTGAGAGCTCCGGGGGTATCCTCGAGTGGCGGGTGGAGTGAAGCCCAATCCAGCGGCTCACCCGGTAGGCGTCGAGGGCGGTCCCTTCCACGGTCAGACGATGAGAATGCACTTCCGTTCAGCGCTCTTTCTCGAGGCTCTTGCCGGCCTGGCCGGCGCCCAGGTCCAGGAGGCCCGCATCGAGGTGCGCGCCGATCGGGTCCTGCACCCAGTCTCGCCCTGGCTCACCGGCGCGTGCATCGAGGACGTCAACCATGAGATCTATGGCGGCATCTACAGCCAGATGATCTTCGGCGAGAGCTTCCAGGAACCGCCGCCGCAGGACCTCAAGGGCTTCCGTGCCTATGAGGGGACCTGGGACGTCCGCGACGGCGAACTGCGGGCCGGCGACGGGGCAGGCCCGAAGCTGGTCAGCGGGATCCCCGGCTTCGTGGATGGTGAGGTGGGCGTTGAGGTGTTCTTCGCCGAGCGCCGGCCCGGGAATGCGGGCCTGATCGTGCGCGTGGGTCGGCCCGGACGCGGCGCGGACGGCTTCGACGGCTACGAGGTCGCTCTGGACCCGGCGGCTCAGATCCTCAGGCTGGGCCGCCACCAGCAGAACTACCAGCTCATCCGCGACGTCCCGTGCGAGGTGCCCGTGGGACGCTGGGTCGCCCTGGCGGCGAAGCTGGAGGGGAGCATCCTCGAGGTGCTGGTGGACGGACGGTCGGTGGTGCGGCACGATGACGGGCAGGCGGCCTTGCCCGCCGGGACCGTCGGCTTGCGGCAGTGGCAGCGCGAGGCCCGCTACCGCAACCTGTGGGTCAGGACGGGCCCGGAGCGCCAGGGGCTGGCCTTCGAGCGCGAGGCGCCCGACGCAGGCGAGGTCAGCGGCATGTGGCGACGGGTGCGACGCGGTTACGCGACGGGCACCGCGCACCTGCTGAAGGAAGAGCCCTTCCTCGGGGCGCAGAGCCAGCGCCTCCTGTTCACCCAGGGCGAGGGCAAGGTCGGGGTCGAGAACCGGGGGCTGAACCGCGTCGGCCTGTATCTCGCCGGCGGCAGGCCGTATGAAGGGCTCCTCTGGGCCCGGACGGAGACCGCCTGTGACCTCTGGGTGGCCCTCGAGAGCGCGGATGGGGCCACGGTCCATGCAGAGCAACGCCTGCGCCTCGTCGCGGGGGACTGGCAGCGGCTGGGGTTCGCCCTGGTCCCCGACGCCACCGAGACCCGCGGGCGTTTCGCTATCACGCTCAGGCAGCCGGGCTCGGTGGACCTGGGCTACGCCTTCCTGCAGCCGGGAGCGTGGGGCCGGTTCAAGGACCTGCCCGTGCGCCGCGACGTGGCCGAGGCCCTCATCGACCAGGGCATCACCGTCCTGCGCTACGGCGGCTCGATGGTGAACCCCCCCGAGTACCGCTGGAAGAAGATGGTCGGTCCCCGTGATCGGCGGCCGCCCTACCGGGGCACCTGGTACCCCCATTCATCCAACGGCTGGGGCATCGTCGACTTCATGGCCTTCTGCGAGGCGGCCGGCTTCGAGTACATCCCCGCCTTCAACCTGGGCGAGAGACCCCAGGACATGGCAGACTTCATCGACTATGCCAAGGCCCCGGTGGACAGTCCCTGGGGCCGCCGGCGTGCGGCGGATGGTCACCCCGAGCCCTTCCGGCTGCGCTACCTCGAACTGGGTAACGAGGAGCGCGTGGACGAGGGCTACGCTGCCACCTTCGAGGCGCTGGCCAAGGCCATCTGGGCCAAGGACCCGGAGATCATCCTGGTGGTCGGTGACTTCGTCTACAGCCAGCCCATCTCGGACCCCCTGCATCTTCAGGGCGCGGCCTCCGGCATCACCAGCCTCGCCGGCCAGCAGCGCATCCTGCAGTTGGCCAAGCAGGCCGGCCGCGAGGTCTGGTTCGATATCCATGTGGGCACCGACGGGCCGCGGCCGGACGCGACCTTCGCGGGCATGTTCTCGTTTCGGGATGCCTTGGGGCGGATCGCCGACGGCGCGCGCCACCGGGTGGCCGTCTTCGAGTTCAACGCGGGCAATCCCTGTCAGCGACGGGCGCTGGCCAACGCCTTGGCCATCCACGCCATCGAGCGGGATGGCGGCATCCCCGTCGCGACCTCGGCCAACTGCCTCCAGCCCGACGGGCAGAACGACAATGGCTGGGACCAGGGCCTGCTCTTCCTCAACCCCGCCCGCGTCTGGCTGCAGCCCCCCGGCTACGTGACGCGGATGTTCTCGCGGCGGGATGCCCCCCTCCTGGTTCAGTGCCAGGTGAGCGGCGCTCAGGATATGCTCGATGTGAACGCCAAGCGCAGTGAAGATGGCCGCGTCCTGGTGCTGCAGGTAGTGAACCCCACCGACCGGGCCGTGAACGCCGGCATTGCTTTGACCGGCTTCGCGCCCCGCCAGGCGGCGGCCCAGGTCACGGAACTCTCCGGCCCGCTGGCGGACCGCAACACCGCCGAGTTCCCCGATGCCGTCATCCCCTACCAGCACCCCTGGCATCACGGCCTCGAGAGCGGCGCCACGGCCTACGCTTTCCGCCCCCGCTCGGTCACGGTTCTGCGGCTGGAGTAGCCCCCTTCGCCGCCGGACCGCCCGCCGTGGCTGGTTGACAGGCTCTTGCGTTTCGCTACAGTAGCTTTCGTGTGGTACCGGAGCCAGAGAATTGCCGCCTGAACGGAGACTGGATGCCGGCCTGCCCAGGGCTGGCGTTCCGCTCTACCAGGGGGGGCGGCCAGGAGACGCCGGATGAGAGAGGATCTTTTCCTGAAGGACTTTCTGGACCGTGATAGTCTGCGGCAGATCCAGCTCCAGCGTCTGCGCGAGACGCTGGAGCGGGTCTATGCGCGCGTGCCCTTCTACCGCAAGAGCTTTGATGCCGCGGGGGTGAAGCCAGCGGACCTGCGCACGCTCGCGGACCTGAAGCGTTTCCCCTTCACCCTGAAGACGGACCTGCGGGACCACTATCCGTTCGGGCTGTTTGCCGCGGACCTCTCCGAGGTCGTCCGCATCCACGCCTCGAGCGGGACGACGGGCAAGCCCACGGTGGTGGGGTACACGGCCGAGGACATCCGCATCTGGTCCGAGGTCATGGTGCGGACCTTCCAGTGCATCGGGATCGGCCCGAACGACGTGGTGCAGAATGCCTACGGGTATGGGCTTTTCACCGGGGGCCTGGGGGCGCACTACGGCCTGGAGCGCCTGGGCTGCACCGTGATCCCCATGAGCGGTGGCAACACGGAGAAGCAGCTCCTGGTGCTGCAGGACTTCGGGGTGACGGCCATCTGCAGCACGCCGTCCTACTTCCTGCATCTGGCCGAGGTGGCCGAGAAGAACGGCATGCCGATCCGCAAGACCAAGCTCAGGTACGGTGCCTTCGGCGCCGAGCCCTGGTCGGACGCCATGCGTCAGCGCATCGAGGAGGTCACCGGTGTCGGCGCCTTCGACATCTACGGCCTCAGCGAGGTCATCGGCCCCGGCGTCTCCAGCGAGTGTCCGGCCAAGAACGGCCTGCACGTGTTCGAGGATCACTTCTACCCCGAGGTCATCGACCCCGACACCCAGGAGGTGCTGCCCGAGGGGGCAGAGGGCGAACTGGTCTTCACCATGATCACCAAGCAGGCGCTGCCGCTGATCCGCTACCGCACCCGGGATATCACCTCCCTGCAGTACGGCAAGTGCCGTTGCGGCCGGACCATCGTCCGCATGGGCCGCGTGTCGCACCGCTCGGACGACATGCTGATCGTGCGTGGCGTGAACCTCTTCCCCTCGCAGATCGAGTCTCTGCTGCTGGATGTGGAGGGGACGACGCCGCACTACCTGCTGGTGCTGACGCGCACGGGGGCCTTGGATGACCTGGAGGTGAAGGTGGAGGTCTCCCCGGCGTTCTTCTCGGACGAGGTCAGGGGCCTGGAGAGGCTGCGTGCGACGTTGCACGAGCGGATCAAATCGCTCTACGGGTTGACGGCGAAGGTGACGCTGGTGGAGCCCGGCAGCATCGAGCGCAGCATGGGCAAGGCGAAGCGGGTGTTGGACCTGCGCGGCAAGTCCTGACCCAGCGGGCGGCGTGGGATCGCGGCGTGGAGGCGGTCATGAAGATCAAGCAGATCTCGGTGTTCCTCGAGAACAAAGCGGGACGCCTGGCGCATGTGACCGGGGTTCTCTGTGACGCCAGCGTCAACATCCTGGCGCTGTCCCTGGCGGACACCAGCGACTTCGGCATCCTGCGCATCATCGTGGACCGGCCCAAGGTTGCCGACGCGGCGCTGAAGAAGAACGGGCTCGTCTCGATGGTCAATGATGTCACCGCGGTGGAGGTGGACAACCGCCCAGGGGGCCTCCACCGGATCCTGCAGGCGCTCGAGGGCAGTGGCGTCAACGTGGAGTACATGTACGCCTTCGCCGAGCCCCGTTCGCAACGGGCGGCGCTGATCCTGCGTTTCGACGATCCGGACCGTGCCGTGGAGCGACTGGGCAAGGCCGGCGTGAGCGTGTTTGCGCAGGTGGACCTGGGAGTCCAGGCGGAGGCCTGACGCTCACCTGGCGCCGGCGCGTGTGCGCTGCTGGGCGGTCTGGTGGGCGCTCTGGGCAAGGCCGGCACGGCCTCACGATGATCGCCCTGGCGACTGCCATGCGGTGGGTTCACGGCCACACCGCCAACGCCTGGAGGGCAGCTTCCCCGCAAGCTGCCGCCCGGATGCGGAGGTCCGCGCCTCCAGACCGCCGGGAGTTCCCGGCGGTTTGGGGCGGGACCATACTACCGGTACCGGGAGCTGGACTGCCACATGTCGGGGTTGGTGCCGAAGCGCACCTTGAGGTCCTCGGTGGCGGCGTCCAGGGCTGTCAGCAGGGCCGGACTGAGGCGCACGTGCATCGCCTGGGCGTTGGCGGCCATCTGGGCGGCGTTGCGGGCCCCCACGAGCACGGACGCGACCCCGGGCCGCGATAGCAGCCAGGCCAACGCCACCTGCGCCATGGGCAGGCCCGCCTCGGCGGCAAGCTCGGAAATCCTCGCGAGCGTGGCGAAGGTCAGCGTCTCAGCCCCTGGTTCACCATGACGGGCCTGGGCCCGCGTCCCCGCAAAGTGGCGTGTGCGGGCGCGGCCATCCGGCACGTCGGCCGCCGTCCGGAACTTGCCGGACAGCAGGCCCTGGGCGATGGGGCAGTAGCAGGTGATGCTGATGTGATGGGCGCGGCAGAGAGGCGCGATCTCGAACTCGATCGCGCGCCAGAGGAGGTTGTAGGGCAGTTGGTTCACCTCGCAGCGGCCGCAGGTGAGGAGGTCGGTCAGGTCCTGGCGACCGAAGTTCGACACGGCCACGGCCCGGATCTTGCCGGCCTCGCGGAGACGCACCAGGCCCGCCAGGACCTCGGCCACGGGCACGGTCCGGTTCGGCCAGTGCAGGTGGTAGACGTCAATGCAGTCTGTGCCCAGGTTGGCCAGGCTCAGTTCGCAACGGTGCAGGAGATCGGCGTAGGTGCCGGCGTGGTTGGGGCTGACTTTCGAGCCGATGACGGCGCGATCACGGCGCCCTCGCAGGGCCTTCCCGAGGAGTTGCTCGGAGTAGCCGGCACCGTAGCCTTCGGCGGTATCGAAGAACGTCACGCCGGCGTCAAGGGCCGCATGGATGGCCGCCACGGCCTCGCGCTCGTCCTGAGGCCCCCAGGTGGCATCGCCCACGATGGCCCAACAGCCCATGGCCACGGGGGAGACGCGGATGCCGGTCTTGCCGAGAGTGCGCTCCACAACGCTCATGGCACGGGTCTCCGTGTGCTGCGCCCCGGTCCGGGGCTGACGGGTGGCTGCCCTCATGCTGCCAGGTCCCCACTGCCGCCGGGCCCGGTCGCCGTACCTCCCCTGTGCGTCCCAGACCCGACGGGGGTCCCCCCCTCCGCACTGCGCTCCGACGGGCGTGGGACTCCCATCAAGACGGCCGGGGCCCTGCAGCACCGGGGCTTGCCCCGAACGACGTGCTTCAGGCCCCCGCCTCCATGGCGGCGGTCTGCCGGTTCCAGCGCCAGGGGCCGGTCGACTGGCCGAACAGGTGGACCCCACCGATCCAGCGGTCGATGCCGTTCAGGGCGATGGCGTCTGCTCTGCCCTCTGCCACCGCCAGGCCCTCGGCGGTCGCCTTGACCCGACGGCGTTGGATCCCTTCGGTATCCCATAGGGGTAGCGGCACCCCGGCGTCCAGACGGACCAGAGGCACGCGACAGAATGCCAGATCGTTCAGGTACTTCCATAGGAGCGTATCCCCGAAGAATGCTGGGCGTTCGGCGGCGGATGCCTGGACGAAGATCTGCACCGGGCTCACCTCGCCATGGGCTTGAAGGGCGCTCAGGATCTCCTGCTGGAGGCGGCAGAGCCCATTGGCCGTCGAGGGGTACTGCTCCAGCCAGCGGCGGAGGGCTGCCTTCAGGCACGGGAGCGGGTCCATCGGCCGTCGGGAAAGGGCCTCGATGTCTCGCGGCGTATCCGCGCACAGGGCCTGCCAGGCGCGTCGGCTGAGCGCCACCTGCTCCTGGGTCACGACCCCGCGTGCGGGCCACAGCGTCGCCATCTGCGCGGGGGTCAGCTCACCCAGGCCATGGTAGTCCGGGTGGCCCTCGTAGCGGTCGGCACAGACGAGGCGGAGCCGCGACAGGGCTTCCGGCGTCTCGCCGAGGTGGCAGAGCAGGCGCACCAGGATGGCCTGGTCATAGAGGCAACCGTCAACCCAAAGGATGGTCTCGTCGTGTTGCGGCCATTGGGCCAGTGCCTCATCCTGGCGACGCAGGCGTTCGAGACACTGCTCCGGGGAACGGGCGCCGCCGGTACTGCGGCTCAGGAGGTCCGCGCGTTCCAGGCGGTAGAGGTCCTCCCCGCGTTCTGGCCGCAGAGGGCCCTGCATGAGGAGGTCCGTCCACACCACGTGGACTCCGGGTAACCCGGAAGCCTTCAGCGTCTCGGCGGCGCAGTCTCCGGTGTGGACATGGAGCATGGTGCACCTGACGTGGTGGCGAGTCCGCCTGACCTGGACCCCGCGACGGCAGACACGACGTCCGAGCCGGCTAGCGAAACTGCGCCCCAAGCCGCCGGGAACTCCCAGCGGTCTGGATGCCGGGATCTCCGCATCCGGACGGGGGGTCACCGAGGACCCGCCCTCCAGGCGTTCCCAGCGTGCCCGGGAACTTGCCTCAACGGTGCTGGTGTTGCCTCATCAAGCGCGCCCAAGGCAAGCCATCACCCCTGGAATCGGACGTGCGGGCGCCCGGGGGGGGGGGGGGAGGGCGCCGCCTTCCCCCAGGGCCAAACCACCTCCCTCAGGCCCTG
>Ga0172375_10004978_pt1 | contig 19391 bp, 17 predicted proteins | sample LakKiv1m_FD_114537 | JGI IMG/M metagenome (GOLD analysis project Ga0172375, IMG submission 114537) | Freshwater microbial communities from Kabuno Bay, South-Kivu, Congo - kab_092012_11.1m | ecosystem: Environmental > Aquatic > Freshwater > Lake | place: Democratic Republic of the Congo...
AAGCCGTCCTGGTTGCCGGCCTCCACGACGATGGCGTAGTCGGACGAGTCCATGCACGGCTCTATGAAGCTATCGGACATGGCGCCACGACGGGCGGCTCCGCCGACGTGGACGGTGATGATGGTCATCTTTAGTTCCTTCGCGCGCCTCAGAAGCGCTTTTGTTCTCGCGAGCTCCGCCTCGGCGCTGATACCCGCGGCCCCGAGTCCTTTGGAGCTGGCGCCGACGACAAGAACCAGCGTCTGGGACGAGGCGTCGAGGTTCTCGGCTTTGACGAGGGTGTCGGCTTTGAAGGGTATCTTGCCCCTCGTCAGCAGTACCTTGACCATCTCGAAATCAGCGCTCTGGCCAATGGCCGTGAGCACGGCGGGCTTGCCCGCGAATGCCGTGGTCTGCTGGGCGGAAGCCGAGCCGAGTACCGCGACGAAGAGAGCGCAGATGAATGCGATTCGTTTCATGACAACCTTCCTTTGGTCGCGCCGAATTTTATGGTGAAGCGCTTGGCAGTGCCTCTGATTGTACGACGCGCATCTTTATGCAAAAACATGTATGTACCTATTGCCTGGAAAGAAGCGGCACAATACAGCGCTGAATTATTTCCCAGAATTGTCTATCACCTGGCATCCGATGTCAATCAAAAAAGAGCAAAAGGTTTTTCGCTTTACCGCTCCTTCGGCTTCGTGCTAATTTGAACCGTTGCGCATAGGCGCCGGCGCGAATCACGCATATCCGCGAACCCAGGAGAACAAAATGACACGGACAGTCTTCAGCATGCTCGATGAGGCGGCGAGAGATTGGGCGAACGATCCGTACGCGCTCAGAAAAACCGACGAAGGCTATCAGCCCACCACCTTCGCCCAAGCGCGCGAAAAAGCCCGCCGATTTGGCGCCTGGCTGCTCTCCCAAGGTTATCAAAAAGACGATACCATGGCCGTTTTGGGCGAAGGCAGCCCGGAATGGATCTGCGGCGAGTTTGGCCTCATGTGCGCGGGCCTTGTCTCCGTTCCCTTGTCGATCAAGCTGCTCGCCGAGGAAATCCCCTTCCGGCTGAACCATTCGGAGGCCAAGGGCATCCTCACCACCCACAACCAGCTGGAGAAGGTCCTCGGCTCCTTCCAGGCCGTCGAGAACGCCTCGATCAAGCTCATCTACCTCGACGATGACGACGAATGGGGCGCGGCCCAAGCTGAAAAGTACGGCGTCGCCGGCGATCGCTTCGTGGGATTCTCACGGGCGATGGAAGAAGGGCGGACGCTCATGGAAGCCCCCGGCTCGAACATGGGATCCAGGCTCGACGCGATAGCCGCCGGCGCGGAAGAAGACGATGTCGTGACGATTTCCTACACTTCGGGCACGACGGGCAACCCCAAGGGCATCATGCTCACTCACCGCAACTACTGGACCAACTGCCACGACGCGGTGGAAATGTTCGAGCTGCCCACCCATTACAGGACTCTCCTCATCCTCCCCGTCGACCATTCTTTCGCCCACACGGTCGGCCTCTATACGGCCCTCGTCCGCGGCATCGCCCTCTATTTCGTCGACTCCCGAGGGGGCGGCATGGCCACTCTGCGCAACATCCCCATCAATATGCAGGAATCGAAGCCCATCTTCCTCTTCACCGTGCCGGCCCTTTCCGGAAATTTCATGAAGAAGATCATCCAGGCCATGGAGGAAAAGGGCGGCATCATCGAGAAAATCTTCAAGATGGGTATCGCGGCCGGCATCACGTGGAATGGTAACGGCTTTAACAAGCCAGGCCTCAACGCGCCCTCCTTCGGCGCGAGGCTGGGGGCCTTCTTCCCCTATTTCTTCGCGAAAGCACTCCTCTTTGGGAAAATAAAGAAGACCGTTTTCGGCGAATCCATCAAATTCTGCGTGGGCGGCGGCGCCCTTCTCGACGTAAAGCAGCAGGAATTCTTCGCCGCTCTCGGCGTTCCCATCTACCAGGGCTATGGCCTCACCGAAGCCGCGCCTATCATATCAGCCAACGTCCCGTCGCGTCACAAGTTCGGCTCTTCCGGCATCCTCGCCCCCTCGCTCAAATGCAGGATCATGCTCGCCGACGGTACCGAAGCCCCAAGGGGCGTGACCGGCGAAATCGTCATCGCCGGCGGCAACGTCATGAAAGGGTACTATCGAAACCCCGAGGCTTCGACCCAAGCGCTACGGGACGGAAGCCTCTGGACGGGCGACCTCGGCTATATGGACAAGGACGATTTCCTCGTCGTCGTAGGCCGCGAAAAGGCCCTCCTCATCGCGGAAGACGGGGAAAAATACAGCCCGGAGGAAATCGAGGAGGCGATCATCACCTCAACCGAACTGATCGACCAGGTCATGGTCTGGTGCGATCACCAGAAATATTCCTGCGCCCTCGTTACCCTCGACACGGCCAAAATCGAGCGGTTCATCAAAGAGAAGGGATTCAAGGCCGCCGAGGAACTGTGCGAGGCGCTCCAGAAGGAGTTCTACGCCTTCAAAAACGACCCCAAGGCGAAAAAAGTGCAGAGCGCCTGGATACCCGCGGCCTTCCAGATCCTGCCCGCCGCCTTCGGCGAGAAGGACGGCACCGTCAATTCGACGATGAAGATCGTCCGCTTCAAGGTTTCGCAGGTGTACAAGGACCGCATCGACTATTCCTACACGAGCGAAGGCTCGGTGACGATGAACGCGAAGAACATCGATACCCTGAGGCTGCTGTTCAAGCTTCAGTGATCGAGGAAACGCGAACGGTTACTCAAAGGAGAACAAAATCATGAAAAAAACCGTGCTCGACATGTTGGATGACGCCGCCTCGACCTGGCCCGGCGCTCCCTACGCCCTCAGAAAGACCGACGAGGGCTTCGTGGCTTCCAGCTTTTCGGAAGTCCGCGCGGCGGCGAAAGCCTTCGCCGCCTGGCTTCTTCTATCGGGATTCGCCCCTGGCGACAAAGTCGCCATCATCGGCGAAGGAAGCCCCGAATGGCTTGAGGGCGAGTTCGGCGCCTTCTACGCCGGCCTCGTCTCGGTACCCCTGTCGATCAAGCTCACACCCGATGAGATTCTCTTCCGCGTCGACCACTCAGAAGCGAAGGCAGTCCTCACGACCCACAATCAGCTCGAAACCATCGTAAGGCTGATCGCCGCGCGGAAAGGCCCCCCCGTCACGATCGTCTACCTGGATGAGGATATCGCCTGGGCGAAGGCCAAGGCCGCCGAAGCCGGGTTCGCGGCGACAAGCCTCGCCGCGTTCTCCGAGGCGGTCGCCGCGGGCAGGACGGCCCTGGCAGATCCCGCCGGCGATCTTTCCGCGCGGCTCGCCGTCATCGGCGAATCCGTGGACGCGGATACGGTCGCGACGATCTCCTACACATCGGGCACCATGGGCAACCCCAAGGGTATCATGCTCACGCACCTGAGTTTCTGGACGAACAGCCACGACCTCAGCATCCGCTTCATCACCCCCCGATTCAGGACCCTCCTCATCCTCCCCGTCGATCACTCCTTCATCCATACCTCCGCCGTATTCACCGCCCTGTGGAGCGGCGTCGCCCTCTATTTCGTCGATGGCCGCGCGGGCGGCATCGCCATGCTGAAGAACATTCCCCTCAACATCCAGGAATGTCAGCCCACCTTCCTCTTCACCGTACCCGCCCTCACCGTGAATTTCATGAAAAAGATCCAGGCCGGAGTCGAGCAGAAAGGCCCCCTGGCGACAAGGCTTTTCAATGCGGGGATGGAAGCGGCGGCGAAATGGATGGGGGACGGTTGGCACAAAGCCCCCCTGGCCGACAAAATTTCCTCCTTCTTCCCTTATTTCATCGCCAAGACGATCCTTTTCGGCCCCATCAAAAAGAAGGCCCTCGGCGGCTCCATCATCTTCTGCATCAGCGGAGGATCCAAGCTCGACCTCAAACAACAAAAATTCTTCACGGCTCTCGGCGTCCCCCTCCTGCCCGGCTACGGCCTCACCGAGGCGGGGCCTGTCGTTTCGGCCAGCGTCCTCGATCGCTACAAATTCGGAACGGTCGGCATTCTCATGCCCTCGACCAAATGCGCCATCCTGGATGAGGAAGGCGGGGAATTGCCCCCGGGGGAAACAGGGGAAATCGCCGTGGCAGGCGATAGCGTCATGAAGGGCTATTACCGGAACCCCGAGGCGACAGTCGCCGCTTTCAAGGGTGAATACCTCCTGACGGGGGACCTCGGTTTCATAGACGCGGACGGCTTCCTGAATGTCGTCGGGCGCAAGCGCGCCCTTCTCATCTCCGAATCGGGGGATAAGTGCAGCCCGGAAACGATCGAGGACGCGGTGATGGCATCGACGAACGTTGTCGAGCAGAGCATGGCCTGGTGCCTGTACAGCAAGCACCCCTGCGCCCTCGTCACCCTCGATAGGGTCAAGACGAAAGCCCTGATCTCCGAAAAGCGCATCGGAACCGCCGAAGATCTCTGCAAAGCCCTGCAGGATGAATTCTTCCGCTTCAAAACGGGCTCAAGCCCCAAGCAGGTCCAGGCAAAATGGGTCCCCATAACCTTCCAGATCGTAAAGGGGCAATTCAGCGAACAAGATGGCACCATCAACTCCACGATGAAGCTTGTCCGCAGGAAGGTGGAAGAGCGATACAAGGAGCTGATCGATTATTCCTACACGAGCGAAGGTTCCACGACGGTAAATCCCAGAAACATCGAGACATTGAAGGAGCTTTTTCTGCTCTAGGAGGCCTTTCGTTTCCGACCTCCTTCACGCTATATTTTTACCCATGGAAAAACCAATCGACGTTCAAAATGTGCAGGAGCTGTCCATAGCGCTCACCAGGATGGCGAGCATCACCGACTCGCAGGGGGAGAAGGCTTTCCCTGCCTTCCTCCTCACCATACTCGGGCAGATCCCTTATTTCCGCAACAATCCGGACAATCTCGCCGCCATGCCGATCCCCGACGATCCCAAGGAGCGCTCCAATGTATTCGCCCTCGTGAAGGGCACCGGCACTCGCTGCGTCATCCTCACCGGACACTACGATGTCGTCCAGACATCCATGTATGGATCCCTCGAGCCCTGGGCCTTCGATCCCGAAACCCTCCATCGCAAGATGCTCGAGTCCCTTGCGGATGTAAGCGGAAAGGACAATCCGCTCTCCCGCCTCAAGGAAGACCTCGCCTCGGGGGAATTCCTTCCCGGAAGGGGCATCCTCGACATGAAAGGCGGCCTCGCGGCGGGAATTTCGGTGCTCGCCTCATTCTCTGTCCCCTATGAGCGGGCCGGAAGCGTCCTTTTCCTCTCGGTGGCCGATGAGGAAGGCGCCAGTCACGGCATGATAGCCGCGTCGGCGATGCTCAAGGACTACCTGGCCGCGCGAGGCCTCGAGCCGGTCGCCGTCTTCAATCTCGACTCCGCCGTCGATCAGGAAGGCGGCGAAATGGGCAGGGCGGTTTTCACCGGTTCGGTTGGGAAAACGCTGCCCTTCGTCTATTTTGTCGGGAAATGCACCCACGCGGGGGCTCCCTTCGATGGAATAAACCCCGTCTTGGCCGCTTCCGAGTTCGCGAGGGAGGTCGAGTGCAACCCGGACGCGCTCAAGGAGCGGCAGGTGGCGCCGGGCGAGGAAGCGCCGCCTCCCACCATCCTCTACTTCAGGGAATCGAGGGCAGTCTACAATGTGACGACACCTTCGGCGGTATTCTGCGCGCTCAATGTCCTCAGCCATACGCGAGGCCCCGAGGAAATACTCGAAGCCGTGGGAAAAATCGCCGCCGATTCAATGAACCGAGCCATTTCCACCCTGCGCGAGCGTTCCTCCACGCTCTCGCGGCGGATTTCCGGTCATTTCGCCCTGCCATCGAAGCAGTCCGTCGTCCTAAATTTCGATGAACTGTCGCGGCTCGCCGAGCGTCTCAGCCCCGGCATCCTCGAGAAGGCGCGGGCATATGCGGCGGCCCAATTTCCCAATGACAGAGTTCAGCAGACCCTCCTCATCCTCCAGGAGCTCCTCCCTCTCTCCGGGGTGGAAGGTCCCGCGGCGATCATCGGCTTCGCTCCCCCCTACTACGCTCGCGCCGAACTCGACCAAGGCCGCGACCTGGGCTTCGTCTCCATGCTCCGCGCCGAGCTTTCCGATTTTTCCATGAAGACCGGCAACAGCATCAGGGTCAGGCCCTATTTCCCCGGCATCTCGGATATGAGCTTCCTCGCCCCGGCCGACTCGTCCGATCAGCGTTCTTTCGTAAAGCGCCAATCCCCCGTCTCGGACGAGAAAGAGCTCGCCCGGATATCCCTCGGCTGCCCCGTTGTCAACATTGGGCCCTGGGGCCGCGACTACCATCAATCGGGCGAACGCGTCCACAAGCAATACGCCTTCGTGGAATTGCCCGAAATCCTGGCCCGTCTCGTGCGCGGCGCCCTGGATCTCGCCGGAAATTCCGAAAACGGAAAAATACCCCTAAAACAGGACTAAAAACATGAGCATAAAGACAATTATCTTCGACTGCGGCCGGGTTATCACCCACGACCAGAACCCCGAACTCGCGGGGGAAATGGCCGCCATCGTGGGCGCGGGGTCGGACGAATTCGCCCACGCTTACGCGGCTGAGAGAGCCGAATACGACAGGGGAACGATGAGCGCGGTAGAGTATTGGAACCGGGTGGCCGGAAGGTTCGGTCGTCAAATCGGCCCCAGGGACCACGCCACCCTCGTCCGGCTCGACATGGACAGCTGGTTCACCATAAACGCCGAGACGATTGCCCTCATCCGCGCCCTTAAAGAGCGCGGCTATCGTCTTCTCATCCTCTCCAACATGAACCTGGAAGGCAAGGAACGCATGTATGGCCAAGCCAGGATCCTCGAAGGCGAAGATTGGGTCGCTTTGTTCGACGACGTTCTCCTCTCCTGCGATCTGCGCCAGCTGAAGCCCAGGCCCGAGATCTATCGCTCCTGCCTGGAGCGGGCCGCCGCCCAGCCCGGGGAATGCCTTTTTATCGACGATATACCGGCGAATGTGGAAGCCGCGCGGGCGAGCGGCATGAATTCCATCCATTTTACGGGAGCGAAGGAGCTCGCCACGATTCTCGCCGAAGAATACAAAGCGCTTTGAAACATGGCCGGGCCCGCCGCGAGGCCCTTTTCCAGGAGGTTGCCCGATGACCTGCGTACTGTCCGTTGGCGGCTCGATCGTCGCTCCACCCGAGGGCCCCGATGTCGCTTTTTTGGTGGAATTCCGCAAGCGCCTCGGCGCATGGCTTTCGGGCGCCGGTGAGCGCCGCGCCATACTCGTGATCGGCGGAGGAGGTCCCGCCCGCTCCTACCAGAACGCCATGAAGGAATTTTGGCGCAGACGGGGCGAGCCTGAGCCGGAAGGGTCGAATGAGGCGCTGGACTGGATCGGCATCGCCGCGACGCGGATCAACGCCCGGCTTGTCAAGGCAGCCATGGGTGAACTCTGCGCCGACGAAATCGTCACCGACCCATCGGCGCCTTTTGTCTTTTCGGGGCAGGTGCTCGTGGCGTCCGGCTGGAAGCCCGGTTTTTCCAGCGACTACGACGCCGTCTACCTGGGCGAGCGTTTTGGCGCCCGAAGGGTGCTCAATCTTTCCAACATCGCCAAGGTCTATACGGCCGATCCGAAGCTGGATCCGAAGGCCAGGCCCATCGACTCGATATCCTGGGTGGATTTCAGGAACATGGTGGGCTCGACCTGGACTCCGGGCGCCAATCTCCCCTTCGACCCCATAGCCTCGGCCCGCGCCGAAGCCGCGGGCATACAGGTGATCTGCGCGGCGGGCAAGAATCTGGACAATGTGTTCAAGATCCTCGATGGCGAGCCCTTCGTCGGCACAACCATCGGCTGAGCCCGGCGCCGCGGCGCGCCGCGCCTCAGCCCCCCACCCGCGGTCCCTGTGGATTTTTTCCGCGATATTCGGTATTTTTGCCTGTAGCGCGGCGCCACTTCAATGAGGGCCGGCCAATTCCAAAGCGGTGGCGCCAAGCGGGCCACAAGGAGCGGACAATGAACGACCGCTACAAATCCGTGCCGACGCAGGGCGGACTGAACGAAATGGATCGTGAAAGGCAAACCGCCCTCGACGCCATCACCTCGGCATTCGCCCTGGGCAAGATGTCCCTCGAGGAATACGAGGCCAGAGCGGGAAAAATCCAGAAAGCGGTGGCGCTGAACGATATCATCGGACAAACCCTCGACCTTCCGCCGCAGGAGTTGCCCCGCGAGCCCGAGCGCGGGTCCAGATCCGGCGTAGGCGTCCGCGGCGAACGCGGTTTCGCCGCCACACGCCCAGGCTCAGCTTCGTTTCGCCGCCCGGCTCCCCTTCCCGCCGAGGATCTCTTCATCGAGGAGCGCAATGGCACTCCGGAATTCTCCCTCTGCGTGATGGGCGACCGCAAGCTCGCCGGCGACTGGCTCAATTCCGACCAGGCCACTTCCTTTACCCTCATGGGGAGCACGACCCTCGACCTGAGCAACACCGCCCTTCCCCCTGGACGCCTCAAGATCGACGCCATCGCCATCATGGGCGAAATCAGGATCCTCGTGCCCCGCGGACTGCCGGTCAAAATGTCGGCCTTCCCCTTCATGGGCGAAGCCAATATCCATTCCTCGGTGGAACAGCGCATCGATAGGCATTTGCCTTGGGTGGATATATCAGGTTTGGCCCTCATGGGCTCCATCACCGTGAAGGCAGTGTGAGCCCGGCAAAGCGGCTGCGGGAACCCTTCAACAGCGCATCGCATCTCATTGGCGCCGCCGTGGCGTTGCCGGCCGTTGGCCTTCTCGTGGCCAGCGGCGATACCCCGGCGAAGGCGATCGCTTTCGCCATCTACGGCGCCAGCCTTTTCTTCATGCTATCGGCGAGCGGGATATATCACGCCTCGACCGTATCGTCCGAGGCCCTCGTCCGCCTGAGGAAAATCGACCATTCCGCCATCTACCTTCTCATAGCCGGCAGCTACACGCCCTTTTGCCTCATAGCCTTCGACGGGTTCTGGCGCTGGGGCATGCTCGCCATCATCTGGAGCTTGGCGGCCGCGGGCATCATCATGAAGATTTTCATCATCGGTCTGCCGAGAGGCGTGACCGCCGGGATCTATGTCGCCATGGGCTGGTTGAGTCTGATCGCCGGTCGCGAATTCCTGACGGCGCTTTCGCCGCGGACCCTTTTCTGGCTCGCGACGGGCGGCATCTTATATTCTCTTGGGGCGGTGGTCTACGCGACGAAAAAAGGCGATTTCTTTCCGGGCAAATTCGGGTTCCACGAGATTTGGCACATCTTCGTGCTTCTGGCCGCCATGGCTCATTTCGTGGCGATCGCGAGCCTGGCTTAGATTTTGTCGATCAGCATCGAGCATTTGCCCGAAGGAATGGGCAGGGTTTTCTTCTTCTTGTTGAGCACGTTGATGGTGAAGTAGTAGAGCTTCTCGCTTTCCATATGGATTTCCCAACCCCTGCCGGATTTGCTCGACAGGATCGTGACCATGTTCCGCTTGAGTGACAGGTTCTCGATGCCCATGATCTCGAGGTTGGGGATGATCCAGTCAACCGTCTTCCTCGGCAGGGAGGCGTAAAGGCCAACGATATTTTCTATCATGAGCGTTACACTGGCGAGACCGTTATAAGGGAGGTAGTGGGGATAGGGCCAGTCGGGATGGCCTTCCCAGACCGCCTTGCCCTCGGATTGGGGCTGGTAAGCGCTCCATACGATGGGCTTGTGGTCCTTCTGATGCCCCTCGCCGTGATCTGCCCCCGCGTGCATCGAATCCAGGATGAAATAGAGATGCCGGATCGCGCAATCGCGGGCGAATTCGTAGAAGTTGTATTTTTCGAGACCCTTGATCACCATGAAGGTGAAGGCGGTGATGACGGAGCCGCGATATCCTCCCCCTTTTCTGTCGAAGAGGGGATGATCGGCCGAAAGCGTCGGGAATGGATTATCCGTGCCAAAGCACGCGGGATCCTTGAGCTTGGCCACCAGTTTCTCGGCTCTCTCCTCGTTGGGGATTTCCGCGAGAAGGAGCCAATAAGAGCCGATTGTCTTGACTTTAACCTGGTTTTCCTTTTCATCGAGATCGTAGTAGAAGCCTTCCTCGGCGTTCCACATCTTTCCGTTCACCCTCGTCTTGAGGGAAAAATAATCGCGTTTGAATTGGAAGGAAATTTCCTTGTCGTTGAGGATATCCCCGAGGGCGGAGATATAGAGGGCATTCATGGCCATCGCCGCGTTGAAATCGACAAGAAATCGAGCGCCCTCGCGCGGGGAATTCGGCATGCCGCTCGCCGCGATGGGGGCGGAGTACAGCCCATTCGCGTTTTTGAAATTGGCTTCAAGCCACTTGTAGTGTTTCCTGAGGGCCGGCATCACATCTTTGACGCGCTTCTTGTTGGCCGTTTTGTGATAGAGGTTGTACTCGGCCCAGGCGAAGAGGGGCAAGATGAGGCCCTCGGTGTTGTCGGATGTTATGATCGGGGCCCCTGTCTCGATATCGTAGGTCGAACGTATCGCGCCGTCGGCTTCCTGCAGGCTATAAAGCGCGTCGAGGCCATTGGAAGCGGCGTAGATGCGGTTGCTATAGACGAGGAAAAAAGAGGAAAAGACCTGTTCCATCACATCGAGGACGGGCTTTTGCGGATAGTGGAAAAACTTGATCTTGTCGAAGCCGCTCTCGGCTCCGCCAGAGGTCCAGCAGTCGGCCACCCACGCCCATGTGCGGTCGTAAATTTCTACGAAGTCCTGGTCGTAAAAATGGACGCGCGGAAAGTCTTTTTTATTCAAGAACGACCCCTCTCCTGGATGCTTTATGCGACAGCGGCACCTGTCTTCGGGCGCGACAGCCTGCAAAGTTTCCCGTTTGTTGCTTTATTATACGAGATAATCCCCAAAATTCACTATAATGATCTTCATGGTATTTGTCAAATTTTCCGATTTCAATTCGACATTCCGGCTATTTTAACCGATTTTTCCTTTATCCGCACTATACAATCGTCAGTTTTCGCTCTGCCCTTAACGATATCTTCCGCGAGAGCGCGACAATCCGGAGCTCCGCAGGCTCCGCAGTCCAAACCGGGCAGGTCGGCGGCTATCTTTTCGAGCCGCTCCGCCATTTCGAGGGCTTTCCCCATGTCCCTGTCGAGCACCATGACAGGCTTGGGAAGGAGCGTCTCCTCCCAGGTCAGTCTGGTGTCGCCGTGAGATCGCGGCCCCTCAGGGCTGAGCGCCGTTTCCCGCCCCACAAGGGCCTTTATCGTCGTCCTCGCCACATGGGGATTGGCGACCGCCATGGGCCCGCCGACGCAGCCGCCGGGACAGGCGAGCGCTTCGATATAGGGTATTTCCGAGAGCTTCCCGTTGTCGATCTCTTCGAGGAGGGCGATGACGTTGCCGATGCCGTCGACGGAAACGGCTCCGGCTATGTCCAGCGCCTCGAGTTCGCCGTCCGAACGGGCCCAGCCGAAACCCGGGCCGAGGTCGCCGATTCTCGGCAAGGCGGCATAGGGAGAGGCGGGCAGTGGTGTCGAGGTCGGCGTCGCCGCGGCGGGCGGCACTGCCTCGGGCGGCGCGGCCGCAGGCGGCGTTTTCGCTGCAGCGGGCTCGGCAAGGCCTTTTTTCAAGGCCGCGTATATATCCTGGAAAGAGAACACCGCGTCCACCTGGGAAACCGCGTAGCCGAGAGGAGAGCGTATGGCGGTTACTTTGGAGGTGCAGGGGCTTATGAAGAAAATGCCAAGGCGTTTGCGTTCCGCGCTTCGTCCGAGCCAATCGAGCCTGGCCCGCACCTCCCTCGCGGCGACCTCGACGGGGGGAAGAAAGGGAACGAGGTTGGGAATGAGCGAGGGGAAGCGGAGCTGGATAAGACGCGCGACGACAGGGCATGCGCTTGAAATCAGGGGTCTTGCGTGATTCCCGCCCGCGTATTCCTTGATCGAGCCGGTGAGCAGCCTCGCTCCCCAGGCGACATCGAAGACTTCGTCGAAGCCGAGGGAAAGGAGGGCGGCGAAGACCTCTTCATGGGAATGGTCGAAGCCGAATTGACCGTATAGGGAAGGGGCGGGAAGCGCCACGCGGATATCGTAGCCATCCATGAGGGCCAGCGGATCCGAAACGGATTTCTTGGCCCCCTTGGGGCAGGTTCGGATGCATTCGCCACAGTCGATGCAGCGGTCTTCGGTGATTTGGGCCTTGCCTTCCCTGACCCGGATGGCTTGGGTCGGGCAGCGCTTTATGCAGGTAGTGCAGCCGACGCAAAGGCTGGAATCGAGGTAGACGGAATGGAAGATGGAGCCGCTCATCGGCGCCGCCTTTGGGGGATCTTCATATCGGGATCAGGCGCCGGGGGCCGGATCGAGCCGGAACATCATCCGAACCCTTGTGCCTGAGCCCAAGGCGCTCTCGATTTCCATGGAATCGGCGTTGCGCTTCATATTGGGAAGGCCCATGCCGGCGCCGAATCCCATGCTTCTGACTTCCTGGCTCGCCGTGGAAAAACCTTCCGTCATGGCGAGATCTATGTCGGCGATGCCCGGTCCGTGATCGATAAGAAGGATTTCCACTTTTTCGGGGGTGAATTCCATCTCGGCCGCCCCTCCGCCTCCGTGGATGGCGATGTTCATCTCGCCCTCGTACATGGCGATCGCGATGCGCTTGACGAGGTCCTGGCCAAGACCAAGCCGGGCAAGGAGACGCTTCACCTCGGTCGAAGCTTTGCCTGCGGCCGAAAAATCCATCGATGGGATGGAAAAGCTGAGCTTCACGCGCGGAATCCTTTAGGAAATTTCCCTGATGCCGCCACCCCTCAACCCCGCCTCGTAAAGCCGGCCGCAGGCCAGGAACATCGAGTATTTTGTCGTGAGGAGTATCATGCCGGATTCCTTGGCCATCTCGAGAAGGTCGGCGGTGGGTTTCTTGCCGCGAACGAAGACGATCACTTTGATGTCGAGGAGGTCGGCGGTTCTGAGAGCTTGGGGATTCATGAGGCCGGTCAGGAGAACGACCCTCTCCTTCACGAAGGCCATGACATCGCTCATGAGATCCGCGCCGCAGGCCGATTGGACATCCAGGTCGAGTTGGTTTTCCCCGGTGAATACGATCGCGTCGAGGGTTTTCACGATATCGCGGATTATCATAGCGCTACCTCCGGTATTCGATGCGCGCTCAAAGCGGCATCCGCCCGTGGAACGAGCGAGCGAGCGTCAGGCGATCGGCGTATTCCAGATCGCCGCCGACGGGGATGCCCGTGGCGAGTCTGGTCACCTTGAGACCTTCGCGTTCCAGGACTTTCTTGATGTACAGAGCTGTCGTGTCCCCTTCGACGGTGGGATTGGTCGCGAGCACGATCTCCTCGACCGCGTTCCGCGGCGGCCCGCCCGCTTCCGCCACATCGCTCCTGCTCGTCCTGATTCTTTGGACAAGGGAGGCTATCCGGAGCTTGTCGGGGCCGATGCCGTCCAGGGGAGAAAGGAGGCCACCGAGAACATGGTAGAGGCCCTTATATTCCTTCGACGCCTCGATGGTAAGGACATCCTGGGGCTGCTCGACCACGCAGACGATGCGCCGGTCCCTGTCAAGGCCATCGCAAACGGGACAGGGATCGGTTTCGGTGTAGGAACCGCATATCGAACAGAAGCGGATCTCGCCTTGAAGGCTTTTAATGCGCTCGGCGAGGGCATCGGCGTAGCGTTGGTCGGCCTTGAGGAGATAGTAGGCCATGCGAAGCGCGCTTTTCCTGCCGATACCAGGCAAGCGGGTGAGCAGCGAGACGAGATCCTCGAGCGCCCGCATCAGAACCCTCCGAAGGAATTCCCGCCGCCGAACATGCCAGGGGGCATGGGCATGCCGCCCATGGATTCGTTCAATTGCTGGCGGATGGCTTCCTGGATGCGTTCCGCCGCGTCGTGGTGGGCGGCGCGGATGAGGTCCTCGAGCATCTTGGGATCGGCCGGATCCACCACTTCGGGGGCGATGGAACATTCGAGCATTTCCATTTCGCCAGAAAGCGTGACCTTCACCATTCCTCCGCCCGACTGCCCCGTGGCGCGTATGGCCGCGGTCTTCTGTTTGAGTTCGTTGGCCTTGGCCTGGATGGCCTGGGGATTCTTCAGCATATTCAGGAGATCGGAGATTTCCATGTGCATCCTCTCATTCGGTTGTCTCGCCCTCGTAAAAATCGGGGGTATAGGTGGCGGCGCGGTCGTCGTCTGGCCCGGATCCTTCGTCGAAACCCGGCGCCTCGTAGGATCCGAAGGCTTCGGCGGGACCGGGGGCGCGCTGGCTGGGGGCTGACTGGCCAGAGCCGCTCGCTGTCGCCTCCCGCGCCGAGTTGCCGGAAGGTGGCGCGCCAGCCGCCGGCCCGGCCGCCGCGGGGGAAATCCGCGAATACCCGACATGGCTGCCCTTGAAAAGCCGCTCGACAAGGCCAATCGCTTCGCGCTCGCTCAAGCTCAAGACGGGTTCACGGGAAGGGACAGCGGTGGCCGAGCCGAGCGCCCGTTCGGGGCCACCATTGGACTGCCTCTTCGCGTCGCCCCTCATCCGCTCGTTAAAGGTTCCGGGCAGGCTGGATTCCCTGCCCCCAAGGTTCATGGCGCCGGCCGATGCCGGAGATCCGCCACCGCCCGATGTCTCCATCCCCTGCCGCGCTTCCCCGGCGCCTGCGCCGGGAGCGTCAAAAGGGGAATCACCGGGGACGGGGCTCAGGTTCGCCGCGCCTTCTTCCGCCAGGATCACATTGATCTTTTTGGCCGCGCCCAAGCGCTGGGTGAGCACTTCGGCGATGATGCCTGTGAAGCGCCGCAGGAGATCGCACTCCATTTTCGTCGATACCGACAGCGAGAGAGCCTCTTCCTCGAGGGCCCAAGCCCGGCTCTTGTCGAGGGTTGTCGCGAGAAGCACATTGCTCCTGCGTATATCGGCCACGAGGGCCTTTTTGAGTTCTGGCAGCTTCGAGAGGTCGAAAGGACCGGAGGGAATCGGATTCGCGGTGCTCGATCCCGCATCGCTCTGCCTTGAAGCGGGGGAAGGCGCGGATACCGCGACGGGCCGCGCCTCGCTCTTGCTCGATTCAGCCGGGCGGCCGTTTTCTTGCCTCGCGGCTGGCGGGGCGCTTCTTTCGAGGAAACGCTTCAAGGTACCCACCGCCCTCACGAGATCCGAGGGAGGCACATAGTCGTTGATATGGGAGGCCTTGGCCACGGCCAAGTCCAGCTCGTAGCGGGGATCGATGGATTCCTTCAGATTTCTGTATGAGGCGAGGAAGATCGAAAGAATCCGCTCGATGCGCTCACCGCTCAAGGCCTCGGTGACGCCGAGATCGAAGGAAGAAAGCGGGGCTCCAAGAATGCTTTCGCGGGTGATGCCGTTCTTGATCAAAAGAAGAGCCCGGCAGTATTCGACGGTGTCGGCCACAAACTGCTCAGGCGAAACGCCGCCGCCGAGGATTGAGTCCAGGGCCGAAAGCGAGCCCGCCGCATCGCCCGCGACGAAGGTCCCTAAGAGATCGTTCATGCGGTCCTGGCCCACGAGGCCGAGCTTTTCGCGGATGAGGGCGGCGGTTATATGGCCCTCGGCGAAGGAAACCACTTGGTCGAAGAGGGTGTAGGCGTCGCGAACGGAGCCGCCCGATTCCCGGGCGATCCAGAGCAGGGCCTCGGGCTCGGCGGCCACCCCGAGATCGGCGGCGGCGGCGGCAAGGAGCCCCACGATCACGTCGGAAGCCACCAGCCTGAAGGTGAATTGCTGGCAGCGGCTCTTTATGGTGGCGGGCACCTTGTGCTGCTCCGTCGTCGCGAACATGAAGATCACGTAATGAGGCGGCTCTTCAATAGTTTTTAAAAGGGCGTTGAAGGCGCTGGTCGAGAGCATGTGGACTTCGTCGATGATATAGATCTTGTAGCGGCTCGAATTGGGGGGGAAAAGCACCTCGTCCTTGATCTGCCTTACGTTCTCCACCGAAGTGTTCGAGGCTCCGTCGATCTCAATGACATCGAGGGAGGAGCCGGCGGTTATGGACTTGCAGGAATCGCAGACGCCGCAGGGCTGAGCGGTAGGTCCTTTCTCGCAGTTGAGCGCCTTAGCGAGAATGCGCGCCGTACTCGTCTTGCCGCAACCCCTGGGGCCCGAAAACAAGTAGGCGTGAGCTATCCTGCCGGTCTCGAGCGACTTCTCGAGGGTCGCGGCGACGAACTCCTGACCCGCTAGTTGCTCGAATGATTGGGGGCGTTTCCTGGCTGCGGTGACTTCGTAGGGCATGGCATCAAAATAGCATGGAGGGGCTTTAGGGTAAAGCACTTGAAGCGCAAGAAGCCAGGCGCTCTGCGGCACCGCACCTTCCGCGTACCGTTGCTTCCTTCCGGACCTGGCGGGTTCCGCAGTGGTTACGAGCACAGTGCCTGGCTTCTTGCGCTCTAAATGCTACGGAGAGATAGGGATTTGAACCCTAGGTACCCTTACGGGTACACGCGACTTCCAATCGCGCACCTTCGGCCGCTCGGTCATCTCTCCAGAAAAACAAGAAACAAAAAACAGAAAACGCCTGCCCTATCGACGTTAGGAGCGACGAATGAGCGCGGCTTGCGGAGAGAGAGGGATTCGAACCCTCGAAACCCATAAGGGTTTAACGGTTTTCGAGACCGCCCGATTCAGCCGCTCTCGCATCTCTCCAAACGAAGAATGAGGCTAAGAGGATTCGAACCTCCGACCTTCAGATCCGCAATCTGAAGCTCTATCCAGCTGAGCTATAGCCTCGCGAAACGGAGAGGGGGGGATTCGAACCCCCGGTACCCTTTAGAGGTACAACTCCTTAGCAGGGAGCCCGATTCGGCCGCTCTCGCACCTCTCCAAAAAACAATGCAGTATCCGGAGCAGGGGGGATTCGAACCCCCGGAACCTCGCGGTTCAACGGTTTTCAAGACCGCCTCCTTAAACCCCTCGGACACCGCTCCACACAAGAAAAACCAATGAATCGGCGAGTGTTGACACTACGCGAAAGGCCCCTGATTGTCAAGAGCCGATCATGAAGGCCGGCATGGCCGGAAAAGACTTGCGCATCCTGGGCAATGCGCCTCAAGGCTTCAAGGCAAGACGTTTCCAGGCTAAGCTGGGGGCATGGGAATATTCGATCGTTTGCGAAAAGCGAAGCGCCACCGCCTCGCTGAACGCGAAAGCATCCCCGATGAACTCTGGGAATGGACCATCGGCGAGCACAGGATTTTCAAAGGCATGGGCAAAGAGGATGAAGCCCGTCTTCGCGGACTCTCAGGGCAATTTCTCGCCACGAAGAAGTTTGACCCGGTGCAAGGAGCCGAGATCGACGATCATCTCAAAGCATCCGTTGCTTCCCAGGCCTGCCTTCCCCTCTTGGGCCTCGACATGTCCTGGTACCGCGGCTTCAGCACCATCTTCGTGACCCCCAATGCGTACACCATCACGCAGCGTTGGACGGACGAATGGGGCGTTGTCCGGGAATACGAGGAAGAAGTGGCCGGGGAGGCCTTCAGCATGGGCCCCATCTCCCTCTCAATTCCCGATATCGACGCGTCAGGCTGGGGCGACGGCTACAACGTCGTTATCCACGAAATGGCCCACCGTCTTGATGGCCTTAATGGCGCCTTCGATGGCTGCCCTCCCCTTCACGATGGCATGGATGAATCCCTATGGAGCATGGTCCTCACCGAAGCGTGGGAGGATTTGAACGCAAAGCTCAGCTCATCAGCGGGCGGGCGCCGCGCGCGACATAGGGGGACCTCGAAGCAGCGCGCGCGCATTGATCCCTATGCCGCCGAAAGTCCCGACGAGTTCTTCGCCGTCTCCTGCGAATATTTCTGGGAGCGCCCCTCGCTTCTTATCCGCGAATACCCAGCCGTCTTTGAGCAGCTGAAGTCTTTTTTCCGAAGGGATCCCTCGGCTTGGGGAAAGTAAGCGTTTCAGGCCGCCCCGTTTCTCAATACAGGAATTTGGACATGCCGCCATCGACAAGCAACGTCACGCCGTTCAAATATGACGCAGCGGGCGAGAGGAGGAAGGCTCCCGCCCTCCCGAATTCCCCGACCTCGCCGATACGCCCCATTGGAATGTTCGCCTGTCGCTGGGAGAGCCGAAGGTCCGGGCTTATGCCCGCCCCTTTTGCCTCGGAAGCGATGAGCCTTTCGAGCCGACCCGTCATGATATTCCCTGGAGCGATATTGTTGACTCTGATACCATAGGGCGCAAGCTCGATCGACAGCGACTTGACGAGGCTGGCGACCCCCGAGCGCATGACGCCCGAAAGAATCAGCCCAGGCCAGGGTTCCTTCACCGAACTCGAGGTTATCGTGAGAATCGAACCGCCCTTCACCTTGAGGGAGGGCAGGACGGCTCGGATAAGCCGCACGGAAGACATGAGTGTGAGGTTGAAAGCCGCCTGCCAGGGCTCGTCGCCCACCAGCGTTTCGAAGTCTCCGGGGGGCGGTCCGCCGGCGTTCACCAGCAGCGCGTCGGGCTCCCCCAAAGCCTCGCGCCCGGATTTCACCCAGGCCTCTATGGAGGGCGCCGACGCCATATCCAGGACGGCGCCGGCGGCCCGCCCGCCCGAAGCCTTCGCCACCGTGACGAGGCGATCCAAGGCCGCATCGAGTCTCTCCCGCGATCTGCCGCCCAGAAATACAAAAGCCCCTTCCGCGAGCGCGCTCTCGGCGATTCCCAAACCCAATCCATCGGTCGAGGCGGACGCGAACAACACCTTGGACTTCAACCCCAATTCCATAAAGACCTCCTTCCCAGACCCTGCATATATATCCTTCCGATCAAAAAGCGATAGAAAAAGAAGCGTAAACGCCCTTGGCCTTTTCCCATTCAACGCGAACATTCCCAACCTGCGCGTAGGGCGGCCCATGCTCCAGCCAGTGGAAAAACTCATCGAGCGCGGCTTCGTCCCCCTCGGCCCAAACCTCCACCTCGCCATCCACGGTATTCCGCACCCAGCCCGCGATAGCGAGCGAACGGGCCTCAATTAGCGCCGAATAACGGAATCCCACGCCCTGTACTTCGCCCTCGACGAAGGCATGAAAAGCCTTCATGATCCTATCGCCTCCGGGGGCGCCCCCGAAAGCGCCTCGCCACGCGCTTCGTGTCGCGCCCAAAGCGCTGCGCCTTGACGTGTGCCCCGACGCTCAAGCTCGGCCTCCACGGCCAAGTAGAGTCTGTTCTTCTCGGGTGGGGGAAATACTTCGATGGCGGCGCCTGGCAGGAAATCGGCGCAGAGTCTGAGAATTTCCACGTCGGGAGCAAGCATTTCCAGGCAATCGGCCAGCAGCGCCGGTAGTCGCGAGGGATGAAGGGGGGCGAATTCGCCAGCCGGGTATTGGTGAGCCAGAGCCGAACCCACCGCCAGGCGGAGGTCATGGAATTTCACCCCCTCGAGGCCACAGCTCGCCGCAAA
>Ga0172375_10004981_pt1 | contig 19387 bp, 32 predicted proteins | sample LakKiv1m_FD_114537 | JGI IMG/M metagenome (GOLD analysis project Ga0172375, IMG submission 114537) | Freshwater microbial communities from Kabuno Bay, South-Kivu, Congo - kab_092012_11.1m | ecosystem: Environmental > Aquatic > Freshwater > Lake | place: Democratic Republic of the Congo...
ATCTTCTTGGTAGATAGGGAAATATTAAAAATTTCCCTTAGGGATTAACTAAAACGTACCTTTTAGTAATAAGGGGGATAGTAATGCCAAAAATCGTAAACGAAAGATATAAAAGTTTCATGCAGGAGGGCGCAATAGATCCAATTAAGGAGCGCGAGCTAGAGCCCTTACTTGAGAAGATAGACTACAAAGATAAACCGCAAGCCCGCGCGCTTACTATTATTACCTATTACTCCGGGCGCCGCCCCGTAGAGATCCTTGATTTAATGCCCCAACATATAGCCCGCGAGGTTAAACGTACAGGAAAAACATTCAAGAAGTACGTTACTGCGCGGTTCCATACGGCGAAAGGAGGTAAGGAAAGCATACTCTATTTCCCAGCTAACCCACACATAGAAGAATTTTTTAAATACGCTAAAAGTTTCCCGCCAAGCTTTTACGTCTTTCATGGCTTCCGCAGCCCGTACCGCCAAATTGTAAAAAGCAAGGCTAATAAAAAGGTTTTAATCCGGGAGCAAAGCGGAGAGCTTACGGAGCATAAAGAGCAGGTAATTACTAGCAAAGAGTACCTGCAGGCTAACGGAGTAATGAAATACTATTTTAATAAGTGGTTTAAGCTGCCTCCGTACTTCTTTAGGCATAACCGGTTAAGTCTTTTAGCGGAGCGTGGGGCAACGGATCGCCAGCTACTCCAAGCAAAAGGAGCTAAAGACTATAAGAGCATACAGGCTTACATTCATTTATCCCGCAAAGAAGCCCTAGCAATAGCCGACATACAAGAAGAAAATAAAGAAAACACTTAAACAAATTACTTTAAGAGTGCTTTAAATATTTTTGAGAATAGGTTTATTTCCCAGCCGTTGCCTGCTAATTTATATTTTTGTGTATCGCTTAAGCCGTCTAATTTAATCTCATCGTTTAAAAAGCCCATTAATCTAAAACATTCTTTAGGGGTTAAGCGTCTTATTGTATTTCCTTGCCCTAACCTTAAATTATTATTTGAAACAACATAAGGTAAATGCCCGCCACCTGCAGGCGTTCTTATAGTCGGCGCAGTATCATTAAACACGCGTGGCTCTGTTTCCCCAAAGCCACCATAAACATTATGGATTAAATAAGGGCTTCTATGTGTTAAAGCGCCTACTCGGCTATCTAAGGTTGAACAAACGCCCTCTCCCGCTAAAATTGTAGGCTTATGTTTTCTTTCTAAAGCGCGTTGTATTCCTAGCGTCGCTTTTTCGCTTAGGTAATATTTTGGTTCTACTTCTTTCTCTAGTAAATCGCTTAGCTTTAATTTAAGCGGTTCTTCGCCGGGAAAAGAAAAAGCGTTAAATTGATAAATATCTTTTCTTATTCCTACAAAAATAACACGCTGACGATTCTGTGGTATACCAAAGTCTTTAGAATTAAGACATTTATAAATAACTACATATCCAGCATTTTTCCATTCTTCTAAAAGAGTATTAAGAAAATCCTTAAACTTTTTACTAAGTATACCTTTTACATTCTCAAAAATAAAATATTCAGGCTGCTTTACTAATAAGGCTTTAGTTAATTCATGTCCTAATATAGTCCTACTTTTACTTAAATCCTGTTTACCTGCATTACTAACATCCTGGCATGGAAAGCCCCCGGTTAATAAGTCAAAATCTGGTATTAAAGCCCAGTTTATTTTAGTAATATCTCCATAATTTACTGATCCATGATTTAAATTAAAACAATAGTCTGCATATTTATTTATCTCACTATATCCTATTAACTCAAAAGGTATTCCTGCTTTTTTTAGTGCAAAAGACGCACCACCATAACCAGCAAAACACTCAAATAATTTTATCATTTAATCCCCTAGTATTATTTTTATTTCTTTTAGTGCTGTTGGTGTTATTGAGTAAAAAGCTGGGCGGCCGTCGTTGGGTTTTATTAACCGCTGGGTACTTATATTTTCCCAAGGTAGCCAGCCGTAAACTGAAAGCCGGGTTAAGCCTGGATTAAATTTTGTGAATAAGTACGCGTCGGTACTTCCTTTAGCTTCATGGTGCCTATTATAGTTTATGTTAAAGTTATGGCAGGTACTTACTTTAATGTTTATTCTTTTCCCATTTATGGTTACGTCCGCCCCGTTGTCGGGCGTGCTTAAGCATATCGGGCGAGGTTTACTTAACGCGTCGCAAATAACCACTTCCGCAAGAAAGCCCGAGTAGCTGTTATTAAAATCGGTTTCAGCTTTAAAGTTAATTGTCTTGCGCATCTCGGTTACCGCTTTAGCAAGCTTAACCGAATATTCCCGCTGTTCATCAGTTATTAAAAAATCCATTAAACCAACTCCTGCCACTCTTCTTTTGTAATTGCATAGCCATGTTCTTTTAAGTTCTGAATTACTAAACTAAAAATAATTGTGCATTCGCCTTTACATTTCTTTTTGTGTTCTTTAAACATTTCAAGCATCATGTCCAAAGCCATTCTATTCATTATCGCACTCATTTAGACAACTCCAAATAACCTCTTTTGTAAAACCAAATCTACCCATAATTTCAACACCTAACTTATTTTATTTTTGCAGTATATCCTGTGTTATCCTACAAAATCCCTAAGCTTTTATTATACTTGTTTTTTTGTGTGGGTTTTTTATTCCCACACTTTTAATTTATAAAAATCTACGGAGCCGTAGCCGTCGCCTGAGCCCGAGCCGTAGCCTGAGCCCGAGCCGGAGCCGTCGCCTGAGCCCGAGCCGTAGCCGTAGCCGTAGCCGTAGCCGTAGCCGTAGCAAATAATTTCCGCTTTATATTTATCCATTAATCTTTTACCCATACCTTAACACCTTCTAATGACTTCTGCGCTTCCATAGTACAAGGAATAATCTCAATCACTCCAAGCACCAATATTCTAGCAAGAGCGGCAGGAAACTTACAATTCTCCGGCTTACTAACCCCATTTATTGCCATCTGGCTTAAGCTCGCCGCTCCGTCCCAATACCAAATACGCCTTGCATTTTCCATAACTACTTCTGAACCTTGTTTATCTGCGAGTGTTCCAGCAAACACACCCGCGCGGTCTGCCCGAACAATCACATACTTACCAACCAAACTATTTTTCATAATAAAAAACCTCCTTGGTTTTATAAAAACAAATATTTTTAAGCGTCCGTTACTATATTCCACGCTAAATTAATATCTTTATTTTGTTTAAACGGTTCCGGAGCTAGGCGAGGATCATTTAACCCAGCCGGGCACCCGCAGGTAACCGCTATCAAATCCCCATAAGCCCTTAAATCTTCTTGCTTAACAGCTAATACCGAGTCGTATCTAACAATAAATAAGGCTTCTATAGAAGATAAGACTAAAAGCGCGCCAATTATAAAAAACAAGATTTTCTTATTCATTTTTTTAACACCTCACTCACTTTCTTTTCACAATCTACTTTAACTAATCGTTTATTTACTTTCTGAACATGAACCCATTTTTCATTAAATAAAGAAACTCTACAACCGCACACTTCACAAAATTTAAGGATCATGCTTTCAACTCCGGGTTATAGCAGCCGCACTTGCAGCGTTTATATTTGCACGCGTTCCAAACTAAAGCGTGTTTTAAAGTTCCGTAAAGGCTAATATCCAATTCATGCCCGCAGTTTTTACAAACAATTTTAGTCTTTGCAGGCTGCGCGTTTCCAAGGCACATAATTTAACTCCCCCACATACAACCACATTTTAAGCAGTATTTATAATTTCTTTCCGCGCTAACTTGAGAGCTTTTACAATTCGGGCACTTCATTTAATCACCCGTTTAAAACTTCTAAAGCAAGCGCATGCAATCCCCGCGCGGTGCGCTCTGTAAACTCCCGCTCTGCCTCTATCGCCTCAACCAGCGCCTTTAACTCCAATTCCTTAACCTCTTGCTCTTTATCCACAAAACTTACTAAACTCATAACCAAAACCTCCTTTAGTTATATGTTTTCTGCCTTGCTTTCAGCCAACGCTACCGCGTGGCTTAATTCGCAAGAATATTTAGCGCAAAATGCGCGTAAAATCTTATTTAACCGCTCTCCGTCGGTGTTATGGTATTTTTTTCTTGAAACTCGTAAAAATTGTATATCAGCGCGCTTTTTTGCCTCCGCGGCGCGTTTTTCTTTCTCCGCTATCCGTTGTTCTTCCTCAAATAGGTTACTTTCTAAATATTTAAGCTGTGAGTGTAATTCTTCTTTTTTTGTCTTAATATCTTCCAAGTTTGTCTTAGGGAGTGCTAGTTTAACGCGTAAAGCTTCTTCAAGCGTTCCGCTTAAAGAGATCTTAGCTGCAAGGGCTGCTTTTTTTAATTCCTTGTCGCATAAGACGGTAGTCTGCGCGCGCATTAGTTCCCCTCCGGGGTATTTTCTTTGAAGTATGCTATTATTGCGCTTGAGGCAAGGGCTTTTATGGTTCGTTTAGTCTTTGCGTTTGCGACTTCTAGCGTTTCCCTTGCTTCTTTTGTTATTAGTATTTGATAAACTTCTGCCATTTTGTTACACCTCTTTGGTATGTAAACAATAAACCAAACTATTTATAAAGTTATTGCTAACGTGAGTATCGGGAAAAAGAGAGAGAAGAAAGAAAGTAACTCTTACTATTTATATATATTTATACATATAAATAATTATTCTTATTCTTATTCTTATCCCAAAACTTAAATAACGTGAGTGATAAAAAAAATAAGACTTAGTGTTTTGGCTTTCCTTCCCATCACAAAAGGAAAACCACAAAAACACTTTAACTTAATACCCCCAGATAAAGGGATAAACAAAAAATGCGCCCGGGGTAATCACAAAGAACCGGGCACACAGAGGTTTCAATTTTTGAGCTTCTTATAGCTTTCAGCCATAAGTTTAATTAATTATTTTACCAGCCTGATCTAAGACATAAGTAACATACTTAGTGTCCGTCTTAGTGGTTCCCTGCCGGTTTACCTCTACCCCAGCAGCCCTTTTTTCTACTGCTTCTTGTACCTTTTTCATTACAGAAAGAGGCACGTTATACGTTTCCTTTTTTCCAGCTACCATTAAAGTAACCTGGTTCACGGTTTTAATTACACCGTTGTCCTCTGTAAAATCCTTAGATCCAAAATCAGCGGTTTCTAAGTCTATTACTGTCCTGCCTACTGGAAAACCTTTACTTGTACTAAAATCCTTTCCTGCTGTAAACTTTTTTGCGTCCATGATAAAAACCTCCTGCAGTTTTGTAACTGCTATTTTTATCAAAACAATACTTAATTTTTCTTATTTAAATACTTTTTGCAAGTGTCGCGCCGGTGCTAAATAAATAAAGGTATCGCGACAACGAACCCCGCACAAATACTTAAAAGTCCTGGCAACTTACGAAGCCCTAAAAACTTTTTTGCCCGCGTACCAATAAACAAAAACACGCAAAGCCCCGCAAGAAAGCCAATACTTCCAATAGAAAAAAAAGCATATAGCGCTGGAAAGAGCCAGCGCATTATTTCCTTATCCCCATCAGCAAATAAAATTTTTTTCTGGCGCTTTTCTATAATACTAAAGACATGATTTACAATAATAATTAAAGCAAGCCCTATAAAGTAAGCTAGCGAAACATTAGCAGCTATTACTAAAGCAATACCAGCACCTTGCATAAACCACGCGCGCCGGCTGTCTACTGTAAGCGTTGTAACGTCTTTATAAAATTCTATAGCTAGCCCAACGCTAGCCATTCCTAAAAAAATTAAAGGGAGAGTAATAAGCCTCACTCCCCGGAGCAATTACCAAATATCTCCGCAGTAAGTAAATACTGCTTCTCACTTAATTTTTTATAAGAAAATTTATTTAAATGGTATTTATAAACCATGAATTGCGGACGTTCCTCGCGTACGTCGTTAAATACTTTTTTCATTCCAAGCATTTTAAACAAACGCTTTTCTAGAAGCCAGCGCTGCGGAGAGCTAAGATACTTACAATCAGTACTCCATTCATCAACGCCTTTAATGTCTTTGCCCTTAACTTCTTTAACCTTTCTAGCAAAAAAACTATTATATAAGTTAAAAAAGAGCGTAGAGCTAGCCTTAAAACTAATTTTGTAAGAAAAAAAACCATTTTCAGCGCTAAATTCATAATCTCCTTTATTTTTTTTCTTGTTTCCTCTAGAAATAAAAGGCAACTTCAAAATAAAACCCCCTTTATGCTTTCAAAAGCCATAACGGCAGCCTGTTTAGTTACTGGTGCCCCAGGCAAAGCTTTTGCTGCAGTTCCACCTATAGTTTCCCAAATCTTAGGTAATTGTGGAGCCACAAACATTATTCCAAATACAAGGAACATTAATACTATTATTCCCTGTACTAATGGGTTACCCAAAAACTCAAATACCATAGCTGGCTTAAACTGATCCACCGCATACTTAAGCAAGTTACTAATATCCCTGCGGAGCGCGCGCACCTGATCCAAATTAACAATACTCAAGTGCTCCGTTAATAACTTATTTTCTTTTTCACTTAAAAACTCTTTAGTAACAAAAGAATTTAGTTTAGAATTATAAATAAAGCATGGGTACCCCTCAAATCCAAAAACCTTTTTATTATATTCTTCTTTATCCGGGAGCTCTATATATTGCTTTCCGGGTTCTTTACCGACATTCTCGCCGCGTACTAGCTTACCAAAAACTGGTACTTTTAAGTAAAAGCTTATGGCTTTATCAAAAATAGTTTTTAATCCATTAGGGAGGCGAATATAAGGTAATTCTACGCGCGCACTTATTGGTACCATAAAACCCGCGCTAGTAACGTCGTAAGTTACTAATGTAGAGCCTTCTAGCATGCGTATAAAGGGATGGTTACTTATTCCGCGTCCTAATAGGCAGGCAGGAATAGCCGCAGCCATTCCAAATATTAAGGAGGTTAGTAATTCTTTTTGCATTACAAAAACAACTACAAAAATAATTAACGGGAGCAACGCCGTTAAAATGTAACTTATCCACCGCCTTAATCCAAATCTCATTTAATCAACTCCCTTTAAAATTAAAGATACTTTTTCCGCCATCGTCTTGTTTAATTAAGCTGTCCTGTTTATATTGGTAATCAAATTTATTAGTTAATAAGCGGCTAAATGCTTCTCCTTTCAAGCTTAAGCTACTTCGCCCTAAGTAAAGGTAAATGTTAACCATTTTTTTTATTTCTTCGTCTAGTATTTCATAAACCATATTATTAGTTTCCATGGTTAAGGGCGTAACGTCTTTCTTACTTAAAATTTCTTTATTCTTAATGTGCGTTTCTTGTATTTGTACCACTTGATAAGCCCAAGTTAAATATTTCCCTAATAAATAGCGTTCCTTTAAATCAAGATTAATTAATTTAACTTCTGTAGCACCCAAGTTATATGCGAGCTCTCTAAGATCCGCTAGCCCTAACCTATCACGTCTTATAATATCTCTTATCGCGTCTATATCTTTTTGTGCTAATACTTTATCACTTAACGCTCTTTCCATATTGGGAGAATAAAGGGCTTGCTGTAATCTGTTTTCTATTTGTAAAGGCTGTTGCTGTGCTCTTTGCTGTTCTATCATAAAAAAAACCTTTTATGCTGCGCTCTTAAATCCTTTGCTTTCGTCTATTACTGGTTTATCAAAAAAATATTTTTTGTTAAAATAGGCTACTTTTTGTTTAATGTAAAATAAACCTAAACCAAAAACAAATATGCCTGCGGCTATAGCGTAGAATTGAAATACTGGTACTGCCGTAAAGACGAGTAATATTAATCCAGCCATGCACAAGTAATTTCCTTTTTCGTATAGACTTTTTAATTCAAAAGCAGCAGCTTTTTTTTCTATAAATTCATGCTCAGAGCTCATTTTTTACCACGTCTTTTAATTTTAAGTTCAAATTTAGCAAATTTTTTAAACAAAGCCCAAAATTTAACTCCTATAAAAATACATACGCAGGAAATTATAAAGCTAAATAAAAGCCCAACTATAAATAAACCAAAGTCCGCGCCGTCAAAGAAATTCATTTTTTTGCCTCGTATTGTTCAAATAAATAATCTAGTGCGGCGGCGTGAGTATAAGGTTTCCCAGAATTATAAAGCATGGCTTCTATTTCTTTTAACTTGCCAACGCTTTTAGAGTGTACGCTTATTAATGTTGTCCTTTCTACTTTCATAACTATAATAAAGCTTATATGTTTAAAAACCTTTAGTGTGTAATATTTGCATGGCTTTAAACGAAAACACAATAACCTCATTAAGCTATATAGCAACATTCTTTAGAGATATAGAAAACTTAAACGACTTCCTAGCACACTATAACAACGCCTTAACCGAATTGCGCACCCGCTACGAAAACATAACACCCGAAGAATTACCAAAACGCATGTTAGAAGAAGAAAAAAATAGTTTAAGCGCAATAATCCAAAGCATAAGATTTTGGAGCATACGAACATTTGTAAAAATTAGCGCACTAAAAGAGCGCCTAAAAATAAACCAAACACTTTATAACGAAATAAAAAAAAATAGCGACACAATAAAAAATAAAGCAGTTCCACCATACGAAAACGTAGAAAACTTTGTAATAGCAATAAACTCTGTATTTGTGGAGGGAGTAGCAAGCGAATTACTTAAATCTGTCCAGGATTATTATAACCAAATCGGCGGCGGTAACTTTGCAGGAAATAACAATTAATGTTAAAAGCCATTATATAGAAATGCCTTTTAGGTTTTGTCTAGTAAACGGAAAGCAAGCTCTAGAAATAAGACGTACTATTTTTTTTTGTGAAAAAAACAAAGATTTTTTTATAAAACTCGCGGAGCTCATAAGCCGTAATGATCAAGCTAAAATAATAGTACAAGGGCGCCTAGACGTAGATTGTTTAAAAGCACGTCTACAATTAAAAAAAATTGGTTTTAATGTTGATCCTCTAGAAGTAAAAATAACTAATTCTAAGAAAAAAAATAAAGAATTTCTTTAATTCGTAGAGCCCCAGGAGGAATTTAATCTCCCGGGTACTCTCGTAATTATAAGCCCTAAATTTATAGAGCTGCGCTTGTTGCGTTTCTAGATCCTAGCCCTAGGATTAGAGCCAACACAATAGATATTACTATCGCGAGCACAATAAGCGGCAAGTAGTTACCTACTGTTTCCATAGCGTCAAAGCCTGATTGACTTGCGTTCTGTACGGAGGTTCTTACTGTCGTATTGCTAATGTTATTAATATCAGCTTCAACGAGGTTATAAGTTTGTCCGCCCAAAGTGGAAACAAAGATTAATACGAGTGCAGCAATACCAACAACTATAATTAGTGTTAATACTTCGCTACCTCCTACGGCAACTTGGCCTTTTTTTGAATACATTTTTTTTCCCTCCTTTTAAGTTTTATTAAGGTTCCTTAACTAATGTATTGTTTAAGGAGGGCATTATTAATAAAGGTTCCAAGTGTAAAACTAGTTACTTTAATTAGCGTTTATACAAAGCGTACCATTCCAAATTTTAGTTATATCATTAAAACACTCTTGCATTTTTATCTGTGCAATTAAATCTTTATTAAATATACAATTATTGTCTATCCATTCATAACCCGGAGCGTTAGCGCAAATCTTAGCAGGGCTTAATTTGCAGCTCATACTTGTATAATCCCAAACGCTATTAATATCTAAACTACATTTTCTTTGCTCGTTAATCTTGCAGATTCCTTTTTCCCAGTATTGATACTCTTTACTTTCGCACTCTAAAATAGGATCATAAACGTAAGTATCTAGAACAGAATTATATTTTGAATAAGGAGGTGCCTTAGCTATCTTATCGTTTATATATTTCTCCGTAACCATTTTTGCAGCCTTAGCAGTAATAGCTGTATCTAATTTACTTTTATCCCCAATAATGTTATATTCTTTGTCTAAATCTAGCCAAATAATTTTTTGTATTTCTGGCTGTATTACCATACAGTTTTTTATTTCTCCATTTTGCGAGCATAAAAATATTGGGGATTTTGCAGTTAAAGTATCATAGTAAATTGTTGTTGCGTTTATATCTCCCGTATTTAATCCAGTTAAAGTATTAGTTCCTACTGCTAAAGACTTTGTAGCCGTTACGTTAAAATCAAATTGAGTATTTACATTCACGTCTAGTAAATTATAAGTAAGTTTCATTCTTTGTAATTGCGTTTGCGCTCCCGTTCCGCTTGTCGTAGGTTCTCCGATTGTCCATTTCTGATACATCGTAGCATTATTACCTAATGCACTTACTTGGAAGTTGAGTGGTGTTCCGCCCCCATTACTAGAACCACCATTAGTAGAACCCCTAATCACACCCTCAGTTTTCGTTCCACCACCAGCCCCACCAGCACCATCACTACCAATAATAAGCGGAGCAGAATTAGTTAGCATAAATTTTTTATCATAAGTAAATCTAGCAACCTCACTCCCATTAGAATACAAATAACCAGAACCACTATTAGCAGAAAAATAACAATTTCCCGCGCAACCATAAGTATAGCCATTCCCTAAAGTTAAGCTTTGGTTTGGAATATTCCAAGCTCCTGCATAATCAATTAAAAGAGAATTAGAGGGCAGCACTCCTGAGGTAGGAGTAAAAGAATTAGTTATTATATTTAGTAAAGCTTTTCTTACATAAAGAGTTTTATCTGTGCCCGCGTCGTAACCTAAATTATTGTTATAAGTTTCAAATTGGGTTTCACTTGTTACGTGAGAAATATAAGTATTATGCGTAAAGTCAGCGTCAAAACTTACGCTATCCCCAAAAGCTAGCCCGTCAGTTATATATGTTGTATTTGTGCCTGTAGCTACTTTAGAAGTATTTATGTAACTAGTTAGTCCTGTAGCTATAAACTGATCTGCGCCACGTATAGTTAAAGCGTTAGTTCCGCCACCTTCGCTATTTTTGTTTATTGCTAAGCCTCCGCCACCAACGGGATTATTTAGTCTTTTAAAGTTTGCGTCGTCGGTTAGTTTTCCACCTATCATAGAATAGGTTATGTTGTTAGTCGTTAAGTTTCTTGCGTAAACATTAGGGGAATTTATGTCTATGTTAAAACTATTGTTATCTGTCCTCATTATTCCAGCTGTGTAAATATTTGTATCGGTTATTCCGGGTGGTATACTTAAGCCAGTTATTAAGGATCCGTTGCCAGCTAAGTACGGCGCTCTTAGTGTTCCGTTAATATCATTATAGTCTAGGTTTGTGTTTACTTGTAGCGCGTTGCCGTCGGCATTAATGTAAGGTATTTGTCCGCTCGCGCCTAATATGTTTGCGTCTATAAGGTTTTGTGTTACTGTATCGTCAAAAAAATAAGTATTACCACTTTCAGTACACCCAAAGAGTAAACCTAGCATTATTATAAAAAAGCCCGGTAATAAATATCTAGCGTCTATCATCGTCGCGCCTCATTCTATTTTTTTTAAACGGGCTTATGGTTACAAAAAACTCTATTACACTTAAGAAAGCGTTTATTAGGAATATAAAATTTACCACGCTTAAGAGTAATGTTAAAGTTTCATACATATTAGTAGTTACTGTATAGGTACCGCGGGGCGTTACTGCAGTTTCTACTAGATTAATCTGCCCGGAGAAATAAATAAAGAAAAATAACCAAAAGAGCGCGGCGAGGATTAAACCTATTCCTATAAAAGTGGGTTTATAGAAAGTTCCGCCTTGGCTTATATTGTATATCTTTAAAATAAATAAGGCGAGTAGTCCAACAAATCCAAGTAAAGCTATTGTTTCAAAAAACATAATTTATCACATTATCTTATTTGTTGTCTTGCCCCGCTAGTGTATAAGCTTAAAGTTATTAAAACCAAACATATTAAAAAGGCTATTAATGTTTTATAGGTTTCCATTCCAAGTAAACTAAACCCAATAAACTCAAGCGCCAAAAGCATACCCAAAGACATTAAACCAATTTTAAAATCCTTAGCAAAAAGAATTATACACCCAAGCACCGTAAACAAAAGCATTAAGTCCGGCAAAGTAAAGCCAAGGCTCTGCGGCAAAAAATTAAGCAACTCCCCGTAATTCACCTTATCCCTCCGCTACTCCTAAAGTTTCCAATAAACTCAATTACTCCAAGGAAATAAATAACCGCTACTCCTGTAAAAGCAAAAGCCTTTAACCAAAATTGAAGCGTCGCGTCTACTGGCATAAAAATAAATATCCCGCTTAAGAGCAAAGTAAACATAGCGGGTACTGCAGTAAAAAAGTTTATCATTAAATCAAGTATCATGTTACCCGAATAAAATATTAAAGCCCCCAAGTCAATTAAAGGTATGTTCGTTTGATTTTGTACGCTAGTTTGTAAAGTATTTCCAAGGCTTGAAAGCGTGCTACTGTCCGCGCTCTCCGCGAACATGTTAATATAAGGCAGTTGCGCACTTGGAATAGTAGCGGTTACCATAGTAATACTCATACTCCAGAATAACTGTATTATAAGAATAGTACCAAAAAATTTCATCATATCCATTTAAACCACTTTAACCGTTTCCTCTTTGAAAACCAATATAGTAAATACTAGCATTATAATTAAAACTGCTTGAGCAAAGCGAACATACCAGTAACCCGGAGCCATGGCAAGTATGCCTATCCCAGTACAAATTATTACTATTCCAAACCAGCCAAGGGCATATCTATAAGCAACTATTGTTAAACCAGTAAATACAATAACAAAAGCTAGCATTACGGATAATATAGGATCCAATAACCCGGCATAAGTAGAGCCACTTGTATTAAAATATTGGGTTAAAGTTTCCTGTTCGCCCCCAGTAATAGTTTTTGTTATTACGAGCTTTAATAAATTAGCGTCGGTTATTCCTAAATCTCCATAATAGAAATTTACGAGTAAAGCATTTACATTAGTATCCTCATCATATTGCCATAGCACAATACTATCTAAATAAATTTTTAGACTTAGAGCTGTGTTATTCATAGCCAGGCTTTTATAAAAAATCTTTATTGTATTTGTATCATACTCTCCAGTTATCTCGTTAAGTAATGGTTCAAATACTACTGTATCATAAGCCAAATTAATATTATATTCTTGCGCATTAAATTGTATCGCGTCAATATTCATTACGCTTGCAGTAGTTCCCTCAAGTAAAGCAAGTAAGCTTTTTACTTCGTTGCTGTAAGTGTAAAGGTAATAAGGCTTGTTTACTGTATAAGCTTTTGTTGCTAGTGCGTTCTCATAAGCGTATTTTGTACTGCTTACTAAATTGTAACAATCCGCAAAATCATTTACGAGTACAACGGGTTTATTTTGAGAGCTTACAAAAATCTGCTCGTAGAAAGTTTGAAAAGGCGCTAGGCATACATTAATGTTATTGTCGTCGGCTAAGTAATTAAAATCTATTTCTCGGCTTAATTTTGTGTTTAAATCGTTGCGGTAAGTAAAGTCAAATCGTATTACGTTGCTATTGCCTAAAAAGTTTATGTTGCTTGCGGAATTTATTATAAAGTCGTAATAATTGTTTCCGTCGTAGCTGTAGGCTTGGGCTGTGCTTACCATTCCGTTTAAGTCCGCAAAGCTTATTACGGCGCGAGTATCTTCGTTTATTAATCTAAATTTTAAAGCATAAACCAAGTTAGCGTCTACTGTTGCAGTATTTCCGCTTGCGTCGGTACATATACCAGTAAATTGTGCTGCTCCCTGTCCTATATTAGCGGTGCCTGTTTTTGTTTTTGCGTTATAGTCTTGCGCGTGGTAGACGTTATTTGTATCATTAATGTTTACGTCGTAGTTCATTAAATCGTTTCTATCGTCGTAGCAAGTTAAGCTATAGTTTACGTCAAAGTTTGAAACGAAACCATTAGCGTTTACTATTGTAAATATTACTGTTGGGGCTATTGTATCGGCTGTAATTGTTATTGGACTACTGGTTACTGCTTCGTTGTTGTCTACGTTGTCCTGACTTTGGTAATAAATAGTATGTGCTCCTACTCCTAGTCCGGAGGTTTGAAATATGTAAGGATTAGTTACTTGCACGTTAACGTCATTCCAAGTCGCGTTACTATCTAGTCTATAGCGTACATATTTACAACCGCTCGCGGTGCCTTCTGTGTTATTGTCGGCACAAGTTAGGCTTATGTTTGCGTCGCTTCTATTTGTGAGCTGGTTATAAGAGAAAGTTGTGGCCGGTGGGTAAGCATTTATTTTAAAGCGGTTACTTGAAGCCATAAAGTTACCGTCGGCTCCAGCTTCTAGGTTTGCGTCTATATAATAAAATTTTTCTAATATTGTATTTGCCGCGTTAAAATCATAACTGCAAGCGGTGCTGTCTTTAAAGTTGTAATCTGCGCAAGTAATTGTAGTTCCGTCTAATAGGTTTGTATCGTTTATTATTAGGTTTCCAGCTTGTCCAGGATTTACAGAATAATATAATTTCATTCCAGGAGTAAGCGAACCAGTATAAAGCACATTAAAATTAATATCATTACCAGCCCCAACAAAATTAACGTCTAATGCAGGAGCAGTTAAAGAAGTATTAAGAGTAACGCTGCAACTTGTAGTAAATGCGCCACTGCAATAAGTAAGCCCTGCACCCGCATTATAAAACTCTGTTATTTCAGCGTCGCTTAATTGTCTAGAAAATAAAGCCACTTCGTCAATCATTCCGTTAAAATGTCCATTTATACTTATTTCCCTAGCACTCCAATTACCAAGCACTAAACTACTAGATCCACCAGCACCAGTATATGTTGTTTGTGCTGTCGCAGTCATAGCACTAGAAGCATTTTTATAAGATTTTTGTCCTGCCGCGCCTAAACTTCCACATATAAAATACCATGTTCCAGAAGTTAAACTAAAAGGATTTTCAGTACCATAAGCATAACCCCCGTTTACTGCTCTTACGGTTAATTTTGGGTTTGTTGCTCCATCATTTTTAAATATTTCCCAGCCAATATTCTCTGCTGTATTTATTGTACTCCCGAACCAATTAGCGTCGCTTGTACTACTTATGTTTGCATTTGGTTTAAACCATCCACAAAAAGTATAAGCGCTAGGATTTACTGACGTGCTGGCAGGAGTTGCTAAATACCCGTTTATATCTTGTACGGCTTTTCCTATTTTTCCCGTTTGGTTAGCTGTAACGTTAAAACTATTAAAATCAAGTGTCCCTATTTTATCATCAAAACTTGTGCCTGCGGTTTCATCAAAAGCCCAATAAGCAACTAGCCCAGTAGTATCTAAAGCGTACGCACCACTAGCAATTAAAAGAAGTGCAAATATTACAATTACCAACGCATTTGTTCGTAGTATTGAATTTTTTTTTTTCAACGTAAACCAAACTCCCTTTTATTGTATTTGTCGCCCCGCCTCTACTTGTTGCCTTGAAGCCAAAAATAAAACAATTACCAAAATTAAAGGTATAATAATCCAGGAGTACTGAAAAAACGTACTAAGCACGTCAATACTATCTGGTATTTGTTGTCGCTGTTCTCCATATAAGTGCATTAGGTTAGCTTTAATTTCTGGGTTACTTATGTCTTGTATGCTCGCGTTTGCGTCGGTTAATATTTTATCGCTTGCGTTGTATACTTCGCTTAAAAATAATTCGTTCATGGGTATCCAGAGTGCGAATAAGAAGATTAGTATTACGCTTAGGGCTACAAAGATAAAGAAGTAACTAAGGCTTCCTCTTTTGTCTTGGTTTATTTCTTTAAAGAATTTCATTTAAAACGCTCTCCTTCCTTTATAGGCTTTACTTGGTAATTTAGATCCAACGTTTAGCGCACCAAAGTATTTTAGTGCGCTTTCTAATTCATTAAAGTAAGTTAGTTTTCCGCTTGCTTTTCCACGCCCACCGCTGTCGCCGCCACCAAATCCAAATGGCAAGAAAGGCGCGCCTGTTGCGGCTACTACGGGCACAAAGGTATTAGCGGGAGTAAAATTAAAGGTATTTGTAAAAGTATCTGTTTGTGTATTTGTATTTGTGTTTGTATTTGTGTTCCCTCCAAAAGTATAATTAAATACATTAGGCTCTGGATTAACTGGCACTATTGGGTTAGTATTTGTTTCGGTAATTGGATTTACTGGAACCCCTAGCACTTCAGTAATTGGGTTTTCTACTGTAGTTAATCCTCCAAAATTAAAGGGCGTTGGTTTTGCTCCGCTATCTAGTACATTAGCATTAAAAAAATCTATTTGGCTAGTGTTCTTATAACTCCTTGTTGGTATGGGTGTTCCATTCCCGGGAGTAAAAGTAAATACTGGTATTTGAGGAAAAGGTGCTTTTCCTGAAGCCTTAGCTATTCCAGCGTCCAAAAAATCGCCTGGTGCTTCTGTAGGATCAATAGCATATAAAGCGCCCTGTAAGCCCTTAGCTGCGCGCGGAGCTCCCGCAGATAGTCCTATTACCGCACCCCCAAGTAACCCGGCACTAGCGGCACCTGTCGCTGTAGCAAAAGCTAACCTAAAAGGATCAATATTTCTATTTCTTGCTTTACTTTGTATTATTTCAAATAATCCTCCCTCGTAAGCACCTGCGGGTAATAATCCAAGTGCTCCGCGAGTTGCGAGCCCGGGATTAAAAAACTTGCTTCCGTTCGCGGTTATGCCTTTTGTTGTTGCAGCTACTCCATAACGTCCTAATAAATTGGATCCTGCGCTTGCTATGCTTAAACCTACTACTTCGCCTATGGCTCCAGCATTTACTTGGCTTATTGTTAAGTTCTCTGCGGTACGCGTTGCTTCTTCTTCATTATAACCTTGTCCTTGTAAATGTGCTTTTATTCCTGCTTTGTAAGCCTCTCCATTAACTAATTGTCCACCCGGCAACTCGTAAAGTATCCCCTCAAATAAACCTTTACTTTGCACGTCTTGTCCTGCAGCCAAACGTCCAGCCTCAAGCGCAGCCTCTTTTTCACTTTTTGAAAGTGCAACAGAGCCATAAAGTTCGCCTCTATTTGTTGTGGCTGTACGCGCGTTCTCTTGTCCTACTTCTGCAGCTGCTTTATAAAAACCTGGCAAAGTAAGTCCAGTAATAGCAGTACCAGGTATTTGGCCTCCAGGAATAGCAGCAATACCTAAACCAGCCCCAACACCTAAACCACTTATATATAAATCCTGTATTGGATTAGGAGCTTCGTTTACTCTCTTTTGTAAAAAAGGATCAACCGAAGTTTTTGTATCTAAATTTTTTATTTGCCCCGCAGTACGCGCGTCAGGGCGAGGCGCAGCCTGTACTATATCCTGGTACCTAATAGCAGGCTTAACCGCTGGCTGTAAATTAGTAACTTCGGCGGGAGCGGCTGGCGCAGTACTTCCGCCGCCCCCGCTACTAGAAGAATAATAGGAACCTTGGGGTACGTTGCGCGGTGCAACGCTCATCTGTTGCCCGCTGGGAGTAGTCAATACTCCAGTATTAGGATTATAGGTACTTACTCCCTGACTTTGGTTTATGGCTTGCTGTAAAAGGTTATCTTTTTTGGGTACAATAGGAGCTATATATTTTTCAAAAGAATTAGCCATTTTAATCGTTTCTCCTTTTTTTTAATCCATTAAAAGGTTTTATGATAAAAACATTTTCTCCAGCTTCCTCCAAACAAATCTCCGGTTGTGCACTAGCAAGATCTGGCAAAGGAGGCACAGTAATAACAATTTTTTTATTACTTTTCATTACCATAATTTAATCACTCTTAAGAATATAAACTCCTTTAGTCGCCAACTAATAAATTTTCTTTAGTATCTTCTTTCCATGTTTCAATTACCGAATTTTCAGCAAAACTTTTATTCTGTTCTTCGCCTATTTTTTTCTCCTCAATAGGCTTTACTTCGCCTTGTTTTTCTTTTTTAAAATTCAGCACGCGCGGGCGTTTAGATTTAACACAAGAAAGAATTAACATAAACCGGTAATTCGCTAACTGTACTTGTTTAGCTAAATCAGTTAAGTTTGTGTTTTCTAATTCTTCTTTCTTTTTTTTAGCTAGTACAGTATACTCGCTATCTGTGCCGTCCTCTTTAGCTAAATCAATTACTTCAAAAGCCGCGCAAGTATTTTCTAGAGTATCAATAGCATTAATTTTTGTTATAAGCATGTCGCTTACTGCGCTACCTTTTTCGTAAGTCGCAGCGTCCGCAGTATAAACATTCAATATTGCGCGGTTAATGTACTCGTCGGGTACAATTTGGTAAAAATTGTCCTGTTTTTTAAATAAACTTGTTTTATTCAGTTGTTGCATTTAAACCAGCCTCCGGGAAAAGCGCAGCATTAGCCGCCACTTCAACAACATTAAATCTTTTTTCTAACAAATCAATCTGTTCTTTTTTCATTCCTAGTTTAGAGTACATACTGCTTTTTATTTTCCATTTTCCTTTTTTAAATTCACACCAGGTATTAAACTGCTGTGGATCGTTTCTAAAAAAGTTTTCTAATTCGTCTACTTGTTTTGTTTGTTTATCTCCTAAGTCTTTGCTAATTTTATTTACTAATTTTTCTAATAAATTGTCCAAGTAGTCAGTTTTGCTTTCTTGCATTACTTCGCGGTAAGGTTTGTCTACTTCTTCGCGAGGCATGTTTAATTGAAAAACGGGAAACACTAAATTATATTTTCCATTCTCGTCAATAATGTAACCTTTAAGTCTACGTTTTTTTAGTTCCGGGCGCTCTGGGTTATCTTCGTCCATATAAAAAACGTATGGGGTTAAGCGTGGCGGAGTGTATGGCGTGCGGGTAAATTTAAACCAATAGTCTAGTGTTCGCCTTGTTGCTGCGTCTACGTCTTTAATGCTCTGTGTTACAATAAAAATGCATAAAGGTTTGATGGCTCTGCTTGTTGCGTTTACGTGCGCTATCGCGGTATTAATAAATGAGTGCCAGTTCTCCGCGCCTATTACTGCGCGGGCTTCGTCTATTTGAAACGTCCACACTTTCTTATATTTTTTATCGTATAGAATAGGTTTAAGCTTTAAGGCATAGTGCGCGGGATTAAGTACGTTTACGTCTTTAACATACTGTGAGAAGTCCACGCCTTCCATATTGTAAAGCTGATCTTGTATTTCTATAGTACCGCGGCTCTTACCTCGTCCGCTCTTGCCTGTTGCTAGTACTATTACTGGCATATCTTCTTTCGTTGGCTTGCGCAGGATAGCATATAATATACTACGTTGCAGTTCGTACATGTCGCCAGTATATTTTATAACAAAGTCTACGTTCTTTTGTGTATCCATAAGTAAAACTCTTTGTTCTTAGGTAATACTATTTGTCTTAAGGTAATACTCTTTGTCCTTAGGAAAAAGATTATTTCCTTAGGTAATAGTTTGTTCCGAAAGGTTTTTAATCTGAAAGTATCATCTTCTTGGTAGATAGGGAAATATTAAAAATTTCCCTTAGGGATTAACTAAAACGTACCTTTTAGTAATAAGGGGGATAGTAATGCCAAAAATCGTAAACGAAAGATATAAAAGTTTCATGC
>Ga0172375_10004982_pt1 | contig 19385 bp, 21 predicted proteins | sample LakKiv1m_FD_114537 | JGI IMG/M metagenome (GOLD analysis project Ga0172375, IMG submission 114537) | Freshwater microbial communities from Kabuno Bay, South-Kivu, Congo - kab_092012_11.1m | ecosystem: Environmental > Aquatic > Freshwater > Lake | place: Democratic Republic of the Congo...
ACCAATTACTTTGGGAACTTTGAAATGTTCTTCATCTTTATCAGGCGCGTTTTTTAAAGCGTCCTCTCTTCTGATGGAAGGTTTGCATTTATCTTCTCGAAAAACATTTGATACTTCTATCGGACGGGCAAGCGGCTCAACATCTGATGTATCAAGCTCGTTCAGCTTATCCATGTGAAGCAGAATTTGATTCATATCTTTTGTTAAATGCTCAATTTCATTTTCATTGAATTCCAACCGAGCTAACTCGGCTATTTTTTCTACTTCTTGCTTGGTAACTGCCATACTTAATCCTTTTTATTTGCAATAATAATCTGCCGAACACGTTCCATTAATTCTTTTTCATCCTGTCGTCCATTCATATTCGTTGTCTCAATCGGCTTATCATAATGAACGTGAATTGTTCCCGGATTAATGCGTAGTTTACCCTTCTGCATAATTGCCGCCGTTCCGCTTATTGAAACAGGCACAATTGGATAACCAACGCGTAAGGCAAGATAAAATGCTCCGCGTTTAAACGGTTGAACTTCTCCGGTTTTACTTCTAGTGCCTTCAGCAAAAACAAGCACTGATATTCTTTTATCAACGATGGTTCGTTTTGCACGGTCTAAACTTTCCATGGCTTTGTCAGCTTTTTGTCTATTAATAACAATATAGGGACCGAACAAAAGCGCCCATCCGAAAATTGGAATTCTTGCAAGTTCTTTTTTAAATATCATTACAGCATTATCTGGGAACGAAGCTTGCATCGCCAAAATATCAAACATACTTGAATGATTTGAAACATAAACATGCGGTTTTGATGTATCGAAGTTTTCTAATCCGCTTGTTGTAAGTTTTATTCCGGTTAAAAAAAGACCTCCATGTGATAAAATCCGTGATATCCAGAAATATGTTTTATTACTTCGATCGAAAATTGCGCTCAACAATGCGAGTGTCGAGCAAATACCAAGATGAATTGTTACCAAGAATAGTTTAAGATATGTGATCATATTTTCTCAACGCTAATATTTACAAATTAGAAAATCGTACTTTCCCTTTATTAATTTGGGGATGCGATAGAATAACCACTCGACAAAAGAATGAAACTCTTTAGTGCCAAGATTTTGTTTATTATATTTTTTTGAATTCATAGTTGAAAGATAAGGCGAGGAAGAAGGATTGCAAAACTAAAAAGGAAGTGGTTTCACCGTAAAAGATGAAACCACGAAAAGAATTTATTTTGATTCCTGACAGCCTGATTCAGATGCACCGCAAGCGCTTTTTTCTTCAGCGCTGCATTCTTTTTTGCTGGCTTTTTTGTGAGTTTTAGTTTTTTCTTTTTTCGAGTTTTCAGTAGCGGTTGCTGCCGCTGCCGGTTTTGCTTTCTTTTGAGGAGTGGATTGTGCATGAACACCTAAAGAGACAACAAATAAAAATAGAAGACTTAAAACAATGTTTTTCATAAGAGACCTTTCATTTTGTAATTGATAATTGAACATTTATTGCAAATTTTCAGCAGCTAAAATAACGAACTAATCAAAAAGAACAAGAACAAAATTTGTACTAAATAATTTCAATTGTGGCTGCTTCAATCCATCCGATTTTCCCATCTGATAGTCGAATCTTGTTCCATCCTTCTAATTTGTCTTCAACTTTAACTTTTGTGCCTTCATGAAGAATAAACGAGTCGGAACTTTTTGTATCTGGTGAAGATTTAACATTAACCGTTTGCGCTAACACAATTCCGTACTTGTAATTTTCAAGTTGATGCTGCTTTGTAACAAATACTATTAAACTCAACACCAATAATGCAAGAACTGAAACTCCTCCAAAGAACGAGTACTTTTTGGTTGAAGCTTTTTTAGTAGTGAAAAATAGTCCTATCAAAATTAGCAATATCAGATAAATGAAAAACATGAAAACTTTCCACCCGTGCGGATGAAAGAAATTCTGCATTGCTTCCCACCAATTAAACAAGAAGAATTTCGGAACAACATCAACTTTATCTATTATTTTGGAATTGGCAATCAGCAAATTATGGCGGATGTCTTCATCATCGCCAGATAGATTTAACGCTCTCTCGTAGTTTAAAATCGCCAATCCAAATTTACCCGACCGGTAGTAAGCATTTCCCAAGTTATAAAATAACGACGCACCGCTGTACCCGTTCTTTACTACCGCTTCATATGCTTCAATTGCTTGTTTAAAATTATTAGATTTATAAAACTGGTTCGCTAATTCCATTCTGTGCAAAAAGGTTTCAGATAATCCGAACGATGAAAGAAAAATGATTCCGAAAATAATTTTTTTCACTTGGAACCGCCTTTCATAGAAATATTTTCTTCCAAGACGGCAATTAATGAAGCGCTTCGTTTATATAATAGCTGCATATCTTCCACAATGTTTTGTGTTGGCGCAAAACGGATGAATTCGCATTTCTCTAAAATCAACTTCATTTCACTTATCAAACTCTCGTCAACTTCTACAAGAGCCAACTTTGCAATTGCAGTTTCAACCGTAAATTCTGCTTTATTAATCGAAAGTTTATCTTCGAGGTAACCGAAAATAGCTTGTGATATTTCCGTGAAGAATCGCTCGTCATCTTTTTCTTTCAAAAATTTTGCAGCCGTTTTCAGTCTCGTCTTCGCAATTTTTTCAGCCCTTAAATTTTTTAACAAAGCAATATTCGATGAAAGTTTTGTTTCTTTTCGTTTCCAGAAGAGAAAGCCAATCAACCCGAAAAGCGGTAAAGAATACAAACCTATCGTTAGATAAATGGGTTCGTCTGACGCATCGCTTACATAAATTACATCGCTGACATTTGTTTTGATGAATCGAATATCAGAGCCAAGTAGTTTAATTTCTTCTTTTGATAATCCACTCCCACCCGTATATTCAGCGCTTCCGGTTTCAACAGTTACTGTGAAGGATGAAGATGAAAGAGTTTGAAATTGTTTCTTCTTCGGGTTAAAAAAAGTGAATTGCATCGAAGGTATTTCAAAGGTGCCTGAGACACGAGGAATTACAAGTAGCTCAAAACTTTTTCCACCGTTAATCACTCCGCTTCTACTAATAGTTGCCGAAACTTTTGGTTCATATTTTTCAAATCCGTTAGGAATTTGCCATTGCGGAAATTCTAACAAATTAATATTCCCTTCACCGCTTAGCAGCACTTTGAAGGTGATTGGCTCGTTCTGCTGCACGTGTTTTTTATCTAATGATGTTTGCATCGAATAATTACCCACAGCCCCAGAAAAAGTTGAAGGCGCTGTTTGCGGAAGCGGCAATACTTTTATTTTTACCGTGTTCGATTTTGCCGTGAACTCAACTGATTCCGTTCGTCCAAAAAATGGATCATTAAAAAAATCATCGAACGGACTATTGGATTTTCTTTTACGCTGAATCAAAACCGGAATTTTTAATTCAAACGGAGTAACAGACAATTCGCCCGCCTGTGTTGGAAACAACGCAGCTTTTTTCAACGTGGCAACATTAAATAATTTTCCGTTATAGTTTTCACGCGAAAATGAAATTTGATTTGATGTCTCAATTTCTTCAGACCAAAATCCCTGATAAGAAGGAAGTTTTGATATTTGCGGAGATTGAATATTCAAACGCGTATAAAGTTTGTACGTAACCGTAACTTGCTCACCTTGATAAACCGAGTTCTTATCAACAATAGCGCGTATAAAAACATTTTCCCCTATCTCTTTCGTTGAAACATCTTGTTGATTTCCCTGATCAGTTTTTGCTTGTTTAGCGCTTCCCTTTACAACTTCAATGGTTAGTTGAGCAGACCTTAACGTTTGACCTTTTACAGAAACAGCCGCAGCTCCAATGGAAAATTTTCCTATTGAGCGCGGCTGAACATAATATGAAAAGGTACGCGAACCAGAAACAACGCCATTTATTATCTGCATACTTGAAGATTGATTTGGACCGGATAAAATAATAAAATCTTTGAAGTTCGGCGGTTGAAAATTCCCAATCGAATTCATTTCACTGCCGGAGTAGGTAAATGAAACTTCAAACTGCTCCCCCTCCGCAACTTTTGTACTGCTCGCAGATGCGGTAAAAGACTGACTTAGCATATTCGTGGGGAAAAGTATTACAGCAAAAAATATTGATAGTACAGCAATATTCATAGTAACAGTTTTTATTTTTCTGCATTCAACTTTCAACTTTATACTTTCAACTTTTAACTTATTCATTACCAATCTTTTTCAACTTTAACATGTTCACCAACTTTTTTTCTTAATTTCTTTTGCATATTCTTTTCGTTATCTTTTAACGCATTCAGTATTTGTTCAGCTTGGTCTTTCGATATTTTTTGCTGCTGATTTTGTTGCTGTTGCTTATTCTGATCTTTATTATCATTCTTATTTTGATTTTGCTGGTTCTGTTTATCTTTTTGGTCTTTACCCTTGTCGTCTTTTTTTTGCTGATCGTTTTTCTTATTCTGATTCTTATCCTTGTTATCCTTCTGCTTATCGTCCTTTTTATCCTGCTTTTTTTGATTTTCTTCCTGCTTCAGTTTTTTCAAAGCGTATGACAAATTATATTTTGTCTCTTCGTCTTTAGGGTTCATTTTAAGTGAACTTTTATAGGCTTCAATACTTTCTTTCAGTTTGTTGTCTTCAAGCAGACTGTTGCCAATATTGTATAATGCTTTGCCTTTTAACTCTTTATCTTTTGTTTTAGAAATAGCAGACTGATAAGCTTTCAAGGCTTCATCATATTTTTTTTGCTTGAAATAGGAATCGCCCAAATTGAAATATGGAATACTTGAAGTTGAATCTTTTTCAATTTCTTTTCTAAAATTAATCTCTGAATCTCCAAATTTTTTCTGATGATACTGTTCAATACCGTCATTGTTTAAAGAACGAAGCGATTGGCTGTACATAACACTTAAAAAACTTAACAGTATAAAAGAAATCCAGTAATATTTTATTTGAACAGCATTCATTTAAACATTTCTATTTAGTATTTGCAATAGATATTTTGATTTTCGCTCGGTTAAGAACAATTCAACCAGTAACAACAAAAACGCAGGAATCAAAAAATAAAAGTATTTATCATCATAATCAGTTATTCTTTTAGAGCCATATTCTGATTTTTCGATTGACGAAAGGTCTCTATAAATCAAATCCAATTCATTCTGATAACTGGAAGACAAATAATATTTTCCGCCTCCTTTAGCAGCAATTTGCTGAAGCGTGGTTTCATCGAGTTTCGTTAAAACTGTACCGCCGTTCCCATCTTGCTTAAACCCAACTTGGTTATTGTTGCTTCCGTAAACCGGTATTGGCGCGCCGGAAGGAGAGCCCATCCCAATTGCATAAACTAAAATATCTTTATCCGCCGCATCTTTTACCGCGCTTTCAATATCTCCTTCATGATCTTCGCCATCCGTAATAAGCACCATTACCTTTTTCGTTGCAGCTTTTGTGTCAAAAGATTTTGCAGCAAGATTAATTGCCGAAGCAATTGCTGTGCCTTGCTGCGGAATAGAATTTACATCAACAGTATTAAGAAAAAGATTTGCAGCCGAGTAATCCGTTGTAAGAGGAAACTGAACGTACGCATCGCCGGCAAAAATAATTAAACCGATTCTGTCCCCTTGTAATTTCCGAATCAGCATGGCAATTTCATTCTTGGCTTTTTCTAAACGGCTTGGTTTTAAATCTTCGGCTTTCATGCTTGCAGAAACATCAAGCAAAATATAAACATCTATTCCGATTTGTTTAACTTCTTCTACACGGTTACCTATTTGCGGACGCGCTAACGACAAAATCAGCATCGCAATTGCAAGAACAATAAAACTAAACTTTAAAGATTCTTTGTAAAAACTTTTTACTCCAAATAAAATATGATGAATTCGTACATCGGCAAATTTTTTAAGCAGCGATTTTTTGTTCTTCAAGTAAAAGAAATAAAGTACAACCAACGCCGGCAGCAAATAAAGCAAATGTAAATATTCAGGATGAGCAAATCGAAACATGAACTAACTATTCCTTTACGGTAATTTTCTAAAAAATGTTTTCGACATTCCTACTTCAATGACCAATAAAATTAGCCCGCACCAAAGCCATGGAAATGAAAGCTCTTTTTTATTTTTATAGGATGTTACTTCAAATTTTGTTTTTTCAAGTTTATCAATTGCTTGATAAATCTCTTCAAGTTTTTTATTCCCGGTAGCGCGGAAATATTTTCCGTCAGTAGTTTTTGAAATTGCACGAAGCACCGCCTCGTCAATTTCTACCGGAACCATTTGATAACGAATTCCAAAAGGCGTTTGAAACGGATACGGCGCTTCGCCTATTGTACCAATACCGATTGTATAAATTCTTATTCCGAAATTTTTTGCAATTTCGGCTGCCGTTAAAGGATCAACTTCTCCGGCATTGCTTACTCCATCGGTAAGCAGAATCATAACTTTACTTTTGGCTTTGGAATCCTTCAAACGATTAACACCGTTTGCAATTGCATTTCCGATAGCTGTTCCGTCTTCAATCATTCCGCTTTTCACTTCTTGAAGTAGATTTTTTAGCACTGAATAATCAACGGTTAAAGGGCATTGCGTAAAAGCGTCGCGTGAAAAAATTACCAATCCAATTTGATCGGATGTTCTGCCTGAAATAAATTCTTGCGTTATTTTTTTTGCGGCTTCCATTCTATTTGGTCGAAAATCCTCTGCGAGCATACTGCCGGAAATATCAAGCACCAGGACAACATCAATTCCTTCTGTGTAAACATTTTCTCCGCTGGAAAAACTTTGCGGTCTTGCAAGGGCAATAATTAAAGCGGCTAAAATAACCATGCGGAAGAAAATTGGAGTATCTGAAAATTTTTCTTTCCAGCTTTTTTTCCGTTTATCAAAAATCTGCACCGTAGAATAAACTATTGCTGGTTCAGATAATTTAATTTTTTTATAGTAGAAGTAAATTAACGCCGGAATCAGTAACAGAAGCCACAAAACTACCGGATAAGCAAATGTAATTCCCGCGTTAAACATTTTGCTCTTCCTTTTTTTCGTCTTCGTGGAAGACGGGAATTGTCAGCGTAACGATTTGTCTTGCTTGCTGCATCATGGCTTCGTTTATTTCATTGAGCGGAACATACTTTGCAAATTTTACCATATCAGCATTTTCTAGAAAATTTTTCGTAATGGAAATTATCGTTGAAGTTTCATTTTTACTTTTTAACAATTCAATAGTTTCATCCGTGGTTAGTTCTAATGCCGGAAGCATAAACCGTTTCTCAAAATACGTGCGAATAATTTCTGTTATCTCGGTGTGATAATCTTTTATATTTCCATTTTGCCAAAGTTTTTTTGCATCTAATTCGTCTAACGATTGCAAAGCGGCTTCGTGCGGTGAGACCTTAGTTTCGATAACTGCTGCGCCTTGCTCTCTGTTCTTTCTAAACTTTTTGTATAAGTAATACGCAACAACAATTAGTATTGCAGCCAGAGCTAACCACAACAGAAGTCCAATCCAATTAAACGGAATAGTTATCGGTTCTTTTATATCTTTTGCGTCTTTTGTAGTATCAACCGGCAACGTATGGATTGCTAAATTAATTGAATCAGTTGTTACAATTGAAAACGTTGTATCTCCAGAAAATTTATAAGGAATTTGAAATGACGGCACTGTGGCGCTGCCAGAATCATAGCCCGCCAAAATAAAATGATAGGTGAACTTATGTTGTCCGTTTTCTTCTTTTTTCTGAAGTGGAAGCTGCTCAATAAATTCAAGCTTATTTAACGAATCTTTAATTGAAGGGAAAAAGAATTCGACATTTTTAGCGGCGGAAAGTTCCACGATAAAGTTGATGTAATCTCCGACCAAATAATTTGTGGAATCAACCGACACTTTACTTTTTACTTGTTGAGAAAAAGAGAGTGAAGTAAAAAATAGAAGTACAAAGAAAATAGTTGCCCGCTTTACCATCGTTTCTCGCGCATTCTGAAAAAATTAACTAACGGTTTTATGTATGATTCATTTGTACTAATAAAAATTCCATCAAGTTTGCTTGCGGCAAAAAGTGATTTTTGTTCAGCGCGAAATTTTTCTCGCTGATGATGCAGCCAAAATTGAAAAGATGCATCGCTTGTATCTAAAGTCTTTTCTTTTCCCGTCTCAGGATCAATGAAGCGGACTAACCCGATTCGCGGAATTTTTTGCTCTCGTTCATCAACTAAAGAAACGCCGATAAAATCATGTTTTTTGCCAACCGCGCGCAAAATTTTATCATATCCCGTATCCTGAAAATCTGAAATGAGAAATGCAATACTTCTTTTCTTAATTGCTTTATTGAAATACTCCAATGCTTGCCGAATATTTGTTCCTTTGCCTGAAGGTTCAAACGAAAGTACTTCGCTAATTATCCGCAAGGTATGCGATTTTGATTTTTTCGGAGGAATAAATTTTTCAATTTTGTCGCTGAAAAGAAGTAGACCGACTTTATCATTATTCTTCAAGGCAGAAAACGCAAGGATAGCGCTTATCTCGGCGGCGATTTGCTGTTTAGTTGAGGCGGCGCTCCCAAAATATTGCGAACCGCTTAAATCTACAATCAACATTACCGTTAGCTCGCGTTCTTCTTCAAATATTTTTATAAAAGGATGACCTAATCTGGCGGAAACATTCCAATCAATGTTTCGTACATCATCGCCAATTTGATATTCGCGGACTTCAGAAAATTCCATTCCTCTTCCTTTAAAAACCGAATGGTACTCTCCGGAAAAAACTTGGTTCACCAATCCTTTGGTGCGAATTTCAATCTGCCTGACTTTTTTTAGAAGTTCTTTTGTTAACATGTTTTGTTAGTTGATGGTTGTTTGTTGTTGGTCGCCATTACAATTAAGGGACTTCAACTTTATTTAATATTTCACTGATAATATTTTCTGAAGTTATTTCTTCGGCTTCAGCTTCATAAGTTACAGCAATTCTGTGCCGCAAAACATCGTACGCAATTGTGCGTACATCTTCAGGGATAACATATCCGCGCCTTTTAACAAATGCCATCGCTCTGCTCGCAACAGCTAAATTAATTGACGCTCTTGGCGAAGCGCCATAGTTTATTAAATCTGTAAGTTTGTCTAAATTAAAATCTTTCGGAGTTCGCGTGGCAAAAACAATATCGAGAATATATTTCTCAATTTTTTCATCCATGTAAATTTGATGCAGCAAATCTCTTCCTTTTAAAATATCCTGAGAAGAAACAACAGGATTTATTGTGCTTTCTAAGCCTGAAACATTTTGCCGCATGATTTTAATTTCTTCGTCTCTTTGCGGATAAGTTATTTTGACTTTCAACATAAATCTGTCAACTTGCGCTTCCGGTAACGGATACGTCCCTTCCTGCTCAATCGGATTTTGAGTTGCAAGAACTAAAAATGGTTCTTCAAGTTTGAAGGTTGTTTCTCCAATCGTAACTTGTCTTTCCTGCATTGCTTCAAGCAAAGCGCTTTGCACTTTGGCGGGAGCGCGGTTAATCTCATCAGCTAAAATGAAATTAGAAAAAATTGGTCCTTTACGGATGAAAAAATTTCCCTCTTTTTGATTATAAATTTGCGTTCCGATGATATCCGCAGGAAGTAAATCCGGAGTAAATTGTATGCGCTGAAACTTTGCTTTCATAGCAGATGCCAGCGATTTTATTGCAAGCGTTTTAGCCAAGCCGGGAACCCCTTCTAATAATATATGACCGTTGCCCAGCAAGCCAATGATTAATCGTTCGACCATTGATTTTTGCCCAACGATAACCTTCCCGATTTCCACCATTAATAAATCAACAAAAGCGCTTTCTTCTTTTATTTTTTCATTTAAAACTGTTATATCCAATTCTCTACCTCATAGTTGAAATTTTGATTTATTTTAAGATTAGACGAACGTAAAATTAAAAATGTTGCAAGAAATATTAAAAAAAATTTACCCGATAATTCTAAAAACTGCAAATTTAAGATACGAAGTTTCCTCCATCGAGGGTAATTTTGGATGATCAAGCGAAGCTTCGTTAAAATGGATCAGCTGAATAGTTTTGTTTGATTTTTGCGCCGCTCGAACAATCAGCGAAACAAACTCATCTTTTTTTAGATGGAATGAACAAGATGAAGTAACTAAAAAGCCACCATCCCGAATTATTTGCAAAGCTAACTTGTTTAGTTTCTCGTACCCTTTTTCCGCCGTGCGTAAAGTTTTTTTATTTTTAGCAAATGCCGGCGGATCAACAAAAACCAAATCATATTTTTTTTGATTGACGATTTCTTTTTCTAAAAAATCAAAAACATCGTACACAATAAATTCAGATTTACCAGATAAATTATTCAACTCGAAATTCTTTTTTACTTTTTCAATTTCGCTTGCAGAAGAATCAACAAAAGTAACTTCATCTGCGCCCGCTTTAAGCGCATGAAGACCAAAGCCGCCTGAATTGCAAAAAGCATCTAACACTGTTTTCCCGGAAGAAATTTTTTCGATAAAAAATCTATTATCTGATTGATCAAAATAAAAGCCGGTTTTTTGCGATTGTTCAAAATCAATTTCGTAATTCAATGAACCATCAGAAATAATTTCCTTTTGAGTCGTGCCGAGTAAAGTTCTATTCGTTTCCGAAAGTCCTTCCAACTTTCGGAAGTATGGTTCATGCTTCGTAAAAATATTTTCTGCTGAAAAATCTTCCTTCAAAATCTCGCCGATTAAGTCAAGATTTTTCTCTATGCCGGCAGAATAAACTTGAAGGATATAGGTCTTGTTGTATTTGTCAATTATCAGTCCCGGGAGATAATCGCTTTCGCTGTAAACCATTCTAAACGCTTCACGATTCGGATAAAGAGTTTTTCTCAAGGCGTAAGCAGTGTTCATTTTTTCTCGGAAGAATAGTTTCAAATCGCTTATTAGCGTATGGGCAAGCATTCGAACAGCGATAAGTGAGTTTTTATTAAAAAAACCTGTCCCAAGAAAATTATTTCTTGCGTCGTACACTTCAACGGTATCGCCACTTTCGGGACCATTCTCAGTTTTATCAACTTCGTTACTAAAGACCCATAAATGTCCCAGTGCAATTCTGCGTTCTTCGTTTTTCTTAAGAAATATTTTTTTCAAAGTGATACCGTTTGTGTTATTAAATCTGAAACTAACCGATAAAATTTTACCGGTAAAAAAAATTATACGCGCTTTCTTAAACTTTTTCCAACACTTTCATAATTCGTTGTGCAACTTCGGCGGCAACCGAGCCGAGATTTTCATTTTTAACTGCGCTCATTGATTCCATCGGATTAATTGCCGAAACATGCACAACGCCTTCCCCTTTTTCTTGAACAATAAAATTACATGGAAGAAGTACGCCAATATTTTCTTCGGTTTGCAAAGCTTTGTAGGCAAAGGAAGGGTTGCATGCCCCCAAGATTTTGTATCTGCGGAAATCAACATCCAGCTTTTTCTTTAAAGTAGCTTGAACATCAATTTCCGTTATTATTCCAAAACCTTCTTTCTTTAACTCTTCTGTAACTTTATCAATGGCAGCTTCAAATGAACCATCAATGATTTTTGTGTTGTAGTAAGCCATAATTTCTCCAATTTTTATTTAGTATGATTGAAATAACCATAATTGGATTCTTCTTTTTCAAGCGCTTCGAGAAGTTTCCCTTCTCTCATTGAACTATTTGATAAATAAAGTTTGTTTATGTTCAGCTCGTCGAACAATGTTTGCAGTATCAGAGCGCCGAATGGTAAAATATCGGCTCTATCTTGCTCAATGCCTGGAATCTTTTTTCGTTCTTCAGTTGTCTTTACTGAAAGCAGCAGCGCAACGGACTTGTTCAACTCTTCACTCGTTAATATTTTTTCCTCAGTATGAGCAAGTGTCAATTCGGCGCTATTCTCCGCTGCCAGAGCTTTCATTGCATGAATAGTACCAGAATTGCCGAACACTAAATCAAAGTTTTCTGAATGAAGTTTCTTAATAACTTTGCTCAATTTATTTTTTATAAAACTTCGGCATTTTTCAATCTCACTTAAATCAATAAATCCCGTAGGAGAAAATTGGTCTGAAAGCCGAACTGCGCCAAGCATAACGCTTTCAACAAAAATAATTTTACCGGAACTGCCTAAAATGCACTCTGTACTTCCGCCACCGATATCAAGGCATAAAACTTTTTTGGAAAACGCCTCCCTCTCATAAAACAGTATTGCTTTGTAAAGGAGAAATGCTTCTTGTTCACCGGAAAGAATTTCAATTGCAATTCCGGTTGTGTTTTTGATGTGTTTTAAAAACGCATTTTTGTTAATCGCCTCGCGAACCGCACTGGTTGCGGTTGTTATCATTTCACAAGAAAAAGAATCGGCAATAGCTTTCAATTCAAGGACATATTTTTCAGCATGGACAAAATCCTCTTCGGATAAAAATGATTTTTCATTTTGTTTTTGCTTCCCCAGCCGGTAAATAATTCTTTTACGCAACACAGTTTGAAATGATTTATCGCTTTCCGTTTGGTAAAGTACAAAGTGAAAAGAGTTTGAACCGATATCAAGAATTGCTTTGTGTTGTTGAGCTGACATAGCTAAATTTTCTGCCCGCTTTACAAAATAGTTTTGCACAATGAAAATACTTCATCAACGGTTACGTCATTAATAAAATCAGACTTACGGAGAAAATACTTTTGTCTTCCTATTGGCGCCCAATTGAATGGGTTTGTGGGACCAAAGATTGAAATTTGCGGCGTTGAAGTTGTTCCTGCAACGTGCATAATCCCGGTATCATTAGTTATAAAAAGATCGCTTTGCGCAATTAATGCCGCTACTTGAGGAATTGTTTTATCTAAAAATATTTCGCATTGCACAGAAATACGCTGTTGAATGAGAGTGATAATTTCCAAATCAGCAGAACTTCCGGTAAAATAAATTTCCGGTTGATATTCTTTTTCTAATTGCTCAATCAACAAAATATAATTTTCAAATGACCACCGGTTCGGTGGCTTACCCGCACCAACGTGCAGCCCGATTAGCGTTTTGCTTTTGCGCCGAAACTTATTTACAAATTCTTTCGCCGCTAATGCATCTTTTTCATCGAAGTAAATGTCAGAACTAAAATTGTTCGTTGTAATCCCAAAAGGACGCAGAAGATCGAGACCAAAATCAGCGACATTTGCATCCGGATGTTTTCTCCAATCCAGATCAATTCTTCTATCAAAAAAAAATGCTGAAAGATTAGATTTTCCGTTTAAAGAATTCGCGCCAATTCTTACTTTGGCATTGGCAATGCGGCAAAGCAGATTGCTGGTAAAAGACAGTGAAACTGTTGTTGGAACAATAGCAACGTCGTAATCTTTCCTTAATAGAGTTATCAGTTTAGAAACATAATCAATTGAGAACAACTTGCTTTTATCGAACACAAACAACTCATTGACAAATTTACTTTTGTGTAAAGCATTTTTATTTGCCGGACTTAAAATTGCCGTTACCGAAGCGGAGGGATATTTTTCTTTTAAAGCGCGGAGTAATGGAACACAAGCAAGCAAATCGCCAAGTTGGTTGTGCTGCCGAATGATTAGAATTTTTTGGGGAAGTCCAATATCTTTGCTGTGATTTACTTCTACGCCCCAAAACTTTTTAAACAACAAATAAAGTATGTTTTTCATTTTGGTTATGCCGGTCGCTTTCAATCATTTTTTTTAGCGTCTTTAATTTCTTTGTATTCCACATCAATGACATCTTTTTCGTTGTACGATTTATGAGGTTGAACCGGCTCTCTCATTTTTGAAACAGCTGAAGCAGAAATTGCTTTAAAAAAACGAATTACTTTTAAGGAGGAATAAATGAGAATCCCCCAAATCACCAGTTTAATAAACATTATAAAATCCTTTTCGCTTCAGGCTGAAAATATTCTGTAAATCCACGGTCGGCACGAAACATCGCTTGAAATAATTCTTCAAAATCTTTTTGACTATTTACAAAATCCATTTCTGTAGTATTCACAATTAACAATGGAGTTGTAGCGTAGCGGAAGAAAAAATCGTTGTAAGCTTCGCTGAGTTCATCAATATACCCTCGCGTCAAATTACGTTCAATTTGCCGGCTCCGTTTTTTTATATTGTACATTAACCGATCTACGCTTGACTGCAAATACACAACTAAATCCGGCTGCCGAAGATTTTTAAATAAAAGCGGAAATACAGATTCGTACAACTTTAACTCGTCTCCTGAAAGATTAAGGTAGGCAAATATTTTATCTTTTTCAAAAATGTAATCAGCTACAATATATTCCGAGAAAAGATTTTCTTGATGAAGCGCTTGTTGTTGTTTATAGCGGTTGACTAAAAAAAACATCTGCGTTTGAAATGCATACCGCTTCCGTTCGTTGTAAAATTTTTCTAAAAATGGATTTGCTTCGAACTGTTCTGCAATCAATTGCGCATTCAACCGCTCTTTTAATTTTATAGCAAACGATGTTTTCCCCGCGCCGATTGCGCCTTCTACTGCTATGTACCGTATATCATTTTCATTTGGCAATGCCATATGATGCCTTTACACTGTTTGGAGATGAATAAACTTTTATCACATAATGTTCATTTTCCGGCAACTCAATGTTACAAATATTTTTTTTCAATCCAGGATGGAAAAATCCCGGAGAAATTTCACAAAGAGGAACCAGCACAAAATCTCTTACTGAAATATAAGGATGAGGAACGGTTACTCGGTCATCGGAATAGACAAGATTATCAAAAAACAAAATATCCAAATCTATTTCTCTGCAATCCCACTTTTCACGTTTTCTTCTGCCAAGCTTTTGTTCAATGCTTTTAAGAAAATCGAGCAGAGGATGGAGTTCTAGTTCGGTTTCAACAGCAATTACGCCGTTGAGAAAATTTCCCTGATCTTTTATTCCATAAGGTTTAGTTTCATAAATCGAAGAAATTTTTGTTATTCTGCACGAAGACGATTCTTCAATTAGCGAAACAGCTTTTTGTATGAAAAAGAATCGGTCTTCAAGATTCGATCCTAATCCGATGTAACTACTATGTGTGTTTTTTTCAAGCATGCTGATTAATAAAAAGTTCTTTCCATTCTTCGCGAGATTTAACAACTTCTACTTCAACACAATCAACAACGCCGCCAATGGGAGGGTTATTTTTCCTTACGCGCAAAGCAATTTTGTACACAGATGCGAAAGTCTTAAACAGTTCATCCACCATGGAATTGGCTAACGTTTCGATTAAATAGAATTTTTTTTGCAGTGCAAGGTTGCTCATCACGTTGTACACCTGTTCGTAGTTTATTGTTTCCTGTAATTTGTCAGTTTCCGCTGCATGCACAAAGTTAGTGTACAAATCAACATCGGCTTCGAACTTGCCGCCAATATTTTGCTCTTGTTTAAAAACTCCGTGGTACCCGTAAAATGAGGCTTTCTTTATTCTGATTATATTTAACATAGGTAATTAGCTCTTTACTATTTTTTGTTTCATAAATGTAATGTTGGCTATGAACAAACCAAGTAGCACTAAAAGACTTCCAAAAATTTGATTTCGCAGCAACGTTTCATCTAAAAAGACCCACCCGATTAACAGAGCTATAATTGGAGTAATGAACGCCGTCAGCGAAAGTAAAATAATATTTATTCGACTTAAGAGCCAGTAATAGGCAGTAAAAGTTACAACACTTCCGATAACGCCAAGGTATAAAACAGAGGCTATCGCTTTTATATCAAATTTTAAGTTGGCAGTGTCTTCAAAGAGAATTCCAAGAAGCAGCATCCCAATTCCGGCGATTGCCATCGGAATTAAATTCATTGAAAGAGGATGCAGATGCTTTCCATATTTTTTTATGCTGACGGCAATTGTTGATTGCAATAATCCGCTCAATAAAACTGCAACCATACCAAGGAAATAATGCAGCCCAATCATAAGAATGTTTTGTGAAAAAATTACAACGATTCCGCTAAACCCAAGAATCATTCCGACAATTTTAACTGCTTCAATCTTTTCTTCTGGGATAAAAACTCTTGTAAATAACGCCACGAAAAAGGGATAAACCCCAAATAAAATAGCTGCCAAACCTGATGGAATAAATTGCTCTCCCCAATAAACTAACCCAAAAGGTAAAATGAATGAAAAAACTCCCATTACTAAGTAGAGCCGCATTGAAACGGTATCTTTTTGTAAATTGATTGAGCGAATCTTCATAATTGTAAAAATAACTAAAGCAGCAACTGAAAACCTTAACCCAGCAGAGATCAGCGGAGTTAGAGAGTCTAACCCAAGACGTATTGCAAACCAAGTTGAACCCCAGATGAGACTTATCAAAAGATAATTTGCTGTAATTTTAAAATTTAAACTCACTCATTAACCTTTCATTGCTAACACACCAAGAGTTCTGCCGGATAAATTGCCGTCTCTTCTATACGAATGAAGTAACGAATTCCACTCTAAACTACAAAGTGTCGAAAGCTGAATATTTTCTTTCTTTACATCAAATTTACATAAAATGTCATAATTAATTTTAGAAACATTTAGCAGAAATTTTTCCCCTTTTGGCAGAAGATACTTGTCCTCAAAATGTCTTGCCACTTCTACGCCAACTTCATAATTTTTTTGGCTGATTGAAGGGGCTAAATAAGCAATAATTTCTTTAGGATTTGCCCCATACTCTTGTACTAATTTTGTAATTGTCTTTTCTAAAATAGCAAGCGATGTTCCGCGCCACCCCGAATGCACACCTGCAATTATTTTCCGTTTCGGTTCAAAAAGAAAAATTGTAGCGCAATCTGCGGTGCTTATTGCCAGACCAAGATTGGGTTTATCTGTAATCATTGCATCGCTTTCACCTTGCGCCCCTGGCTTTTCAACAAAAATAATTTTATCGCTATGAACTTGATTTTGCGTCGCAACTCTATTTTCTAAACCAAGCGATTTAAAAAACCTTTGCCGATTACCTTCCGCTTTCCCTCCGGCATCGCCGACGGTTAACGATAAATTGAACCCGAACGGAGAATCTGTCCGGTCATCAATTTTGGTTGAAAATCCAAAAATAACTTCACGGCAGCCGCCAAGTAAAAGTGATTGAAGTGTTACCATAAAAGTTAGTTAGTATAAGAGAAATATTTTATTTTAGTAAAGAACATTTAAGATGCTTTTAATTTTCTTTCCAAAGATATTAAAATATTTCCTCGACACTCATACATAGTAAAAGAAAAGGAGAAAATTTTTGAAAATTCTTATTTCAAACGATGATGGAATTGATTCGCTCGGCATTTTCCATTTATACAATGCTTTAAAAGAAGTTGGTGAAGTTACTGTTGTAGCGCCTCTAAGCGAGCAAAGCGCTGTAGGGCATGCAATCACCATGATGCACCCTCTCCGCGTTATAAAATTTTATAAAGATAATTCGTTTTTTGGTTATGCAGTTGATGGAACACCGGCTGATTGCGTTAAAATGGGAGTTCGCAACATTCTCGGTTTTCTTCCTGACGTTGTCGTCTCCGGCATTAACCACGGCTCCAATACCGCAACAAGCGTGATTTACTCCGGTACCGTTTCTGCGGCAAGAGAAGCCGCGATTATGGATATTCCCGCAATTGCAATTTCTGTTACAAGCCACAATGTTTCAAATTTTGAAACCGCCTGCCTGTCCGCCAAAAAATTAGTTGCCGTCATTGGCGAAAAAGGATTGAAAAAAGGAACGCTTCTTAACGTGAATGTTCCTGATTTGCCAGCTTCCGAGATTAAAGGAATGAGGTTGACGAAGCAAGGAAAATCAAAATGGGACGATGTTTATGAAAAAAGAATTGACCCGTACGGAAAAGAATATTTTTGGCTCACCGGAGATTTTATTGAAACCGATGACAATATTACGTTAGACCAATTTGCTGTAAAGCAAAAATATGTTTCGGTTACGCCTATTCATTTTGATTTGACCGATCATAAATCCTACGAAGAAATGAGCGGGTGGAAATTTGAATCGCTTCTTTAGTCTAATTCGCGTCGTTAAGATACAACGATCATGAGTGTTTCATTTCAGATTACTTGGTTCTACCTTTTGGGATTTGCCGCGCTGTTAATTGGTTATACTATTTTCATTTACAAAACCACGGTTCCTGAAATTTCAGTTCAAAAAAAAACCGTTCTGATACTTTTGAGAATCTCTGCATTAGTTTTACTTTTTCTTCTGATTTTTGAACCGCTTCTTAAAATAGTAAGCGAAAAAACTATCCGCCCAACACATTATTTTTTTGTTGATGATTCAAAATCCCTTCAGCAATTTGAAAAAAAATCTCCGCTCATTTCAACTAAACTTCTTACTGAAATAAAAAAGCTCCCATCCGGTTCGGTAAAATTATTTTCGTTCGGCAGTAATGTTTCTCAAATAGTCAACAGCGATTCAGCTCATTTTTCATTTTCAGAACCCGTAACAAATATTTCAAAAGTATTTACTTTTCTGCAGAAGGAAGAAAACATTGCTTCAGTTACCTTGATTAGCGACGGCATTATTACTCAAGGAACAACACCTAACTATCAAGCTGAAAAATTGAACCTTCCTGTCTTCACCATTGGAATTGGCGACTCAAGCGCAAAAAAAGATATTGCCATTCAAAATATTCTTCACAATGAATTTCTTTATTCAGGAACAAGTACTCCATTTGTGGTTTCACTTTCCCAACACGGATTCACAAATAAGAAAACGACCATTTCTCTTTTGGAGGATAATGCGCTTTTAGAAACAAAAGAAATTTCCTTTTCAGAAAATGAACTTCAAAATGTTGAATTCACTTATAAGCCCAAATCCGCCGGCGAAAAAAAAATATCATTTATCGTCTCCCCTCTGCCGCAAGAATTTTCAACCGCAAATAATAAACAATCAATTTTTGCCGAAGTATTAGACAGCAAACTTTCCGTTGTGCTACTCGCCGGTTCGCCCTCCGCCGACGTAAGTTTTATCAAAGCCTCGCTGCAAGCCGATACCAACAATGCTGTTCAGTCGTTCACACAAATAACTTCAACGCAATTCCTTGAAAAAAATTTACCTGAAAAGTCGCTTGACAAAGCTGACGTCTTCTATCTGGTAAACTTTCCATCTCAACAAACTTCAGACCTACTAGTAGATAAAGTAGCAAACCTCATAAAAGAAAAAAAAATTCCTTATTTCTTTTTGCTTACTTCATCCGTGAATCCGGAAAAACTGCGAAGGCTGCAAAGTGAATTGCCATTTAATTTTACCCGAACAGATAAATCTGTAGTTGAAGTTCAACCGATAATTGATGATAAAGATTTGCGTAATCCTTTGCTTCAATTCAGCGGCAAAAATATTCTTGAGCAATGGAACAACCTTCCTCCGGTTTATAAACCAAATTGGGATATTTCTGTAAAACCCGAAAGCGAAATACTTGCAAAAACAAAAGTCAATACC
>Ga0172375_10004984_pt1 | contig 19382 bp, 19 predicted proteins | sample LakKiv1m_FD_114537 | JGI IMG/M metagenome (GOLD analysis project Ga0172375, IMG submission 114537) | Freshwater microbial communities from Kabuno Bay, South-Kivu, Congo - kab_092012_11.1m | ecosystem: Environmental > Aquatic > Freshwater > Lake | place: Democratic Republic of the Congo...
AGTTAATATTTAAATATTTATCTGACAATAATTGCAAGTGGATATTACCATGGAGTATTGCCGCAAAGAAAACTCTTAGAATTTTTTCTGAAAGCGAGATTGAGAAAATAGAAAAAAAGGTAAAGGTTTTATATCCAGCCTTGCCAAATTATAAAGATCTGTATAAGAATAAAATAGATCACGTTTTTGTAAAAAATAAAAAAAAGATAAAAAAATTTTTGTTTATTGGCAAAGAATACAGGCGTAAGGGATTAATAGAGACATTGATAGCTTTTACCCAGATATTTAAGGAAAGAACTGATGTTGAATTATATTGCGTGACTCCAGTGTCAAATGATATAAAAAATATATATAACCACAAAAATATTTTTTATTTTAAACCTGAATTTACTTTAGATGAACTAATTACCAAATTTTTTATGACGTGTGATGTATTTATTCTTCCTACCCATGCTGATACGTTTGGTATGGTTTTATTAGAAGCTTTGTCTTGTGGTATGCCAGTGATAACCACCAAACAATTTGCTGGTGCAGAAATTGTAAACGACGGTAAAAACGGCTTACTGCTTAATTCAGGAGATTTACCACTTGAAACAAATCTCATCCCAAAAGTGGAGATTACTGATAAAACTTACAAAGGAAATGATGGTATTTTAATTGACGAAATAATCAAAAAAGTGAGCTATCTCTGTCAAAACTGGAACTTGGTTTCAAAAATGAGCCTGCAGGCGTTAATTGATTTCAAGCCTAATGGTAAATTTTCTATTTCAACAAGAAACAAAAAACTAAAAGCGTTATTTTTGGGGTAGTATTTTTTTGGCTTGATTAATTTTTGCAATTGTTTCTGACATATTTAAACCAATTGTGTCGCAATACCACTTAATAGATTCCCATCTAGGCTGGTTTTCTTTTGCTACCAATTCAAGAGCATCTTTCCTATTAATTAAATTTTCTCTAATCTGGTTACTTCTGAAGGTATCATTTTCCGTAAAGCCTGCCAGAGTATAATAAATATAGTTATAAAAAGATGCTGTACCATCGCCGATTCTCCATGTAGATAAAGTGTCTGGCGATAACTCCCAATTATATTGAGAAATCAATGTATTATTGATTGTTTTCTCATTCCATTTAAGGTATCGATATAAATACAAGTAGTCTTTTGGAACGATATAAGATGACAAATAAGCTGTGAAAGTATCAATTAACGAACTATTTAGATATGCTGGGTTTTGGACAAACTGATCTAAATAATAGAATAATAATTTGATTGAGTTATACTTACCAATCTGGTAAGCTTTTTTTACACCAGATTCTAAATCTACTTTAGCAAATCCATATTTAAAATCAGTCTTTTCAAGAAAATTATCTGCATAAATAACCAAATCAATACCCATTTCTCTTTTTAATTTGTTGAGATAATAAAAATATTGTTTGTCTCCTGCCATAAATAGAGGTACCATGCCTAACTCTGGTTTATTAAGCCATGCCTTAACATTTTTTTTAATGTTTTCTCTTTTTTTTAAAATATCAGCGGATACTAAAATGTGTTCTACTCCCAATTTACCACACATTCTGGCTTGATTTCTTCTTCCCAAATCGGTCAACATTCCCCAATCGTATGAATAAGCTACAGGATTGAGCTTTAAGACATTTTTGACATAGTGCAAGGCATAGCAACTATCCCTACCACCACTAAAAGAAACTATGCAGTTTGGTTTTTGAGAATGTGATCTATATGGCTTGATCTCTTTTTCTAGCTTTTCTAAACCTCTGTTTTCGCCTTTTTGATAGTTTAAACAGTAGTTGCAAACGCCTTGATGATTAAAAGTGATTAAAGGCATTGTTTCTGGCAACAAGCATTTTGAGCATCTTTTGAGATGATAAACATTTTCTTTGGTATGTTCATAAAATTTATTTGCTTCGGTTAGCCATTTATTTGTAATTTGATTAGTAATTATTTTTTTAAACCCATGAGCAATGGATACGTTTTTTATTTTACTCATTACGTCTTTTGTCTTTACTATTTTTTGTTCTAATTTAATAGAATTAAGCTTAAATAATGAATTTTTACATGTCTTTGGTTCAATCAACAAGGCGTATCCAGGCTTTAATTGTTTTATAGTATCTTCTTTTAATCCAGTTCTTTTGAAGAACTTTTCCAAAATGATTTTTTCAGAGGCGTAAATAAAGAAATTATCAGTGAAGCTGTAATAAACAGAGCCTGTATTTGTAGCTATTGCTTGAATATTAAAATCATTAAGTAGTATAGAGATAGAGGCTGATCCTTCTATAAGTGAAAAAGTTTTTGCCAAAGCCTTTTGCAAAGGAGTATATTGTTGAATAAATAACCTTATTAGCGACCACATTACTTCTGTATCTACTTCAGTTTTTCTTTTTAGATTTGGATACTTTTTCCAAAGAGCTAGGTCATTGGTAATGATTCCATTATGAATTCCTACAATGCCATCTTTCACAACTGGTTGATTATTATAATTATCTTCCATTGATCCGTTTGTCACCAATCTAGCATGACCAATAATTGTTTCTATATTTTCATTTTTAAAAAGTTTGGAATAAACTTTAGTTTTAACCAGTTTAGATGCTGATTTTGGTTCTTTGAGTATCAGAATGGAATCATCAGTTTTAACAGCTAATCCGGATGCTTCTTTGCCTCTAGATTCGGAAAGAAGAAAAAGTAATTTGACCATCTCTTCTAGTCTTTCAGAGGGAAAGGCTGAATTATTTTTTGGTGTAATGCCAAATATGCCACACATACTAATTAAAATGAATAATTAAATTATTTTTAATAAAATACAGGGGACCATAATTAAAAAAAGCATATATAACTAACAAAAAAAACACTAAAACTAATATTTTGTTTCTTAAAATACCAAAAATAGATTTACTGAAAAGATAGTATAAAGGAAATACTATTGGAAAAATATATCTACCCTGTACAGCTACTGAATTAACACCTGTTAATAAAAAACCACTGTAGTTTTTGATAAATAATATAAGCACATATGTCAATGATATATATATCAGATGTTTGTCAAATTTGTTATTTAATTGTTTTACGATGATAAATGAATAAAAAATAATAATTAATGTCAAAAATGATATCCATTCTGGATTTGGAAGTATAGAATTATGTGAAAAAATACCAAAACTTCTCTCTACCATTAGTCTAATCCAAGAAAATCCATAAGCATAAAAATTAGAGAAGTTTGGTTTAATTTTTTCTTCAAGATTGATTTCTTGACTGATTTTTGTTGCAGGATCAAGCTGGCACATTTCATAATTTAAGACTTGATCACATGAGGGAGTTAGCGATTTATATCTAATAAGATTTAGTCCATAGAATGAAATTAATATAGAGAATAAAAAAACCAATAGAAGTGTTAAAAGAGTATTCACTTTTAGTGTATTTATTAATAGAAGTATTTTTTTTTCTCTAAAATAAGATAAAAAAATATAAAATAGCTGAATTAGAAATAACGGAATGTATGTAAATTTAATTAATGATCCAACTACTGATATCAATAAAAAATTAATAAAACTCTTATGATTGTTGTTTTTTGTCAATTGGTAGAAGTAATAAAATGAAAAGATTGCTAATAAGTTTATTGGGTTATCATAAGAAACTGCACCGAAAGTATAGAGAATCATTACGGTATTAGTGATTAAAAATAAAAATATTATTCTGGTGAATATATTATTTGTGTATAAATTTATGGTTTTTATACATGCAATAAAAAATATTAATCCAAGAAAAAAATTAAATAATCTAAGGAATCTGAAATCATTATAATTATTAGTAAAAATTAATACTTTTCCCTGTATAAAATGATATAGATTGGGATTTCCACTTATTATATTATTACTCACTAAGTCTGGACGATCTTTAATTACAAATACACTTGGTCTTTTATATTCTTGACTTAGTCTAATATGATATACCTCATCAGGTGGATGGCCATACGGTGTAGTAAAAGAAAAATATGAAGTAAGTCCTACCCACCAAATAGTAATAAACAGTACTACAAAATTGTATTTGTATTCTTTTAAATTAAAATATTTTTTTATAAAAAAAATAGGTATTTTCATTTTTTGTTATAAATATTTTTATAAAATATAAGTTACCATCAAATCACAATTTTCATTCTCTAGACCTAAGTTTTTATTATAAAAGCGGTCATTTTCTAATACACTCCCCCATCTATCAAGCATAGTCTTGATTTCAAAAGAAAATTGTTTTAAATCACGGCTGCCTTTTTCTGGAGTACCAACGGAAACTGATTCATAATGATAGAGTTTTGCGAATGGTGTAAACACATTAAAGAATCCTTTTTTTAGCAACTTTAAATTAAAATCAACGTCATTAAAAGCAATAACTAGTTTTTCATCAAAGCCACCGACAGCAAAGAATTTATTTTTATTAACCATTAGGCAAGCAGCAGTGACTGCAGAACAATTTCTTACTACATCTTTAAGGTTTCCGATGGCCAAACCGGTTGGATTATCTTTTTGTCTTTTTAAAAAGTGACCAGCTACGCCTTTCTTAATATTTCCACCCCTAATACCTAAAATTACACCAGCGTGTTGAATGGTATTATCTGGATAAAGCAATTTAGCTCCAACAGCGCCAGTTGTATCTTTTTGAGCCTGTTCTAGCATAGCTTCTATCCAATCTTTTGAGATAACTTCTGTATCATTATTCAGAAAAAGCAAGTACTCGCCCTTGGCTTTGTTAGCTGCAAAATTATTAACTGCCGAATAATTAAATGGTTTTTTCCAATCTATAACCATAATTTTGGAATTATTATCATATTGTTTTAAAAGTTTGATTGCCTCTTTCTCGCTTGAGCCTGTATCTATAATTACAACTTCATAATTTTTATATGTGCTTTTACTTATTGAGTCTATGCACTTTTTAAGTAATTTAGCGTTGTTTTTTGTAGGAATAATTATTGATACCAACGGTTTATTGCTAATTTCGTACTTAGTTCTAAACGTTCCTTTTACCAAACCACTTTCTATATTACCTTGTATGTTTCTTCTTAATAAAGAATCTTCTAAAGCTTTGATTGAGGATTTGTCAGCATATGGCTTTGCGTCATAACACTGCGCTGTTGAACAAGGAGTTTTTCTCCAAGAGTATAAAACTTTTTGAATATGTGCAATTTTTTGAGTTTTTTCTGTAATACGCAAAAATAGATCATAATCTTGGGAACCCTCATAACCTTTTCTAAAACCTTTAACCTCATCCACCAAAGATTTTCTAATAACCGTTAGATGTGTAAAATAATTAAAAGACATTAATAAATCTGGTGACCAATCTGGTTTGAAAAATGGCTCAACTCTTTCTCCATTATTTTCTATTTTATCTTCATCAGAATAAATCAAATCTAATTGAGCATTTAACTGATTAATTACTTTAACATTTTCAAATAAAGCATCTGGAGTTAGTAAATCATCTTGATCTAAAAATGCAAGATATTCTCCGGTAGCAATCTTAATTGCTGAATTTGAAGCCAAACTGATATTTCCATTGCTTTTGCGGAAAACGATATTAATTCTAGAATCTGGTTTTTTATACTTATTTAATACATTAACAGTTTCCTTTTTGCTTGATGCATCATCAGCTATGCAAAGTTGCCAGTTTTTATATGTTTGATTTAAGACAGATTCTATGCATGCTTCTAAATATTGAGCATCTGCATTAAAGACCGGCAAAATTATACTGATCATTGGTTTATATAAAAATTTGGTATGAGAAATAACTTGTTCGTCAATTTCTTTTTTGCTCAAAGAGTTATTGATTAAGTATTTTTTATATTGTTGATTGATTTTATTGAGCATTAGTTCTGTATTGTCATTTGCTAGTACTTTTCTTAATTTACTCAAGATTTCACCAGTGGTGAATAGCTTGATGGCTAAAACAGGATTTCTTTTAATTTTCTTGCCGGCTTGCCAAAGTTTAAAGAATTTAGAATTAGTCACTTTATTTAAAGTAGTGTTTAAATTGTTTGCATGCTCTTGCCATTTCTTGAGTTCTTTATCATATCGTTCTTTATTGTTTGAGAGTTCTTTATCTTTAAGATTTATGATATCAGTATAAAATATTGTTAACATTTCTAACCATTTGTTCTTTATATTTATATCTATGTCTACCAACTTAGTGTTTAAAGCAATTTTATTTTGAGACAAAATAAATACTCTTCTATAGCAATCACCCTGCAAATCTCCTAATTCTTGGTAATGTTCATTATAAAATACATTAATTTCACTGACGATTTTGTTATCTATTGGCGTCATTGCTGGCAACAGATTTGGGCGCATAAAAGCAAGCCAGTTATTAATAGAATTTGAACCAGATTCTTCTATAAATAGCTTATTTTTTTTGGCTAATTTATACAAGTCTTCTCTATTTGGTAACCCAAACTTCAAGTGTTCATTTAACCAAAGGTGATTCTTTTGAGTAAAATTTTTATAATAATTATTGAGATTTTTTTCAGCATCAACAATTTCTTTTGAATAAAAAGGAGCACAAAGTATTAATGTGGGCGCAAGTCCTGTTAAATCATTTAAAAACTTATTCTTTTCTTTAACATGTTCTAATGTGTCCAAAGATATGACGTAATCATATTTTTTGTTTTTTAGTTGTTTGATGTTGCCTCTAATATAGAGATCGCAAGTGGTTTTTTTATCAGATGTATCTTTGAGAACGTCCAAAACTTCTAGTTTGTATGGTAGTTTTTCTTGCTTGATTAAATCGCCCAAAATTCCAGCTCTACCGCCAACATCCAGAATAATACAAGCAAGGTTTTTTTGACTGCTTTTAATAATATTGAAAATAGAGTAATATCTTAAATATAAATCTGGACTTAAGGTTTTTAGATTATTTTGCATTAGATAGTGTTAGTGTTCGTGTTTGCTGGCTACCAGATCTTTGGTGTAGATAGACATTTACAATAATAGATTATCTCACAACTCGGATGAGTTTTGTTCCCCACCGGCTCTGCTAAATCAATTATTTTATTGGGATTGTAGATGACTTCTTTCATGAGGGGTATTATCCCACAGCATTATTTTTGCCCATAGTTTAGTAACTCACCGCAATTCTGTTTACCTAATTAGCGTGATTTGCGTAAATACGTTTACGCAATTAGCGTTGCTTGCGAAAACGGGGTTTATGTCGGTACCCGGAGCACTTCGGTGATTACTTTTTCTATCTTGACCTTATACTCTGCTTGAGTAGGTGGCGAAGCGATCCAGTTGATCTTGTCCAGCCATGATAGTGGGAATTCTTGGAGCCTTTTGGCAACTAAAGGCGTCATGATAAAAGAAATCCAGATCATCGCTATATCGATGATCTAAATAACAGCGTGACAAACAGGTGCCGCCAGTTAAGTAGAGCTCAAGACTGCCTTTGGCTTCAGCAATACTGGCACAAACCGTATCTTGGAGCGGATAGAGTTTATTTTGATACCAAGTAATCATAGGCTTCCTTAATTTGTGGGGCACGGATGTGGGAACGGATCTCTGGCCAGTTTTGTTTCAGGCGGTCTGAGCCTATTAAACCGACGGCGGTGTAGTAGTCAGCTCGCTCGAGTAGGCGAGACATAGCCCAGCGTTGGTCGCGGGTCAGAGTGGGCGAACTGGTTTGATTCAGCATCTGGTCAAACTCGGTGGGAGTGATCTGGTAATCCCAGACCAGTTGGTCAAGGAGTGACTGAGTAATTTTTGTCATAGGGGTAGTATATATTCAAAACCGCAACTGGTCGAGGTGGGTGACGAAGTCGGTTACAAACTGAGGCTGGGAGAAGAACGGTAGTAGATCCTGCTTAATAAATTGCTGCTTCTGAGCGGCTTGCTCGATTTTAGCATTCAGGGCTGATCTAATCTCCCTGGGGGAAGTTTGACCAATTAACGACTCTAGATACTTTTCATTCCACTCCACTCCTTTTGACTGCAACCACCAGATGTCAAAAAAGTCCCTGCCTTTAAATCGGGGCTCGGTTACTCCGGCCTCTAATGTCTCTCTGGTCAAAACCGTCGCCACTTTACCCGCAAATAAATCTGCCAGACTATACCGACGAATCAGAAAAGCAAAATCAGGCGTGGACTGCAAGGACACCTCTTGAGTAAACCCCCTACCCCTAATGGGCGCCAAGTCAATCCTGACATGTAAAACTTGGTCGGAGCTGCGGGTGGAGTTCGGGCTTAAGCCCCGTTCGGCTAAAACCGGAAACTGCAGGTAAATGATGTTATTTCTGCCTTTGATAGTGCTCGTCATTTGATCATACTGAAGTTTTTTGTGGACATACACCGCTAAGTCATCAACTAAATTTTGGTAATCATCGTCAGCTAGATCAACCACATCAAAATCCAAATCCTCTGACAGCCGGGGCAGATCAAAGCAAAACCTGAGGCAGGTGCCACCCTTGAACAGAAAACGATCCGCATAGGCAGAGGTGTAGACAAAGTTCAAGATGTAAGCTTGAATAGCTTCTTTGAGCAAGTTTCTTTGGTATAAAAAGGGCTGGTGGCGATTTTGGTCAATCACCTGCCGTAGGGCATTAATGAGCATGATGGACTTCCTCTGTTAAGATGTGTTGTAATTGAGTCATCTTGGATGAGTGATCAATTGCCACATATTGGGAAAACTCGTCAAGATCTGATTGGGTAATACTGGTGTAATTCAGGCGAGCATCAGCCAGAATTTGCCGTTTATCCTTTTTAGATCTGGGGAAAGGCTGGAGATATAACCAGTCAAAGAGGGCTTTGGCTAAAGTAGCGCGCTTGATTTGATACTCCTGTTGATACTCAGATCTGACAAAACCTGTAAATAAGGCTGGCTTGAGCGATCGATACTGAAATTGACCGAGAGCATTGGTATAGGAGATAGTTTTTCCAGTCGTAATAGAGGTCATGACAAAGACTGATTCAGGAATTACTTTCTCTAGTTGCAAAATGTACTCTAGAGATAAGTACGAAGGGTAACAAAGTGAGTTAGCAATAAACTCGACCTGGTTTTGATTAGTGGCATTGATACGACTGGCAGGCAGGTACATACCCTTTTTGAGTGACACTAAATCATTATTCTTTAGTGCTTTTAAAATAGCTTTGTCTAGGTTACGACCAGCTTTACTCCACAGTAACTCCAGCTCTGACCTAGTTAAGTAGGGCTTTTGAGAAAGTAGCGACATGTCTTTCATTTGGGCATTACCACTCATATGGTAGTAATTCTATAATAGAATACACATTTTTGCAAGCTTTAATTGATTAATTAATCCGTAAACCTACGTCAAAAACCGAATGGTTAAAAGAGAGATGATTTCTCCTTTTAACTTCGCCATAGCCCAGTTTTTTTGACTAGGATTAAGCAACTCACCCAGACCAGTTAAGATGCTTCTATCAGGTATCTGCTCAATTTGATCAATACAATTGGTGACTAACTGTTTGAGGCTCAAGTTTGTCCTGGCCGTGACAATATCTTCATTGAGGGGAAAGTTTTTGGTCAAAAAATACCAGACATCGTACAGATCCCGACTGGTTGTAGACAGTCTTTTAGACATGGCCACTAAAGACTAAGACGAGTCACTCCCTCAAGTAGCGACTGGCATTGGTGTAAAGTTCATGGAAGTGATCGCACCACAGCTTGGCGACGGCGCCATCGGTCACGTAGCTACCCAAATCCTGCCAAACATCATTTGACTTGACCTGTACCACCTTGTCATCTAGCTGTTTAAGTAAAATCGGTAAGTCAGATGGCAGGCCGTAGGCGATCAGTGCCTGCGGGTTGGGCAGAATCTGTTTTTCTAAGTACCAAATTAAGTCAAAGTAATCCCGACCCTTGATGGTAATTTGCGAGTCGCCTTTTTTAAAGACTCGGGTCAAACAGGCAGCAATTTTGCCCGCCATCAAAGTCTCAAGCGGATACGTAATGATAATGCTGGGATAGTTACCCAAACTGCGAGGTATGCGAATAGCATTCAGCCAATCATTATCCGTTGCCTCGACTTTAACATGGAGTTTTTCATCTGGATGAGCTGAAACTCCCAACTGATTTAAGACCGTGAATCTGATGGTCAGACGATAAACCGAGCCACTATCCTGAACATGGTAATCCAGATCAGTGAAACCCTGCTTTGAGAAGAAACTGCTGATAATTCGCCCCAACTGGTCAAAATCAACCTTCTGCTGACAGGAGAAGTCTAAATCTTCAGAAAAGCGCGGTAAACCATGCAGTTTGCGTAGAGCCGTCCCGCCCACAAACGCCATCTTCTGTCCAACTGGGTCAGCGTAAATGGCCGCCAACACATAGTCCTGGAGTATTTCCTTCAAACTGACCCGCAATAGTTGTGGCGGGGCTTGAGCCTTCTCCATTTCCACCACTCGATTGCTGAGTTGTTTTATGATGGGGTGCATGTGGTGAGTCTTTCTACAACTTGAGTTAAGCGAATTTTATATCTGGAGCGTGCAATCCAGTTGTGGATTTCTGCCCAGTCCCGCTTGGTAAACGAATCAAGATTGAGGCGTAACTCCTCGGCTGGGTTGAAATCGGATAGATCTGCGGGCAAACTACTCTGGCGATAATACAACCAATCAAATAAAGCCTTGGTTTTGGTTGCCTCAAAGTACTGCCATCGACCGTATTGGAGCGCTTCGTATCCACCCAAAAGAGGCTCTGAAATGTGTTTGTAGGTGATGGTTTCCAGTGGCGTAGTGTGCAGACTACGAGATTTAGTGGTAACTAGAGTTAAACCATACCTGGCCTCTGTAAAGACATGGTGCTGGTTTAACACCGACTCCAGACTGACATAACTAGGAGTTTTTATGGTGCAGGCCAGGACTTTTAAGTAAATCTGAGGGTTTTTTTTATACCAAACTGAGTTGGGATCAAGGTAAACATTACGCATAACGGAGATTAAGTATCCGGATTTTTCCCAAGCGTGAAGTCTGACTCGTAGGTTCTGCCTGGATTCATCGGGAAATGCCAAGGACAAGTTGTCAACTGATAGATATAACCAGTCTGTGACCTGGCCGAGTTGAGTAAGTTTCATATATTGCTTGAGGTACTGATTGGTTTGCTACCTTATTGGGCATCGCTGAAGATAATATACAAATTATATATATTGTCTTCATCGTTGTCAATAAACTCCTACTAAACAAGACAATTAGCCATGGTACTGACTACATTTGGTTGAATTTACGCAATTAGCGTGAATTAGGTAAATACAATTATGCAATTGGCGTGATTTAGGAAAATGGGGATTTGACAACAATTCTAGCTTTTCAACCACTCCAAGTAGTTACTGCGATTGATGAGCTGGTGGCTGGCGCCAGAGTTTTCCAGCCAAGAGGCTGGGGGTGTGGCTTTGGCAATTCGATATTTAATTTCGTAGCCAAACAGTTTGCCTTCTCGACTTTCCACTAGGTCTACTTCTGCCCCATCATAGGTGCGCCAAAAATACTGCGAGGCGGCAAAATCATGGTATGACCGCTGTTTCATTCTTTCTAAAATGACAAAGTTTTCCCACAAAGCTCCCACGTCTTTTCTTAGCTCTAAAGAATTGAGGTTATTGATGATCATGTTTCTTATCCCCAAATCATAAAAATAAATTTTATTCATTTTGGAAAGAATTTTTCTCTGATTTGAGGCGTATGGCGGTAGTCTAAAGATCACGAAGTTTTTTTCTAGTAAGTCTATGTACCTATCCACCGTTTTAGCGTCAATACCAACCAAGTTAGCTAGCTCATTAGTTGACACTTCTGAACCAAGCTGGAGAGCCAAAGCTTGAAGCAGCTTATTGATAGCAGCGTTATTGCGGATGTTTTCTAGCTCAAGCACGTCTTGGTATAAATAACTACTAGTCAGCTCTGTTAAAATTCGTTGTTTTTGGTCAATTGGATTCAAGTAAACCTCTGGGTACGAGCCATAAATCAGTAAATTAGGTAACTCTTTTTCTAAATCGAGTGCGTTTAAGCTGGGAGAAATTTCTCTAACTGACAGACCGAATAGATAATGCACAAATTTTCTGCCAGTTAAGGCTTCTTGAGTATTTGATAACAAATTTAGGCTAGATGAGCCGGTAGCAATGATTTGCTTGTCTGACTGGTAGTGATCAACTAGTAATTTGAGAGTGTTGCCAATATTGGGGATTTTTTGCGCTTCATCAATGTAAACAATTTTACTGTCTTTGAAAATTTGATCCAGTTCGTGAAAGCTCTTGTCCTGCAATTTTTGGCGGTCAATCGGATCATCTCCATTAATGATCGTCACTGACGATCGATTATCAATAATGGAAGAAATTAAAGTAGTTTTGCCCACTTGACGTGCCCCTGCCAGAATTATGACCTTGCCATGAAACAGGTCTTTGGTAATTTTAGTGGTGATTTCTCTGATTATCATAGGAAAACTCCTAATTTTACGCCAAATATTGGGACATAACTCCTAATTTTACGCCTATTTTTAGGACTCTACAAGTATGACAATTTGCGCAATTAGCGTTACTTGCGTAAATTAAGTAAGCTTAAAAAAATCCCAGTGGCGTTCAGTCTTTTTATTTTTCTCAAGTATTGTTGGCTGCCTACCTCTTTAATAAACTCATCGGCAGTGCCAATTATGGTCAGCTTAGCTAGGCAGGCGGAGCCTGCCAAAGTTTCGGCTACAGCCCCACCTAAGCCACCAATTTGGCTGTGTTCCTCAATGGTAATGATGGCCCGCGCCGTTTGGGCGCGGGCGATAATCAAGTCCTTATCCAAAGGCTTAATAGTGTGCAAAGCAATAATTGTAACCTTCTCCCCTGTTTCTTTTTCAAAAAGAGCGCAACCGGCTATTACTTCTTTAATAATTGGACCAGTACTAAAAACTACCATTCCTTGTTTATCCCCTTCGGTGATCACATGACCTTTGCCAAACTCAAAAACATAAGGCTCCGGGTAAATAACAGGCTCTTTTTTTTGACCAATCCTTATATATACCGGCCCTTGGTGATGAGCTAATTGTTTGACACCAAGGACTGCCTCTGTTTCATCAGCTGGGGAAAATACTGTCATGTTGGGTAAAACTCTAGTGATGGCCAAATCTGTCAGGGCAAAATGAGTGCTAGAAAGCACGCCATAAGATAAACCAGCGCCTACTCCTAAAAGAATTACGTTGAGATTGTGATAACAGATGTCATTCCTGATTTGTTCAAAGGCGCGCATGATTAAAAAAGGGATAATAGAGTAACAATAAACTCGCTTGCCACTTAAAGCCAAGCCAGAGGCGATGCCGATCATATTTTGTTCAGCAATGCCAATGTTGATAAATCTATTGGGAAAATCACGCTCAATCTCTTCTAGACTACCAAAGCCTAGGTCTCCGGTCAAAAAATATATACTTTCGTCTTCTTTCATCTGGCGATGCACTTCTGCCAAAATTGCGGTTCTCATGTTTTTTTCTCCTCTAATTCTTCAAGCAGTTTGGCAATTTGTCTCTCATCTAAGGAGCTGTAGTGGGAAATAAACTGTCCCTCAAAAAAACTGATGCCTTTGCCTTTAAGAGTTTTGGCAATAATCAAGGTGGGCTTGGTTTGGGTTATTTTTAAAGAACCGATAGTTTTTTTCATCTCGGTAAAATTATGACCGTCAATTTCTTTGACATCCCAGCCAAAAACTTGAACCTTTTCTTTGAGTGGATCAAGGTTTAGTACTTTTTTGGTATCAGAGTAGCCTTGAAAACCGTTTTTATCTACGATAGCTATGAGGTTGCTCAAATTATGAAAACCAGCAAACATCAAACCTTCCCAGTTTGAGCCTTCGTTCAGCTCTCCATCGCCCATCAAAACCACCACTTTTTTATCAAAGCTGTCATTTTTAGCAGCCAAAGCCATACCAATACCAACCGGAAGTCCATGACCCAAAGATCCGGTGGACAGCTCTACGCCCGGTACTACTTGGGATGCGTGCTCTGGTAGTTTGCCATCATCAAGATCAAAAAGCTTAAGTTCCTTTTTAGGAAAAAAACCCTTTTCAGCTAAGACTACATATAAGGCTGCTCCAGCGTGACCCTTACTCAAAATAAACATGTCTCGTTTTGGATCACTGGGATTTTTTGGGTCAACTTTGAGAAAATCGAAGTAAAGATAGGCCAAAAGATCTAAAATACCGCTAGATGGGCCAATATGGTGTGTGACCCCAGGCACAATCATCTTGAGCATCTCGATAAGCAATTGACAAGAAATAGCGGTTAGCTGATGTTCGTTCATAAAACAAGAGAGTGATAATGCTCAACTACTTGGTGAGAATGACCGGTCATAATCATTTTGCCTTTACTCAATAAACAGGCTTTTTGACAAAAGTTCTTGACGGTATTTAAATCGTGAGTCACTATGACAATAGTTTTTCCTTGACTGCGAAACTCACTCATTTTTTCTAAACACTTGGTCTGAAAAGATGCATCTCCCACTGCCAAGATCTCATCAATCAAAAGAACTTCTGGATCAGTATGGACAGCTACAGCAAACGCCAATCTCAAGTACATACCGGAGCTATAGTGCTTGATTGGTTGGTCAATGAAGTCCCATAGCTCGGCAAAATTTACCATTTGGGTAAATTTCGCCTCCACATCTTTCCGTTTCATCCCCAGGATCACTCCATTGAGAAAGACGTTTTCTCTACCGGTTAGTTCTGGGTGGAAACCGGCTCCCAGCTCAATCAGTGGGGCTAGCCTACCGTTCACGGAAATGGAGCCTTTGGTGGGCTTGGTGACGCCGGCAATTAACTTGAGCAAAGTAGATTTGCCAGAGCCATTGGGGCCAATAATGCCAAAACTCTCCCCTTTTTTAATTTCTAGATTAATGTCTTGAAGTGCCCAAAAAGTCTCACTGGTGGCTTGACCTCCAAAAAGTGCTGGCAAAAACTCTTTAAAAGTTTTTTGTTTCTGCTTTCTAAAAAGCTTGGAAACTTGGCTGATGTTGATAGTTATTTGGGGCGTCATCTATGAAACACTTATTTTTACCAATTTTTTTTTGATATTTTCATCAGAAACTGCAAATCCCGGCATATACTCTACAGCTTCAGAGTAACTAATATCGTCAAAATAACTCAATTGAACTCTAACCAGTTTTTCATTGAACGCCATCTTGAATAGTTTTTTAGCTTGGTTGATTAGTTGATTTAGCGGGTACTCTTGTAAAAGAAAATATAAATCAACGTAATCTTTCCACTTTGCTCTACCACCTAAAGCAAAAAGTTTCATTGCTCCAATAGTTTTTTTATCCGGAATTTTAGCAAAACCACAATCAATACTGGAAATAATTGGATATTGATAAAGGTACCAAGTAAATTTAGTTTCCCCAGCAAGTAGTGTTAACTCATCTTTTCCATTTATTAGAACTTTTTGCAAGATACCTGCCGATTTTACTTCTTGTATTATTCTTTGCGTGTCAAACTTATTTTTAGAAAATAAATCAAAATCAACTGATCTGCGATGACCAATTTGTAAAGCAAGACTAGTTCCACCAACCAAGATAAATTGAGATTTATATTTTTTTACAAAAGGTAACAATTTTGTTTGTGGTGGAGTTAGAATGTTATTGAAGATTTGCATTGATATATAAACTAAAATAATTTTTAATTTCTGGTCTAAGATTAGTTCTAGGTGAATGAGCTATTGCATAAAATAATTTTTTAAACTCATTTTTCCCCATTATTGTTAGGATTTTTTTGAAGTCCGTCCAATCACCATAATTTAGAATTGCTTCGAGAGTAGGTTTATCGTCTAATTTAGATGGATCTGGTGAAAACCAATTTAAATCTGTTCTATTTGATAATAATTTTGCTAAATTATATTTTTGCATGTTATATTGATCTATCAATCTATATTATACCACATCGGCAAATTGACCTTCAAGTTTTTTAAATAGTTTGTAGCCTGCAAATAGCAAACTTAAAGAAAGTAAAAAACCAATAGTTAGACTCAAATAATTGGGTGCTCCGCCTCCCAAAAGCACTTGTTTATAGGCATTGATAAAAACTGCCATAGGATTAAGCTGAAAAATCCATCTGTAACGTTCTGGGAAAAGCTCAACCGGATAAATCACTGGAGTTAAGTACATCCAAAGCATCAAAATTAGACCCACCACATACTGAATATCTCTATAAAAAAGGTTGAAAGCACTGACAAAAAGTGAAAGACCATAAGTAAAAAGAAGTTGAATTAAAAAAATAGGCAAAAACCAAAGTACATTCCAAGTGATGGGCAACTGATAATAAATCATCATGATAACAAAAACACTGGAAGCTAAAAAGTAATCAATCATCTTAGCCAAAATGGTACTAATAACAAAAACCTCTCTGGGAAAATAAATTTTGGTTAAAAGTCCGGCATTGCTGGTCAGTGCTCCCATGCTACTACTCAAGGAGTTGGCAAACAAAGACCATGGTAAAAGTCCAGCATAAAGAAAAATAGCATAAGGCACGCCCACGTTACCAATTCTCATCACGTAACTGAAAACAAAACTCATGACCAACATCTGAAAGAAAGGATTAAGAATCACCCATGCATAACCCAAGACAGATTGTTTGTAACGTTGTTTAATCTCACGTTTGGTCAGCTCTGATAATAATTCTCGGTATTTAATAAAGCTTGCAAACATTAACACAGTTTTTAAGTATACATTGTCACCTTAAGCTTGTCGAAGGGTGAGCTTGCTTCATTGATAGTGGCGCAACCGAAGCATTTGATTGTGAACAAAAACATTTTTTGCTAACATAATATCTGTGATGTTAGAGAATCTTCCAAAGAAAATAGCTGAATATTTTCACCAAAAAACACTTCTAGAATCTAAACCACCTGAAAAAAAAGTATCAAGAAGAAAATTTTTACGTTATCTATTCTTGGGAACAGGGGCGGCATTTTTAAGTAGCTCTGTAGCGCCAAGTGCACAACAAGAATCAAAAGAAATACTAAAACCGGGGAGCACCTTATTGCTTGATTTTTTTACTGACTTAGAGAAAGAACTTGATAGGCTTACGGTTCAGGCCTTTGGTAACTCTAGCTCATTTTCCAATACTTCCAAAAAACTTAATATTACAGATGCCAAGGATGTTAACGACATAAAGAAAGTCTTGCCTACAACAAAAGAGGAAGCAGCAGTTTTGATGTTAAAGATGCTTCAAATTCATTACGGCAATCATGGCAGAAGTGTCGAAACTGTACTTAAAACGGCTGGGGCACGTTTTGGCGGACAGACAGATCACATCAATGTAGAGATGTCTCAAGCTATTTCCAGCATGGAAATAGCAGAAACAGAATTGGGATATAGGTTGGTATTACACATTTCACCACAAATAGCACAAAAGTTGATAGAGGACAGTGGTGCTGATCTGGTGAGTATGAGCATGATTGTGGGGGATTTTACGGCTGATTTGATAACAAGAAAAGAGGTCTTAAAACACCCGAATATGCCACTATTACAACCAAAGCCAAGAATAACAATTAATAATAAGGAAGAGCCTGTACGTTATAGTATTGAAGAAACAATTGTTGGTGAGGTGATTAAAAGAGATTTAACTCCAGAAGAAGCATTAGAGTATGAAAAAAAATCAGCCGAACTAGTGGTAGTTGATGGTAAACCAGAAGATATAAGATTTATTGAGCTAGGAGACTATAAAGATCCTAATACTGCGTACACCAACCTAAAAGCACTCAATCAGATAGTAAAAAATACTGGTAAAATAGTGGTAGCTGCAGCTGGCAATCCCCATGAAGGCAAAACTCCTGATATTAGAAGTGCTAAACGGAGATTAAGAGAGGAAGGAGGGTTAGAACCAGGTCTAATTATGGTCGGAGTTGATGACTCGGTTTATGGTCAGATTAGAGACGTCTGTGCTTATGGAGCTGATTTTTATATTAAAGCTGAAGATATTCACAGTTTGGGTGTGAAAAATGCTGGAAGCAGCTATGCAACTCCAATAGTAGAACAAATGGTTTCTTTTTTGTTTAGTCAAGGCATCACGGATATCAATAAAATTCGCGCAGAACTTAAACTGTCTAGTAAAATGGTATTAATTCCGTCTGGCAATAAGCCTCTGGAGTTTTCTTTAAGTCAAACACTCGTTAACATTTTGGAAGAAGCATTGCAAGAACAAAACCTGTTTGACTCTGATAATGTTAAATCTAACTTAGAGAAAATGAGCAGTATGAGCGATGAAGAATTGCTGGTAGTTTATGATGCTGGTCAGGATGATCTAGATCAAACCATGGGCGCGATCTTAAAGTTAGTCAAAGAGAAAAAAAATCTTTTTGCTCCTGATGAAAATATTTTAGCAATTGATCTTAAGAAACTCTTTCTAGAAGCTATACCACTGATTAGTGATGAAACATATATTATTAATATTGAGGAATTTATGAGACGGTGGAATATTCCAAGTCCTCAACAACTACTAAAACAGTAAGTTTGTTCTCTTTGTTAGTTTAAAGTAGCAGTATCGGTAAGGTTGTTGTCAGACCAAGATTATGGAAGTATGATCTATCTATGGCTTGTGAAATTTCACTAGTAGTACCCAATATTAAACTTAGCCAGCTGGAGTTTTTTTTCAAGAAAAATTGGCGGGTTTTGGCGCCTGCCTTGGGCAGGCGCCTTCAGCTCATTATTGTCAGTAGCGCTTTAGACGTGGCTAAGCTCAAAGCTTTTAAAAACCGTTATCCAAAGGTGCAGTTTGTCAATATTGAGAAAAATCATGGTTTTGCCACCACGGTCAACACCGGTTTTTGTCTGGCTAACGGCATTTGGTTGGGAACAGTCAATGACGATGTGATTTTAAACAAAAACTGGTGGCTAGAGTGCCTTAAAGTAACAGATTGCCAGACTGGCTCAATTAATCCGGTGATTTTAGATTTACATGGTAAAGTGGAGTCAGCTGGGATTAAAATTTTACCGATTGGAAAAGCAGAGCCACTTAAACGAGTTTTGAAAATTCCAAGCGCCGTGGTGGACGCCACCAACGGCGCTTGTGTACTTTACCGGCGAGAAGCTTTAAAAACCGTAGGTTTTTTTGATCCGTGTTTTGGTTCTTATTTGGAAGATGTTGATTTGTCGCTTCGTTTAAAGCGATGTGGCTGGAAAAATCTTGTCTGTTTTAAAGCTCAAGTCACACATCTGGGCCATGCCTCCAGCTCTGCTCAAAAAAATTGGTATAAAGCTTGGCTTGATTGTAAAAACTGGTGGCTGGTAATTCTCAAAAACTGGTCAATAAAGACTTGGCTTAAGTATTGGCCTTTAATTTTACTGGAAAGATTGAGAAATTTATCTGGATTATTCAAGCAATTTTTCATCTTCTAGCAGGTGAAAAATTGCTTGCCAATTGGTATAATAACAGCCAATATG
>Ga0172375_10004985_pt1 | contig 19380 bp, 13 predicted proteins | sample LakKiv1m_FD_114537 | JGI IMG/M metagenome (GOLD analysis project Ga0172375, IMG submission 114537) | Freshwater microbial communities from Kabuno Bay, South-Kivu, Congo - kab_092012_11.1m | ecosystem: Environmental > Aquatic > Freshwater > Lake | place: Democratic Republic of the Congo...
CACAATTCGATCCCCGGTCGGCGGTGTGATCAGGCCGTGGCGAGACTGAGGATACGGCGCGTTGGCGGGTGCGTATTCACGATGGGCGGTCCCGCGGGGTTGCGACGTTAGGCCCCGGGGGGACACGGGACAGCAGCTGTTCTCGTAGCTGCCGGCGGGAACGCTCCAAGGATTGCTGGAAACAGGCCGCACTTTGCGGATGGGTTTGGCACCCGCAGCATAATGGTCGTAATCCGACGGCGTCATGGGTTTGACCCTGGGAGCCGCCTTCTTCTTTTCCGCTCTTTTAGCGGCCTTCTTATCGGACAGAACCGGTCTTTCCTTCTCGGGCTTCACTTCCGGTTCGGTAATCACTTCCAAGTCCTTGCGCTCGTTAGTCCGAGGCGGCGGCGGAGACAGAACCAGGTCTTTCTCCAGGTCGCCTTCCAGGTCAGACGACTCTTCCCTTCCCTCGGCCATGGCGCCAATACGTGACTCCGGCGCCGGATTCATCCTGGGAGGCGGTGCCATTGCGCGGGACCTCTCCCTAAAAGCTATGGCCGGCTTCGGAGTGACCTTGGGTTCAGCCTTGGCTGCGACCTTCTCCGGGAGAAGACTGTCGGATTCCAGGTCCACGTCAGAAGCTGTCCTGAGGCTGGATTTAAACTCCGCCTTGACCGGAGTTCCGGGCATTATGTGGAGCGGCGTTGGGGCCTTAACCACGCCCGCCTCGGCCAACACCTCGAAGTTGCCGGCGGCGGCCCAGGACGCGGTCAGAATTACCACGGCCGCAGCAACCAGAAATATTCTTCCCATTGGAGGCTCTCCTTTCGACGACAATTCCCGGCGGGAAAAGTGTTCTTGACGACTGGGATTTTGACGGGTGGGTTTCATGATCCCTCCTTCCCGATGCTGGTGAGGGCATATCATCATAAAATCATGTTGTCAATCACAATGTTAACAAATTTTCTTAAAGTAATTTATGAAGTAATACTCGCCGGCCTCTTGAGAACAACCCGGTGCATCGGGGCAGAGAGCCCCGATCTCAAGCGGATGGCCACTACATTCTCGATGGCCGGGCGGCGGATCCCGGACGCCTTATAGCGAGTGCCAAAATAAGTGTCCGATTTCCCCGAAGAGAACGGCTGCCTCTCAAATCAGTGCTTGGACAGGCATCAGCCTCAATGGAGCGGGTGCCACTGCTGACTTGCCCAGCAGTGGCACCCAACGTGCAATTCCCGCTGAGTCGGTGTGGAATCCAAAGGACAAAAAATGCCAACCGGTATAGAAAAGGGACCAGTTGCAACGAAAATGATTTCGGCGAGAGATTCCATTCAAGAGGTCCCTTCCCGGAAACTCCTGTGCAGGGGCTGGTCCTTTGCCGGGTCTGCGTTTCGCGGGCTAAATGTGACAAATCGGCATATAATGTATTTGAGTATAAACGATTGACAAAGAGAGGCACCGCGCCTAAAATCGCCAATTTACAGAGCATTATCGCTAAGACCTCTTCAGTGAAGATATCGGGGAAACCCGCTGGACATTGCACGTCCCGGCTTCTGGTGCCTTCCCTTGACCGGGAACCGGCGGCCGGGTAGCCGGGCCGGAGCGTGGCTGATTATCAAGGAGAGCTATATGACTGACAAACACAGGACCGGGCAGGATGCCTCAAAGTCTGAAGCCAATGCCCCAGGAGCTGAAAAGGGGCGGGACGAAACCGCATCGGATGCCGCTGACCTGACCGTGGCCGGCGCGCCGGCTTCGGCAAGGAACATGCCCCGACCGAGCACATCGCTCATACGGGCGCTTCGGGTGGACATCGGTGATCTGAAGGTCTATCTGCTGGGAGACGTGGAATCTATTCCGTCGCTGGAAGAAGTTGAAAAGGTCAACATTGCCTCGGGTGGCAAGATGCGCACTCCGCTGCTCACCGTGATTCAGGCTGTTCTGGCCGGCGAGGGCAGCAGCATGACCTTGGCCGATCTGGCAGCAAGAGTTCGGAAGTCATGGAACCGGCCCTTTCCGTCTAGCCCCTACGGGGATGAGGAGTTTATTTACACGGTGATCACCGGTTCGGACAATGTCCGCATCAGCGAACCTTGAACCGCAGGGCTCCAGCCGACAATGCCGCCAGGGCTTGGAGGCTGTCTCAGATTTGGATCCCGATTCTGCATGGTTCCACGAACACCCCCTCACACTCGCCCCTCTGTGAGGGAGAAGGTTATGATCGGTTGGCTTTCAAAGCTTCCTCTCCCTTTGGGAGAGGGAAGGGATGAGGGTTCTCCAAGGGAACCCGCCACCGAACCCTGCCACGATCTCAGGCTTCGCCGGAGTTCTGAGGCAGCGTTGAAGGACGTGCCCCCCGGTGTCCGCGGGCAGGTGATCGTTTCAGCGCGCAGGGGCTGGGCGAGCCTCGCTCGGAATTCGAGGGTTTACTTATAACATCATGATAAGATTAATTAAAAAAATATTTCTACAATTCCGGAGACCTAAGCCTCGCTGCGACCCGCGCGTCATTTTTCCCCTTGACACACTATATCTAGTGGCGATAAAGATCGGTCCCACAAGATGATCCACTTCCCTCGTGGGTTGTCCGCAGATTCCTTGCCCTGGGACTGGGCTTTTGAACACCGACGTTAGCCGGGGCAAAGATCACACCTTTGGCTATGTGAAGAACCTTCGGGGGAAGCGGTCAAGGTCCGACGCTCAATCCTCAGGGCGCTGAACCGGTCACCGCGTATGATGATATTCCGGAAACATGGCTCAAAATATAAGGGATACGGCCGATCCGCGATTGAAGCACCCTGTGTGAACGGCTCCACTGACGATTGCGCTTGGAGCCCAATTCAAATTGCCCGAGAAGGGAGATTGCTATGGCTAGCGTGACAGAAATCAAGGAATTCAGGAAGCAGAGTACTCGGCACGCCGAGACCACCGACATGGCGCTCTTCGTGAGGACCTCCAGCGAGGCCATGCACGGGTGGGACCGCAGCAGGATCGTAGATGCGCTCCTTCGGGAGACCTTTGTTGACGAAGGGACCGCGGAGGACATAAGTCTGGAGGTGGAAAACGACATAAAGCGCAGCGGAATCAAGGTAATAACGGCTCCGCTGGTCAGGGAGATGGTCAACGCCAAGCTTCTGGAACGCGGTTTGGAGGCTGATCGTCGTCTGCACACGAGGCTCGGGGTTCCGCTCTACGACGTGGATCAGCTGATCACTCGCCCCAACAAAGAGAACGCCAATGTGCCCCACGGTCCTGAAGCCACCAACCTGACTTTGGCCGAAAACATCAAGAAGGAATACGCGCTGCTTAACGTTTTCGATCAGGGCGTTGGAGACGCCCACATGCGCGGAGACATTCATCTCCACGATCTAGGCTTCATAGACAGGCCCTATTGTTCCGGGCAATCTCTCGAGTACATCAAGAAGTTCGGATTGAACCTACCCAATTCTTTGGCCATGGCCAAGCCTGCGAAGCATCCCGAGGTCTTGTTGGCTCATATGGTCAAGTTCGCGGCGGCCCTGCAGAGTCACTTTGCGGGCGCCATAGGCTGGGACGCGGTCAACCTGTTTTTCGCTCCTTATCTTAGGGGGTTGCCCCAGCGGGATGTCCGCCAGTTGGCTCAGATGCTGATCTTCGAATTCTCCCAGCAGGCTGTGGCTCGCGGTGGCCAGGCTATCTTTACTGACATCAACCTTTACTGGGAAGTGCCGAAACATTTCGAGAAGGTGCCTGCCATCGGGCCCGGCGGGGAGTTTACGGGGCACACCTACGCGGATTATCTGCCCGAGGCGCAGAATTTCGTGTGGACACTTTTCGATATTTACCGCGAGGGTGACGGTCTAGGCCGGCCTTTCTTCTTTCCCAAGCCTCTGGTCCACATTACGGAGAAGTTTTTCAAGACGCCGGGCCACGAGGATTTCCTGCACCACATCTGCGATGTGGCGTCAGAGAAGGGGAACACCTACTACGTATTTGATAGAGGAGATACAGCTAAGATATCAGAGTGTTGTAGGCTGTCCTTCAAGTTGGAGAAGACCGATCTGGACGACGCGGTTCATCCGTGGAAGATGCGTTATTCTGCCATGCAGAACGTGACCATCAATCTGCCCAGGGTAGCTTATGAGGCGGATGGTGACGACGCGAGGCTCTTCTCTCTGATAACCGAGCGCATAACGCTGGCAGCGGAGGCGCATCTCCAGAAGAAGGCATTCATTCAGCGGCTCCTGGCGCTGGGAGAGAGCGGGCCCTTAGCGCTGCTCACGATGGACAGGGACGGCGAGTCTTACCTGAGAATGCACCGGGTGACTTATCTTATCGGGATGGTTGGACTTAACGAGTTGGTGCAGTACCACACCGGCGAGGAACTCCACGACAGCGAGGACGCTCTGAAATTCGGCCTCAAGGTGATAGCTCACATGAACCTTGTGGCGGCAAGGCTTGGCCTGAGGCACGACATGCGGTTCGTGTTGGAGCAGACACCGGCGGAAAGCACGGCCTACCGTTTTGCCAAGCTTGACATGATGCTGTATCCCGAGGCCCAGCGTGTGGTAAAGGGTAACCTCAACTCGGACGAGATCTATTATACCAACTCCACGCTCTTCAATGTGTCGGCGACGATGAACCCGATTGACCGAGTCAAGAGGGAAGGGCTGTTTCATCCTCTAATCGAGGCCGGTTCATTGACTCACGTGTGGCTCGGAGAGAGTCGTCCCAGCCCGGATTCGCTTTCAAACTTCGTGAAGAAGACCTTCTCGATGACCCAAAACGATCAAATAGCCTTTTCGCCGGAGTTGACCACGTGCGTCACCTGCGGCCGTACGGCTCGTGGACTGCACGACCTGTGCCTGTATTGCGGATCGGGTCAGGTCGAGCAGATCACGAGGATCACCGGTTACTTCACCAAGGTGTCCAGTTGGAACAAGGGCAAGCGCGGGGAGTTGCGAGACAGGTACCGGAACGGCGGGTGGATGTGAGAACATGGACGGTGAGGTCCCACGAGCGGCCCTCACCCTGTCTCTCTCCCAGAGGGAGAGGGGACGATGACACAGGCGTCTCGTTGAAGGAGAGCTTTGGAGCACGCGGGCTTATCGGCATCCTTCCGAGCGGGAACAAGAGCGATTTTGTGAGTACCATTTGAAATTCTTGTTGGTTCAGTAGGAGGTCTTCAATGTTTCTATTCACCAAACAGAGCTGCGGGAAATGCGACTGGATAAAGAGTAACCTGGACCTGGAAAGACTCAAGGATGTTAAGGTCATGCAACTGGACGGTGAAAACTCGGAAGCACTGGCATTGCTCGCGTATTATGAGTGCGTGTCATTGTCCGAGAAGAAGCTCCCGATACTGGTTGCCGACGACAAGCAGGTAATCACGGGAGCGGGCCATATAAGGAAGTACCTTCAGGAGCACTGCAGTTGATGCCGGTGCTCAATTGATCGGGGATTTTGTGGCATGACAGCCGATTTTAAGATCAAGGGATTCACAACCACGTCAATGGTGGATTGGCCCGGCAAAATCTGTTCGGTGGTATTCCTGGGCGGCTGCGGCTTCCGATGCCCCGCGTGCCACAATTGTGATCTGGTCCTTCGTCCCGATTCGCTCCCTGATCTTTCACTCGAGGGGATACTGGAGCACATCGCGGACCGAAAGGACTGGATTGACGGAGTCACCATAACCGGCGGCGAGCCCACCCAGCACAGGAATCTACCGGCCCTGCTGACGCTGTTCAAGGCACAGGGACTCAGGATCAAGCTGGACACCAATGGTTCCAGGCCCGCAACGTTGGCCATGTTGATCGGGGAAGGGCTGCTGGATGCGGTTTACATGGACGTCAAAGCCCCGCTCACCGCTCGGGCATATTCCAGAGTTGCCGGTGTGTATGTTGAACCGAGCATTATCGCTGCCGCCATTGCAGTTCTGAAAAGTTCGGGTTTGGAAATTGCCTTTCGGACCACCGTAATCCCAGGTGTCGTGGAGGAGCCCGAACTTGCCGCGATAAAACGTGCCCTGGGGACCGTGGAGCGCTTCATGGTTCAACCGTTCAGGAATCGCCAGACGCTCAACTCTGAGTTTGCCACAATCAGGGAATTCCCTCCGGAACGCGTCGAAGAAATGCGAACGCTCTTCGAGGTTCCCAACCACATGAAACAGACCTGGGAACAGTATGCCCGTGCGGGATAATTTATGTGACCGATACGAGGAGCAGGGTTATATCGTCATCGAAAGTGGTCCCTCCGGTGAAGGCCTCAATATCTGCCATGATTCGAGACAAAATAGCTTCCGGCGGCAGTGTCCGGCATTCCAGGAACAGGCTGCGCAGTCGTTCCAGACCGAAGAATTTACCGGGATCAGATCGTGGAGCGGCTTCGGTGAGCCCGTCGGTGAAAACGAGGATACGATCGCCTGTGGAAAGCTGCACAGAACTCTCCTCGTAGTCCATGTCGGAAAAGGCCCCGATCAACGGGCCGCCTGCCCCCAGTTCTTCAATCCGGTCCAGGTTTCTACGGTACAGAAAGGGCCTTGGATGCCCCCCGTTGGTGAAGACCAGTTCCAAGGTCTCATTATTGATTATGCCATAGAAAACGGTCAGAAAATCAGAGTCGGGCAGGACGCGGAACAGTTCATCGTTCATCACCGCAAGAAGCTTCGCAGGAGAGTTGGTGGCCCTGGCAAATGACTGGAACGCCATCTTGAACATGGCCCCGATCATAGCCGATGCCACACCGTGGCCGGAAACGTCCACCTGAGCAAATCCGATACTGGAATTGGGCAAAGAGATCACGTCGTAGAAATCCCCGCCCGCATTGGAGACAGGTTTGTAGAGGACCGAGAAGACTATTCTGTCGCTTTCGGGGAATTCGTTGGGCAGGAGCGAACTCTGAAGCTGACTGGCCATTTCCATTTCCCTGGCCATGATGCGGTTGCGTGCTTCAATTTCCTTGCGAGCCTCGTAAAGGGCCAGATGATTCTTGACCTTGATGGAGAGTTCCTGCCTGTCGTACGGCTTCGTGATATAGTCAACCGCACCGGCCTCGAGCCCCTTCTCGCGACTTTCCGAGTCCTCCCTGGCGGTCAGGAAGATCACAGGCACAGCCTGATCAATAACGTCCCCTTTGAGGACGTCAAGTGTTTGAAACCCGTCCATGCCGGGCATCTCTATGTCCAGCAGCACAAGGTCCGGGCCCTCGCGGCGCGCGAGATCAACAGCTTCCTGGCCGGATGCAGCGGAGATCACCTGGTAGCTCTTCCGCAACATCGCTTCCAGCATTCTGCGGCTTGAAGGATGATCTTCCACCACAAGAACTTTGGAGATGCTCATGCACGGCCTCTTTGAGACAGTCTCATTGGCCCGGCAGCACCGAGATCAGGCATCGCGAATGCCCGCGTCTTCCACTCGGCCGAGCCTCTGCACGCTGTAAGGACCCTGGGAATAATAGTGATAATAACTATAATACCGCGAATACCTTCCACCGTAATAGGATGACCCGCGGCTTGCCATATTCAACACCACGCCGAGGATCCTGCCGCTGGCCGACGATATCATTGCATCGGCCTGCCTGATGATGCCAATGGGAAGATAGCGCTCCTTCACCACCAGTATCACGCCGTCGCAACTGGCGGCCAGAATCCTGGCATCCGAGAACCCCACCACCGGCGGCGAATCGAAGATCACCAGATCAAAGGAATCTTTCAGCTGGGGCAGCAGGCCCATCATGCGGTCCGACTCGAGGAGGCCCGCCGGATTGGGCGGCAAAGGTCCTGCCGAAAGGTAATAAAGCCCCGGAACGCTGGAGCGACGCACGACCTTGTGCAATCCGACGTCGTCCTTTGTGAGAAGAGTGGTCAGGCCCGCCGAATTATCCTTCTGCCCGAAGACCCTGCCTACTCTCGGCTTCCTGAGATCCGCGTCAACGATGAGCACCTTCTTGTTGCCGGAAGCAATCACCGAAGCGATGGACACGGCCGTGAAGGTCTTTCCTTCCCTGGGGCCGGCGCTTGATACCACCAGCGTGGAGATGGAAGCAGCCGGAGCAGAGAGAAATATCGAAGCCTTGACATTCCTCACCGCCTCTGCAAGCGGGGACTTCGGGGCCTCGCACGCCAGAAGTTCCGGCGTCTTGACCTTACCATTCACCTCGTGAAGCTTCTTGAACTTATTTATGTCAGGGATCGCACCAAGACTGGGCAATCCGAGGTGTTTCTCGATATCTTCCGGCGAATGGACACTGTTGTCCACATGTTCCAGAAACAAGGCGGCCATTATCCCGCCAACAAGACCCAGGAAAGCGCCTATGAGCAAATTCAGGGCCGTTCGGGGCTTCACCGGCCTTACGGGCATAGTCGGAGCGTCCACCACGTTGACGTTGTTGCCTATTATCTGGATGTTCAGCTCCATCTCTTTGGACTTCTGCAACATGATCCTGTAAATCTGCTCGCTGGTCTCAACCTCTTTCTTGAAGACGGCATATTGCACTCCAAGAGAATTGTTGTCCATGGCTTCCCGCTTGGCCTTCTCGAAGGACTCCTGCTGGAGCATCTCCTGAGCCTTGGCCGTTTCCACGGCAGCTGTGACTACCTTTTTTTCCGAGTCCGAGATCTTGTCCTTGAGAAAGGATATCTGTTTGCGGAGCATTACCAGCTTGGGATAGTCGTCGGCATAGATCTCCCGCATCTGCATGTACTCCGATTCCAGAAGTGAGAGCTTTTCCTTGACGCTCTGGAAGTCCAGGGGTTTGACCTCGGTGGGAAGCACCGGGATTCCCTGTCCCTCTCTCTGGAACGCCTCGAGCTGAACTCGGTGCTCCTTTGATCTTACCAGCCCTTCCGCTGCCTTGTCGAAGAACTTCAGGAAGTGGTTGGCATTGTCCTCGAGCGAAACCATCCCGTGCTGATTTGTGAACTGAACCAGAGCGGCCATGGAACCGACCAACTTGTCCTCAGCTCTCTTCAACTCAGCTGTGAGCCAGGACCCGGCCTCCCGGCTGACCATGCGCCGCTTGTTGAGGTTCTGCTCCAGGTATATGTCTATGTAATTCTGAAGCATCTTCTGGCCGAATTCGGGGTCCTTCGCCTCCATGGAAACTCTCAGTAGGCGGCTGTTGGTCTCACGCTTCGCAGACACCCTTGAAGAGATGGACTGTACAAGTTGATCTTTCCTGATTGCGTCTCTGCTCTTCTCGTAATTGTCCGAATGCTGAACGGCAGGCGGCGGCGAAACCCAAGACAGGGCTCGATCAAGGATCGCTACGAAAAAGCTGGGTTCCTGGGGAGTGAATTCCGGGGTATCTCCGAGCTTCATCCGATCCAGCAGCTTTTCTGCAAGATTCCTGCTCCTGAGTATCTCGGTCTGAGTGGAGAAGGTCTCGGCCTGTGCCCACACCGGGGAGAGCGCCTCACCGATGTTGTTGATGGAATTCACGTTGTCCTTGTCTATCTCGAGGGTGGCTTCAGATCTGTAAATCCGTGTGCTGGTATAAGTGTAGACCGCCGCCAACCCGAGTACCACCAGAAACACCAGAACAGCGGCACGCTTTCGCTTAAGAATGATCCCGATGTAATCGTTGAGTGAATATGATGGCTCCTCGCCACGGTCGAGGAAGGGACCGCCCGAGAAATGTCCTGAAGATCGAACCCTGGCCCGGAGTTCCACCGGAGACCGTTCAGGCGCTGCATTCAGGGTAATGGATTCATCAGGAGGAAGATTTCTGGAACTCATTGATTGCGTCCTTTGTGTACGACGGCATGGAGTTTGGCCCGTCCGGCGGACACGAGCGGCTGACGGAACTCCATTCCCATATCACCATAGCAGACAGAGACAAGGAATTCAATGGGAATAAGAGTTAGTAGTCTGAAAATCCAGGGGAATTTGGATTATCGGTCGGATGGTGGCGTCTGTCCAACCTAAGTGCTCTATGGCGCAAATACGGTTGCGTATTCAGGTCCCCTGAGATTGCTTCGTCGTTCCGCTCCTCGCAACGACACGCCCGGGACTTGTCGTTGCGAGGAGCGGAACGACGAAGCAATCCCGAGCGTCGTAAGATACGTCACCGTATTTGTGAGCAGGTGTACTAAGTCGGTAATCCGAGGGATCAAGAGAAATAGTTTGATTTTTCGTTATGATTATAATATGAAAGACCAGCTTGTTAAAGTAAAATACAGAGCCCTGCCACCGGAGTCTCTATGTCAGGCCTCGATATCGTTAAGTCAGTCACCACTCGTTTCATTTCAGCTCTGCTCATCGGCCTGGTCATCGCACTCCCTGCCCGGGCGCAATTATATTTCGGGACCCCGGATCAGGCCCCCGGGTTCCTTTCCAATCTTCCCCTTATTGGAAGCGCACTGGAACAGGACATGCCGGGTGTTGCCAATCCTTGGTCGCCGCTAGTGTGGCCCCCAAGGATTGACGGTGAGGTAAGGTTACGAGCTATTGGCATCACAATGACGCAGGGAAAGTTTGGGGACCGGACGCGAGGGATCTATTTCGATCTACACAAGGATCTTGGCATCGTTGACCGGGTCGTGACGGTTGAGACCATGGCGAGGCTTCAATTGAGCAGGCTCTCGTTGAGGATCCATTATGAGGCCTACGTTAGAGGGTTCGTGGGACAGTGGGGCGAGTTCGACTGGCCCCAGTTCCGCCTCGGAGCGGATGTTGACCTTTTTTCCCGCAACGGCTTTCGGCTCGGGGCCAATCTTGACGGAAACCTTAACCATCCTGTTTTCACATACTCCCATCCGGGTCACGATCCGGAACGCGTTTCACTGGCGCGGCCCGTCACAGCGGGAGTTCACCTGGCGTACAATCCTTTTGGCACGGGCGGGCTGTCTCCGAGCTTCGAAACCAGGGCACGCTGGCCTCTTCGACAGTACAGCAGACTCACTGAATACGAAATAGCGGCGGGGTTGAAGACGCCTCAGACGGTTCTGGGGCGAGGCGCTCTCCGTGGCGGCTGGCGTTACACCGAGATAGAGTGCAGGGAAAGACAGAAAGAGTTGTCTGCGAAATGGTCCGGTGTGTTCGCTGAGTATGTATTCTTGTATTGATGGTCCTTCATCCGGACTCCTTCCTCGCTTCACAGACCACATAGGAGGAAGAAAACCGGTTTGACCCCATGCCCGGCATCAGCCGGTCCAGTATCCAGCCGATTCGCGACGCCGCCATTACCACCCGGCACACCCAGCGGTATGCCGCGGGACTGGTCTTCCGCCAGGACGATATGTTCACGACCCAGAAGTTCCCAAGTATGAAATAGAAACACGATAGCACTTCCAGCGCGGAATCGCTATGAGCGGCCTTCAAATCGTCGAGGGTGAGGGGGACATGAGCTGCGAAGCACTCTCTGTCCGCGAATTTCTGAAGGAAACCCATCAAACCCACGAGATTGGGGATGACCGTGATCAGCCGTCCGCCGGGTTTGACTAGTTGCGCCAAGGCCCTGATGCACTCCTCGGTGGGCTGGAAATGCTCCGCGACCCCGAAAGATACAACCACGTCGAAAGCTTCAAGCAGGGAAGGGTCGGGGGAGAAGAAATCGCCACAAAACACTGATCCTTCCGTGCCGGTCCGTCTCAGGATCTCCCTTGTCTGACTGCAACCGGCTTCGGAATAGTCAAGTCCCGCGACCCGGAATCCGAAGTTCTTTGAAAAGTAAGGCAGCCAGATGGAACGGGCGCAGCCGACCTCGATCAGTCTCTTCCCCTTGCAATCCTGTCCCTGGAACAGTCCTGAAAAGAATTCGTGGAACCTGTGATACACGTGGTTGTCCAGGTTCCTGTTGGCGGGGTCGGAATAGACCGGAACGTCGGTCCTGTCTTTCCAGACCCTTTCCCAGTAGTCAGGACCGGCCTTGTCCGCGACGGGCTTGTTCCCAAGAAGAGTCATGTCTTCACGGCGCAACGAACCATGAAAGTCTCGCTTCGATGGAGGGATTCCACGGCATCCAAGGCAGTGGACGCATATAATGGGAGTTCTTGAAGGGGAGGCCGAGGGGAAACTTCTTGCAAGAAGTTTCCCCTCGGGACACTTTCATGTGAACTTCTTTTCTTTCGTCCATTCGCTCTCGGCCTTTTTGGGAACGTCTGAGCTTGGGGTGGTGGTCATTCTTGGCGATTCTCTGCTGCAGGCTGGAATAAGACGGGATATAGCGACGCGAAAACCAGCACCGTGGTCACAAAGCACACTATGGAGGTTGAAAGGGCTATGCCCGGCAATCCCATGACCTTCATCAACAGGTAATTCATGGCAATGTTGACCACCGCGTTTACTGCCGCGATTTTCATGATGGCCCGGTTTCTGAGATCAGCGCTGAGCAGCCTGGCACCGAGGATGGTCAGAAAATAGAATGGGATCTGAAGCGAGTACATCGCGAGGATGTTGCCTACCAGCGGCACGTCATCCGTGCTGAATGCGCCCCTCAAGTATACCAGCCTCACCAGCGACTCCGCGCAAGCGAAAAGTGCTACGGAGGCCGGGATGCCTAGTATGAGAATCCAGAACACGTAGGTTCGTAGGGTCTTCTTCAGGCCCTGTCGGTCCTCGTCGGCCGCGAGCATCGAGAGGTAGGGCATAAGAGCGGTTCCGAAAGCCGCGGACGAAATGCCCAGCAAGGCCTCGACCATCTTTCCGCCGTAGTTGAGAGCGGATACACTCCCCGGTGCCAACATGGCAGCCATGGATTGGTCCACTATGGGGCTGATCCCGTGAATGGAAGCCCCGGCAAGCATGGCGCCGAACTGGCCTGCCACAATCCTGGTATGCCGGTCAAGCCCGTACCACCTCGGGCGGACACTTATGCCACGAGCCCTGACAGCTGCGGCCAGAGCGATGACCTGAATCGTGTTTCCCAGCACGCTTCCCGCTGCCAGGGCAAATATTCCAAATCTCCCCCCAAATGCGAGCAGTACCACTATCGCGCCAAGTGGGGTCAGAGCGGGGAGTAGCGCGGGAAGTGCAAATCTCTCGGAAGCGTTAATCACTGACGACAGCATTCCCGCGATGCCGCCCGTAAAGACGATTGGCACGAAAAGATAGAACAAAGATCGCGTCAGATCGAGCTTGTTCTGGTCAAAAGAAGAGCCGAGGAGAGGAAGCAGCGAGGGGACGAACAGGACCACCAAGACTACCAGCCCTCCCAGCACAATAATGCTCAGACCCAGCAACTGAGACAGCAGCCTCTGGGACGCTTCCGCGCCTTCCTCGTCCCGCACTCGGATGTAAGTTGGTATGACCGCAGAAGCGAACGATCCACAGACGATGTTTACGACAAACGTGGGTACCAGTAAGCCGATAAGGTACGCATCCATCGCGTCGCCCACACCGAACCATCCTGCGACGACCAGTTCTTTGGCAAAACCGGAGAACCTGGTCACGACTCCCATCAGGCCGACTGTGACCGTTGCCGCGAGTATCTTTCTGCTCACGGACGCGTTCTTCCAGCGGCTGCAATGGGCGATGATGGTGTCTATGGTGATTGCCAAGAAGTGTATCCGATTGTCCGGGAAGGCCCTTTCCACCGCCTATTGATTCTGATCAGCAGCTCCCTCCGATGCCATTAGTCTCAGTGCCCAAAGCAGTAAACGAACTACGAAAGGACTCCTGCGGCCTGAATCTACTATTGAACCTGTAACGCGCTGAGGTTTCTTGACGGTTCATTTCACCTTCTCAAATCCGCCCAAAGATGGATCAGTGTAAATTCGCGGGGGTCCACATTCTTCCGTCTTAGCCTTTGACCGTATTGGCGTATCCCTTCGCGAATACTCTCGAATTCAACGGCTGGATTGTCGACGCAATGTTTTTCCTGATATGTATTGACTTCCTTCAATATTTGGTCTGGAGTCATGCTCATCATGTAACCGAGCATCATCCCGGAAAATGCTATTTTCCCATATGCGTGGGACTTGGAGTCGAAACGTTTGATCCCTTCTGTTACATAATTCTTGTTCAGAATCCAGTTATGACTGGTTCGAGCGCCCAAGAGCTTGCATTCAACGTGAAATGGTATTTCATGATCATCCGCGCCGTCAGCAAACGTGTTAACGAGTTTGCAGGTGAAATCAGGGCGCTTCTTTGTTTTCCCACCCTTCAATTCACTCCTATCAACTGGTTGAATAGGCTTGTCCCAATCTGGTGTGCGAATTTCGCTGTTGCACTTTCGTCCCTCTTCATAACAAATCTCGTTGAGTAAAGGGCAAAGCTGTTCTGAAATATCGTCTTCCCTGGTTGCGTCGCATCCGTTTTCTGATAGTCTTCTCAAGGCCATGATGAAGACGCCGACATAAAGAGTCTCGTGCCTTTCCCATAACGCGGAAAATGAAGGGACAGCGTATCGGCCCATCAGTCCTTGCCTCCGCCGTCAATCTTGGGTGCAAGCATCCGCTTACACAAGGTCGAGTCAGCGTCTTCCCGTGCCAGGCTACGTGTCCAAAACCGTCGTTCATTTCGTTTGATAATGATGACGGCATGGTCGGACACGGCGTGGACAACGCCATCCACGATAATTTGCGAGACCCCCATTGGTTGGGGTAGTGCGTCACCGATCTGATCCAGCACATTTTGCCAGGAATCATTTTTGGGGGTCATATCCCACGGATCTGATTTGTCGGCAGGGAAGAACTCGAGAGCGACCATGTTATCATGCGCTCCGACATGTAGGGTTGCTCTCATCTCCATGCCGTCTTCAAGGTAGGCATTCCAGCGCCGGGAAAATACCCGTGCGTAGGTTTCAATCCACGATGGATCGCTGTTTTCAACGACAGGCTTAGCCCCCAGGCTGGAGAAAGGCTCGTAGAAAAATGGCAGTATAACCTCGCAACAGTCTCGGATCAGGTCTCTTTGCTCCTCATTAAGGCCGTAAAGCTCAAAAACGGCCTCATCCAATTCCTTCTCCCATGTACGCCGCTTAGCACGAATCTCGTCTTCTGCAGCGCCGGTAGGATGCAACAAATCATGTTTTTGAGGATGATAGTTGCGTAGCTGATCCACGATTGCGATGATCTTGTCAGTTGACGGATTGCCTTTGTCCAGGACGACTGGTATCGTTACCAACTCATGAAGCAACAACTTGTGGTGCCAAATACCCCAGTTTGCAGAGGTCAGAAAAAAATAATACCTGGCGAGAGAAGACCAGAGGATGCCGACAAACAGTTTGTGGCACCGGGCATCCTGTTCCAACAGCTTCAAGCCGTAGACACTTCTGTAAAAACAAAAGGGTGCCTCAAAATACTGGGCAAGGATCGTCCCGACCGGTTGTGAACCTTCGGAAATACCCTCATTAACTAAAACGCGCAATCCCTCATAAGCTCCTACGTTACCGAAACGATGAACACGTCGGGGAGGAGGATTCATCAACGGCGGCTCATAGCGTGACTCCAATTTCAAGATCGATTGAAACGACTGCAATCTGTCTGCCTTTGAACTCGCGATGTTTCCTATCGGACGTTCATAACCGCGACCGGAATTGTCATAATCGATGTAGTGTCTGAGCGATTTCTTGGTTTGAAGCCATCGGACAAACCGGCTGTCCGCCTCACGGCCAAACAAGTAGATCTTCCATAGTTGACTAGATGTAAGAGATTCGTCACGCAGAGTATGAACATCGTGTCTAGAAAATAGGATCGCCTGAGTTTCTCTCAGGGCCACGACTTCCTTGGCCCCCCAGTACTTCGCCGCGAAGTCTTTCTGTATGCCTTTTTGAAAGCAAATCAGAACAAATGGTGAGTTTGCGCCCTTGAAAAAGAATTTTCTGACATTGGCAAAATTAAATATTTCATTTATTCTGACCTGTCCCATCCATTTCTCACGAAACATCCGACTAGTATTGCTGTGTTTGAATAACACGCCCGCAGAAACAAGCATTCCCGCCTTGCCGCCCTCCCTCATAAAATCGAGAGATCTCCAAAGGAACGCTTGCGAAGGTTCCTTATCGCCGATGGGCTTGTTGTTTACACTGCACCATTGGAGCATCATCCTTTCACGAATCTTTGCGGACGCGTCCGACGTCGTACCTGTCGCTCCCCAAGGCGGGTTACCAACAACAATATCAGCAGATAGCTTTCCAAAACGGGACGACAGCATGGGATTTGAACTCATGGCCTCTGTATCAAAAGCATTTCCTACCCAAATGCTGTGGTAATGGTTCTTTGATGTGGTCCCGGAGACCAAGAGACTCGGTAACCTGTTCCCCAACTTGAGTTGTTCAGTGATTGCAGGAGGTTCAAGGTAATGAAGCATTGCGAGATAGAGGCTGAACGCTGTGATTCTCGCAGCTTCTTCATTGACCTCTATGCCCGCAATCTGATCGCGAAGAATCTGCTTCAGCGCATCAAAACTGAGTCGTTTCTTATTCCTATTCCACTCATAGCGGACAATTCGTCTAAAAGATTCCACGAGGAAGGTTCCCGAACCACAAGCAGGGTCAAGTACGCGGGGCGTCTTCTTCAACTCACTGGCGGTCAGTGTCCTTGACAAAACGAATTCGACCAACACTGGCGGCGTGTAGAAGGCACCATCCTGCTTTGCCTTGCTCTTTTTCTCGTCATCAATAGCGGACAAATGGTAGAATTCTTCATAGATCGAGCTGATGAGGTCAAGTGGGACAATGTCAAAACGGTAGGAGTAAAAGAACAGTCGTTTCTGGAGCCCGGCATCTCCGTAGAGGAGATCCTGAATTAACGCCAGGTGCTCCTGTGTGACAGTCGTTTCCTCATCATCTACACTGGGGAACATGTCACCGTTGAAATCCCCGGCAAGGGACCTGAACAATGCATAGGTAAAGTCTTTACTTTGAAGGACGCGTGGGTACAATGCTTGATCCTCAGACAATCCAAATACTGGACGCGAAGGTCGAGTTTCTAGAAGCTTTGCCCAACTAGCGTCCTGCCGGGCGACCTCAAGGAAATAATCATTTGTCAGAATCCCACGATCTTCAAGGTAGCGTATGAAGATTGACCGACCGATCAGTGCGTGGGCGTGCCTCACGTTTTTACCGGATAGACCGGCCTGAATTAATTCTCGGCGGACCGTCTTCAAGTCGCGAATAAGAGCTTTGTCTGCTCTGTTTGCCAAATCGCCGAAGCGAATGTCCTCAAAAACCTTGCCGGACTCAATGTTATCACGATGGAACTGTTGAAGCTCTTTAGCAACTTCCTCGATCCTTCGGAGGGTAGCCAGTGTTTCCAGCCCCCTGTGTCTACTTGCTCCATCTTCTCCCATTTCACGGATATTGAGAGGTTTCCGTGCCAGATCCATAACAGCGATTTCGCCGGGGGAAGCCAAGAAAAGCAGCCTTGGACGACCAAGGCTCCAGATTCGATTGAAAGCCTTTGCCTTTTCTTCGAGAAGTTGGGAATCACACTCGGCAAATACGGCAACCGGATTATTTTCGACAAAGAATACCTTTTCGGCGCCTGCCCGTTTTCCCGCAGCCAGCCACTCACCCTTTTCGAGCCAGTCGAGGTTACTCATGCTGGGAGAAGGCTCCTCAGCCGTCGGCAGTAATGAGCCGCTCTGGAAATCCAATACTTCATAGAGGGTGTCTAGCGAGCCATTCACCACGCACCTCCGTCGCCGACGATCCTGCCCAATGTGCCATGTCAGCTGCTACGCACAATCCTTGCACAGAAACCGGCATGTCCTTGCCTCATTCAAGATATCGTATTTATGAAGCCTCGAATACCTAATTATTCGGTATCGCCGGTTGATTCCGCTCGGCGACCGATCACTCTTGCCGGGACACCTGCCGCAACCGAGAATTGCGGTATTGTCCGTGTCACAACTGCACCTGCGGCCACAACCGATCCTCTGCCGATGGTGACTCCGTCAAGGACCGTAACGTGGGAGGCCAGCCAGACGTCGTCTTCGATCTTGATCCCTTGCGTTGTGGCCCCCTGGAGCCTGATGGGGACGTCCAGCCTCTCCACAACATGGTTCGCCGGGATTATCACAGTATGGGCACCTATGATGACGTTGTCTCCTATCTCAAGCCCGCCGCAGCCGTATATCACGCAATAGTAACTTATCCCGACGTCGCGCCCCATTATGATGTCCCCACCGTGGGAAGAGACCACGCTGCCGTGCATGACATAGCTGCCGTCTCCAAGGACAATTCTGTCGCTGCCCTGGGCGATGATTTGGGCGCCGGGGTGAACGTGGGCTCGTTTGCCGAACTTGACGTTCCCCTCGACCGTCGCGCCCCAATCAATGCAGGCCCTGCCGAGTCGTCTATATATTCTCCACTTAAGTGTGTCCAATTATGATTCTCGCGACTCACGGACGTTCACTGGAGCCATACTGGAGACTCATGAACCTCCAGGCGTTTCAGCAGCGGTCCGTCTACATAGCAACGGAACGACCATCAGCACAGGGTCCTGAAGCCTGGATAGACAGAAACCTAATCGGCCAAGCCCAGCAATCCCTCCACATGGAGCAATAGAGTCTCAATCTTGAATAAAATCGCACCACGATCCAACTCTTCCGGGAGGATCGGAAAGTCATATCTGAATTGAACGGCGAAATCAGTTAGGTCCACAATCTCAACATGCTGCTCCCAACCCGGCTCTTTATTCAGTTCAAGAAGGCGTAGCAGCACCCTCAGGTCATGGGTCTTGGGATATGGGGTACCACGCAGACTCAGCCATGCCTTAAGAGCCTTTTCCGCCGACTGCTGCGCGTGAAATCCAAAGACGCTGTCTTCAAACAGCTCGCGCTGCTTCATGTTAGACAGTGCCTTAAAATCAACCCGTGCCAGCTTCAGCAGTCTTCGAGCGTCTTCCTGGTCTTTCATATACTATCTTTCCCTCCCTCATGCAGCGTGCAATTATGTGATTGGTGGAATCTTGCCATTGTTCGACTTCCTCTGGAGTCACGACGATTACGTCCACTGGAATAGGGATTGTCCAGAGTGCTTTACGTATCCTCGAACACTCCGACCACCGGGAACCGCCTGGGAAAGAAGATTGCGGCTCAACCACCAACAGGTCAACGTCAGAGTCAGGACCAGCTTCTCCTCGGGGCGTTGACCCGAAGAGCACTATCATCTCGGGATGCACTGCCTTCACTATGGCTGCGACCATCTCTTCTATCATGGTACCTCACCAGGATAAGCCGTCACTTGATCCCCAGCACTTGGTGGGCACAAGCGGGATTCTCGAATTCGTTAAGATGGATGACCTCGTTGAAGCCGGCCTTTTTCATCCATTCCCGGACCACTTCCAGAGGTATGACCCAGTTGAAAAAAGGTTCCAGGGTATCCAGGATGCCCATCTTGGAACTCTTGGGCCGCGCAAGCAGACGTCTTGCCACGTTCTTCAGATTCTCTTCAAAAGGAAACGACCAGTCCCAGTTTCTATTCCGGATCCTGTCCACGTAGGAGAGCCGCTCTTGCACCGATCGCAGTGTGTAGAAC
>Ga0172375_10004987_pt1 | contig 19375 bp, 22 predicted proteins | sample LakKiv1m_FD_114537 | JGI IMG/M metagenome (GOLD analysis project Ga0172375, IMG submission 114537) | Freshwater microbial communities from Kabuno Bay, South-Kivu, Congo - kab_092012_11.1m | ecosystem: Environmental > Aquatic > Freshwater > Lake | place: Democratic Republic of the Congo...
AAGCCCTGATCCCTTAAGCCCCAACTTATCTTTTGACTGCCCATGCCGGCTGAAACCACAAACTTCTGCACTGATCCATCACCGGAATTTGGCAAATTAAGATCATAAAAATAATAACCGATGCAACCGGCTGCAGCCAGAATAACGGGAAAGAAAATTAAAATTGAAATTTTTTTCATAAAACATTTTTTTTTGACAATTAATAAATTGCCAATGGAGGTCTTTTGGTTTTCCGGCTCGGCATTACCCGTCCCGGTCCAAAGGGTATATTCTCAGCCCGTTATATTTAAGGCACCCCATTGAGCTATCAGTTGCAAAATTAATTATTTTATTTTAAAAAAAAATATCTTTATTTTTATGAATTAATTTGAAATAAAAATGAAAAAAATATTATTTATTGCTTTGCTTTACATTGCAAGCAACACATTTTCGCAAGAAAAAAAACTTATTTATGTTCCATCATTAAATGGAATGAAACAAATTGATGAAGCAATAATTAAATCGAAAAAAGAAAACAAAAATGTATTAATTCAGGTAGGTGGCAACTGGTGTCCATGGTGTGTAAAATTTAATGCCTTTTGTACCGATGTAAAGCAAATAGACTCTATAATAAACAAAAATTATGTGCTTATACATTTAAATTACAGTAAAGAAAACAAAAACCTCGAAGCTCTTGAGCGATTAGAGTTTCCACAACGATTTGGTTTTCCGGTTTTAGTTGTGTTAAATTCAAAAGGGCAAAGAATTCATACACAAGATAGTGGATTACTCGAAAAAGATAAAGTTTATGATACAACTAAAGTAGTAACTTTCTTAAATAATTGGACTCCAAGTGTTTTCGATAAAAACATATACAACAAATAAATCCTAATAAATATTATTTGTAACTTTTTGTAATTGGCTTTCGTCATACGATTAAATTTTAAAGAAATTAAAAAAATCAAATTATATGAGAAAGTTAATCATTGTTATTTTAGCATTAATTATTTCGGTAAATAATTTTGCACAAGAAAAAAAAGACACAACAACTATAAAATTAGGTAAAAGTAAAATAATTATTGTATCAGATAACGACGAGGTTGTTAAAATCGAAAATGGCGATACAATAAAAATTGACGATTCTACTAAATGTAAACGTAAAAGTTTTAATGGAAATTGGAGTGGCATTGATATTGGCTTAAATGGTTTTTTAAACAGCAATAATTCTTTTTCGCTTTACAAAACCGACGATTATTTGAACTTAAACCAATCAAAATCGTATTTTATTAGCATTAATTTTGCCGAGCTTAATATTCCTTTAGTTAAAAAACATATAGGTATAGTTTCTGGCGCCGGACTACAATTTAATAACTTTAGGTTCGAGAAAAATATTACACTAAATAGCGATTCATCATATTTGAAATATTATACAGATACCGTTAGCAAGTTCAAAAAAAATAAATTAGTTGTTACATATTTAACAATACCTCTGTTACTCGAATTTCAGCTACCTGTAAACAAACATAGCAACTTAATACATTTGACTGCCGGTATAATTGGTGGATTAAAAATAGGTACACACTCTAAACAAGTTTTCGATATAAACGGAAATACAAACAAAGAAAAACAACGCGAAGATTTCCATTTATCACCATTAAGCTACGCCCTTACAGCACGAATAGGATATAACGGGGTTAGTCTATTTACAAATTATAATTTGAGTTCATTATTTAAAAACGGCGAAGGTCCCGATATTTATCAATGGTCTGCCGGACTTTCGTTCTCGTTTTAGCATTTTTTTTACAAGATAAAGCAAGCTGGAGAAATCCGGCTTGTTTTATTTTACACAAAACCAAAATGCTTGTATTTATTGAAATAACCAATTTCTTGTTTAATTTTGTAAATAAAAATAAATGTAATGCTTTATCCTTTAAAGTTTAAGCCAATATTTAAAGAAAAAATATGGGGCGGAAACAAAATTAAAAAATGCTTAAATAAAAATTATAAACTACCCAATTGCGGCGAATCGTGGGAGATATCGGGAGTCGAAGGTGACATTTCTGTTATCAGTAACGGCTTTTTAACAAATAACACTTTAACCGAAGCAATCGAAATATACATGGGCGATTTGGTAGGTGAAAAAGTTTTCGAAAGGTTTGGTGTAGAGTTCCCATTGTTAATTAAATTTATTGATGCTGCCGATAATTTGTCTATTCAGGTTCACCCCGACGATAACTTAGCGAAAACACGCCATAACGCTTACGGAAAAACTGAGATGTGGTATGTTATTGAGGCAGATAAAGAATCTGAACTTATTTCAGGTTTCAAAAAAACAATTTGCAAAGAAGAATACCTTGATTGTTTAGAAAGAAAAAATATTAAATCTGTTTTAAATTCTGTTAAAGTAAAGCCCGGTGATGTGTTTTTTATCCCTGCTGGTAGGGTGCATGCAATTGGTACCGGAATTTTGTTAGCCGAAATACAACAAACATCAGATATTACTTATAGAATTTACGATTGGAACAGAGTCGACAACGAAGGCAACCACCGTGAACTTCATACCGATTTGGCTTTAGAAGCTATCGATTTTACAAAAAGCGAAAATCCAAAAACAAATTATAAATTAATAAAGAACAAATTCGCGAATGTTGCAGATTGCAGCTATTTTACTACTAATTTAATTGATGCTGACGAAAAAATTGTTAGAGATTTTTCCGACTTCGATTCATTTGTAATTTATATCTGTATTGATGGTGATGCCGAAGTATTGTATAAAGATAAAGAAAAAATAAAATTTAAAAAAGGCGAAACAATACTAGTTCCTGCAGAAATAAAAGAAATTACAATTGTTCCAAAACAAAGTGCAAAATTATTAGAAACATACATTAAATGATTATTAAATCAGCCGAATTTATAAAAAGCAGTAATTCTTTAACTAATTGTCCTAATGATAATTTGCCCGAGTTTGCGTTTATTGGCAGGTCAAATGTTGGAAAGTCATCGTTAATAAATATGCTTGTTAACAGGCATAATTTAGCTAAAACAGCTGCAAAACCTGGCAAAACACGACTTATAAATCATTTTTTAATAAACAAAAGCTGGTATTTGGTCGATTTACCCGGCTATGGATACGCATCTGCATCAAAATCAGAAGTAAGCAACTGGAATAACTTTATAAGCGAATATCTTCTAAAACGTACTAACCTTTATAATTTATTTGTTTTGGTTGATTCCCGCCTCAAACCTCAAAAAATAGATATCGAATTTATTAATAACCTTGGAAAAATTCAAATCCCATTTACAATTGTATTCACGAAAACCGATAAAATATCAAAAAAAATTGTAAGTAGTAATTTAAAAAATTTTAATACTGAATTATCAGAAACATGGGAAGTGTTTCCAACGTTTATTTTATCATCGTCACCAAAAAATATTGGTAAAAACGATATTTTAAATATTATTGAACAATCAAGAGTAATAAAATAAACTTATAAAATACTCTAAATAAATTTGTTAATAGCATAAAAAATTAATTATAAAATTTTATAAACAAGTTAAATCTTCGCTAAAATTTTTTATATTTTTGCCAAACACCTTAATTAAAATAAAATGCCTACTGGAAAATTTCCTGTAAAATTTTTTGCAGGTCGCGAATCAAAATATATTGCCGAACAAATTGCAATAAAATTTGGAAGTCAATTAGGAAAATCAACCGTAACAGTGTTTAGCGATGGCGAATTTCAACCATCATTTGAAGAAACTGTTAGAGGATGCAAAGTATTTATAATACAATCAACATTTCCGCCAATCGACAATTTAATGGAATTATTGCTAATGGCCGATGCTGCTAAACGTGCTTCTGCACACGAAGTTATTGCCGTTGTTCCATATTTCGGATGGGCAAGGCAAGACAGAAAAGACAAACCTCGCGTTTCGATTGGAGCAAAGCTCGTTGCCGACATGTTGCAAGTAGCCGGTGTTGACCGCATTATGACAATGGACTTACATGCCGACCAAATTCAAGGGTTTTTTAATTTGCATGTTGACCATATTTACGCTTCGGCTATTTTTGTCCCTTTTATTAAAAGCTTAAATTTAGAAAATGTTGTTGTAGCAGCCCCCGACATGGGCGGAAGTAAAAGAGCAAATGCCTATTCACGATTTTTAGGAACTGAAATGGCAATTTGTTATAAGTTACGAAAACAAGCAAACGTTATTGAACACATGACCGTGATTGGTGAAGTCGAAAATCGCAACGTAATAATTGTTGACGATATGATTGATACAGCCGGAACAATTTGCCTTGCCTCAGAAATGATGATGAGCAAAGGAGCAAAAAGCGTTAGAGTAGTTGCTACACACCCTTTATTTTCGGGAAAAGCAATTGAGCGAATTAACAATTCAGTGATTAAAGAAGTTATTGTAAGCGATTCAATACCGGTTAAACAGCAGTCCGATAAAATAAAAGTAATTACTATTGCCGATTTATTTGCCGATATAATTAATAAGGTATATAATTACGAATCAATAAGTTCGAACTTTATTGTATAATAATTTTCTTTTTTAAAATTTATTTTTTACTTTTGCAGTCCCTTTTTAGGGCTTAAGTGTAATGGGATTTTAAGTCTTAAGGAAATAAAGACAATAATTGAGTAGCACAAAAAAAAATTAAAAAATGAAATCAATTGAAATTAACGCCAAAGTGCGTGAAAATTTAGGAAAAAAAGCTTCAAAAGCTTTACGCAAATCAGAATTAATTCCTTGCGTTTTGTATGGTACCGAAAAAAATATTCACTTCTCTGCTCCAGAAAGTGATTTTCGTAAATTAGTTTATACTCCTGATGTTTATTATACAAAAATAAATATCGATGGTACCGAACATAAAGCAATATTAAAAGATATTCAATTTCATCCGGTATCTGATAAAATATTACATATCGACTTTTTGAATATAACAGAAGATAAGCCAATAACAATGTCGGTTCCTGTTAGAGTTAAGGGCTTTGCAAAAGGTGTTCAAGATGGTGGTAAATTAGCTCAAGACATGCACCGAATTTTACTAAAAGGTTTACTAAACGACTTTATTGAAGAAGTTGTTATAGATGTAACCGAACTTACTATTGGTAAATCAATAAAAGTAAGCGATTTAATACTCGATAAACTTACTGCTGTTGAATTGCCAAGCAAAGCTGTTGCCTCTGTACGTGTAACACGTGTTGTTAAAGAAACAGAAGGAACCGCTGAAGGTGAAGCAGCTGCTGCTACAGCAGAAGGAGCAGCAACAGACGCTACTAAAACTGCAGATGCTACAAAACCTGCTGAAACAGAAAAGAAAAAGTAACAATTAATTACCCTAAAACTTGAAATACTTAATTGCAGGTTTGGGTAATGTTGGTTCAGAATACGCTGAAACCCGTCATAATATAGGATTTATGGTATTAGATGCTTTTGCTAAAGCATCTAATGCTGTTTTTGAGAGCAACCGACTTGCTTTTACTACTAAATTAAAATTTAAAGGAAAAACTTTTATTTTAATCAAACCAACAACATTTATGAACCTTAGCGGTAAAGCTGTTTTGTATTGGTTAAATAAAGAGAATATTTTACCCGAAAATTTGCTTGTTGTTTTAGACGATATTGCCTTACCTTTTGGAACAATTAGAATTAAACCAAACGGCAATAATGGTGGGCATAATGGGTTAAAAAATATAGACGAAACATTAGGACACAATAATTATGCACGAATGAGATTTGGCGTTGGAAATAATTTTAACAAGGGGAAGCAAGCAAATTACGTGTTAAGTGAATTTAGCAAAGAAGAAAAAATAGATATAATTCCTTGTATTGATAAAATGACTAAAGCAATAGTTAATTTTGGACTAACTGGGATACAAGATACTATGAATCATTATAACGGTAACGGGTTAGAAAAAATCTGATTTTTTTTAAGAAGTCATCTTAAAAAATATTTGTAAATGTTAAAAATTTAGTAAGTTTGCTAAAATTTTAATTTTACAATGAAAACTTTAAAAAAATATTCATTTTTTATTTTATTGACGATTTTTACAACATTACTAATTGTCTCTTGTAACAATAATTCGTCAACTAATTCTGAAGATAATCAGTCAGATTCATTAGCAACAGATTCCGATTCTGTTTCAGAACAAATGCCCGAAGTAGTTTATCAGGTCCCTGCACCAGACGAATTATTTGGTTTAATAAAAAATTCTGGTTGCAAATATCGTGACGATATTTTAAGTCCCGAAAAATCAAACTTCGAAGCAAAGGCAAGTCAAGAGTTGAATTTAGGAGTTTATGCAGCCGATTTAGCTTACTTAGCAGCATTCGATAAATTTCAGCAATCGTTAAAATACTTCAGTAAAGTTAAAAGTATGAGCGACCAGTTAGGTTTGTCAACTGCTATTGGAAGCGAAATGTACGACAGATTAGAAAAAAACATGAGCAATTCAGACTCGTTATTAGATATAACAAATAACTCGTACTATAATGTTATTCAAAAACTCGAAGAATCGGGGAATGGTAAAACTCTTTCGATGATTATAACCGGTGGCTGGATTGAAAGCATGTATATTGCAGTAAATTTAGTTGATAAATTTAACGAATCAGATAAAAATGTGCAACGTATTGCAAGTCAAAAAATAATTTTTAATAATCTAATGCAGAACCTCGAAAAATATAATAAAGAAGAAGAAATTTCTACTCAAATTAATAATTTTTCAACGCTTAAAGCTATTTTAGAAAATATTAAAAAAGAAACTATAGAAAATGATACAAAAGTAAATTCAACAAAAGTAATAGTTGGTCAGAAAAGTAAATATACTATTACAAAAGAAACATTTGAATCTTTTAAAAGCGAAATAACTAAATTAAGAAATCAAATTATTAAAATGTCATAAAATATAAAATATGAAAAATTATATATTAATAATATTTTTTGTTTTTCCATTTACAGTTTTAGCACAGAATTGTACCGAATTTTTAGGAATTCAAAAAACAGGAATTAAATATCCATGGAAATACGATGCACAAAGTAAATCTGGATATTTTGTTGCCGGAAAATCGTCGCAATTAAATATTGTATGTAGCGAAGGTAAAGATTATAAAGTATCATTTTTATCTTCATCTGCAATATTAAAATACACTAACATTTCAATTACAGACGAAAGCGGTAAAGAATATTACTCGTTAGGAGTTAGCGAAAATAAAAAGAAAGAGCTTGAGCAAAAGAAAAAATTATTAATCGATTTACAAAACCAAAAAATTAAGATAAAAACTGGGAAAAAGAAAATCGAAATTGATGCAAATATTAATAATTTAAAAGTTGAAATAGAAAAATCGCAACAAGATGCCGAGAATGCTCAATATCATCCTCAAACTTTTTTTGAGTTTACTCCTGCAGAAACAATGAACCTTGTTATTCATATTAGTGTTAACGAAGAAGCAACAGGTAAGGGTTGTATAGGAGCCCTTGTTTCGAATAAAAAAGCAGAAAAATCGGGATTTTAATTTCTTGATTTTATTTTTTGATTATAACGCGAAATATAATATATCACAATTTTAATCGTTCTAATTTAAAAAATAGGTTTTTATGAAAAGTAAACTGCTAATTATACTGCTAATAGCTATAACTCTTAATTTATCTGCACAAGAAGTAAACAAAAATTTATTTGTAAAAAAATATCCAAAAGCATTTGGTGTTGGTGCCGGGTTAACTACAGGATTAGGTTTGTCGTTTAGATATTTTCCAGCCCGATATGGATTTATGGTAAATTTTGCCCCATATTATCAGAATTATGGAAGTGAGGCATTTATAAGTTCAGGGCTTACACTTTTATATAGCTTAAACGACAACAAAGTTAGTAATGTTTATGCATACCTTGGAAATCATTATTTGTACGAAAAGCTTTATAGTGATAATTGGGTTTACGACCCTGTAACGGGAACAAGCCATTACTATCAATCAAAGAATGCTCGAAACATGTGGAATACCGGTATAGGCTTGGGAGTTGAATTTCATAATCAAAAACGAATAACTATCAACTTTATGCTTGGATATGCTCAATACGATACTTTTAGAAACCTGTTTTTTACCTGCGAAGCTGCATTATACTACCGTTTTAATTAAGAAAAATAACATTTTCTTTTTTAATATTTTACAATTAATTTGTTTTAATAATTGTAATTTTACAAAAATATATAAGAATTGATAAAACTATTTAAACGTTCAGAACAAACTGACGACGAATTAATTAAATGTTATCGCCAGTCATTAAACAAAGAATATGTTGGACGTTTATTTGAAAGATATGCTTCATTTGTTTTTGCTATTTGTATGAAATATATTAAAGACAAAGAACTTAGCAGAGACATTACAATGGTAGTTTTTGAAAAAATAATTGACCTTTTACTACGTTTTGAAGTAAAATATTTTAAATCGTGGCTCTACCAAGTTTCAAAAAATGAAAGTCTGATGTATATCAGAAATAATAAAAAAACTGTAGTAAATTCAGACATCATAGAAAAAAATCAAAAATTATTTATGGAAAATGAGTCTAATTTGAATCTTGACGAAAAACAAGACGAAGAAATTAAACTCGATAAATTACCAGAAGCAATGAACTCACTTTCCGAAAAACAAAAAATATGTATCGAAATGTTCTATTTAAAAGAACAAAGCTACATTGAAGTATCTAAAAACACTGGGTTTACACTAAATGAAGTAAAAAGTTACATTCAAAATGGTAAAAGAAATTTAAAAATTTATTTAACTTCGGTAAATGTTTAATAATTATAACATATCGTTTAATCAGACTGATTGCCCAAGCGAGCAAGTATTAAATAATTACTTCTCTGGTAATTTAAGCAAATCAGAAATCCGAAAAGTCGAGTTACATCTTGCCGATTGTCAGATGTGTAGCGATTATTTAGATGGATTATCTGAAATTAATGATATGGCTGAGTTAAAACATCAAACTCAAATTATATTAAATAAGATAAATAACAAATCAAAAAAAAATAAAATTTTATATTACGTCACTGCAGCATCAATACTTTTAGCTATTGCACTTACTACTTTAATTTTAATTATACCTCAAAAAAATAAATTTGTTGCACAAGATTTAACATTATCAAAACCAACTTTTCTAAATCAAAAAATTGAAGAAAAAGTATCTGAAAACAAAAATTCAGAATTTGAAAAAGCTGGAGATGCAACAGATAATTTAAAAACAAAACCAAACCCGCTACAAAATATAAACTACAAAGGTTTAGTTAGAAGTGTAACTACTACTGTCGATCAAACGGGAAGTGTCTCTGCAAATACTCAAGAAGAGCAAATATATTTATCACAAATTAAAACCGATGATGTTGTAAACGAAGTTACAATTTCTGATGCCGATAAAGGAATTATTACAAAAACCGAAGAAAGCAAAGTTATTGTAAGTGCCGAAAAAGAAGAGAAAAAATTAGATGAAGCAGTTAAAAGCATTGAAGATACTAAAATAACTTCAACAAAAGACAATCCTAAAAAAAGAAAATCGAAAGTGGTTAATAGTAAATTTTCTGATATGCCTATTGAATCACAACAAAGTCCGGCAACAACTGGTGGTACGGTTGTGGAATATGTTGACACAAAATCTGACCTCGATAACGCAATATATTATTTAAAAACAAAAGAATTTGATGTTTCAATTATATACGCACTAAAAGGAGCTCAGTCAACAAACGATTCAATAAAATGGTATTCGAAAATGTGTTTAGCAAAAGCATTTTTAGCAAAAAATGAAAAGGAAAAATCAATCGAAATTTTTAAAGAAATAAAGCAACAAGCTTCTGGCGAAATTAGCAAATCTGCTCAATACGAACTCGAAAAACTTGGTTATTAACTTACATTGTTAATTACATTTTATTTAATTTCAAAAATCAAAATCTAAATTAGTATTTTTACACATTGTAAATTAATGTGAAATATGAATGATATTAATGAATTAAAAAATATAGCTACTCAAGTCAGAAGAGACATTATAAGAATGGTTCATGGTGCGTCGTCTGGTCATCCGGGTGGTTCGCTAGGTTGTGCCGATTTTTTAACAGTTTTATATTTTAAAATTTTAGAAATTGACCCCAATAAATTTTCGGTAAACGATAACGATGAAGATTTATTCTTTTTGTCGAATGGCCACATCTCACCACTTTGGTATAGCGTGTTATCCCGCAGGGGATATTTCCCGATTAACGAATTAGCAACTTTCAGGAAATTAGGAACAAGACTACAAGGGCATCCGACAACTGCTGAAGGAATTCCGGGTGTACGTATTGCAAGTGGTTCTTTGGGACAAGGTTTATCTGTTGCATGTGGTGCAGCATTGGCAAAAAAAATGAATAAAAATAAAAAATTAGTTTATAGTTTACATGGCGATGGCGAATTGCAAGAAGGACAAATATGGGAAGCAGCCATGTTTGCCGCTGCTAAAGGGATTGATAATTTAATTTCAACAGTCGATTATAATGGCAAACAAATTGACGGTCCAACTGATAAAGTTATTTCGTTAGGAAATTTAAAAATGAAATTCGAAAGTTTTGGTTGGTTAACCTTCGAAATGGATGGCAACAATATACAGAATGTTATTGAAGTTCTAAATATAGCTAAACAGAATACTGGTAAAGGCAAACCAATTGCTATTATTATGAAAACAGAAATGGGAATGGGTGTCGATTTTATGATGGGTACTCATAAATGGCATGGTAATGCTCCAAATGACGAGCAATGCGCAAAGGCATTAGAACAATTGCCTGTAACTTTAGGCGACTATTAAAATACTATTGTGTGAAAAAAAATATTTTTAAAATATTATCACTTTTTTTTATAATTAATGTTTATTGTTATAATTCTATAGCACAACAAATTTCGAGTAGTGACCAAAACATTAAATTAACACGTATTCTGTTTGTGTTTGATGCGTCACAAAGCATGTTGGCAAAGTGGGAAACTGATAGTAAGTTAAACATTGCTAAATCAATGCTTAACAATATGCTTGATAGTCTTGCAAAAATAGATAACCTCGAATTGGCTTTAAGGGTTTATGGTCACCAGTATCCTGTACCACCTCAAAGGTGCGATGATACTCGCTTAGAAGTACCATTTTCAAAAAATAACATTTCTCAAATAAAAGGTACCATTAATAAACTTCAGGCACAGGGAACCACACCTATTGCCAAATCGCTCGAAAGTGCTGCACTCGATTTTCCACAAAGCACAAAAAGTAGAAATATTATAATTTTAATTACAGATGGCATTGAAGCTTGCGATGGCGACCCATGCGCTGTTTCGCTTGCTCTTCAAAAACAAAATGTTATACTTAAACCATTTGTTATAGGTGTTGGTTTAGATGTTGAATTTAAAAAAACCTTCGAATGTGTTGGACAATATTACGATGCAACAAATGAAACCCAATTTAAAGAAGTTCTTGGTATTGTTATTTCTCAAGCCCTTAATAACACCAGTTTACAAGTAAACCTTTTAGACAAAGCCGGAAACCCTACCGAAACTGATGTGAATATGACATTTTACGATAAAAATAGTGGAAAAATAAAATATAATTTTATTCACACTATTAACAATAAAGGATTCCCCGATACTTTAATACTCGACCCACTTCCTATTTATAGATTAGAAGCTCATACTATTCCACCTGTATTTATTGACAGTATAAAGCTTACTCCTGGTAAACACACAGTTGTAGCAGCCGATGCACCACAAGGATATCTTATTGTTAAAGCAAACAACCAACAATTTAAAAATATTAATTTTATTGTCAGACAAAACGAAAAAATGAATACTCTTAATGTGCAAAGTGTTAATTATACCGAAAAATACATTGTTGGAACATACGACTTAGAAATTTTAACATTACCACGACTAATAATAAAAGACGTTGATGTTGCTCAAAGCCACACCACAACTGTAAAAATTCCCGATCCAGGAATGGTAACATTAGTTACCGATGCCGCCGGCTATGGAGCAATTTTTGCCGAAAAAAATAATAAATTAGAATGGGTAATAAATTTAGATATCGAATCAACAAAACAAACTTTTACATTGTTGCCCGGTAATTATCAGGTAGAATGGAGAGGTAAAAATGTAAAACATTCTATTAATTCAATTAATAAATCATTTAAAATTGTAAGCGGCAATTCAATTTTAATTAATGTAAAACAATAACATTATGCAAAAATATACTGTAAAAGAAAAAAAAGATACACGTTCGGGCTTTGGTGAGGGTTTATTAGAAGCCGGAAAAAGAAACAAAAATGTTGTAGCATTGTGTGCCGATTTAACCGGTTCGTTAAAAATGAACGACTTTGAAAAAGAATTTCCCGAACGGTTTATACAATGCGGTATTGCCGAAGCAAATATGATTGATGTTGCAGCCGGCTTAACAATAGGTGGCAAAATCCCTTTTGCTGGTTCATTTGCAGCATTCGCAACCGGTAGAGTTTACGACCAAATTCGGCAAAGCGTTGCTTATTCAAATAAAAATGTAAAAATTTGTGCATCACACGCAGGCATTACTTTAGGCGAAGATGGAGCAACTCACCAGATAATGGAAGATATTGGGCTTATGAAAATGCTCCCAAACATGACAGTTATTAACCCTTGCGATTTTAATCAAACTAAAGCTGCTACTATTGCTATTGCCGAATATAACGGACCTGTTTATTTGCGATTTGGGCGACCATCGGTATCGAATTTTACAGATGCAAACCAAAACTTTGAAATTGGCAAGGCAATATTATTTGAAAAAGGAACCGACGTATCAATTTTTGCAACCGGACACATGCTTTGGAAAGCACTCGAAGCATTTGACATACTTAAAGAACAAGGTGTTAATGCTGAAATAATTAATATTCACACAATTAAACCATTAGATACTAAAGCTATTCTCGATTCAGTTATCAAAACAAAATGCGTAGTAACAGCCGAAGAACACTTTATGAATGGCGGATTGGGCGATTCTATTGCACAGTTTTTATCAATAAATTATCCGGTAAAAATTGAAATGGTGGCAGTTGACGATAAATTTGGGCAAAGTGGAAAACCCGACCAACTGTTAGATGCATACAAATTAAATTCAAAAGCTATTGTAGAGGCAGCTTTAAAAGCCATTAAGTTTAAAAATGAATTGTAGTTAATGCAAAGTAGAGATGATAATGACATATTAAACGATTTCGAAAATAAGTTATTATCGCATAATGCTTTTAATGAATTAGTAAACAAATATAAAGTTCGGCTTTATTGGCATATTCGTAAAATTGTTATTAATCACGAAGATACAGATGATATTTTACAAAATACATTTATTAAAATTTGGAAAGGGTTACCAACATTTCAAAGAGAATCGAAATTATATACATGGATTTACAGAATTGCAACTAACGAAACTTTAACATTTTTAACAAACAAGAAAAAAAGAAATAGTTTAAGCATTAATGACGAAAATGCCGATTCTGTCTTAAACTTAAAATCACAAAGTTATTTTGAAGGTGATGAAGCTCAAAAAAAGCTTTTTAAAGCAATAGAAATTTTACCCGATAAACAAAAAATAGTTTTTAATATGCGATATTTTGAAGACATGCCTTATAACCAAATGTCAGAAATATTAGATACATCTGAAAGCGCACTAAAAGCATCGTATCATTTTGCAGTAAAAAAAATTGAAGAATTTTTAAAAAATAATTAAACCTTTTTAACAATTAATTGTCAAAACAATAATGAAATTTGAAGAAATAAATATTGAAAACTTAAAGTCAAATAACCTATTTGATATTCCAGATGGGTATTTCGAGAACTTTAATGCTCGGCTTTTTAATAAAATAGAAAACAGTACACAACCGGTAATTAAGTTTAAATATCGAAAATTAATATATACAATATCAATAGCTGCTTCAGTTGTAATTATTTTTTTCTTAAGTAAGAATTTGTTATTTAACGATGTAAATAATACAAAATTTGCAAATAATACAATTCAAACTACAAACGAGGTTGAGTTAAGTTTTATCGACGAAAAAAATATAATCGACGAACTTTCGTCTGAAAATAAAAGTGTTGAACTGAAAGGCGATGATATTATTAATTATTTGGTTGATAACGAAATTGATGAAAAAACAATTGCAGACGCTTATTAATATATTATTATGAAAAAGATTATTATTTTTATTATTTTATTAACCAATTATTTTCTTGTAAAAGCCCAATGCGACGAAAATTGTAAACGTATTGAACAAATAAAATCTCAGAAAATTGCTTTTATTACCGATAAACTACAACTTACAGTTGAAGAATCGCAACAATTTTGGCCAATTTACAACGAAAAAGTTAAAAAACTCGACGATATCGATAAACAACAAAAAGCTATTATTAGAAACTATAAAAAAAACAGCGAAACACTAACAAATAAAGAGCTGGAAACTATGTCTGATAAGCTTATGGACCTCGAAGCAAGTTCCACAAAAATTGAATCCGACTACTATCAAAAATATAAAACTGTGTTACCCATAAATAAAATATTTAAGCTATACGATGTCGAAAGGCAGTTTAAACATGAATTGCTTAAACAATTAAAAAGTTGTTCTCAATAAAACAGAATGATTTTTATTAAATGCTTAAATTTATTTTAATTCTATCATTTGTTATTTTTAATATCAATTTAATTTTTTCGCAAAACGATTATTTTGATAATAATACAATTAGATACGATAATCATATTTATTTAAGTTCTATTAAAACAATACAAGCATTTAGAAAAGGATTTGAATTGTCGTATCCGTTTGCAGAACTCAATAGTAACGATACGCTTCAATTTTGCTTCGACGATTTAACAGATGAAGCTAAAAATTATAATTACACCTTTATTCATTGTAATAGTAATTGGCAACCATCAGGTTTATCAGAAAATGAATATTTAGACGGCTTTTACGAAAACCCCGTAAGCGATTATAAACATTCGTTTAATACATTTTGCAACTACTATCATTATAACATTACACTTCCAAACGAAAATATTAAATTAAAAATATCTGGAAATTATATATTGCTTGTTTACGAAAACGATAAAGATTTGCCCGTAATTACATTAAGGTTTTATGTTGTTGAAACCAAAACTCAAGTTGAAGCTGTTGTTAAACAAGCCACAAACATTGATTTAATGAAAAGCCATCAGGAAATAGATTTTACTCTAAAAAATTCGTTTAATTGCATAAACCCATTTAACGATATTATAGTTTATATTAAGCAAAACGACCGTACCGATAATCAAATAAATAACTTAAAGCCGTCGTTTGTTAAAGACAATGAACTAATTTATAATTATGAAGATGGTAATGTGTTTGCAGGTGGTAACGAATTTAGAAGTTTTGATGCAAAGAGTTATAAGTACCAGTCGGAACATATTCAAAAAATTGCTTATGAAAGTCCCTTTTACCATGTTTATTTATATTACGACGAAAAGCAAACATTTAAGTTGTATAAGCAGTTGCAAGATATAAACGGGAAATACTTAATAAAAAATTCGTTGGCAAATGAAAGCGAAATTGATGCCGATTACTTTAATGTTACATTTACATTGCCTTACGAAGCACCATTGACTGAGGGAAATTTGTATGTGCTAGGAGCTTTTTCAAATTGGCAATTTACAAAAGACAATATGCTAAATTATAATTATAAAACAAAATGTTACGAAGCAACAATACTATTAAAGCAAGGTTTTTACAATTACCAATATGCATTTTTAAGAGATAGTGTTAACGAATCAGATGTTAGCTTTATTGAAGGTAATCATTACCAGACCGAAAACGATTATTTAATTTTTGTTTACTGGCGCGATATAACATCGAAATACGACAGATTAACCGGATTAAAGGTTATTAATTCTATTTATCAAAAATAACAATGTGAAAAATATTTTATTTATTTTTCGAAATTTAATTTCTTTTGCACAAAGCACAGATACTATTTCAGAGTTAAATTATTTTGGAAATAACCCGGGAAACTTAAAAATGTTTATTCATAATACCGATGTTACCGATAGTTCACTTAAGCCATTAGTAGTTGTTTTGCACGGTTGTAGTCAAACAGCAAACGGTGTTGCAGAACTTACCGGCTGGAATAAAATTGCCGACAATAACAACTTAATTATTTTATATCCGCAACAAAAGTTTATTAATAACCAATCACTTTGCTTCAATTGGTTCAAAAATAAAGATATATCTAAGGGTAGAGGTGAAAGTCAGTCAATTTACAATGCAATTTGTTATATCGAAGAAAACTATAAAATTGATAAAAGCAAAATATTTATAACAGGGCTATCGGCAGGTGCAGCAATGGCTGTAGTTATGATGTCGGTTCATCCAGAAACTTTTAATTCAGGAGCTGTTTTTGCAGGCGTAGCATACAAAATTGCTTCAAATCCAATAAAAGCTTTAAATGTTATGTATGGTAAAAAAACAATTTCTGAAATTAATTTAGCCAAAAAAGTTGTTTCGCAGAATATCGGTTATAGAAGTGAATACCCTAAAATGATTATATACCAAGGATTAGAGGATAATATTGTTAAGCCAAAAAATTCTGATTTGATTTTATTGCAATGGGCAACAATAAGCAAAATAGACACAGTTTGCGACAATATTGTTAATTGTTATAACGGAGTAAAAAATATTACGCGGTTAGAATATAAAAAGAATAACGATTTAAAAATAATTTACTATAAAATTAGCGGTTTAGGGCATAAATTGTTAATAAAACCCGGTTCTAATTTTAACGAAGGAGGGAAAAAGTGGATTTTTAGTGAAGATATTGGGTTCCATTCTACTTACCAGACTGCTATTGATTTTGGTTTAATAAAATAATTTGTCTATATTTACAAAAGTGAATTAATAATATCTAATAATATTAATGCTTAGGTTAAATTTCATAATATTAATTATTTATAGTTGTTTTATTGTTGGTTGCACAACATATCAAAACACAACCGGCACTAAAAATCTTAATGTCTCATTTTTATATAATTATGGGAGTAGTAGTATTCGTCCCGATTTTATAGTGTTTAACGAAACCGATACTAGTTCAAAAATTTTTTTTAGAGTTAAAAATAAAGAACTAATGTTTATACCAAATGGCGAAACTTCGCAATCTGTTTTAAAATTAAGCTATTTTTTATATAATACCCGAAAAAACAATTTGCTGACCGACAGCGGTACTTATTATTATCATTTCAAAAACAATAATAGTGAATTTATAACAAATGAAATTAGTGTTAATACAAGCGATACAGCAATCTTTTTTGTTGAAGTAAAATTGACAGATGTTAACCAAAACATTACTTCTGTTAAATATTTAACAATAAACAGAAAAGATAAAATTAATAGCAATGATGCATTAATAGCTAATTTAAAAAACGAACCTTACTTTTTGCCGCTTTCAGCAAATGTTGATACGTTCAAAATAATTTTTCGAAAAAATTTACCAAAAAAGTGGAATGTATCGTGGTTTCCGAATAAATATGTTTTACGACCATCGCCTTATTCAATAGGCAATTACAACAAATTTACACCAATAAAACCCGATAGTACAAGAATAATTTATTTGACTGATACTAATATTTTTATTCCAAAATCGGAATGTGTTACACATTTTTATCAGGATACACTTAAAAATGGTTTTTCGGTTATTAGCTTTTCTAATAATTTTCCGGAAATTACAACACCTCAAAATTTGTTGCAACCATTGCGAATGCTAACAACTCAAAAAGAATTTAATGATATGAATTTGTTGGCAAATAAAAAAGAATCGGTCGATAAATTTTGGCTAAATGCAGGAGGTAATGTGAACAGAGCAAGTGAATTAATTCGGGTGTTTTATACAAGAGTTATGCTGGCAAATAAATATTTTACAAGTTACACCGAAGGATGGAAAACCGACAGAGGTTTAATATATATCGTGTTTGGTCTTCCTGTAACAATATACAAATCGTCTAATGTAGAACGTTGGATATACGGAACATCATTAAGTAACAAAACACTTGTATTTAACTTTATAAACCAGCAAAATCCATTTTCAAATAACGATTATACATTAAACAGAGAAGAAATTTATAAAATATCGTGGACTCAAGCCGTTGAAACATGGCGAAACGGTAGGGTTTATTCGGTAGCATATTAAAAACATGAAAAATAAAAATATTATTTTCGGCATTCATTCAATTATTGAAGCAATAAAGTCGGGAAAAGAAATTGAAAAATTATTTTTAAGCAAACAATCAAGTGGCGACTCAATAAAAGAGTTGTTTTTAATTGCTCGTAAAGATAACATACCCGTACAATTTGTACCACTCGAAAAACTAAATAAATTAACCTCAAAAGTACATCAGGGGGCAATTGCTTTTGTTAGCGAAATAAGCTATTGTAGCATAGAGCAAATAATTCCTCAAATTTATGAAAGTGGAAAAGTCCCTTTAATTTTAATATTAGACGGAATTACCGACGTTCGCAACTTTGGTGCAATAGCACGAACAGCCGAATGTGCCGGAGTTGATGCTATAGTTATTCCATTAAAAGGGAGCGTTTCGATAAATGCCGATGCTATAAAAACCTCTGCCGGTGCACTAAACACAATACCTGTTTGTCGCGAAAAATCGTTGTTAAGCACATTGCAATACTTAAAAGATTCGGGACTTAAAATTGTTTCGGTAACCGAAAAAACAAATGAACGTTATTATAACAACGAATACAAATTACCTTTAGCTTTAATTTTAGGTTCAGAAGATAATGGTATAACACAATCACTTATCGAGTTTTCTGATGAAAAAGCTAAAATTCCAATATTAGGAACTATTGAATCATTAAATGTTTCGGTTGCTGCAGGAATTATTTTGTATGAAGTTGTAAAACAAAGATTGCTATAAGTCAATTTTTTTGCTGTCTTCTTTATTCTTGGGGAGAGAAGCTCTTTGTTTTCAATATTAGGCAAATTGTTATTTTCAAATTGTTTAAACATTTCGTTAAACACGTTTTGCTGTTTTTCAAACATTTCAAACATCTGTTTTTCAAAGTCGTCAAAATTATTGTCGAAACCATTAATAATTGTATCGCTAAAATTAAAGTTATTTGCAAATGGCTCTACTCCTGAAAACCCTTTGTACTTAATCATGTCAGGAAATTTTGAAGATAACGAATCGAAATTTGAAATATTTGTATTACCACTCCACGACCATGTATAAGTTGAGTCGTATTTTAATACGTTGCCGTTTTTATCAAATTCTCGATTAACTTTAATATTTACATCTGGCTTTTTTGCTGTATTTTCCTGTGCTTTTAAAGTTAT
>Ga0172375_10004989_pt1 | contig 19372 bp, 13 predicted proteins | sample LakKiv1m_FD_114537 | JGI IMG/M metagenome (GOLD analysis project Ga0172375, IMG submission 114537) | Freshwater microbial communities from Kabuno Bay, South-Kivu, Congo - kab_092012_11.1m | ecosystem: Environmental > Aquatic > Freshwater > Lake | place: Democratic Republic of the Congo...
CGGCACCGAATCGCAGGACTGGGCGCAAATTCTGATGCGTATGTATTTGCGCTGGATGGAACGCGCCGGAATGCAGTCGGAAGTCATCAGTATCCTGGACGGTGAAGAAGCCGGTATCAAGGAAGTCAGCATCGAGGTCAAAGGTTCGTACGCCTACGGTTATCTCAAGTCGGAAGCCGGAATTCATCGCCTGGTTCGCATTTCACCATTCGATTCTAATCATCGTCGCCACACTTCTTTTGCTTCGGTTTTCGTTTACCCGGAAATCGAGGATGATATTACCGTTGAAATAAATCCGGATGATCTGCGGATCGATACTTACCGGGCCAGCGGAGCGGGCGGTCAGCACGTCAATAAAACCAGTTCAGCGGTGCGGATTACCCACATCCCGACCGGAATCGTCGTGCAGTGCCAGAACGAACGTTCACAATTCAAGAATAAAGACGGTGCCATGAAAATTCTACGCGCCCGCCTTTATCAATTGAAAAAGGATGAAAAGGAGAAGGAGAAGGCGGAAATCGAGAAAAACAAGAAGGATATTTCGTGGGGCAACCAGATTCGTTCCTACGTATTTCAGCCGTACACACTCGTGAAAGACCACCGCACCAAGTTTGAGACTGGCAATATCCAGGCTGTCATGGACGGCGAAATCGATGAATTTTTACGCCAGTTTTTATTGTTTAATGTCAAAAAATGAAAGAATCCGAAAGTGAATAAAGAAGACCAAAGTACCGGCAAATCCCTGGGGGAATTACTCGCTATCCGCCGCGAAAAATTGCAGGCCATCCGCGCGCTGAATTTCCGGGCCTACGAGTACGAATTTCAGCAAACGCACACCGCGGCGGAAATCGCACAACAGTTCGATGAAATTACCGAGAAAGTGGTCGTACGCATTGCCGGACGCATCATGGCCATTCGCAAGATGGGACGCGCCAGTTTTTGCCATATGCAGGATGAAAGCGGCCGTATCCAGATTTACGTTCAGGAAAACAGTGTCGGTCAGCGTGGCTATGAACTATTCGGCCTGTTGGACATCGGCGACATTATCGGGGTAGCCGGCAAGGTCTTTCGCACCCGCACCGGCGAGATTACGATTTTGGTCGAAGAACTGCAGCTGCTGGCCAAAAATATCCGACCGATTCCGATTGTCAAAGAGAAAGACGGTCAGGTTTTCGACGCCTTTACCGATAAGGAGCAGCGTTATCGTCAGCGTTATTTGGATTTGATGGTTAACCCGGAAGTGCGTGAAGTTTTCAAAACCCGCTCGAAAATTATTCAGTGGACGCGCGATTTCCTGAATGAACGCGGCTTCCTGGAAGTCGATACGCCGATCCTGCAGCCGATTTACGGCGGCGCCAATGCCCGTCCGTTCAAGACCTTTTACAATTCGCTTGAGCGTGACTTTTACCTGCGCATTGCCGTCGAATTATACCTGAAGCGCCTGATTATCGGCGGTTTCGATAAAGTCTACGAAATCGGAAAGAATTTCCGCAATGAAGGTCTCGACCGGACTCACAATCCGGAATTCACCCTGCTTGAGTTTTACCAGACCTACGTCGATTACAACTATATGATGGATTTCGTCGAACAGTATTTCCGGCAGATCAGCGCTAAACTGGAAAAAGCGGTTTTCACGTTTGGGGATTATGAAATCGATTTCGGCAAACCGTTTGCCCGGCGTAAGATGTTCGATTTAATCCGGGAATATGCCGGCGAAGACGTCTCCCAATATCCGGCAGCCGAACTGAAAACCTTCTGCCTGAAGAAAAATCTCGAACCGAAACCGGACGATAATTACGGCAATTTTATCGAACTGCTCTTCGATAATTTTGTGGAACCGAACCTGATTCAGCCGACTTTCGTCATCGATTATCCGAAGGCGATTTCACCGCTGGCTAAAAGCAAACGCGACGGTACAACGGAAATCGTCGAACGTTTCGAACTTTATATCGCCGGCAAGGAATTCGCCAATGCTTTCAGCGAGCTGAACGATCCTATCGACCAACGTGAACGTCTCGAGCAGCAGAGCCGACTGCGTGAATCGGGCGACGAGGAAGCCCAGACGATGGATGAGGATTTTATTATGGCCATGGAATACGGTATGCCGCCGACCGGTGGCGTCGGAATCGGCATTGACCGCGTCGTGATGCTGTTCACCAACCAGGTTTCGATCAAAGACGTCATTCTGTTTCCGCAGATGCGCACCTGATAGATTAGAGCGATGAGCGTACCGTTTTTCATCGCCCGACGTCATCTCTTTGGCCATCACAAGATCGGCTATATTTCCTTTATCAGCATAATTGCCACGGTCGGCCTGGCGGTCGGAGTGGCGGTTTTGATCCTGACGATCTCGATCCTGAACGGTTTCGAACAGGAAATCAAATCCAAACTGCTGGATTTCGATTCTCATATTCGCCTGCGTCTGCTCTATCAGGATTCGATGGATTCGACCATTGCGATTCGTCAGGAACTCGAGAAAATGCCGGAAATCGCATGCTTCGTACCATATATCCACGGGGCGGCGATGATTCGCAACGGTCAGGAAACCGACGGCATCATCGTCGAAGGCATTGCCGAAACGCATATCCGGCAAACCCTGGCGGTCGAGCGTTTCATTAAAAAAGGCGAACTGCGCTTCGATCTGCCGGACGACCGTAACGGTATTTTAATGGGCGAAAAACTGGCCAAACAACTTGGCGTTGACGTCGGACAAAAAGTCTACCTGTTTGTGCTGCAACCGGATGCCAATTTCATCAAACGACCGCGCATTGCGACTTTTACAGTAACCGGGCTATATGATTCCGGGATCGCCGATTACGACGATATTTTTATCTACACCAGCCTGAAAGCGGCTCAAAAATTATTCAATATGGGTGAAAATTATTCCGGTTATCAAATCCGGCTGAAAGACAACAATCAGGTCGATAAAATCACCAATTATATCAACACGACGCTCGGCTATCCTTACAATGCGCTGAGCTGGAATGACCTGCATGCCAACCTTTTCGAGTGGCTGCGGATTCAGCGCATTCCAATCCTGCTGATTTTCGGATTGATCGCGGTCGTGGCGGTTTTCAATATCATTAGTTCGCTGATGATGATCGTCATCGAGAAAACCCGCGACATCGGCATTCTGAAAAGCATGGGTCTGAACAACCGGCAAGTGCGCCGCATATTCTTTTATGAAGGACTCTGGATCGGAATCGGCGGCACGCTGTTCGGTTTTGGCCTCAGTTTAGGATTGGCTTATCTGCAAAACCGTTTCAGGATCATTTCGATTCCGGCCGATGTTTATTTCATGAATTCTCTGCCGGTTTTACTGAATGCCTGGAATTTTGCCGTGGTTGGCCTGATTGCCATCGCGTTTGCGGTCCTGGCGACACTATATCCGTCTTATAAAGCCGTCAAATTGACTCCCGGCGAGGCGACCCGCTATGAATAGAAATTTCCTGAACTGGATCGCCCTGCGCTATTTCCGGTCGAAAAAAAAGACCGGCCTGATTTCGTTCACGTCGTACGTTTCGGTAGCCGGGATTGCCTTGGGCGGTTTCGCAATGCTGGTGGCCATGAGCGTCTTAAACGGCTTCGAGGCCGAAGTCACCAGCCGTGTCATTGACCAGGAATCGCATCTGCGAATCAGCGGCCCCGAACTCTCTCATAGTGATCTCGCGCGGATGCGCGCAATTTTATCCGGTACGCCGGTGAAGGAAATCTATCCGTTTATCCTGAAAAAATCAATTTTGTCGTCGGAGCAAATGGAAGCCGTCGTACGCATAAAAGCCCTTGAAACCGCCACGCTGGAAAGACAACTGTCTGGTGAATCCGCTATCACGCGCGGCAAAGCGAATTTTACTTCGGCAACCAGCGATCTGCCGGGCATCGTGGTCGGCTTTCAATTAGCCGACAAACTTGGCGTTTATCCGGGCGATACGCTGAATATCATCAATCCACTCGGCATCGGCAGCGGCCTGAATATCCCGGTAATGGGACAATTCGCCGTGACCGGCGTTTTCAAACTCGATCTGTTCGACTACGACGAGAATCTGGCTTTTATCGAATTGCCGCAAGGACAACGGATATTCGAGATGGACGCCAATTTCAGCGGCATTGACATCCGCCTGGAACAATATAAATATGTCGATAAAGCCAAACAGCAACTGCAATATGGGCTCGGTGACCAGTTTGAAATCGCCAGTTGGGAAGACCTGCATCGCACCTTGTTCGGCGCCATGAAATTGGAAAAATACGGCAGTTTCCTGGCGCTCTGTTTCATTATCTTAGTCGCGATTCTGAACCTGACCAGCGCCTTAGTCATGTTAATTATGGAAAAAATCCGCGAGATCGGCATGTTGCAGGCTCTGGGGCTGAATCAGTCTCAAATCCGCAAAATTTTCCTGCGTCTCGGTTTCCTGATCGGTACAGTCGGATTAGCTTGCGGTGTCGGCCTGGCGCTGGGGCTATGTCTGATCCAGCAATATTGGCATTTAATTCCGCTGCCGTCGGTTTATTACATTCCATATCTGCCGGTTAAAGTTCAGGTCACCGATTTGGTAATGATTATCGGAGCCGGACTGCTGTTTATTTTCTGCGGAACAATTTATCCGAGCTGGCGGGTCGGAAAACTCATGCCTTTGGAGGCGATTCAATATGAAAAGTGAAACCGGTAATACGATTTTAACGGTCAGGAATCTGGCGAAATCATTCTGGAACGACGGTTTGGAGATTGCCGTCCTCAAGGATGTCAATTTTGAAATCAGGGAAGGTGAGGTTGTCGCCATTGTCGGTCCGTCCGGCATCGGCAAATCGACCCTGTTGAATTTACTTGGCACGCTCGACCGGCCCGATGCCGGTACGATCGAATATGAAGGGCGCAATCCGTTCGTGTTGCCCGATCCGGAGATTGCACGCTTTCGCAACACGCATATCGGGTTTGTGTTCCAGTTTCATCATCTCCTACCGGAATTCACGGCGCTCGAAAACGTCATGATTCCGGCCATGATTTCCAATCGCGATTCCAAAACGGCTGAAAAGCTGGCGCGCGAAATGTTGACACGCGTTGGACTGGCTGAACGCATTACGCACCGGCCGGCGATGCTCTCGGGCGGCGAGCGTCAGCGGGTGGCCATTGCCCGGGCCTTAGTCAACAACCCGTTAGTCGTTTTGGCGGATGAGCCGACCGGCAACTTAGATTCCGGCAACAGCGAACTGCTGATTGATTTGATCCTCGAACTGAACCGGGAATTCAAGCGCACATTTATCATTGCAACCCATAATCAGGACATTGCCAATAAGTCGCACCGCGTGCTGGAATTCAGCAAAGGCTCAATGCTGAAAGAAATCAGTAATTAGACGTTAAAGTATCAAATTCTCAAAACAGTCATTAGTCTGCATGAAATTTTGTTTCAGGCGCCAACATGTCTGAAAATGAAAAAGAATGTTTGACTTAGCAGTCCGGCAGTTTTAACTTCCAGTGTTATTTTAAAGAGAATTAGTCAGAATGAAAGAGAACTTTTCGAAAGCGATCCAGATTGTCATAAAAACCGCCCGTGATGAAGCCACGCGCCTGAACCATAATTATATCGGCTCGGAACACATTCTCTGGGCGATAATCAATCTGGAAAAAAGCGTTACGCTCGATACGCTGATGAATCTTGATGTCGATCTCAAGCAACTGCAGAATATGGTCAACGATTCGTTGCGTGCCATTGGCGGAACACTTACCATCGGCCGGATTCCGTTTACCAAACAGGTCGAGCGTATTCTGCGCAATACTTATAACGAAGCCAAGGAACTTGGCGCTGAGGTTGTCAGCGACGAGCATATTACGCTTTCGATTCTGAAAGAGCGTGAAGGGACTTCCTGTGACATTCTGAACAGTTTCGGAGTGGATTATTATAATTTTCGTGGTGAAATCGCCGGAACCCCCGAAGAACCACCTAAAGCGATCAAGTCCGAGAAAAAAAGTTCGCGGACTCCGGCGCTCGATCACTTTTCACGGGACATTACCGAAAAAGCCCGCAACAATCAGCTCGATCCGGTAATCGGACGCGATCAGGAAATTGAGCGGGTGGCCCAGATTCTTTCCCGCCGCAAGAAAAATAACCCGGTATTGATTGGCGAACCCGGCGTCGGCAAGACCGCCATCGCGGAAGGGTTGGCGCTGCGCATTATCGCCAGGAAAGTGCCGCGATTACTGGCCAATAAACGTCTCATCGACCTCGATCTGGCGGCGATCGTCGCCGGGACAAAATACCGTGGTCAGTTCGAAGAACGCATGAAGACCATCATGCAGGAACTCGAACAGGCCCGTGACGTTATCCTTTTTATCGATGAACTGCACACCATCGTCGGAGCTGGCGGCGCTTCCGGTTCGCTGGATGCTTCCAATATGTTCAAGCCGGCTTTGGCGCGCGGTGAATTGCAATGCATCGGGGCTACGACTCTCGATGAATATCGCAAATTTATAGAGAAGGACGGTGCCCTCGAACGTCGTTTCCAGAAAGTCATCATCAATCCGCCGACCAAAGAGGAATCGCTGTCGATTCTGAAAGGTTTGAGAGAACGCTACGAGGCTCATCATCACGTGCAGTATACTGACGATGCGCTCTGGGCGGCGGTGGAACTCAGCGACCGATATATTACCGATAAATTTTTACCGGATAAAGCCATCGATGTCATGGACGAAGCCGGTTCGCGGGTGCATCTGCGGGATATTGTCATTCCGGAAGAAATTATCCTTGCGGAGAAAAAATTAGAGGATGTGCGCAAACTTAAGGATACCGCTGTCAAGGATCAGCAGTTTGAAAAAGCCGCCAGCCTGCGCGATGATGAACGGCATCTGAAGAAAGAATTAGCCGAATTTCAGATGGTCTGGGAAACCAGCGGTGATAAAAAGACTATGGCCGTTACAGCCGATGACATTGCCGATGTGGTGGCCATGATGACGGGCATTCCGGTCAATAACATTGCCGAATCCGAGAATCAAAAACTACTAACGATGGAAACCGATCTGAAAAAATCGATTATCGGGCAGGATGAGGTCATTAAAACCGTCAGCAGCGCGATCCGACGCGCGCGTGCTGGATTGAAAGATCCACGGCGTCCGATCGGCTCATTCCTCTTTCTGGGACCGACCGGCGTCGGCAAAACCGAATTTGCCAAAGTCCTGGCGCGTTTCCTGTTTCCCGGCTCGGATGCTTTAATCAAGATTGACATGTCGGAGTATATGGAGAAATTTGCAGTTTCGCGACTGATCGGGGCTCCGCCCGGATACGTCGGCTACGAAGAAGGCGGTGAACTGACCGAAAAAGTCCGCCGGCAACCTTACTCGTTGGTACTTTTCGACGAAATCGAAAAAGCCCATCGCGACGTTTTTAATATTTTACTGCAAATATTCGACGACGGCGTGCTGACCGACAGTTACGGCCGCCGGGTCGATTTCAAAAATACGATAATCATCATGACTTCCAATGTCGGTTCGCGTATGTTACAGAATGCGGCCTTCGGTTTCTCGAAAGCCGATCCGGTCAGCGAGTATGAAACCATGCGGAAACGTGTCATGGAAGAAATCCGTCAATTGTTTAACCCGGAATTTCTAAACCGGATTGATGATCCGATCGTTTTTAAACCGCTGACCCGCAGCGATGTTTTGGCGATTATCGACCTGCAGATGAGCGATATTCGCCGTAACCTGGCTGCTTCCGGAACGACATTGGAATTGAACCAGGCCGCCAAAGAACTGATTCTCGAACAGGGTTTCAAGCCGGAGTTCGGCGCCCGTCCGTTACGGCGGGCAATCCAGACTATGGTCGAGGATCCGATCTCGGAAGCGATCCTGAACGGCAGTCTGCGGCGTGGCGTAAAAATTGTCACGGAAGTCAGCGAAAATAAGATCACTTTCACACAGCCCGAGATCGAATTCAGGCTATCATCAACTTCGATTGCCAACGAACCGGTTAATAATTAACTAAGCCATTATTGCAGGCTTTGACCGGTAAAATCTAAAATCACACAGATAATATGACGTTGTGTCTCAATCGTTTTTTGGCACGGCGTTTGTCAATATTCTATTGAATTTTGAAAATTGACTCCCGAAAATTAATAGGAGATAGATATGGGAAAAATTATTGGAATTGATTTAGGAACGACGAACTCATGCGTGGCCGTAATGGAAGGCGGCAAACCGCGGGTGCTGGAAAATTCCGAAGGCCGCGCGGTAACACCGTCGGTCGTTGTCTTTAAAAAAGACGGCGAACGGGTGGTCGGCGATACGGCCAAACGGCAAATCGTGACCAATCATGACCGCTCGGTCTATTCGATCAAACGGTTCATGGGACGACTTTTCCGGGAAGTAAACCGGGAAAGGGAAGAGGTTCCGTTTAAAGTGATTGAAGGCCCGAACGGCGACGCCCGGGTGCGGATTGCCGACCGGGATTATTCACCGCCTGAAATCAGCGCTATGGTTCTGCAGAAAATGAAGCAGACCGCCGAAGAAAAACTCGGCGAGAAGATAACCGAAGCCGTCATCACGGTTCCGGCTTACTTTAACGATGCCCAGCGTCAGGCCACCAAGGACGCCGGTAAAATTGCCGGTCTGGACGTCAAACGAATTATTAACGAGCCGACGGCTGCGGCATTGGCCTACGGCCTTGACAAGAAAAAAGACGAAAAAATTGCCGTATACGATCTGGGCGGCGGTACTTTCGATATTTCCATCCTGGAAATCGGCGACGGCGTATTCGAGGTTAAATCGACCAATGGCGATACTCACCTCGGCGGCGATGATTTCGACCAGCGCCTGATCGAATGGCTGATAGACGAATTCAAGACCAAAGAAGGCATCGATCTGAAAAAGGATCCGATGGCAATGCAGCGTCTGAAAGAAGCCGCCGAAAAAGCCAAGATCGAGTTGTCTTCCAACATGGAAACCGAAATCAACCTGCCATATATTACCGCCGGACCGGCCGGCCCGATCCATTTACTGGAAAAATTATCACGTGCCAAGTTCGAAACTCTGGTTGACGACCTGATCGAAAGAACCCGCAAACCCTGCGAACAGGCACTTAAAGACGCCGGTTTGACTGCCAAGGATATCGATGAAGTCATCCTCGTCGGTGGCTCGATTCGTATCCCGAAGGTTCAGCAATTAGTCCGCGATATGTTCGGCAAAGAACCCAATAAGAGTGTCAATCCGGATGAAGTCGTGGCGGTCGGCGCGGCCATACAGGGGGGCGTACTGGGCGGCGAAGTTCATGACGTTCTGCTGTTAGATGTTACTCCGCTTTCATTGGGAATCGAAACCCTCGGTGGCGTTGCGACCCGATTGATCGAACGGAATACGACTATCCCAACCCGCAAGAGTGAAATATTCTCGACCGCAGGCGACAGTCAGACGACCGTTGAAATTCATGTTCTACAGGGTGAGCGGGCGATGGCCAATGACAATAAGAGCATCGGACGCTTTCATCTGGACGGCATTCCGCCGGCACCACGCGGTATTCCGCAGATCGAAGTCACCTTCGACATTGACGCCAACGGTATTCTGAATGTTTCGGCCAAGGATAAAGCCACCGGCAAGGAACAGAGCGTTCGTATTCAAACCTCCAGCGGGCTGAGCGATACTGAAAAAGAGCGGATGGTCAATGACGCCAAAACGCACGAAGAAGACGATCGCCGTCGTAAGGAGGAAATCGACACCCGCAACCAGGTGGATGCCGTGATCTATCAGACCGACAAGAACATGAAAGAATATGGCGATAAGCTGCAGCCGGAAGAAAAGGGTAAACTCAACAATGCTCTGGAAGATCTGAAAAAGGCTCAAAGCAGCGGCAATGCCAAGACGATGAAAGACGCCATTGAGGCCTTGAATAATGCCTGGTCGGAAATTTCATCCAAGATGTACGAACGGGTGCGCACGGAAACTCCGCCGCCGCCTCCGCCCAATGCCGGTCAGACTTACGAACAGCCCAAATCGGAACCGACCGGAAAGGCTGAGGAAAACATCCAGGACGCCGACTTTGAAATAGTCGACGATAAAAAGTAAGCGCTATTATAAATGAGCAGTAAGAGGGCGAATTTTCGCCCTCTCTCGTTTTTATAATCAGTCCCTGGAAAAGGTTTTGTTTTTTTGAGTAATAAAATCTAATTTTCACCGCTTTTTTGATTGGCGACGTACCCAAGTGGCTAAGGGAGCGGTCTGCAAAACCGTTATGCACCGGTTCAAGTCCGGTCGTCGCCTCGTTTATTGTCAGCCGAAGTGGCGGAATTGGTAGACGCAAGGGACTTAAAATCCCTCGTTCCATAGGAACGTACCGGTTCAAGTCCGGTCTTCGGCACATGGAAATCCCGTCGGTAAGACGGGATTTTTTATTTCTTGTGGCTTATTCCAATACCTTTTCTGGATGTTTATTCGGATTCAGATGATCTACCAGGGAAATGCTTAATGTTATAAGTAAAAAGCAGCATTGCATATCGATTGGGAAGATTGGAAACGCTTTCTTCGATATATGTGTCGGTATAGTTCCTGGATAGATTTTTGTTATTATTCAGGATGTCAAAGATACGGAAATACAAATCTCCCGCCTGATTTTTGAAAAGTTTTTTCCCAAATGACATATTCCAGATTATGGAAGACTCATCATTATTTGACGATACCCGGTCATAAGCATAGTAATTCAATTTGGTTTTAAATGAGAATCCTCTCTTTAAATTCCATTCCAATTCGCCAGACAATCGCTGATTCACCCGAACAGAATTATCCTCTGACACTTGATTGTATTGAGTAGCGACGACGTAAGTGTTGCTGACTATTTTATAACTGATATTCTTATTAATGTTACTATTTAAAATTACAGTTGTATTTGTAGTCGTTCTTTTAGTCAGAAATTGAACATCGTTTAAAATTCCGGGAATTTGATTATAACCACCTCCCAGAAAAACGGTCATATTTGATTTAATAATTTTAATCGGAAAACCTAATGAAGCATTTAAAAATGATGCCAAATATCCATCCATGTTTTCCGGTACGGTTAATTGGGCACCGGGCATGATTTCTATTCCTTTATAATAAACACTTTCCATAACGGCACGGATAATCCGGTTTCCTATATAGGAATCGCTGCCCGAAAAATATAGATTTAAATTTAAATATTGGTTTTTGGGAGTGTTTCTTGTGGAATAAGTAAAAATTAAATTTTGATTATGCTGACATTTCAGTCCGGTATTTCCAATCGATAACATTTCAAGATTGGTATTGTTCAGAACAGCATTAATCTGATAGGCTTGAGGAACCTGAACATCGTTCAGGCAAGTGAAGGTTACTTTGCTACCTTTATTTTGATTATAGGTCAATGTAATTCTGGGATTCCAGCTATTAAAGGATTGTTTGGCATCTATTATTTCAGGGAATGACTGTTGGTATTTAAGTGTCTGATTCTGAAATTCTGTTCCGTAATTAAGCATGAATTTACCGATATTATTCTTAAGGAAAACACTTAACGAACGGGTCGCAATGTCGTTGGCGGAAATGCCGGATTGGCTGGAATCAATTAACGAGTATTCAGTTAGACCATCTGGAAGAAGATAAGTATAGTTATCAGTATTCGACACATTCTGTTGTAATCTGGCTTGAATTATAATATCACCGAAAGAGCCAATTTTATTCTCTAATGTCAGTGTGTTTGAATACCATTTATTAACACTATGTTTTTGCATCCGCAAATTTTTATTGGTCGAATCTTCTGTGGTAGTAGTAATTACTGTCTGTCCGGTTGCATTATCATTATTATTATAATTTCCGTAGGATAATATTTTCAAAGAGCCCTTGTCATTATTAAAGGTATGTTTATAGGTTAACCGGCCGGCAATATTCTTACGGGTCTGATCGACATTTATTTTATTATCGGTTGATACTACCTGGGAGTTTTGTTGAAATAAGCCGGAGCCGGAGAGTGTCTTTTGCTTTTGTTGCCCGATGCTGATACTCGGTTCAAACTTTAGTTCGTCCTTATCAGAAAAAATATATTTAATGTCAAGGTTAAATCTGTGATTGCGGTTGATACTTTCAATATTTTCATTTTTAAAATATTTCTGCTCCTGGGTAGAATCAGCCAGATATTGACGCCACAGTCTATTATTTTCATCGCTGTTGGAATTATTATACAGATAATCACCATTAACGGATATTTTTTTATTTATTTCCCGTAGAAAAGTAATTCCGGTTGATTTGTTGAGAGCGGTTCCGTTATACCGGCCAATAAACGCATCGTTTTCCATGGCCGTTTCGATATCGCCAAATGTATTATCACCAGTGCTGATATCGTTTTTAATCTGAGTTTTAAATGTAAACCGCTGGAAATCGCCAAAGGAATTCAGACTGGTTCCTAACTGATAGAAATCTTTCTGGCCATAGCCGGCATACACTTCCCCGAATTTCCCGACCTTTTTGTCCGGTTTAAGAATGATATTGATCGTCTTGGTTTGGTTTTCGTTGCCTGGCCGTATCAACTCGGAATTTTCGTCAGGTTTATTATAGACCTGGATTTTCGCGATCATCTCGGCTGGGATTGTCTCCAGGGTCAGCAGGGGTCTTTCTTTAAAGAACGGTTTCCCGTCCACCAATACATTTTCGACTTTTTCACCATTAATCATAATGAAACCGTTGTCATTATAAAAGCCCATCATTCTTAAAACCAGATCCTTGGCGCTGGCATTCCCGGAAACTTCAATCGCCTTTGCGAGGTAAGCGAGCGTATCGCCATTTTGAATTGCCATCGGGATTTGAGCAACTACCTCCACGGCAGTCAGGGGAACCGCAACGGGTTTCAGGTAAATTGTCGGCAGTTCAAGACGCTGCTTATTAAGATAGAAAATATTTTTATACTGCTTATGTCCGATATAGGTCACAACTATTTCGTATTGGCCGGAGAGCAATGTATTGACAAAAAACCATCCCGACTCATCAGTTGTAACATAAGTTACAATACTATCCTGTACATATTCCAGACGAACATTGGCATTGATCAGGGGCTGGTGACTTTCATATTCCAGGACCTGGCCGGTGATATTACCATGATCGGGAATATCCTGGGCGATCAGTCCGGAATTTGCACAGCCAATAACTGCAATAAATATGATAAACGCTAAGGGCAATGTGCGTCTTATTAAACATTCTGCTTCCATTTGTACCATTCTAAAATACCAAATTATGCGAAATAAAAGAAATTATTTTTAGTATCAATTGGCAATTACAGAAATATAATCAGACCGGTGGGTTCGTTTTGTCTCTTAATCGTCAGATATTTCCCGGTATCTATAAATATTCCTCCTTTCAAATTCTCGTACGGCTTGCCTCTGATGAGATAATAGTTACCGATAAATCTAATCTTTTTGCCAGCCGTCCGGCAATCCGTAGACGTGTACAATCCGCAGCGCCGGGGAGCGGGATACCGAACCCGGATTGAGTCCCGGCTGCCCTTCCGGAATTGCCACCCCGAGTTCGCGGAAGTATTCCTGCCAGACCGGAAAGGTGGCTTTCGTGTCCGGATCGCGGAAGGTCATGGGCTGCAGCTTGAAAAGCGGTCGGCCGGCGTTAGCCTCTTTGAAGCAGACATAAACCAGCTCGGAACAGTAATAGGCGTCGTTTTGAATGTCGAATACGTCATCGTACGGTTTACCTTTCAGGGCCAGAGCGGCGGCCAGAGCCGGTTCGATCAGGCGGCGTAAACGCGATCGCAATCGGCCGACAAACACCTTCGGCCGGCCATTGAAATCCTGACTGCGACTCAGAAAAGTGTCCAGCGGCGTCTCGATTACGCCTCCCGAATAAGCTTCGATCACGGTAACACTGTCGCCGCAAGCATTAAGTACGATCCCGACATGCGTGAGCTGCGCGCCGTTATAACCCAACGTGACTTTCTCGACCGCCTCACAAAAGGGACTGCCGTCCAAGTCTTGGAACAACAGGTCGCCGGGCCGAAGGGTAAACGGGACTTGATCGGTTTGGGGACTGCAACCAAAGAAGTAAAGGATTGTGAATAGAAGAATGAAACATATATATGTTAGGTTACCTAATAAGTCAGAGTGAATCTTGGTTTTCTTTTGAGGGATGAATTGTATTAACGATGATAGCATTGTATTCTAAAATCCTTTATAACTAGCTTTTTTCCCATGCCGTCGCTCATCTTTTCTATGAGTCATAAAATGAGCCCATTGACTTGGAAATATCCATAAGTTAGAAAATCTATTATCACTCTTGTTTCTGTTTTTATGATGAACCACTTCACCAAACCTGAGTTTTCTTCCCAGTTTCTTTTCGGCTGCCCATCTGTGAACAGGCTTTCCTGAGTAAGTAAACCTCAAATATCCTTTTTTATCACTATAAGTTTTTGGGTGTCTACGTGCTAATATTTTATATATGATGAACAAAATAATGCACAGGATAAAAAGGTCCATTAAATTTACCTCTTATTATATAGTGTTTTACTCCTCGATCCTCAAGTATTTCTCGAACTTTTCTTTTACAACTGCGTTTTGTTGAATAAACCAATTTTCCAATACTGTAATTTCTTCCTTCATTGTTGCCGCTTCATCATTGCGACCGGCATCTACTAGTTTTATTTCAGATTTTCTTTTTTCGTCCAATTCGGCCAAGTTTATAGAGATTATTTTAATGTACTCATCAAAATTATCCTGTTTTGGTAAAAAGTATGCGGCTTCTTGGGCCTGACTTATTAAATGATTTACTTCTATCCGATTATATTGTTCATCTATTGTTGCAATAGCAATTAATTGTATCAGATTATCATAAACCATTTTCTGTTCGGGGCGTATTTCCAATTTATATTTTGTTCTCTCTAACTTATGTTGTTGCCATGCGAAAATTCCCATCATAAATGTCCCGATTGATCCAAGCACAGCGAAAAATAACTGCCACGAATGGATTAGAACGTATCCAGCAAAGAATACAATAAAAAGAGAAATGAATACCCATGGATGTTCCCAGATAAAATCAACGGCCGGAACGATACCTTTTTGCCAAATAGAATTAATCCAATTTTTTACTTTTGCCATAAGTTCCTCCTACCTTGTCATATCCCCGATGCAAAAGTCGCAGTAGTCATAGTCCGCGTCGCGGACGGAAAAGAGGCTGTTGAATGGCATCTCCTTGCCGGCGGCGATGATCGCATCGATTTTACATTCGGGCTTTTCGTGTTCGAGGTCGTGGGCGACTAATTTGCTTTTATCCCCGAGGTAGCGCTGTCCCCACATCTGACCGGAATAGCGTCTCATACATAATCCTCCCGTATATTTTTGAGTATTTTTCATCAGTCCGTATCCGTAATATCGCTTACTCTAATACTTTCAAATACCCGAGCGCCTCTTTGTGATCGGTGAACTGTTTTACCTGGTGACCGGCATTGTACATAACGGTTTCGAGCATATCGAAGGAATTGTCGCCCGGCAAAACCAACAACGCCAGGCGCATTTTAAACCGGAGGTTGGCGAGATGGTTGGTTTCCTCATGGGCGAATGTATACAATTCGATAATGTTGGCAGTATTCTGAGCCTCAGTTAAATCGATGCAGAACCGCCGGATGCCGCATTTCAGGGCGTAGTTATACGACTCCTTTTTTCGATCCAGGACTGTAGTTATATCGACAGGTCCGTTTATTTTATAATGGATGATTTTATCTTTTTCATCAACCGTATAAATACAGGGCATAATCGCGCTCTTCCTTGAATAATTATTAACCGACTTCAACTTTCATATGAAAAAACGACATCGTATTTAAAAATATTTTTTTTCCCGAATAATCTGCCGTTTTCATCATTATTAGTACCGTAAAACTGCCTGATATTAGTCAATAAAATGGCTTTTGTCAATGAATATTTTAGACGTGTCAATCCGCCTGACATCGTAAATTGTACAGACCAAAAAGCAGGGAAGAGAGCGAACCACCTGGATTGGAAGGCGCGCAGATTATTTTTTAGAATTAATTTCTTTTTGGAATAGAAAAGTACCTCAAGGAGCCCACTGGGCTGTAAAGCATCAGCGGCCGTCCGTATTCCAACGGCTTTATTTTCTCAGACTGTAGTTGGGTTATCTGATATCGATCCTGACCGGTTTGCCGGACAACAGCCCATCGGATTCGGCGCTGATTTCGAGTTTACCATTCAGCCCGGATGATTCCACGACGATAGATGCAATCCCGGCTTCCGCCTCAACCGGATTGATACCGATCAGCCGCCCCGGACCGCGCAGATAAAATGTTACCGGTTGGGTTGCTGTCGGCACTGGCGTACCATTTTTGTCCTGAATCGTGGCGTAAGCAATGAAGACGTCTTTCTGCCCGGCTACTGGCAAAACATCGCCGCAGTTGGTAGAAAGTTGCAGTTGGTACGGTTCGCCGGGAGTACGGCGCTCCTGCCGCGCAACCACTTTACCATTGATAAAACCACGGGCGATCAGCGTTCCCGGCTCAAATTGCTCAACCGTAAAAGTAAAAGGTGAGTAAGCCAGGTTGGCAGAATATTGGTTGGTGTCCGGTGACTGCCTTCCCAGCCGTTGGCCGTTGAGAGAGAGTTCCACCTGATCGCAATTGCTGAAAACTTTCACGCAACGGTCGGCATTCTCCAGCCAGTAATCGGCGATGTAAAGAACTGCGTTTTCTCTGGAATGATGCGGCGGCTCCTGGCTTTTGAAGAAATAGAAGGCGAACTTCGGCAACCGGAAAACATCCAGCAGACCGGATGCTTCAATATCATCGGCATAGCCGCGGTTATAATCGATCATGAGCCAGTTGGCGCTGCCGATGGCCGCCGCTCCGGCGAGATTGCTGTTGAGCGCCTCTTGGTAATTGAAGGCTTGCTGCATGAGCCGTTTCTGTCCGAAACCGCGCAGCTGGCGGGAATTGCGTTCAGCGGGCGTCAGGTTGGCGAAGTCCGCCTGATTTAAACCGGCATTTTGCGCATAATATTCCCAGTCGCCGTATTCTGCAATTAGTAGAGCCCGGCTGTTGGCATAGGAATTCCAGTAGTCAGGCGGGATGGCGTGCTGACGCGCCGGGATAAACACGTCGTAGACCGTGTCCTGCCAGCCGCAGGTCAGACATTGATCGCCGGGAACTTCCTCATGAGCCAGCTTTTGAGTGGCGTTCATGAATTCAACGGTCATTGCTGATTCATTCAAGGAAACTTCCCAGAATGCCACCGAGGCATGGTTGCGGTCGCGGCGGATCATGTCCCGGCAATCCTGCCGGCTGCGTTCCTGGAAAAGGGCGTCCCCGAAAAACTGCCAGCCGGGAATGGCATCCATCACGATAAGGCCGAGTTCGTCGCAGGCATCCATGAAAGCTTCGGCATGCGGATAATGCGACAGCCGCACAAAGTTGAACCCGGCGGCTTTGATCAGGCGGGCGTCCCGGTAATGAGCTTGGTTGCTCAAAGCATAACCGACGTAAGGCAATTCCTGATGATAATTGGTGCCGCGCAGGTAGCAGGGACTTCCGTTTAGTCTGAAACCATCTTTTGCATCAATGTCAAACCGCCGGATGCCCACGCGCGTCACGACTTCATCGATTACCTGAGCCTGTTCCATAACCACCGAATGTAATTCGTAAAGGTAGGGATTTTCGGGCGACCATAATTGCGGCTGGGCAACTTTCACGGTTTGGACGATGTGACTGTCGGATGCGGCAGCGGTCTGGACATCGTTAAAACTTTCGGCAACGAGGCGGCTTTTCCGATTATACAAACGATTGACAAGCCGGTAAGATCGTTCCGTCTGATCGTCATTGACTAAGTGAGTCTGGATTTGCAGTTCGGCCCGTTCGCGGTTCACTTCCGGAAAACGCACGAAGACCCCGCCGCCTGCAACTTTAGCGGCGTAAACGGCGTCGGAAATGTGGAGCGGATCGAGGATATGCAGTTTGACACTGCGGTAGAGTCCGCTGAAATAGCAGAAATCCAGTTCCGCGAATGGTTTTCCGGGCGGCACCTGCGGGTTGTCACGATTGTCCAATCTTACGGCCAGGACATTGTCTGTATCGAAAGTCACTTCATCGGAAATATCCACGCTAAATGGCAGGTATCCGCCGTAATGAATAGTTTGGCGGATGCCGTTGATCCAGACTTCGGCAACTTGCATCGCGCCTTCAAACTCAATAAAAATCTTCCGGCTGCGGGCGTTTCCCGGCAGCATAAAATGTTTACGGTACCAGCAGATGCCCTGCCACTGATTGTTGACAACCCGCGGCTCGAGGCGGGCGGTGTGCGGAAGGATTACCGCTTCCCAGGTCTCATCGGTAAAATCCGGCAACCGAAAACTGGTGACCGTATCGTCCGGTGATTCACAGCGCAGGAATTTCCAGTCATTGTTAAAATCCGTATCGCGCTGGAAGGCAACATCCGGTTCATGCGAACAGATTTGTAATGTTGATAGTAAACAAAGGGCAGACAATTCAATCCATTTTTTAAACCAATTCATCCGTATAACTTTCTTAATAATCGGACCGGCTTTTATCTCCGGCACAGGTTAGGGACAGCCCGGCGCTCGCCAGACCTTCCGATTCGGTCGTAATTCTGATAACAGTTTTCTTTTTACTATAAATGCGCACCAGGGCGGTGGCGACTCCGGCTTCGGCCGTGATAGCCGCCGGACTAAGCAGAACGCCTGGTTCTGTGACCCGAAAAGTAATCCGGCGCGATTCATCCGGTACAATCGTACCGTTGGCATCCACTACGGACGCATAAATAAACAGCAGGTCATTGCCTTCGATGATTTCGCCATTCGCCAGGCCTGATGAAAGACTAAGGCCGGTAGCTTTACCCGGCGTTAACCGTTGGTGAGAGGCGACCATCCGCTCCTGGATATAACCAATGGCTTTGAGTTCACCGCGTTCCCACGGGATGTTGGTGAAAGTGAAAGGCGGATGCGACAGGTTTGCCGTCAGAACGCCGCTGTCCGGACCTTGAGAGCCGGTTAAGCGCCCGTTTAGGTATAATTCTACGCGTTCACAATTGCTGAAAACGGTGATGGTATCCGGCGATTCGATCGTCCAATAATTGGCTATGAATACCATCGGACCGGAATCGACGCTCTTGATAATGAGGTCTGGATTACGCTGACTCTGGAAAAAATAATATGAAAACTTGGGCAGCCGGAAATAATCCATGACGCCGGAAGAAAAACATTGAAAATCGGTGGCAACCCACAGCCCGTCTCCGCAGAGACAGGGGAGCGCGCGATTCAGATTCAGAGATTCCTGATGATTGCGGGCCTGACGCAACAAGGCGCGTTCGCCATTTTGCCGGTCGACATCGCTACTGTTGCCCTCCGGCCGAAAATAATCCCAGTGGCCGTATTCGCTGATCA
>Ga0172375_10004990_pt1 | contig 19368 bp, 21 predicted proteins | sample LakKiv1m_FD_114537 | JGI IMG/M metagenome (GOLD analysis project Ga0172375, IMG submission 114537) | Freshwater microbial communities from Kabuno Bay, South-Kivu, Congo - kab_092012_11.1m | ecosystem: Environmental > Aquatic > Freshwater > Lake | place: Democratic Republic of the Congo...
AAAAGCAATTGAATGCTTACAAAAAATCGGTGAGAAAGTTTTGTTAAAAGGCTGGGTTAGTAACATTCGCGATCACGGTCAGCTAATGTTTATTGATTTCCGAGATTGGACCGGAACAATTCAAGTTGTAGTTAATGATGAGAGTTCAAAAGAAGTTCACGAAATTGCCACAAAATTAGGCAAAGAATGGGTTGTCGAAATTGAAGGTCAGGTAATTGCCCGCGAGCAAAAAGCTGTAAACAAAGAAATTCCCACGGGAACAATAGAAGTTAACTGCGAAAAAATATTAGTTATCAATCAGTGCGAAGTTTCTCCTTTCCCACTGGATACAGATGGAACTGAATTAGACGAATCTCTCCGCTTAAAATATCGCTATCTAGATTTACGTCGTCCTCGACTTCAAAACATTATTCAAAAAAAACATAAATATATTCTTGCTGTTCGAAACTGGATGGATCAAAATGGTTTTACCGAAGTCATTACCCCTCTTCTTACTTCCACTTCTCCCGAAGGTGCCCGAGATTTTCTAGTTCCCTCAAGGATTCATAAAGGGAAATTTTTTGTTCTTCCCCAAGCTCCACAACAATTCAAACAATTACTAATGGTTGCTGGAGTTGATAAATATTTTCAACTTGCTCCATGTGCTCGTGATGAAGACCCTCGTGCCGATCGTCATGCCGGTGTCTTTTACCAAATTGATATCGAAATTTCCTTTCCAACCATAGAAAAAATCTTTGATACCGCGCAGAGGTTAATGAAAGATACCTATGAAGTCGTTGCGCCTCAAAAAAAGATAAGCACTTTTCCCTTCCCTCAAATTACTTATAAAGAGGCCATGGATAAATATGGTTCTGATAAACCCGACATCCGTTTTGGTCTAGAACTCCATGACCTAACAGAAGTCTTAAAAAACAAAACTGATTTTAATGTCTTTAACAATGCACCAGTTATCAAAGCCATTGTAGTTCCCAGTGGAGCCTCTTTTTCCAAAGGTCAAATCGAAAAGCTCGAACTTCAGGCCAAAGAAAAGGGTGCCAAGGGCTTGGCTTATACCAAAGTTACTTCTACGGGTTTAGATATTGGTGTATCTCGTTTCTTTTCAAAAGATTTACAACAAGAAATAATTAAATCATTAAATGCCCAAGAAGGGGATTTACTTTTATTTGTTGCTGATACTCCCACAATTGCCAACAAAAGTCTTGGTTACCTTCGAAATATTTTAGGCGACACTCTCAATCTAAAAGATCCCAACAAATTATCCTTTGTCTGGGTTACTGGATTTCCATTTTACGAAATGAATGATGAAGGCAAACTTGATTTTGGACACAATCCTTTTTCTATGCCCAAAGGTGGCAGTGACGCTCTAGATGCTCCCGATCCTTTGAGCATTGAGTCCTATCAATATGATTTAACCCTCAATGGATTTGAACTTGCCTCTGGCTCGATTAGAAACCATGAACCAGAAACTTTGGTCAAAGCTTTTGAAAAAATTGGTTATGGCAGGGAAGAGGTTATTAAAAAATTTGGTGGGATGTATAACGCCTTTCATTATGGTGCGCCCCCACATGGTGGCTGGGCTATTGGTATAGATCGTCTTCTTATGATTTTGATGGACGAAACCAACATCCGAGATGTTTATGCCTTCCCCCTTAGTAGTAACGGGGTTGACTTATTAATGAATGCACCTAGTGAAGTTGATCAAAAACAACTTGATGATGTTGGGCTATGTTTAAAAAAATAATTAATTTCAGTCTCTTTCGTCGTAAATACTTTTATTATGGATTAATTTTTGGTCTCGGTTTTTCTCTGGCCATCTTTCCAAATTCATATCGTTTTACCAAAGTTACTGATATTTTTTCATTTAAACACCCTCCTCAACCAGTTGTGGAGAATAAAAATATTCCAAATCTTTCGACAAATTATTATATTTTGCTTGACAGTGATACCAATCAAATCTTGCTTTCAAAAAACGAAAACACCCGTGTTTATCCTGCTTCAACTACAAAATTGGCCACTGCTCTAACTGCTCTTAATGTTTATCCACTTGAAGAAGTTGTTAGTATTCCATCCGACTATATTGACGGAAAAGTAATGGATTTAAAGACAGGTGAAAAAGTTACCATTAAAACCCTAGTTGCTGGCTTACTTATCTATTCTGCCAATGACGCTGCTTACAATTTAGCCAATCATCATCCAAAAGGTGTCAGTGGTTTTATCGATCAGATGAATATTTTGGTAAAAAAATATAATTTAAACGACACCCATTTTGTCAATTTTGATGGTCTCCACCATCCAGAACACTATTCCACTCCCTACGACTTAGCTCAACTTGGACGTCTTGCTTCTCAAAACCCCACTCTACGTCAATATGTTAAGACCAAGGAGATGAATTTAAGTGATATCTATGGGCAACAACAACACCATGTTGTCAGTACCAATGAGTTACTGGGTCTTGTTCCCGAAATTGAAGGTCTAAAAACTGGTTGGACACCAGAGGCGAGTGGCTCTTTTATCGGTCTAATCAATATTGATGGTCATTATCTAATTTCTGTTGTAGCTCAAAGCGAAGACAGATTTAACGATACCAAAATCCTTATCAACTGGGCAAAAGAAAATCTTACTTGGCGTACTTATCAGTAATTGCTCTCACATAAGCCACGAAACCTCCATCTCCCTCAAAGACATACACTGGTTGCAAAAACTGAGTTAAACTTACAGGTTCAAAATACGCCAAATATATTTTTCTAATAATGACATTTTTTGCTTCCACATCATTTGCTGGCCAGTAGTTACCACTTTGTAATTCAGCAAAGGCCTCCTCACTAGTTTTGATAGGATAAGTCGAAGAATAAGATGCTGAAGTATCCACATCAACATATCGATAATTAACCTTCACAATCTTTTTTGAGCTCACACTAGATCCAGATACCAACACCGATACTGAGGCTTTGTCAATTTCTGTTGATACCATTTCGATATCACCGGCGAGTTTTTTTCTAAAAAAATCAATTCTGACAATATTTGACTCTGACAAACCCTCTACCTCTTTTAATCCATCAAAACTAATTTTCCAATAACTAACTTTTTGTTCACCTTCATCCAAATCAACACTAAGTTTACCTGCTTGTTGAATATATTTTTTAGCGGTGGCAATAGCTTCTTCCTTGCTTGGCATTTTTTCTGGATTTAGAAGTAATTGGTCAGAAAGATAGGGATAACTAAGATTAAAACTGCTTTCGAGTACATTCATGGCCAAGCTTCTATTAGTAACCGGATCATTAAAGAGATAAACCCCTGTGGCTACCTCTCTTGGTTCCTTTATAAATCCCATAAGTGCTGCTGTTTTTTTACTTTCTTCAAGGGCTCCAAGTGGACTCTTTGAACGATAAATCACATATACATTTGCTTGGTCTTTGTAAGTAGGAAATTTATCATCAGGCAATTCCGCCACAAAACTTTTTTTTTCAAAATTCTTTTCAGGAAAAACAACCTTTCCCAATATGCCAAATCTTACAGTCGGTGCCGTGTAAGGAGGGTGGGCCGCTCTATAAGCAGCTATTGCCGCTGTCAATCCCCACCAAAAAAACAAAAAACCAATCAATCCAATCCCGCCGAATTTTATTATTCGTCGACTAACATAAGCCACGTAGGTCAAGGAAGCCATAGATTATTCTACCTTAAATTGTGAATATGTATAAATATAATCAACAATTTTAAACAAATTTTAAGTCCCCCTTACCAAAGGGGGATTTAGGGAGTTTGTAATGTTAAAATTATCCCATGTCAGACAAAAATATTGTCCGTACTCGCATTGCCCCTTCACCAACTGGCGAATATCACATTGGCCATTTGCGGACATGTCTCTACGATTATGCTTTAGCAAAAAAAAATAATGGTCAATTTGTTATTCGTATTGAAGATACAGACCAAAAAAGATTAGTCCCTGGAGCCCAAGAAAGGATTTTAAAAGATATTAGAGATTATGGAATGACTTGGGATGAGGGTCCAGATATTGGTGGCCCGTATGGACCATATATTCAGACCCAACGTTTAAACATCTATCAAAAATATATCAAAGAGCTACTGGACAAAGGTCTTGCTTACTATTGTTTTTGTACCGAGGAGAGATTGACGGAAATGCGTGAAATTCAAAAAGCAGCTCACCAAATCCCCAAATATGATCGACATTGTCTAAATTTGTCAAAAGAAGAAATCAACGCCAAATTAGAAAAAAGGGAATCTTATGTTATTAGAATGAAAGTTCCCGACAATCAAATTGTCACTTTCAACGATGCTATTCGTGGTCCGATAAAAATAAATACCAAAGATATTGATGATCAGGTTTTAGTTAAATCCGATGGTATTCCTACCTATCATTTTGCAGTCGTAGTTGATGACCATTTGATGAATATTTCCCACATCTTTCGAGGTGAAGAGTGGATTACTTCAACCCCAAAACAAATTTTGCTTTATCAAGCCTTTGGCTGGAAAGTACCAATATTTGCCCATCTAACAGTCTTGATGGACCCAAGTGGTCAGGGAAAAATGAGTAAAAGAAAAGGTTCGGTTTCTGCCAGATCTTTTTTAGACGATGGTTATTTACCAGAAGCTTTATTAAATTTTCTAATGCTTCTCGGTTGGAATCCAGGAACTGATCAGGAATTATTTACCCTTTCGGAGTTTGTCAAAGAGTTTAGTATGGAACATCTTCACAAAAAATCACCAATTTTTGATCGAAAAAAGTTAGATTATTTTAATGGTCTTTATATTCGCCAAAAAAGTAATAAAGAACTAACTCCATATTTCAAGAAATTTCTACCACTTGCATCAGACGAGCAAATAAAAATTTTAGTCCCCGTCTTAAAAGAAAGGTTAGTTAAATTTGCTGACTTGCCAGAGCAGGTAAAGTTTTTGTTTGAAGATGTGGACTATGACAAAGAACTACTATTAAAAAGAGGCACTAGTCCAGAATTGGCTTCTGACATGCTGAAAAAATCAGTCGAATTATTTGCCGATTTTACCAGTCTTCAGGACAGACTGATGAAATTAATAACTGACAATAAATGGAATACCGGAGAATTCTTCATGGTTTTTAGGGTTGCCATCTGTGGTTCATCCTTTACTCCGCCAGTTGTGGATTGCTTGCCAGCTCTAGGTCAAGAGGGGACACTGCGAAAACTAAATTTGGCTATCGCCAAATTAAAGTAGTCCTTGTTACACTAAATATGTGATATTTCTTATACTCTTAATTTGTCTATTTTTACCCAAAAAACTTTTTGCCGCTCCTGAAATTTCCATCATAAATCTTCCCAATGAGGTCCAAAGCGGACTCAATTTTCCGCTTAGTTTTTTTGTTACCAATACCAACATTGGTGGTACCTATTACTACAAATTTTTTGGTGGTATTGGTGAGTCAACTAGCACTTTCAAAACCAGCAATACTCTTAGTTACAATTCTGCTTGGATAAATTTTCCAAAATTTACCAGTGATTTAGGTGGTTCGGCTATAGTTGACACTACTGCCTACGTCATTCCTGAGGCAATTTCTGGGATTAATAATTTTAAAATCCGAATCGCATTAACTAGCAATACCAGCAGTGGGGTAACCAGTCCTTTTTATCCGCTAAATATAGTTATACCCTCCCCAACTCCAACCAAACCCGACTTACCAGAGCCCACGATCGCCGTGGTGACCCCTCTACCAACTCTAGAAATTACCCCCTTAGTCTCACCACTGCCAACAATGGTAATGGAAACACCACTAATTATAACGGAAATAATGGCAAATCCTAATACTGGTGAGCCGGAGTGGATTGAAATTTATAACCCAAGTAGTATTGCTATTTCACTTGAAGAGCTTTGTTTATATGACGCTTCAAATCATTCTCGATGTCTACCAAAAAACGCTATTCTATCGTCAAATTCTTATTACTCATATACTTTTTCTTCAGGTTTCTTAAACAATGACGGTGACATTGTTATCTTTCAAAACAATTCAGTAATCTATCCTAAATCACCCAAGAATCTTACTTATTCTCTGCAAACAAACAATAGTTGGTGTTTTTCCGAAAGTAGTCAAAACGCTCCCAACAAAGATTGCTCTTCAATTACTTCAAATTCAACTGACGACAAATATATTCCCCCTCTTGTAAACCTCCAATTTATTCCCAGCTTCGTTAATGCAGGTGATGATTTCAATTTAGTCCTTAGTCTTAATTCGGCTGATTTATATTCACTTCGTCTTACTTATCCCTTTGGTAGTCAATACTTTCCTTTTTCAAATTATCATGACGGCTATTCCTGGTTGACTCTTCCTCTTTCGGTTTCTAAAAAAATGCCCGAAGGCCGATACCCTCTTTCCTTTCATCTCAAAAAAAATGGCAGCAGCCATCTTTACGATTATCAAATGGGAGAATTAAATATCAAGCCAGCTATTGTTACTCCAAAAGCCTCCAAGTCAAAAGTATTAGGAGTTTCAACCTCATGTCCCCAATGCATAGACAACTCAGCCAATGTAAATTATTATCCCGCCTCAACTCTAAGAAAAGTTCTGCCTGATGCCAATTTTTTCTCCTGGCCCTTTTTATTTGCAGGTAGTATCCTCTTTTTATCACCAATACTTTTTCCAAAACTATATTCAGACTAATTCCCTCAATTATCTGGATGGCCCTTATCTTTTTTCTTTCCTCAGGGCCTACCGATAGTGTAGTTGCCGATCCTCTTCCACGTTTTATTTTTTTTAAAAGTCTTCATATTTTAGAGTATGCAATTCTGGCGCTTTTACTTTTTTATGCTCTCAAAAAAAACAAAGATACACTAATAATAGCCTATTTATACGCCTTAAGTGATGAGGTTCATCAGACTTTTGTCATTGGTAGAAGTGGTCGATTCAAAGACACACTCTTTGACCTAGTGGGCATTATTATCGGACTACTTATAATTAAACAACTAAAAAAAATCAAAGCTACAAATCGATTTTTTGTTTAATTATTGGATATTCGCAGATATTGACTTCAGTTTATTTTCATACTATTATTCCCTTAGTGAGTAACAAGTTATTCTTTTATTCGCTAATTGCCCCCCTTAGCGCCTTTATATGAAACTAAAAAAGTTTTCCGAGAATTTATGTGCCATTTCTTGTAATATTTCCCTTTTACTAAACAGCTTTTTACCCTTCTTCGCCGCTGTTCCCGTCCACGCCGAAGAGTTAGAGCCCACTCCCATTGTCGAAAGTACTCCCGCCCCAACTCCAGAAGTAGTCATCACCGAAACCACAGCTGAACCGACAACAGAACCCACAGTAGTACCAACAAATACTGAGCCCGTCGAAGTACCCTCCGAAGAACCAATAAATGGTGAGCCTGCCGAATCCACTCCAGAACCAACAATAGTTACCGAAGCAACACCGACTCCAGTACTTACCGAAACCCCAGTCGAACCAACCGCTTCTCCCACCAATTCAGCCGAACCAACAGAAAATCCGTCAGTGAGAAAAAAATTGTCAAAAGCACTGATATCAACTATTTATCAAATAATAAAAATACAAATACTTTGACTCTAAAGACTTGTTGGCCCCCAGGTACCACTCTTAGCCGTCTAATTATCGTGGCAAAGATGATCTAGTAAAATAAGTAAGAATACGTAATATAGATAATTATCAATATGAAATTAACATTAATTATATATCTACTGGTATACTTTTTTTAATATGAAAATTCGAGCCGTAGTTTTTGATTATTTTGGTGTACTAGCAGGGGAGCCGGCTTTGTATTTCAACAAAAAAATCTCTCAAATTATTGGCGTAGATACTAAAAAAATAAAAACTATCTACCACCAATATAATGATTTACATAATACTGGCAAAATTACTTGGGACGAACTTTGGGTGAGAGTTCTAAGTGATCTTGAAAAATTATCTTTTTTTGATGAGGTTATAAAATTTGTCAAAACCCCCAAAAGTTTAAACCAGAATGTAATCTCCTTGGTTAAAGAATTAAAGGAAAGAGGTTTTGTTGTTGCTCTGCTTTCAAACTACAGCCGGGAAGGTGGAAAAAGGATGCGAGAAAAAGAACATCTAGATAAAATTTTTGATCTAATGCTTATCTCTGCTGAAACTGGTTTAGCAAAACCTCACCCCGAAGCCTTTTATGATTTGTTAAAAAAATTAAATCTCAAACCTTTTGAGGTTCTTTTTATCGACGACGCACGTGTAAACATTAAATCTGCCAAAAAAATAGGGATAAACACCATTCTTTGTCGCGACACAGCTACTCTAAAAAAACAATTAGAGAAAAAAGGTATCTTGTAGTCAAAATTATAAAAAGCTATACTGTTTTATGGCCAAATTTTTTTCTTTGCTTTTTATACCCCAAGAAGAAAACAATCATCGTGCCCTCATGCTTCACCCGTCTTTTTTAGGGATTTTTATTGCCATATATCTTCTAAATCAATCAATTATTTCCTCCCTAAGCATGTTAAAGCCTGGGATACTTGGTTATTCCTCGGAGATTACCGTTCAAAAAGTCCTCTCCCAAACAAATCTTCAACGTCAAAATGCAGGTCTACCTGCCTTGCAATATAGTCAAAGTTTATCTCAATCAGCCACAGCCAAAGCCCAAGATATGTTTACCAACAACTATTGGTCCCACAACTCCCCTCAAGGAAAAAGCCCTTGGGACTTTTTCAAGTCTGCAGGCTATCAATACACTGTTGCTGGGGAAAATCTTGCCAAAGACTTCTATGACACCGACGGTCTTATAAAAGCATGGATGAATTCACCGACTCACAGGGACAATATTGTTAACTCAAAATATCAAGAAATCGGAATTGCCGTTGTCAACGGGGTCTTAAATGGGATAAAAACAACTTTAGTTGTTCAGCATTTCGCTACCCCTCTTTATCTCCAATCATCACCTCAAAAACCTACTCAAAATCAATCTCATGTTGACACCGTCGAGCCTGCCCTAGAACCGGTATTAGAAAAAGAATTAGATATCAATACAGCTCAATCTCTGGGTACTAGTGCTATGGCCTCTCCCCTTATTAGTCCATTACTTATCAGTAAAATTATTGGTTCCATCATTTTTGGTCTGATTATTATCGTCTTATCAATTGACTCTTATATCACTTTAAAAAATGACACTCATCGTTTGACCGGTTCTTCTGCCAGCCATATCGGCTTTATTATTATTATTCTGATGTTATTGGTTTTTGGACAACAAGGTAGGATCTTTTAGTATGATAATTTTAAAAGAAATAAAAAAACACCCCATAAATTACCTTATCTTAGGGGTGATATTTACGGCAGCCGTAATTTTGTTTTTTTATTATCGACTAATCTTTGACATACGAGATATCCGTATATTGATATTTGGTACCGCAACTTTGTATTTTATTTGGAGTCTTTTTCATCACCACCATCGAGGCGATCTCCATCTTTCAATAATCCTTGAGTATTTTCTTTTAGCCTTGTTTGCCGTCATTGTGGCTATGACTACACTTAACTAACCTGTTTTTCTTGCCATTCTTTAATTTTTTTTGGGTCTCCAGAAAGTAAAACCTCAGGAACTTTTTGTCCATTATATTCTGCAGGTCTAGTATATTGAGGGTACTCAATTTTTCTCAAAGGACCAGAAAAACTTTCAACTTTACTAGATTCATCCTTTCCCAATACTCCAGTCTTTAGTCTTGCTACTGCATCTGTGATAACCATCGCGGGAATCTCACCACCAGTTAGTACATAGTCACCGATGGAAATTTCTTCATCCACTAGTGATGATACTCTCTCATCAAAACCTTCATAGTGCCCACAAATTATTATCAAATTATCTTCCTTTGACAATCTTTCCGCATCCTCTTGAGTAAATCTCTTCCCCCTGGCCGACGTTAAGATAACACGAGCGTCATTGCGAGGTCTTTGACCGAAGCAATCTTTTATAGCTTTATCTATTACATCTACTCTAATAAGCATTCCTACATCACCTCCATAAGGTTTATCGTCAATCGCTCCATAACTATTCCAAGCCCATTTTCTCATTAAATGATAACTAATCTCTACTAAACCTTTTTCTTTGGCTCTGCCAATTATACTTTTGTCAAAAACACCCTCAAACATTTCGGGAAATAAGGTAATAATATCAACTTTCATACTCTATTTTAACATTGTGTTAAGATAAATCTATGTCATCTGTGAAAAGTCGACGAGAAACCGCAGTAATTGTCATCCCTACTTACAATGAAGCCGACAACATCGGCAAAATGATTGAATATTTAAACACTAAAACCTTTCCCTCTCTACCAAAAAAATGGAATATGAAAATACTGGTAGTAGACGGTAATTCACCGGATGGTACGGGAAAAGTAGTCAAAGAAAAATCATATAAATATTCAAATACTATTCTTTATACCGAAACTAGTAAGGATGGAATTGGCGCTGCTTACTTAAAGGGTTTCAAGTATGCCATGGAGGTTTTAAAGGCTGATTATGTCTTTGAGTTTGATGGTGACTTTCAACACCCTCCCGAAACTATTCCTGTCATGTTAGAAGCCATGGATGAGGGTTACGACTATGTTATTGGTTCTCGAAAAATTAAAGGCGGTAGCAACCCCAAAGGTTGGGGATTCAAGAGGGTATTCTTTTCAGAATTTGGTGGCTTCACTGCCCGCTTCATCATGTTCTTCCCCTTTAAAAACTTTTTTAAAGTTACCGATCCTACCACTGGTCTAAAAGTCACCCGAGTCAAAGGTTTTGTCGACAAAATGAATATGGACTATAAAAATCATCTTTTGACAAAAAGTTTTGGCTACAAACTGCAACTCCTTTTCGAAACCTTAAAAATGGGAGCAAAATTCAAGGAAATTCCCCTTGAGTTTCATGTTAGAAACGCCGGTGAATCAAAAATTGAATCGAAAACCGCCAAAGATATTTTAATTGTTACCCTCAAATTACGCTGGTTTGATGAGTTTACTCAAAAATTTTTAAAGTTTGGAATTGTTGGTGGTTTTGGATTTATCGTCAACATTGTTGGTGGAAAAATTTTTAAATCAGCCCTTACTCCAGTAATCCCCACAGTCAGTATTCTTAATGGTGTTGCCAACACCCTTGCTGCAGAATTATCAATTATTTCCAATTTTACTTGGAACAATATTTGGACCTTCTCAGACAAAAAAATTACCAACCCAAAACAAATTTTAACCAAATTTCTGACCTTCAATGCATCATCTGCAATAACTGGATTAGTTATTCCCTTTATTGTTATTGCCCTCCTAACTTCATTTTTTGGAGACCACTTTTTGCTGTATCAGGTTATAGCAATATTTGGGCTAACCATACCTCTTAATTGGATTGCCTATAATAAAATAATTTGGAAAAAATCCAAACAGTTATAAATTACAAAAATTCATGAAAGGCATTATATTAGCTGGTGGCCGCGCCACTCGTTTACGTCCGCTTACACTTGTAACTAGTAAACAATTATTACCGGTATACAACAAGCCGATGATCTATTATCCACTTCAGACCCTAATTGATGCTGGAATAAAAGATATTTTAATAATCATTGCTCCCGATTATTCAGGACAGTTTTTAAATTTACTTGGAGATGGCTCTGACTTTGGAGTTCATTTTAGTTATATTGTTCAAAAAGAACCCCGTGGACTACCAGAAGCCTTTGTTTTGGGTGAAAAATTTATTGATGGTGACAATGTAACCATGATTTTAGGTGACAACATTTTTCTTGGTCAAAACTTTTCAGATGATATTAAGTCTTTCAAAAAAGGTGGCATGATATTTGCCAAGGAGGTCGAGGATCCCCAGCGATACGGTGTTGTTGAATTTGGCAAGGATAAAAACGTTCTAAGTATTGAGGAAAAACCGGTCAATCCCCAGAGTAATTATGCTATCGTTGGTCTTTACACCTTTGACTCAAGAGTCTGTCAGGTTGCCAGGGATTTAAAACCATCCGCTAGAGGTGAATTTGAAATTGTTGATTTACATAAGTACTATCTTGGTTTGGGTGAACTCAAGGTAAACACCTTTTCCGGTACCTGGGAAGATGCTGGTACATTTGAATCCCTCCTAAAGGTCAGCAATGAGGCAGCGGAAATCTCAAAATTGACAGAAGCCAAGCTTTGAGCTTTAATACAGTAATGAATAAAAATATTTTGGTCCAAGTCGAGGAGAAGTTAGATTTATATTTTGGCAAAAAAGCCCCTGTAATGACAGAGAATATAAAAGAATTAATTGTAAAATATAGCCCATACATTGCTATTGCCGTCCTCATCTTTTCCCTACCTGCTCTATTACTGGCCATTGGACTAACTTCTGTAGCTATGCCCTTTGCCTATATGAATGCTGTTCGCTCAGGTTTTTCTTTTTCAATTACCTCGCTTACTACTCTTGCTGCTTTAGTTTTCCAAGTCATAGCTATTCCTGGATTGTTAAAAAGAACCAAACAATCATGGAAATACATGTTTTATGCCTCTCTCATTTCCCTTCTTAGCTCTTTATTAAGCCTCGATTTAGGCTCCCTAATCATTGGTGGTGCCATTTCTTTCTACATTCTTTTTCAGATCAAGTCCTACTACAAAAACTAAAGTTCTAATAAGCTCAAATTATTGGCTGATCCACCTTCAAGCCAGTTATTGCCGTGAATTACTAGTAACTTTTGTCCCTTCTTTATAACTTTGGCATCCATTAGCTCAGAAAATATTTTGTGTTCACTGCTGTAACTTACATCTTTGAATTCTTTGAAATAGGGGATTACTCCAAAAGAAAAAGCTAGCATGTTGGCTGTTTTTTTCTCATCTGCTATTGCAATTATGTTTTGTTTTAATCGAAAGTTGTTTAGTTTTCGAGCGGAATCACCAGATTTAGTAAACACAATTACCCCATCACTCATTTCCGCCACTCTTCCAGCTGATTCTATCAAATTGTCAGAAAAAGTCATGTTTTTACTTGTAATTTTTTTAATATCACCGTTATTTTCACTATAGTTAATAATTTTTGACATTGTTTTTACAGACAATTCAGGAAATTTTCCTATCGCTGTCTCCTCAGACAACATCACCGCATCTGCACCATCAAATACTGCATGGGCCACGTCTGATGCTTCTGCTCTTGTTGGTACATTTTCATAAGTCATTGAAAGTAACATTTCGGTTGCCACGATTACTGGTTTATTTTGTTTTCTCGACTCATCAATAATTATTTCTTGTAAGACCGCCAGTTTTTCGATTGGAATATTTTTTCCAAGATCCCCTCTAGCAACCATTATTCCATCAGCAACACTTATAATTTCACTTAAATTTGCCACCGCAAAGGCATTCTCTATCTTGGCAACAATTGGAATGTTTAGACCCCTTCTTTTTAACCTTTCTTTGAGACTAATTACATCCTTGGCTCTTTTTACATATGACAAAGCAATGACATCAGCTTCCTCGTTTACTTTAAAATCTGCACAAGGGATATCAAGTAACACTGGTATATTATTTTTACCCAGTTGATGTATTTCATCAATTCTTTTTTTGTGCCACCCTTCTTCCCCATATTTCATGTTTAATCTAAATACATTTGCTCCTGCACCAATTAAAGAAATAATAGCTTCCCTTGCCTCACTCGCCGGTCCTATCGTTGCCACAATTTTTGTCTTGGTCTTAGTATTTAACATTGAATAAATCATACCAATTTTTACAGAGAACCTGTTAAACTCAACTATGCTTCAAGCAAAAGAGGTTAAATATAATTACGCTATCGACGTTATTCGAAGCATCCTAATTGTTTCAGTAATCTTGATCCATTGTTCCACTAAAAGTCTTGAACTTGTCAAATATGATTTCTTAGGAAATTTGCTAACTTTTTATCTTAACCAAGCCACGCGTTTCACGGTTCCTCTATTTTTTTTCATTTCGGCCTTTGTTTTGGAATTAAGTCATCCTCATAATCTAAGTTTTTTACCATATATAAAACAACGATTCTCAAAAATATTTCTACCTTATCTTTTTTGGAGTGCAATATACATGTACTTGGTTTATCCCAATCCAAACGGAAATTTTATTTACACATTATTAATTGGAAGTGCTTCTTATCAACTTTATTTTATTCCCTCACTTTTTATCTTGTATCTCATCTTTCCCTTTATCCATAATCACATCCATCTTTTAAAAAGAAAAATAGTTTTGATTATTTTAGGACTGTTACAAATACTATTATTAGCCAATGACTATTATTTCCATCCACTAAATTTACCCCAACCGATCGGCGTATTCCTTTTAAGTTTTGATGTTTATATTCTCGGAGCCCTAGCTTCTAAGTATCAAAATGAAATTTTAACTTTCCTAAAAAAATATTATATTTTCTTAATTATTTTTGTTGTTTTTGTTTCACTTCTTATTACCAGTGAAGCTTGGATTTTATATCAATATACAAAAAACTATCTAACATTTTATTCCAATTGGCGCCCCTTGGCCTTTATCTATTCACTAGCCGTTGGTGCTCTACTCTTCACAACTTTTAATGATATTAGTCGCAATTTGAGTATCATTAAAAAACTTGCCTCATATTCATTTTTTGTTTACTTTATCCACATAATTTTTATTGAAATTATTTGGAAGATATTACCAAATTCACTCTTATCGTTTACACTAATTCCTTTCCTCATCGTCACACTTGTCTCCTATCTCTCCGCTTTTTTAATCCACAAAATCCCTTTTATAAGCAAGATAACAGGATAATAATTCAGATACTGTAACTTTTGTTTCCCCACATGGATTCGAACCACAATTACTACGTTCAGAGCGTAGTGTCCTACCATTAGACGATGGGGAATAATCCATCACCCTACTTGACCCCAAGTGTCGATGTCCATCGACCGATGGGGAAATGCTTGGGTAGGTTGCTATATTTTACCGTAATCAGATATAATGTGTTTATGCAAACGATAGAAGAGTTAATCAAAGAGCAAAAACTTACCCCTGAGCAATCAGAAGCCATCAAAACTTATTTTGAAAATTTAGTTATCGAACTCCTTGAATCACTAAAGCAAGACAATCTTCAAAATTTTGAAGAAACCATCAATTCAATTCGCAAATCCTAAATTCTTTGAAAGAAATATTTTGCCTCAGCAACCGTTGTCTCCTCACCATGCCCTGGAAGGATAACTGTGTTGTCTGGTAGAGTTAATATTCCCTCAATACTTTTATATATATCCTTTGTCGAACAATAATTATAACTTGTTTGTCCCCTCATCCCTTGGGCAAAAATTGTATCTCCAGAAAACAAAAAATTGTCAGCCAAAAAACAAACCCCACCAGGAGTATGACCCGGAGATTGCAAAATCTTAATTATGCTTTTTCCCAAAGTAATCTCTTTTTTATCGTTTAAATCAATATCAATTTTCTTTAAATTAGGTACTTTTATATCCATTCCCAAAAAGTGTTTGGCTGTTTCTTGTTGTCTTTCCAATAAAAACCAATCTTTTTGACTACATGCAAAGGGAATATTGTAAACTAGTTTCAAATCTAAAACTCCTAAATTGTGGTCAAAATGACCATGAGTCGACATAATATATTTTGGAATTAATCCCAATCTTTGAATTTCGTCAGAAATTATTGTCCCGTCATCAGCCGCATCGATTACAACCAATTCTTTACTGTCACTATCCCAAAGTAGATAGCAATTAGTTTTTAGTTCACCCAAGACAAGAGCTTCGTATTTAAACACAATATTATTATATAATACCTATTATATGGCTGAAGCACGCTCACCAAACAAACGCCTATTCATTGGTTCCTTGCCCTATCGTTATACAGAAGGGGAATTGCTTGGACTCTTTGTTCCCTTTGGAAAAGTAGTTTCATTAAAAATCATGCACAATCGTTGGGGAAAAAGTCGAGGTATGGGTTTTGTCGAATTTGACACCTTAGAATCAGCAATCGCCGCCAAAGAAAAAATGCACAAATACAAGCTAGGTGATTTAGGGATTATCGTAGATTATTCAGAGCCCGATCCATTTTTAACCCCCGAAGGGCAAGCCAGACGTGCCGAGGCTCTCAAGCGCCACCCTCAACGCGCTCAATCTCTTTCTACAACCTCGGGTACACGACCACTTGGAAAAAAAGTTTTCAAAAATAGAATTATCGAATCAGAGGATGGTAAAAAGCCTCTAAAACATTTTCATTCACCAAAAGATTTTGAACATCAACGTCAGTCGGTTTTTGAATCGCGCTTCCATCATGCTAAAGTTGGTGCCAAGTTCGCCAAAAGAAACAAGAAAAAATAATGGATCTTAAAAAATACATACGCTCTAAAAAAATCCTTGCTTTATCACCCATGGATGGCATTACTGACGAAGCTTTTAGAATTACCCAATGTGAAATCGCCAAGCCAGATTTAATTTTTACAGAGTTTGTCAGTGCCGAAGGGTTAGCACACAATGCGGTAAAACTTTTCGACACACTTTTATATTCTTCTGAAGAACGCCCAATTATAGGCCAATTATTTGGTAAAGACCCAGAGTCATTTTACATTGCTGCGGTAATTCTTTGTCACTTAGGCTTTGACGGGATAGATATTAATTTTGGCTGTCCGGCAAAGACTGTCACTCAGCATGGTTCAGGTGCTTCTCTAATTGAAAAACCAGATCTTGCTAGTCAAATAATAAAACAAGTTCAAAAAGCAGTCACCGATTTTAAAGATAACAAAGTTACTTTAAAAGATTTAAAACTCAAAGATAAAGTTTTAAAAGTCATCAAGAGAAACCAAAAGTATTCTTCCCCTCTTGTCAAAGAGGAGCTAGGGGAGATTATCATCCCCACAGTATCAGTAAAAACTCGTATTGGTATCTCATCTGATACAACTGATAGTTGGATTCCATTTTTACTTTCACATCAATTGGATTTTTTGACCCTTCACGGTCGCACTTTAAAACAAGGGTATTCAGGTGTTGCTGACTGGAATGTAATAGCCAAATGCGCCAAAATGGCCCAAAAATCGGATACTATCTTTTTTGGTAACGGTGATATTCAATCACGAACTCAGGCATTAGAACATTGTGATAAATATCAACTCAACGGTGTTTTAATTGGTCGAGCCGCCATGGGAAATCCTTGGGTATTTTCTGAAAAAATACCAAATTTGAGGGAAAAGTTTAGTGCTATGCTTTTACATGCGAAAAATTTTACGAATGTTTTCCCCCTAAGGCGCTTTGATCCACTTCGAAGACATTTTTTACTTTATGTTTCCGGTCACCCAAATGCAAAAGAGATGAGAATGGAGATAGTCAAGTTAAAAAAAATCGAAGAACTTTATGCCCTTGAAGAGCGCCTCCTCAACTGCTAGATTAATACGATATGGCAGATTCTAACAACACCGCAAAAAACTTGTTAAATATTGAGTCACTGGTCAATAGTCACGATCAACGCCTTGACACCTTATCAAAGGAACTTAAAACTCACAAAGAAATGTTAAATGACATCTTGGACAATAACGAAGAATATAAGAATGCTGCTACCGAAGCCAGTAAGTACTCAAAACTAAAGACTATTGCCAAACAAAAAGTCTTAAAAAGTTCCGAAGCCCTAACTCTCGTTGAAAAAATCAAAGATTCTCAAGCCCAAGTAAAAGAATTAAAAGTGGCTCTTTCTGATTACTTGGCTCAATACGTTACTCTATCAGGTTCAAATCAAATTGAAGGTCTAGACGGGGTCTTAAGAACCATTGTTTATACCGCTAAATTAGTTAAAAAAGCAGATTAAAAATATGCATACTATTGTCAATCAAAATAATTTCAAATCCGAAGTATTAGATTCACCCACAAAGGTTATTGTTGATTTTTGGGCACCTTGGTGTGGACCATGTCAAATGCTTGGACCCATTATTGATGAAATTGGTGACGAGCTTGCAGGAAGCATAAAAGTGACCAAGCTAAATGTTGATGAAAATCAAGAAATAGCCTCAACATACAACATATCATCGATCCCCGCGGTTTTGATTTTTGAAGGTGGAAAAGTCGTCAACACCATCATTGGTTTTCACCAAAAACAGGACTATTTAAACGCGCTAAAATAAATAGTGGATTTACTTGGTCTTAAAAAACATCTCGACACCCTTTCTTTACCCGATTATCGTTATCGTCAAATAGTAAAAAACTATTTTTCTAGTCGTTATCAAAAATTTTCGGAAATGACCGATCTTCCAAAGGATCTTCGTTCCTCCTTAGATGAAAAGTTCCCCTTACTCTCTTTAACTGAGATTAGTCTTAAAAAAGGTGTTGGTACCCAAAAAGCCGTTTTAAAACTAAATGATGGTCTAGCCATAGAATCGGTCTTAATGGACTACGAGCAATGGCTTACTGTCTGTGTCTCATCACAAGTTGGCTGTCCCTTAAACTGTGCTTTTTGTGCTACTGGAAAAATGGGCCTAAAACGAGACTTAAGCCCCGAAGAAATTGTCGATCAAATAATTTATTGGAATCATAATCTATCGTCATTGCGAGGAGCTTCAAGCGACGAAGCAATCTCTTCGGGATCGCCACGACCCCTCGGGTCTCGCGTTGACGCTCGGTACGTCGGTCGTATAGTTTTTATGGGTATGGGTGAACCTTTTTTAAATTGGGACAATCTAATGGAGGCATTAAAAATAATCAAAGGCAATTTAGATATTGGTTCTAGAAAGATTTCTATTTCTACTGCCGGCATAGTTCCTCGAATTTATGATTTTGCCAACTTAGATACTGAGATCAATTTAGCAATTTCTCTTCATGCCTCCAACCAAGAAGAAAGAGAAAAAATTATGCCTATCGCCAAAACTTATCAATATGATGAATTAATTGAATCTTTAAATTACTACACCTCCCATACCAAACGTCAATTATTTTTAGAATATGCCCTTATCAAAGATGTAAATGATTCCGATGCTAATTTAACAGAATTAATAAATCTTTTGAAAAGTAACAATTTATTTTATTTAAATTTGATACCTCTAAATCCAATAAAAGGAGGGTTGATTCCCTCACCCAGATTAAAAGTATTTACCTCCACTTTAACAAAAGCTCATATAAACTTTTCCCAGCGTCAATCCTTTGGTCAATCCATCGATTCAGCTTGTGGTCAACTTATCGTCGAAAATAAATCACCAATCACCAAATAACCAATTTTACAAAATTTGATGAATGTTTATTTTGTTTGGAATTTATTTCATAATTAATATAATTTGTTGCTTGGTTATTTTATGCAACCATAGGGTATAATCAAACTATGTTAATTGATGAAGTCAATATTAGTATCAAAGCTGGTGATGGTGGTGATGGTATTGTCCATTTTTATCACGATGGATCTCGTCCCAAAGGTGGTCCTGACGGTGGTAAGGGAGGT